>Ga0102592_1000159_pt1 | contig 173744 bp, 160 predicted proteins | sample AraplaCol_mMF_r2_FD_76861 | JGI IMG/M metagenome (GOLD analysis project Ga0102592, IMG submission 76861) | Arabidopsis root microbial communities from North Carolina, USA - plate scrape MF_Col_mMF_r2 (SPADES assembly) (version 2) | ecosystem: Host-associated > Plants > Roots > Endosphere...
TCGGCGAGTACAACCAGGCCGGGCAGGCGATCCGCGAATACGTGTGGCTGGGTGACACGCCCGTCGCGATGGTCCTGCCGGATCCAGCCGCCCCGACAGGCGCACCGCAGGTGTTCTACATCCACACAGATCACCTCGACACGCCCCGCCTTGTGTTGGACCGGCAAGGGCACAAGCGCTGGCGCTGGCTGGCCGAGCCGTTCGGGACAACGGCGCCGGAGTCCAATCCGGAAGGGCTGGGCACCTTCACGCAGAACCTGCGCTTCCCGGGGCAGTACTCCGATCCTGAATCGGGACTGTTCTATAACTATCGCCGCCAACTTGATGCATCCCTTGGCCGCTACGCCGGATCTGATCCTATCGGCTTCGCGGGCGGAGTAAATACTTATGTTTATGTTGGTAGCAATCCACTGCTCGCCGTCGACCCCAACGGACTGAGCTTTTTCGGGGATGCCGGAGCATTTGTCGGGGGATGGGGTGGCCGCACCCTTGGAGGGATAGGGGGCGAAGTGGTTTTCCCTCCTGGAGGAGGCGTTGTTGGAGGGCTTCTCGGCGGCCAGTTGGGAGCTTGGGGAGGACGTGCGGTTGGTGAATGGTTGAATGATCTTATATTCTCGGTTCCGCTCGAAGGAACAGACGAATTTGCCAAAGACACGGAGCACCTTCGATATAAGAATATCTGTAACAATCCCCCGCCCCCATCGGGCGATCATTGCCAAGATAAACGCAACGAGATAGATTGGCTAAAGCGGTGTAGAAACATGCGACAAGAATGGGATGATCGCTATTGGCCCAAGAGGCATGCAGATGATATCCGTTTGCTGGATAAGGCTATTAAACGGCTCGAGCGAATTCTCGCAAACTCATGGGACTGTCGGCAATGCAAATAGGCGAAAATTCATATCCTCCGCCGCCTGGGGAGCTTTGGCAAGGGGCTGACGAGGATTCGGACATTTCGTCAGTGAGGGACATGTTTATTGGCAAGACCAATGAAGAATTGCCTCCCCTGCTACAGGAAAACTATTTAATAAGATGTCTTGATCTGGCAGTTATGCCGGATCTCGCATTTGGATATTATGGAATTGGATTCGCAAATTTCATTCTCGCCGCCAACCTTGATGACGAGCGCTTTGGTGTATTTCTCGGCGCCTTCTTGGATGCGACATCCAGAAAGCGCGAATCTTCACCTCTATGTTGGCTTGGTTTCTGGCGTCACGCCGATGGTTTGTTAGAGCGGCTTTTTAAAAAACTGGGTGCCTGCGAGATGAATGAAGACACGAAGAATGAGTTGACAAAAGAGCTTGACGAACTCCGCTCCGCAATATCCGAGTAAGGGGCATGTCTGGACCCTGTGTGGACACGCCGAAGAAGCACGCGGAGGGCCAGGTCTCGCCTTTTGCCTCCGGGGACCTTTCTCGGAGCAGCGAGCAAGAGGCAAGACCTGATTCCAAGGCCGCCAAGGCCGCAATGGGACCGCTTCCGCCAACGCCTGGTGGATTACCATTCATACCCTGATTGAGGAAATATGGACCCGTTTTCTCTGGAGCTTCATGATGCCCGCCTTCTTGACGTGAATCTGGATCCCGTCCATGGGCATGCGACGTTGATGATAGAGGCTTATGAAGAGCCCTCTTCCTCAATGCGAATCAGATTGAAAATCAGGTTTGAGCAAGTCAAGAGTGCCAATATATCTCTTGATTCAGCTGCTTTGATGAGTAATTTCAAAGCGGGGAACATCAGCTATTGGCACCCTGGAGTGCTTCCGGAGGCAACTCATCTCTATTTGTCCGACGGCTACATCGCGATATCGTCCGGGGCGATCTTCATTACTCAGGTAAATATCTGAGGCGTTGCGGCGCCATTCGTCACGAAGCAGTAGCATCACCCCATGCGCCGTATCCGCCTGCTGTTCCTGATGTCCGCCGCCCTGCTGTCCCTCAGCGCCTGCGGCGGCGGCTTCTACGTCGAATGGGGCAACGGCTTCGACGACCTCGGCCCACCCAGCGTGAGCTTGGTGGCCTCGTCGTCCTCGGTGCAGGCCGGCCAGGCGGTGCTGCTGGCCGCGGCCGCCTCGGACGAGAACGGCATCGACGAGGTCACCTTCTACCGCCTCGACGGCAGCAGCGCGGTGCTGCTCGGGGGCGACAGCAGCCGGCCCTACGAGTGGTCGGCGACCGCGCCGGCCGATGGCCGAAGCACGCTGCGCGTGTTCGCGCGCGCCACCGACAACAGCGGCCACTGGGCCGACAGCAGCATCCTGACGCTCACCGTCACGCCCTGAATCGCCGTCCTCGGGTATGGTGTCGCGCCGATCCGAGCGACCACCCTCTTGCCCGATGCGCCTGCTGCCGTACGCGTTGCCCCTGCTTGCCTTCGTCCTGGCCTCCTCGCCGGCCCGCGCCCAGCAACCCGACAACCCACCCGCCACGGTCGAGCCCACGCCCAGCGGCAAGCCGCTGTGGGAGGTGGGCGTCGGGGTGGTCGCCGTCAACGGCCCTGACTACCCCGCCGCCGGCACGCGCCACGGGCGAATCGCGCCGGTGCCGATCTTCATCTACCGCGGCGAGCGCCTGCGCGTCGACGAGGACGGCGTGCGCAGCCGCCTGTTCGCCGGCGGGCGCCTGGAGCTCGACGTCTCGGGGGCCGCGGCCTTCAATGCCCGCGACAACGACGCGCGACGCGGCATGCCGGGCCTGGACTACCTGTTCGAGCTCGGCCCGCAGCTGCGCTGGCGCCTGCCGCTGGAGAACGGCCAGCAGTTCAGCGCCCACCTGAAGGCCAGGGCGGTGTTCTCCACCGACGGCCACGGCATCGACCGCCACGGCAGCGTGCTCGAGCCTGAGCTGCGCTGGCAGAAGCGCGGCTGGCCCGACAGCGAAAGCCAGGTGCAGCTCAGCCTGCAGGGCACCTGGGCCAGCGAGGCGCTGCACGACTACTTCTACCAGGTGGATCCGCGCTACGCGACGCCGCAGCGGCCGGCGTACGAGGCGGGTGGCGGCTATTTCGGCAGCGGCGTGCGCGGGTGGTGGTCACGGCGCGTCGCGAAGGACACCGTGTTGAGCGTCGGGCTCGGGCTCAACAGCCATGCGGGGGCGGCGAATAGGGCGAGCCCGTTGTTCGAGCGCAGTCGCACCGCGAGCCTCACCGCGGCGTTGATCTGGACGCCATGGCACAGCGACGAACGCGTGCCGTGATCAGAACTCCAGCATCAGGTGCAGCACATGCGACCCGATGCGCTTCTCGACCCGCGGGATGAAGGCCACGCGCGCCGTCACGCCCTGCGTCGTGAACAGCCGCGCCGTCGGCACGAACAGCGGCTGCACCGCATGGTCGTACCCCGTCACGCCGCCCATGGTCACGCCGAAGCGCGCGTACTCGAAGGTGTAGCCCGCGTACGCGCTGGTGCGGCGCAGCGAGTTGCGGTAGATGCCGCCCGTCCAGTTCTCTTCGCTGCGGTAATACACCCCGGGGTTCACGTTGTTGTAGTTCTTCGCCGGCACGTGCTTGCTGGCAATGTGGATGCCCCAGGTCTGCGCCGACGCGGCGGGCGCAACGCTCGCGATCCCCAGGCCGGCAAGGCAGGTGGCGATCAGTCGGTGGGGCTTGAACATGGTGGTCTTCCGGGCAGCTCTGTCAGCTCTTCTTTTCGACCCGGCCCCGTCGGCCCCAAGTGGCCGGGGCCACCTGTCACGGCTTCCGCGCGCACAAGCACACGGTCGGATTTGGCATCCGTACGCGCGGTTACAGGCAGGTTTCACGGCGCTGACACGCCCTGTCAGGCAACCCCCTAGGACGCAGTCATCCAGGCGCTGACAAGCCCGCGCCCCGGTCCTAAAGTCGCGGCGGGGCCGCACTTCGAACGGCCCACGGGAGACGACGGTGCCCACGCAGCCCGCTGACGAGCCGCCCCTGGCCGACGACTGGACCGCCCTGCAGCAGGCCGAGCGCGAGGCCCTGCTGGCGCGCCGCCGCCAGGCCCTGGGCCTGCCGCCTGAGGCCGACCACCCGGCCCTGCGCCTGCCCACCGTCGGCCTCGCGCTCTCGGGCGGCGGCGTGCGCAGCGCCACCTTCGCGCTCGGCCTGCTGCGCGGCCTCGCCCAGACCCACGGCCAGCCGAACAGCGAGCGCAGCGACCCGGCCGACCGCAGCCTGGTCGCCGACGGCATGCTCGGCCGCGTCGACTACCTCTCCACCGTCTCCGGCGGCGGCTACACCGGCGCGATGTTCGGCCGCCTCGTCGGCAGCTTCGGCCTTGCGCGCGCCCAGGCCCTGCTCGCCCACAGCGATTCGCCGGTGCTGCAATGGCTGCGGCGCAACGGCCGCTACCTCTCGCCCGCCGGCTCGCGCGACATCGGCATTGCCGTCGTCACCTACCTGCGCGCCTGGCTCGCCATCCACACCGAGTTCATGTTCGCCTGCATGCTGCTGGGCCTGCTCGCGATCGCGCCGCACCTCGGGCAGCACAGCACCCAGGTGCTGGACCCCGCCGGCTGGGAGCACTGGTTCACGCCCTGGTGGCCCGCCGCGCTCGCGCTCTGGGCCGCGACCGCGCCCGGCCTTATCGCCGGCTACTGGGCCGCCCGCGACACGCCCGACCCGGACGCCCGCGCCGTCGGCCCCGGCTGGCGCGACCTCGGCTTCCTCGCGCTGATGGCCGCCGCCGCGGTCGCGCTGCTGCGCGCGCTGGGCTCGGGCCACGCCGTCGACCCGCTGCGCGATGCGCTCGACTGGCCCGGCGCCGCGCTGCTGGCCCTGCTGTCCATCGTCATCGGCCAGCTCGGCGTGCAGGGGCGCCTCGCCCTCAGCCGCGAGCCGCATGCGCTCGCCGTCGCGCGCCTGCGCAACCAGCTCACGCGCGGCCTGAAGGGCGCGACGATGGGGGTGCTGGCGATCGCCGGCATGGGCGCGCTGGACCGGCTCAGCTGGTGGGTGCTCGAGGAGCTGCAGTCCGGCAACCCCTGGCTGTGGGGCGGCGTCGGCTTCGGCGGCCTCGTCGTGCTGGTGCTGCGCCGGCTCGCCCAGCCGCTGCAGCAGATGGCGGCCGAGGCCGGCGCCCATGCGCGCGGCTGGCTGCCGCGCCTCGTCGACCTTGCGTCGCTGATCGGCCTGCTGGCCCTGGTGACGGCCTGGATGGTGCTGCTGCAGTGGTTCGTCTTCGCGCCCGAGACCTTCGAGGCCCTGCGCGCCGTGCCCGCCTGGATGCGCGCCAGCCTGGTCGCGCTGGCCTGGGCCGCCTGGATCGTGCTGACCGCCGGCAATGCGCAGATGGCCAACACCTCGTCGCTGCACAGCTTCTACCGCGCGCGCCTGACGCGCGCCTACCTGGCCGTCGGCAACCCGCGCCGCGGCCTTGCGGGGGCGCCCCAGCCGCGCAGCGACGTCACCAGCGTCGTCGACGGCGACGACACCGCCCTGCACAGCTACCGCCCGGAAGAGGGCGGCGGCCCCATCCACCTCGTCAGCACCTGCCTGAACCAGACCCGCGACGACCAGAGCGGGCTCTACAACGCCGACCGCAAGGGCACGGCGCTGACCGCCACCTGGCGGGGCCTGGAGATCGGCCCGGCCGGGTTCGTGGCGCTGAAGCCCGGCCACGACGCGGGCACGCTCGGCCGCTGGGTGGCGGTCTCGGGCGCGGCCGCCTCGCCGGGCGCCGGCTCGTACACCTCGCGCGGCCTGGCGCTGCTGGTCTACTTCCTCGGTGTGCGCCTCGGCCACTGGGTGCGCGCGCCGCGCCAGGCCGTGTCGCTGCGCTGGCTCAGCCGCTTCGCCTGGCGCGCCTGGCCCAAGCCGCTGATGCTGGCGAGCGAGGCCTCGGCCACCTTCTACGGCGTCGAGCGCCCCTGGTGGTACCTCTCCGACGGCGGCCACTTCGAGAACAGCGGCGTCTACCCGCTGCTCAAGCGCGAGACCGACTTCATCATCCTCGCGGATGCCAGCTGCGACGCCGAATACCGCTTCGGCGACCTGGAGAACCTGGTGCGCAAGGCGCGCATCGACTTCGGCGCGGAGATCGACTTCTACACCCGCGAGGAGGCGCAGCACCTGTTCAGCCTCGCCGGCACCGACCTCACCGTGCTGTCGCCCGAGCACATGACCGACAACCACTCCAGCCGCGGCGTGCTGCTCGCGCGCATCCGCTACCGCGAGCGTCCCGGGCCGCGCGGCCCCTGGCGGCCCGAGGCGACGCTGCTGGTGGTGAAGCCCAACCTGCACGACGCGCTCGACGTCGACCTGCTGGCCTATGCGCGCCAGCACGAGCGCTTCCCGCACGAATCCACCGGCGACCAGTCCTTCGACGAGGCGCAGTGGGAGAGCTACCACCGCCTCGGCGAGGACTTCGGCCGCGCCCTGCACGACACCTGGCTCGCCCAACTGCCCGGCTGGCGCAGCCCGGCGCGGCACGGCCTGCGGGTCGCGGCCCGGCTGCGCGGCGCACGCGACGACGCCGCGGCCGCGGCGGCCGAGCCGCTGTGGCGCCGCAGCGCCAAGGCGACGGCGATCACCACCACGCTTGGCCTCGGAGCCTCGGGCACGCTGCTGCTGTCGCTGTGGCAGGTGCAGGAGCAGCTGCAGCGCAACCAGGCCGACCAGCAGGCCGAGGCGCGCCAGCTCTTCACCGAGGTGTCCAAGGCCCTGCAGACCTTCAATGGCCGCTGCCCCACGGTGGCCGAGCATGTCGTGACACAGGCCTCGCTGCTGTTCGACCTGCGTGGCAGCCCGGCGCTGCGCCCGCTGGAGCGCGCCGGCGTCGAACGCCTGGCGGGGCGCATCGCCGACGAATGCCGCAAGGACGTGGACCCGACGCAGGACTGCGTGGCCGCGGGCCAGCGCGTGCGCAACGACCTCTGCGCGGTGGTGCAGAAGCCGCCCACCGAGAACACCGCCTTCAGCTACTGGCACCCCGGCACCTCGCCGGACGAGCAGGCCGCGGCGGCGCGCCGCGTCTGGCACGCGCTCACCGGCCGCGCGACGCAGATCGCGAGCGCCGCCCACGTCGACCTGCCGGTGCCGCCGCCCCCGCCACCGGTGGCCGCGCCCGACGATCCGGCGCGTGCCAACCTCGCCGCCTGCAAGCCCGGCGAGGAGCGCAGCACGCTCTACATCGAGATCTACGACGAGGCCTCGCGCGAGGCGGCGAGCGCGCTGCGCCAGTCGATGCAGGAGAAGATCGACGCCGTGGTGCAGGTGGCGCCGATCGACAACGCGGCGCGCAACGCCCAGCTGCGCCAGCAGCGCCGGCCCGTGCCCTGGCCGGTGCCGACCTTCGTGCTGCACGACCCGGCGAGCCGCGAATGCGCGCTGGCGCTGTCGCGCTTCATCGGCGAGCCCTGGGTCACGCCGTCGCGCATCGATGGCGTCTGGATCCGGGAGCGGCGCCGCTCGGTGGTGCCGCGGCCGGGGGTGATCGAACTGTGGCTGCCGCCGGTGCTGGCGGCCGGTCAGTCCCTCGAGCCCTGAGCCGGCAGCCGCAGCAGGCGCTTCAAGCCCCAGGCGAAGAGCAGCGCGAAGACCGGCAGTGCGAGCGGGTTCATCACGAGTTGCCCGAGGTCGCGGCCGTCCGGCTGCGCCATCCAGACGACTCCGGCATTGAAGCCCGCATGCAGCAGCACGCAGGGCCAGAGCGAGCGTGTGCGCTGCCAGGCGAGGCCCAGCAGCAGGCCGGTGCTGAAGCCGACCGTGAACTGGTAGATGTTGAGGTGCGCCAGGCCGAACAGCGCGGCCGAGTGGATGATCGCGGTCGACGGCGGGTAGCGCGTCAGCAGCCCGCGCAGGATCAGCGACCGGAACAGCATTTCTTCGAGCACCGGCGCGAGCACGCAGGCCGAGATCAGTTCCACGCCCGAGGCCGAGGTGGCGCGCGAAAACCATTCCGCCTCCCAGGCCGACAGGGGGAAGACGGCCTGCAGCAGGCTGTCCATCCAGCCGTTCGCGAGCCACAGCAGCGGCAGCAGCGCGAGCAGCGGGGCGGTGGTCACCGACAGCGTCCAGGCCGGGGAGGTCGGCGCGTCGTGCAGCAGGCGGCGCTGGCTGAGGCCGCGCCAGACGAGGACCGTCGACACCACCAGGCCGACGGCGAGCACCTGCGCGAGCTCGCCCAGCGCCATCTCGTCCAGGCCGAGCCAGGGCTGCAGGTCGGCGAACAGGCTCGCCAGCAGCATCTGCAGCAGCATGAAGCCGAGCACGATCACGATCGATGCCCCGAGCCCGCCGGCCAGGGTCTCCGGGCCTCTTGCGCTCATTCCGACAGCACCCGCAGGATCTCGCGGCCGTAGGCCTCCAGCTTCTTCGCGCCGACGCCGCTGATCTGGCCCAGCTCGTCCAGCGAGCCGGGCAGCGAGCGCGCCATCTCGGCCAGCGTCGCGTCGTGGAAGATCACGTAGGCCGGCAGCCCGTGCTCGCGCGCGACCTCGGCGCGCCAGGCCTTCAGCGCCGCGAAGCGCGCCAGGCCACCGTCGTCCAGCGGCACCGGCGGCGGCTTGTCGCGCCCGCCCGAGCGGGTGCTGCGGCCCTTGCGGCCCTTCGGCGACTCCAGGGCCTCGCGCAGCAGCAGCTGCACCTCGCCGCGCAGCACCTCGCGCGCGCTCGCGGCCAGCTCCAGCGTGTTGTATTCGCCCTCGGTGCGCACGTGGCCCAGCCCGATCAGCTGCCGCAGCACGGCGCGCCATTGCAGCTCGCTCAGGTCGGCGCCGATGCCGAAGGTGGAGAGCGACTGGTGGCGGTACTGCGTCACCTTGTCGGTGACCTTGCCGCGCAGCACGTCGATCAGGTGGCCCGCGCCGAAGCGCTGGCCGTGGTTCTGGTGGAAGCGGTAGATGCAGCTCAGCGCCTTGCGCGCCGGCTCGGTCGCGTCCCAGGTGGCGGGCGGCTGCAGGCAGTTGTCGCAGTTGCCGCAGGGCTCGCTCGCCTCGCCGAAATAGGCGAGCAGGCGCACGCGCCGGCAGTCGTGCGCCTCGGCCAGCGCGAGCAGCGCATCCAGCTTGGCGCGCTGGCCGCGCTTGAACTCCTCGCCGGCCGGGCTCTCGTCGATCATGCGGCGCTGGTTCACGACGTCGGCCAGGCCATAGGTCATCCAGGCGTCGGCGGGCAGGCCGTCGCGGCCGGCGCGGCCGGTCTCCTGGTAGTAGCCCTCGATGTTCTTCGGCAGGTCGAGGTGGGCGACGAAGCGCACGTCGGGCTTGTCGATGCCCATGCCGAAGGCCACCGTCGCGACCATCACCACGCCGTCCTCGCGCAGGAAGCGGTCCTGGTGGCGCTTGCGCACGTCGGCGTCCATGCCGGCGTGGTAGGGCAGGGCGTTGATGCCCTCGGTCTTCAGCCAGTCGGCGGTCTCGTCCACCTTCTTGCGCGACTGGCAGTAGACGACGCCCGCATCGCCCTCGTGCTCGTCGCCGATGAAGCGCAGCAGCTGGCGCCGCGCATCGTCCTTCTCGACGATGCTGTAGCGGATGTTGGGCCGGTCGAAGCTGCTGATGAAGACACGCGCGTCCTGCAGCCGAAGGCGCTCGATGATGTCGGCGCGCGTCAGCTCGTCGGCGGTCGCGGTGAGCGCGATGCGCGGCACCCCGGGACAGCGCTCGTGCAGCACGTCGAGCGCCAGGTAGTCCTCGCGGAAGTCGTGGCCCCACTGGCTCACGCAGTGCGCCTCGTCGATCGCGAACAGGCTCAGCAGGCCGCGCTCGTGCAGCGAATCGAGCTGGGCCAGGAAGCGCGGCGTGGTGATGCGCTCGGGCGCGGCGTACAGCATCACCAGGCGGCCGCTCATCATCTCGCGCTCGATCTTCTGGGTCTCGTCCAGCGTCAGCGTGGAGTTGAGGAAGCTGGCGTGCACGCCGGCTTCCTCGAGCGCGCCGACCTGGTCGTGCATCAGCGCGATCAGCGGGCTGACGACCAGGGCCACGCCGCGGCCCTCGCGGTGGCGGGCGATGGCCGGCACCTGGTAGCACAGGCTCTTGCCGCCGCCGGTGGGCATCAGCACCAGGGCATCGCCGCCCGCGCTGACGTGGTCGACGATGGCCTCTTGCGCGCCGCGGAACGCGGCGTAGCCGAACACCTGCTGCAGGATCTGCACAGGTGCGGTGTCGGTGTCGGGGGTCACGGAGCGGGGAGGGGGCGAAGCGGAGCGAAGGGGAGATGTTACCCGGGGGCGCCCGGCGGCGGGGATTCTGGCACCCTCCAGGGCTTCCTCAGCGAATCCACCGGAGAGCACGATGACCGACAACATCCACACGCCGCGCGCCGACCAGCTGCGGCAGCTGCTGATCCGCAACTTCGAGACCCAGCCGCGCGAGCATGAACGGCGCGAGCCGCTGTACGAATTCGAGAGCGCCCGCCTGGCCAAGGGCACGGCGGCGCGCAAGCTGGGCGCGAGCATCGACGTGCTCCCGCCCGGCAAGCGCGGCTGTCCCTACCACTTCCACTATGCGCAGGAGGAGATGTTCGTGGTCCTGGAAGGCCGCGGCACCCTGCGCGTGGCCGGCGAGCACCTGCCCGTGCAGGCCGGCGACGTCGTCTTCATCCCACCCGGCCCGGAGTACCCGCACCAGTTCATCAACACCTCGGACGCCCCGATGAAGTACCTGTCGATCAGCACCAAGGACAGCCCGGAGGTGGTGGAGTACCCCGACTCGGGCAAGTACCTGGCCTCGGCGACGCGGGACGGGGACCCCTATGGCTTCGCCCGCATGCACCGCAAGGACAGCGACCTCGAGTACTGGGACGGGGAGCCTTGATCGGATGCTCCGGCCGCAGCGGCCGGTGACGAGTTGAAAAAGCCGGCATGAACCGGCTCCGGGGTGGATTCCGGTGCCACTCCTTGCACGCTGTTACCCGCAAGGCCATGGGGTTTGCGTCCAATGGAAACGTTTCCATACAAGCTGTCCGTGGAAACGACAGGAGCAGTGCGCGTCATTATTCAACAAACACCGGAAAGATCAAACATGTTCCACAAAACACGACGTTGGTTGGCTTGCGTGGCAAGCGTTTTGTTACCACTGGCGGCCCTGGCCTGGGCGCCGTCCGCTTCCGCGGCGACCTGCAACGCGGTGACCTGGCAGTACGGCACCTACTACCGCCTGGGCGACGTGGTGCGCTACCCCAACAACGGCAGCTACTACAAGCTGGTCAACGTGGGCGGCAACGGCAGCGATGCCACCGATCCGACGATCAGCACCTGGTACTGGCAGCCGACCTCCTGCGACACCAACAGCGGTGGCGGTGGTGGCGGCAACACCGGCGGCAGCTGCCCGAACTGGCAGCAGGGCGTGTTCTACCGCCTGGGCGACATCGTGCGCTACCCGGCCAACGGCAACTACTACAAGGTGGTGAACGTCGGCGGCAACGGCAGCGACGGCACCGACCCGACGATCAGCACGTGGTACTGGCAGCCTAGCTCGTGCCCGGGCGGCGGCGGTGGTGGCGGCGGCGGCGGCGGGGGGGGCGGAGGCGGCACCTGCACGGCCTCGAACTGGCAGGCCGGTGTCTATTACCGCCTCGGCGACGTGGTGCGCTACTCGAACGGCAACTACTACAAGCTGGTGAACGTCGGCGGCAACGGCAGCGACGGCACGGATCCGACGATCAGCACCTGGTACTGGCAGCCGACGACCTGCAGCGGTGGCGGTGGCGGTGGTGGGGGCGGTGGCGGGGGGGGTGGCGGCGGCTCGTTCATCGTGAGCGAAGCGCAGTTCAACCAGATGTTCCCGAGCCGCAACGGCCTGTACACCTACAACGGCCTGGTGTCGGCGATGGCGGGCTGGCCGGCGTTCGCGAAGACCGGCAGCGACACCATCAAGAAGCAGGAGGCCGCGGCCTTCCTGGCGAACGTCGCGCACGAGTCGGACAGCCTGCGGGCCACCCGCGAGTACAACACCGCCAACTGGCCGCTGTACTGCGACGCGGGCAGCGGTTGCGCGCCGGGCCAGCAATACTACGGTCGCGGTCCGATCCAGCTGAGCTGGAACTACAACTACCGCGCGGCCGGCCAGGCCATCGGGGTGGACCTGTGGAGCAACCCGGACCTGGTGGCGACCGATTCGACCATCGCCTGGAAGACCGCCGTCTGGTACTGGATGACGGGCACCGGCGCTGCCGGCGTCACGCCGCACGACGCGATGGTCAATTCGTGGGGCTTCGGCACCACGATCAAGGCGATCAACGGCTCGCTGGAATGCAACGGCGGCCGCCCTGACCAGGTGCAGACCCGGATCAACTTCTATCGCAGCTTCACCGCGATCATCGGCGTCGACCCGGGCGCCAACCTGGGCTGCTGATCGGCGTCGATCAGCCCCGACGGGCCTGGGCGTCCGTCTTCTGCCGATGGATCTTGCGGCTCTGGCGGTTCTCGGACCGCTGGATGCTGCGCTCCTCGGCAGCGCCGACGTGGCCATCGCGCGCGGCGGCCGCTTCCTTGCGGTCGACGTGGGCCTGGCCACGTTCCAGTTTCGCGACTTCGTGGTTCGTCAGCGAGCCGTTCTGCACGCCGGCCTCGATGCGCTTTTCCTGGTTGACGTTGCGCTGCACGTCGGCCTGCATGCGCAGCGACGAGGCGGAGGTGGGGTTGCCGGTCGCGCCGTTGTGCTTGGCGGCGGCGATGTCGCGGCTCACCTGGTTCTGCGCGCCTTCCAGCCGGGCCTTCTCGGCCGGCGTCAGCTTGCCGTCCTTCAGCGCCTGCGCCTGCAGGTGGTCGACCTTGCTTTCCTCGCGTTCCAGCTTGCCGGCCTCGCGGGTGGTGAGCTGGCCGCTCTTGAGGCCTTGCTCGATGCGTTCCTGCTGGTTCACGTCGCGCTGGACGCTGCCGGCGGTGGTGGTCTGGGCGTAGGCGCCGGCGCTCGCGGCGAGCAGGGCGGCAGTGATCAGGGCATTGAACTTCATGGTGGACTCCGGTTCGGGTTGATCTGTTGACACAGGTTGCGCGACCCTGGCCCGTCAACGGCCGTTGCAGGGGGCGGCGTTGACCCGGTCCCGTGTGAAGTTTCGTTGCCCGGTTGTTAGCGGGTGCTTCGGCCCATAATCGAGGGATCCCCCGTTCTACTTCCTGGAGTCGCCCCCATGGCCTCGATCAACAAAGTCATTCTCATCGGCAACCTGGGTCGCGATCCCGAAGTCCGCTATTCCGCCAACGGCAGCGCCATCTGCAACGTCACCATCGCCACCTCGCGCAACTGGAAGGACAAGACCTCCGGCGAGAAGATGGAAGAGACGGAATGGCACCGCGTCGTCTTCTACGACCGCCTGGCCGAGATCGCCGGCGAGTACCTGAAGAAGGGCCGCTCGTGCTACGTGGAGGGCCGCCTGAAGACCCGCAAGTGGCAGGACAAGGACGGCGTCGAGAAGTACACCACCGAGATCATTGCCGACAACATGCAGCTGCTGGGCGGTCGTGACGGCGGCGGTGGCGGCGGTGGCGAGGAAGGCGGCAGCTACGGCGGCGGTGGCGGCTACAGCCGCGGCGCCTCGGGCGGTGGTGGTGAACGCGCCGAGCGCGCCGAGCGCCCCGCGCCGGCCCCGCGCCCGGCCCCTCCGAAGCCGGCGGCCAAGTCGTCGACCGGCTTCGACGACATGGATGACGACATCCCGTTCTGACGTCCAGCTCTGGCGCGCGCCGGAGCTCCAGGCCGAGCTGCTGCGCGGCCGCTTCGTCGATTTCGAGTACGACGTCCACACCCACGAGACGGCCTGCTTCGCGCTGCTGACCCGCGGCGCGATCCGCATCCGCATGCGCGGCCAGGCGTTCGTCGCGCGGGCCGGCGACCTGTATGCCATCGACGCGGACGAGCCGCATGCCGGCTGGCCGGTCGACACCCAAGGCTGGCAGCAGCGCACGCTGTACGTCGACCTGCAGCACCTGCGACGCGTGGCCGGCGACGAGCGCGCCGTGGGTGCCGGCGCATTGGCGGCCCCCCTGTTGCACGACTGCGAGCTGGCCGACCGCCTCTACGCCGTGCACCGCTGCTCGCAGGTCGGCGGGCCGGCCCTGCTGCGCGACCAGGCCTACGTCGCCTTCGCCGCGCGCCTGATGCGGCGCCATGTGCGCGGGCCGCAGCGCGTGGCGGCCGAGCACCCGGAGCATGCCGGCGTGCGCACGGCGCGCCATTACCTCGATGCCCACCTGGATGACCACGTCAGCCTGGGCGATGTCGCCGCGGCGGCCGGCCTGCCGCCGTTCCAGCTGCTGCGCGCCTTCGAGCGCAGCCAGGGCATGACGCCACACGCCTACCAGCGCCAGGCGCGCGTGCGGTTGGCGATGCGGCTGATCCGAGAGCGCCACGCGCTGCGCGAGGTCGGCGCGCAGGTGGGCTTTGCCGACCAGGCGCACCTGACGCGCTGGTTCCGCCGGCTCATGGGCATCACGCCCGGGCAGTACCGGCGCGCGGTGCTGGGCGACCGACCCTAGCCGAGCAGGCCGAGCTTCGAGACCAGCTTGCGCAGGGGCTTGCGGCTGCCCACGAAGGCCAGCCCGACATAGCCGAGCGCCGCAGTTTCCAGCGTTGCTACCGTCGCGCGGAAGGCCTCGTAGTCGGTGGTCTGCTGGCCTTGCACGGGGAAGGCGACGACGTCGAAGCCGGCGTCCTGGGCCTGCCGGCGCAGGGCGGACAGCGTCTCGCCGGACGCGGACAGCACCGCGATGCCGTGGGCAATCAGGCCGGGGTGGGCGTGGCCGGAGGCGTCCCCCAGCGGCGCCCCGACCAGGGACGGATGGCGCTGGCCCACCGTCAGCGCGAGCACGGCAGCCGCGTTCGCGGCGCGACCCACTGGCAGGGATTCGTCCACCACCACCACGCAGCGAGGCGGCTCGGCCTGCGCTGCTTCGACGTCCTTGAGGTTCACCGCGATCGCTCCTGTGCAGCTTGAATCAGCGGCCATGGTTCCACGCGGGCGCGGCGAAGTCTTGAACGCCATTGCAGCGAGGTCGAGTCCGGGCCAGCCTACGGCCCCGCGTTAGACTCCCGCCGCAGTACAACAAGCACCGTTCCGGAGGAACCCCGATGCGCGCGATGAAGTGGTTGCTCGTGCCCCTGATCCTGGTCGCGCTGGTCGCGCTCTACCTCTTCGGCGTCATGCACTGGAGCTACTCCAGCGGCGAACGCGCCGGCTGGGTCCAGCAACTTTCGCACAAGGGCTGGATCTGCAAGACCTGGGAGGGCGAGCTGGCCCTGGTCTCGCTGCCCGGCAGCACGCCGGAAAAATTCCGCTTCACGATCTGGGACGACGCGGTCGCCGAGAAGGTCAACCAGGTCATGGGCAAGCGCGTCGCGCTGCACTACGAGCAGAAGGTCGGCCTGCCCACCAGCTGCTTCGGCGACACCCGCTACTACGTCACCGGCGTGCGCGTGCAGGACGAGATCCCGCTCGCCCCCGGCGTGATCGTCTCGGTGCCGCCCCAGCCGGCGGCCTCCGCCGCTTCGGCGCGCTGACCGCGCAAGCTCAGGGCAGCGCCACCGGCCCGTTCTGCAGGTAGCGGTTCGCCTTCACCAGCCACCAGTGGTCGTCGGTCAGCGGCATGTTGCCGAGGCCGATGTTGTCGGTGGAGTCGCCGACCCCGGCCCCGAACATCAACGACACCACGCCGGCCGCCTTCGCTTCCTGCATGTGGCTGCCCCAGGTGATCTGCGACCCGTTGGCGCTGACCTTGGGGTCGCCGGCGGCATTGGTGCCGTAGTAGCCCGGCGCGAAGATGCTGGGCGTCGCGGTGAAGGTGTCGCCGAAGAAGTAGGTTGGCGCGGTGTCCTCGTAGTGCCTGCTCGCGTTGTTGCCCAGGGTGGCGTACGGCGCGCCGGTGTACGGGTTGGTGCCCACCGAGCCGTTCACATGGCCGGCCGGCAGCTGCCACAGCACCACCGGCTTCTTCAGCGCGGCGTTCAGGGTCTGCACGTAGTAGAGGTAGTTGTTCCAGTGGTCGGCGTTGAACTGCCACTTGGCGTTGCCGGCCGCGCCGCCGTCGTAGCCGTACTTGTCGAACGAGATGAAGCTCGCGCCGAAGCTCGTGATGCCCGCGGCGCCATAGTAGCCGGCCACGCGCTGCGCGCTCGCGGCGATCAGCGGGCGGCCCGCCGCCCAGCCCTTCTCGCCGGCGTCGGTGATGTGCATCAGGCCGTTGGTGGACGCCCCGCTCTGCGCATCCGACCAGACGTTGATCTGCCAGCCGTACCACGCGTTGCGGCTGCGCTTCTGGATGATGTAGTTGACCGCCTTGACCAGCCCCTCGACCGTGTTCGGGAACTGCGGGTCGCCCGCGCCCAGCACGCCGCCCGCATAGGCCTGGTCGACACGCGCCATGATCTGCGAAGGCTGCAGGCCGGAGTTCTGCATCATGTAGCCGAGGAAGTCGGGCTCGATCACGTAGCCCACCGGGTCGTCGCCGGCCTCGGCGTTCGCGATGTCGATGGTCTTCACCCAGTCCTTGAAGTACGCCGACATGTAGGTCGCGTCCTGGATGTGGGCCAGGTCGGTCGGGTAGCTCTCGCCGCCGTCGGCGATGTTGTAGAAGACGAAGACCGGGATCATGCCGAGCTTCTTCGACTCGCGGATGAAGTTCGTCGCGCGGAAGCAGGGCACGGTGGTCCAGGTGCACCAGCTGGTGTTGCCGGGCACCGAGGCCCCGCCGTTCAGGTAGATGTAGCGCAGGTCGGCGCGGGTGTTCAGGTCGCCGCTGCCGAAGTCCTGCCAGGTCGTCAGCGCGCTCGCGCCGTCATCCGACACCGAGCCCACCGAGACATGCTTCGGCAGGCCGGGCAGCGACCCGTCGGCGTTCTTCACCCGCACGCCCACCCAGCGGCCATTGCCGTTGTTGTCCTTGATGCGGATGCCGGCACGGCCGGGGCTCAGCGCGGTGACGGTGAGCTTGCCGCCGCTGACCGAGGCGGTCGCGACCTTGGGGTTGTTGGAGGCCACGGTGAAGGTGGGGTTGCCGACGTTCGCGACGCTGAGGTCCAGGGTCACCGAGCCGGCGGCCAGCGTGCTCTGCAGCGACTGGCCATCGGTGTCCCATTGCCGGATCGCGATCAGCGACGCGTTGCCGACCGTCGTGTACGAGGCATCGCTCAGGGTCGCGCCCGCCGCGTTGATGAGCCGGACCTGGTACGTGTAGAGACCGAGCTTCTTGCCGGTGATCTGCATCGTCACCGACTGCGGCGAGGTGCCGACGTCGGCGATGCTGCCGGACTGGACCTTGACGCCGTTCTCCAGCAGCTCCCAGGACGTGCCGCTGGTGCCCCAGTACTTGTTCCAGACGATGGCGAAGCTGCCGGCGTGGTCCCAGTTCTGGATCTGCACGGAGGGCTTGGCCGGGGCGCCGACCGGGGCCGGTGCAGGAGCTGGAGCCGGCGCCGGAGCGGGGGCTGGCGCGGGCGCCGGAGCGGGTGAGGGCGCGGGGGCTGGGGCCGGGGCCGGGGCGGGCGCAGGGGCCGGAGAAGGAGCCGGCGCCGGCGCGGGCGGCGTGCCGCCGCTCGGGCCGAGGTCCTGCCACAGGCTGGGTGTCGTCGGATTCCAGCCGGTGCCGGTGTAGTCGGTCTGCGCGACCAGGGCCTTGTAGTCGTGCCCGGCGTACGACACGATGGTGCCGGCCGGGTAGAAGGTGTCCGCCTTCCACGCCGGGTAGGCCGCGTGCACGGCGGCCGCCGCGACGGCCAGGGTCAGTGCAGCCAGCGTGCGGCGCGAGGTCTCGAGCTTGCCCATGTGTCTTCTCCCTGAGAGACGGGCAATATAACCATTTCAATACCAATCGAGGGGCGGCGATGGTTACCAGGGGTGACCACGTTCAGCGGAACACGTCCTGCCGCGTCTCCCCCACCAGCCGTTCGAGCAGCCGGGCCAAGGCGCCCAGGCCGTTGTACCGGCTCGCCGTCTTGTGCGCATAGCGCCACACCAGCGGCAGGTCCTTCAGGTAGCCGTCCTTGCCGTCGCGGTGATGCAGCCGGGCGAAGATACCCAGCACCTTCAGGTGCCGCTGCAGTCCCATCCATTCGAAGTCGCGCCAGAACTCGCCGAAGTCGGCGTGCACCGGCAGCCCGGCCTTCCGCGCCTGCTCCCAGTAGCGCACCGCGTGGTCGATCTGCACGTCCTCCTCGAGCTCGATGTAGGCATCGCGCAGCAGGCTCGCCAGATCGTAGGTGATCGGCCCCCACACCGCGCCCTGGAAGTCGAGGATGCCCGGGTTCGTCGCCGCGCCGGCCGCGGGGCACACCATCAGGTTGCGCGAGTGGTAGTCGCGGTGCACGAACACCGTCGGCTGGGCCAGGTTGTTCTGCACGATGCGCTCGAAGCACTCGCCGAGCTGCTTCTGCTCGGTCTCGGTCAGCACCTGGCCGGTGTGCCTCACGTACCACTCGGTGAAGACCTGCAGCTCGCGCATCAGGAACGAGCGGTCGTAGGCGGGCAGCTGCGACGCGGCCTCGATGCCCTGCAGCCGCACCAGCGCCCGGCAGGCGTCGGCATAGAGCGGGCGCGCCGTGGCCTGGTCGAGCTGCGACAGGTAGGTGTGCTCGCCCAGGTCGGTCAGCAGCATGAAGCCGTCCGCGGCCGCCCAGTCCAGCACCTCGGGCGCATTCAGGCCGGCGGCACGCAGCAGGGCCGCGACCTTGACGAAGGGCTGGCTGTCCTCCTGCGTGGGCGGGGCGTCCATCACGATCCGCGTGCCGTCCGGCGTGTCGACCCGCAGGTAGCGGCGGAAGCTGGCGTCGTGGCTCGCCGGCCGGGGGTTGCTCGCCGGCATGCCGCGGCGCGCCAGATGGGCGAGCCAACGGTCGAAGGCGAGGCGGCGGGCCTCGTCGGGCCAGGCCAGCGCGGTCGGGGGCAGGGACATGGGTGGGGTTGGGGACAGCTCGTGGATAATCGATTCTACAAATCGCCCTGGGCGCGCCGCCCGGCCTCCGGGCCGGTGCCGAGGCGCCGATCCAGCCGCCTCCTGCTCGTCCTCGCTCTCTCTTGCTGCCGCCGTTCCGACTCCGCCTCTCCGTGCACGCTGTCCGCCTGGGCTTCGCCGCCTCGGTGGCAGGCTGGGTGCCGGCCGGCTGGTCGCAGCCCGCGGCCGAACCGTCGGCGACGGCCCCTGCCGCTGCGGCATCCGCCCCCGCAAGGGCTGCTTCTGCGCCCACCCCCGCCGGGGCGGCCTCGGCAGCCGCTGCCGCGGCGTCTGCACCGGCCGCCACCGGCGCCTCGGTCCCGGTGGTGCTGGAGGCCGACGACGTCCGCGCCCGCCCCGACCAGGACGTGGTCGCCGAGGGCGATGCCCGCTTCACCCAGGGCACGACCAGCATCCGCGCCGACCGCATGAGCTACGAGCAGTCGAGCGACCTGGCGCATGCCACCGGCAAGGTCCGCGTCACCCGCGACGGCAACACCTACACCGGCCCCGAACTGCAGCTCAAGGTCGAGCGCTTCGAGGGCTTCTTCCTGCAGCCCACCTACTTCTTCGCCCGCACCAACGCCGGCGGCAGCGCCGAGCGGCTGGACTTCCTGGGCCAGCAGATGACGGTGGCCACCCGCGCCACCTACACCAGCTGCCCGGTCGACGAGCTGGGGGGCAGCACGCCGGCCTGGGTGCTCTCGGGCGACCGCGTCAAGCTCGACTTCGCCAACAACGAAGGCATCGCCCAGGGGGCGGTGCTGCGCTTCTACGGCGTGCCCATCCTGGCAGCCCCCGTGCTGAGCTTCCCGCTGACCGACGAGCGCAAGTCCGGCTGGCTGCCGCCGAGCCTGGACCTTGACAACAAGAGCGGCCTGCAGTTCTCGGTGCCGTACTACTGGAACATCGCGCCGAACCGCGATGCGACGCTGACCCCCGCCATCATCTCCAAGCGCGGCGCCGCGCTGGACACCGAGTTCCGCTACCTGGAGCCTGGACACGAAGGCCGCATCGACTACAACCTGCTGCCCAACGACCGGCTCGCCGGCACCACCCGCAGCGCGATCAACCTGGAGCAGCGGGGCGAGTTCCTCGGCCGGGTGCGCTACAGCACCAACGTCATGCGCGTCAGCGACGACGACTACTGGAAGGACCTGCCGCGCGGCATCAACAGCCTGACCCCGCGCCTGCTGCTCGGCGACCTCCGCGTCGCGAGCGACTTCGCCGACTGGACCACCTATGCCCGGGTCGAGCGCTGGCAGGTGCTGCAGGACGCCGCCAGCCCGCTGCCCGCGCCCTACGACCGCCTGCCGCAGGTCGGCGTGCGCACCTCGCAGCAATGGCGCGGCGGCCTGGAGTTCGGCCTCGAGACCGAGGTCAACCGCTTCGTCAACCCGGACGGCCACCTGCGCGAACGCAATGCCGACGGCAGCCTCGCCACGCCGCGCCCGCTCGGCACCCGGCTCCATGCCCTGGGCTCGCTCGCCTGGCCCTTCGGGTCGCCCGGCTGGACGCTCACGCCCAAGGTGCTGGTCAATGCCGCGAGCTACCGGCTGGAGCAGCCCCTGCCGGATGGCCGCACGCAATACGACCGCGTGGTGCCGACCTTCAGCCTCGACAGCGCGTGGGTGCTGGAGCGCGACGCGCGGTTGTTCGGCCGCCCGGTGCGCCAGACCATGGAGCCGCGGCTGTTCTACGTGAACACGCCCTACCGTGCGCAGAACGGCCTGCCGAACTTCGATTCGGCCGAGAAGGACTTCAACTTCGACTCGATCTACACCGAGAACAGCTTTTCCGGCGTCGACCGGGTCTCGGACGCGCACCAGCTCACCGCCGGCGTGACGACGCGCTTCATCGATTCCGGCGACGGCTCCGAGGCGCTGCGCCTGGGCGTGGCCCAGCGCTTCCTGTTCCAGGACCAGCGCATCACGCCGGACGAGAAGCCCATCACGCAGAGCGTGTCCGACCTGCTGCTCACCGGCTCGTCCGGCCTGCTCAAGCACTGGCGCTTCGACGCCGCCGTGCAGTACAGCCCGGAGACGCACGAGGCGGTGCGCTCCATCGTCGGCGTGCGCTACTCGCCGGGCCCCTACCGCACGATCAACACCAACTACCGCATGAAGCGCGGCGAGAGCGAGCAGGTCGACGTGGGCTGGCAGTGGCCGCTGTACGGCCGGCCGAGCCAGAGCAGCGACGGCGGCGGGCGCTGCACCGGCTCCTGGTACACGGTCGGCCGCATCGACTTCAGCCTGCGCGACCGCCGCATCACCGACTCGGTGCACGGCTTCGAGTACGACGCCGGCTGCTGGATCGGCCGCATCATCGTCAAGCGCCATTCGCTCAACCAGCAGGACGCGACCACGCAACTCGGCTTCGAGCTGGAGCTGGTGGGCCTGTCGCGCCTCGGGACAAACCCGCTGCAGGTCTTGAAGGACAATATCCCCGGTTACCGCCTGCTCCGCGACGATCCTGCCGCGGTCCCGGCGTCGAACCCCACGACACCATGATTGCATTCCAACGCCTTGCTTCCCGCGCGCTGATGTCGCTGCTGTCCGCGACCGTCATGGCAGCGGCCGTGCAGGCCCAGACGGCTTCCCGCCCGCAGCGCCCGCAGACCGCCGACTACATCGTCGCCATCGTCAACCAGGAGCTCGTCACCGCGGCCGAGGTGGAGCAGCGCATCGAGCGCGTGCGCGAGGACGCGCGGCGCAGCAACGCCAGGCTGCCGCCCGACGACGAGCTGCGCCGCCAGGTCGTGGACGGGCTGATCGACGAGCGCGTGCAGATCACCAATGCACGGGAGGTCGGCAGCAAGGTCGACGACGTCGAGCTCGAGCGCGCCGTCGCCAACGTCGCGGCGCAGAACCAGCTCACCCCGGCCCAGCTGCGCGAGCGGCTCAAGCGCGAAGGCATCGACTACGCGCGTTTCCGCAACAACGTGCGCGACCAGCTGCTGGTCGAGCGCGTGCGCGAGCGCGAGGTGCAGGGTCGCATCAGGATCACCGATGCCGAGATCGACGCGGTGCTCGACAAGCAGCGCGCCGCGGCCGGCGCCGCCACCGAGTACAACATCGCGCAGATCCTGGTGACGGTGCCCGAGAACGCGAGCGAGGCGGTGGTCGCCGAGCGGCGCACGCGCGCCGAGGCGGCCCTGAACCGGGTGCGCAGCAGCAGCCCCTTCGAGGTCGTGGCGCGCGAGGTCTCCGAGGACGGCAACAAGGCGAAGGGCGGCGAGATCGGCATGCGGCCCGCGGACCGCCTGCCCGACGTGTTCGTCGAGGCCGTGCGCGGCCTGAAACCGGGCGAGATCTCGCCGACGCTGCTGCGCAGCGGCGCCGGCTTCCATGTGATGAAGCTGATCGACAAGCGCGAGGGCGGCGCCTTCTCGGTCACCCAGACGCGGGCGCGCCACATCCTGCTGCGTGTGTCGCCGCAGCTGACGCAGGACGCCGCGGTGCGCCGCCTGCAGGAGATGAAGCGCCAGATCCAGTCCGGCGGCCGCAACTTCGACCAGCTGGCGCGCGAGAACTCCGAGGACGCCAGCTCGAGCGCGGGCGGCGACCTGGGCTGGGTGTCGCCGGGCGGCTTCGTGCCGGAGTTCGAGGAGGCGATGAACGCGCTGCCGATCAACGGCATCTCCGAACCCGTGGTGTCGCGCTTCGGCGTGCACCTGATCCAGGTGGTCGACCGCCGGCGCATGTCGCTCGACCTGAAGCAGCAGCGCGAGCAGGCCCGCAACATCCTGCGCGAGCAGAAGTTCGAGGAGGCCTACGCCGAGTGGGCGCGCGACCTGCGGGCGCGGGCCTACATCGAGATGCGCGAGGCGCCGCAGTAAGCGGCAGTCCGGTGCGTCACATCCCTCGCAAGCGGTTCGGACAGCACTTCCTGTCCGACGACGGCGTCATCGGCGCGATCGTCGATGCGATCGACCCCCGCCCGGGCGAGGCGCTGGTCGAGATCGGCCCCGGCCTCGGCGCAATGACCGACCCGCTGGTCGCGCGCAGCGGCCAGCTCACCGTGATCGAGCTCGACCGCGACCTGGCGGCCCGCCTGCGCAAGCGCAGCGAACTGGCGGTGGTCGAGTCGGACGTGCTGAAGGTCGACTTCCTCGCCCTCGCGGCGCAGGCGGGCCGGCCGCTGCGCGTGGTCGGCAACCTGCCCTACAACATCTCGACGCCGATCCTGTTCCACCTGCTCGATGCGGTGGACGGCGTGCAGGACCAGCACTTCATGCTGCAGAAGGAGGTGGTGGACCGCATGGCCGCCACGCCGGGCGGCAAGGACTACGGGCGCCTCACCGTGATGCTGCAGTGGCGCTACGACATCGAATCGGTGCTGGACGTGCCGCCCGAGGCCTTCGACCCGCCGCCGCGCGTCGACTCGGCGGTGGTGCGCATGCAGCCGCTGCCGGGCACGGCGGACGTGCCGACGGCCCTGCTGGGCGAGCTGGTCACGGTCGCCTTCTCGCAGCGCCGCAAGCTGCTGCGCCACACGCTGGGCCGCTGGCTGGACGAGCGCGGCTTCGGCGGCGGCTTCGACGTGCAGCGCCGCGCCGAGGAGGTGCCGGTGGCCGAGTACCTGGCGCTCGCGCGGGCGCTGCCGGCCGCTTCCGGTCAGAACCGGTAGCGCGCCGACAGCGTCGTCATGTCGGCGCCGCGCGTGGTGTTGAACAGCTCGAAGCCGTCGAACGACTCGTGCTGCAGCGTGAGCGACAGCCCGGACCGCAGGTACCACTCCAGGCCCACGCCCAGCGTCGTGACGGTGCGCGATTCGTCGCGCGTCGTCGTGCTGGAGAAGAACCAGGCGTCGTCGCGCGGCGTGCGGCTGTGGAACCTGCCGACGCTGGTCAGGATGGCGAGCGGCTCCACGACGCGCCAGGCCCCGACGACCGCGATCTGCGGGTCGGTCTTCCAGTCGCGGCCGAGCGTGACGGCGCTCACTTCTACGCGCAGCCAGCGCTTGAACTGGTAGCCCAGCGAGACTTTGCCGCCATGGCCGACCGCAGTGGAGCCGAGGGAGCCGTCGGCGTTCGTCGCGACGCGGTAGCGGCTGTGGCCGAGGCCGGCGGCGATCGACCAGCCGGTGGCTGGGTCGCGGCGGTCGACATCGGGTGGTTCGGCCGGCTCGGCCGCCGCGGCGGCCTGGGCCAGGGCGGGTGCGGCGGCAAAGGCGCAGGCGCTGGCGGCGAGCAGCAGGCGGGCGATGGACGCCGCGGCGGCGCGGGTGTGCAAGGACATGGTTCCTCCCCTGGGTGGCTTGTGATGGCCGCGGATTGTGCCCGGGAGGACGGAAAAGCAAAGGCCCGCCGAAGCGGGCCTTGACAGGTGGATCGAAAGAGCGTCAGCCGCTCAGGCCGCGTTCAACCACATCGAGGTGTCGAACGCGCTGCTCATCATCGGCATGTTCATCCCGAAGTTCGCATTGGCTGCGCTCTTGGCCGCCGGCTTGGCGGGCTTGCTGTCTGCTGCAATCTGGGCCGTTTCCGTCGCCCGCTCCCATGACCCTTGTTCCTGGGAGCGGGCTACTGAAAAGAATAGAAGCACCTGAAGGGAATCTTCCGTTCGGCCCAGAAGTCGGCCGCGTCGCGGAAGACATCCAGCAACTGCTCGCGCGCCTCGCGGTCGAAGCGCGGGTTGTCGGGCAGCTGCTCCAGCACCACCACGAAGCCGGGCTGGGCGCCCGACTTGTGGACCAGGTCGGTCATGCAGTCGTAGAGCGCGTCCAGGTTCTTGCCGAAGTGCACGGGGAACAGGAAGGACTCGGCAATGCTGTCCAGCACGTCCTGCTTGGACTGGGCCTGTGTCAGGTTGGCGTAGAGGAAATGCTGGCCCACGCTTTGCGCGGCTTCCTGCAAATCCTCGACGCGGTAGGCGCGTATCGACTGGACGATGTTTGGACGGACGGTCTGCAAGAGCATGGTCTCGTTCCTCCTTGGTTCAAAAGAATCCATCATCTGGTGGCTCACTGCACGATGCGGCGGAAGCTCGCGTAGTGGTCATCGGTGTAGTAACAGGCCTGCGGCGCCGTGACCTGGAGGCCACCGCAGACGATGCGCCTTGCGGCGCGGTTCCGGGCTCCCGGGGTGACGACGGTGTACTCGCGGTAGTACCCCCGGCGCTCGGCCGGAAGCTGCCGTTCGCGGTTGCCGAACACGCTGCCATCCTTGGGAAACGGAAACGGGCCGCCCGCGTGGATCAGACGGTGGGTGGCCTGGGCTTCGGGCGGCAACGCGGCCATCGCCACGGTGCCCGATACGGCGGCCGGAGCCGCGGGCCTGGCGTCCCGCGCCATCGCCGGGACACCCCCACCGGCCAGGCCGGCCACCAACCCAGCCGACGCAACGACCCTCGCCACTTTTGCCAGGCCAGCCGCCGCGATTCGGCGCTTGAAACCGGCCAGCCCACCGGAGAAAAACACGGGTTATCCCTGAATTCCGAAACCAGGATGGTACCGAATCGGCCCGCAAAGCTCAAGGCGCTGCCTTAATTTGGGGCAATAAGGGACGGAAAGCAGTTGACACTCACATTCGGCCAGATGTGCGTCAATCAAGGGCTTCCGCTGCACATTCGCTGCACATTTCACCCTTAAGGGGGTCGTGACAAGGCTGTCACATGTCCGTGTGGGGTCCCCGGGCATTGAACACGCCCGCCCCGAACAATGGTGGGGGGCAGGCGGTGTCAGATCAGCGTGCGGCGTTGGCGTCCGCGACCGTCAGGGCGGTCATGTTGACGATGCGGCGCACGGTGGCCGAGGGCGTCAGGATGTGCACCGGCTTGGCGGCGCCCAGCAGCACCGGGCCGATCGCGATGCCGCCGCCGGCCGCCGTCTTCAGCAGGTTGTAGCTGATGTTGGCGGCGTCGATGTTCGGCAGCACCAGCAGGTTGGCCTCGCCGGACAGGGTGCTGGTCGGCAGCAGCTCGGCGCGGTAGGCGGGGTCGAGCGCGGCGTCGCCGTGCATCTCGCCGTCCACCTCCAGCCACGGCGCCTGCTCCTGCAGCAGGGCGAGGGCCTCGCGCATCTTCAGCGCCGAGGGCTGGTTGCTCGAGCCGAAGTTGCTGTGCGACAGCAGGGCGGCCTTGGGGCGCAGGCCGAAGCGCTTCATCTCCTCGGCCGCCATCACCGTGATCTCGGCCAGCTGGGCCGCCGTCGGGTCGTAGTTGACGTGCGTGTCGACCAGCATCACCTGCCGGTTCGGCAGGATCAGCCCGTTCATGCAGGCGTAGGTCTTGCTGCCCTTGCGCAGGCCGATCACCTGGTCGATGTACTGCAGGTGCATGCCGGTGTTGCCCCAGGTGCCGCAGAGCATGCCGTCGACCTCGCCCTTGTGCAGCAGCATCGCGCCGATCAGCGTCAGGCGGCGCCGCATCTCGATCTTGGCGAGCTGTGCCGTCACGCCCTTGCGCGCCATCATGCGGTGGTAGGTCTGCCAGTAGTCGCGGTAGCGCTCGTCGTGCTCGGTGTTGACCAGGTCGTAGTCCTGGCCGGCCTTCAGGCGCAGGCCGAACTTCTCGATGCGCTGGGCGATCACCTCGGGCCGGCCGATCAGGGTCGGGCGTGCCAGGTTCTCGTCGACCACCACCTGCACCGCGCGCAGGATGCGCTCTTCCTCGCCCTCGGCGTAGGCGACGCGCTTGTGCTGGGCGCACTTGGCGAGCGTGAAGATCGGCTTCATCGTCGTGCCCGAGGCATAGACGAAGCTCTGCAGCTTCTCGCGGTAGGCGTCCATGTCCTTGATCGGGCGCGTGGCGACGCCGGAATCCGCCGCGGCCTGCGCGACGGCCGGCGCGATCTTCATCATCAGCCGCGGGTCGAAGGGCTTGGGGATCAGGTACTCCGGGCCGAAGCTCAGCGTCGCGCCGGCATAGGCGGCGGCCACCACCTCGCTCTGCTCGGCCTGGGCCAGCTCGGCGATCGCGTGCACCGCGGCGATCTCCATCTCCATCGTGATGGTGGTCGCGCCGCTGTCGAGCGCGCCGCGGAAGATGTACGGGAAGCACAGGACGTTGTTGACCTGGTTCGGGTAGTCGGTGCGGCCGGTGGCGATGATCGCGTCGGCCCGCACCTCCTTCACGTCCTCGGGCAGGATCTCCGGCGTCGGGTTGGCGAGGGCGAGGATGATCGGCCGCTCGCGCATGGTCGCGACCATCTCCTTCTTCAGCACCCCGCCGGCCGACAGGCCGAGGAAGATGTCGGCCCCGTCCATCACCTGGGCCAGCGTGCGGTGGGTGGTCTTCTGGACGAACTGGACCTTGTCCTCGTCCATCAGCTCGGTGCGGCCCTCGTAGACCACGCCGGCCAGGTCGGTGACCCAGATGTTCTCGCGCGGCAGGCCGAGCTTGACGAGCAGGCCCAGGCAGGCGAGCGCCGCGGCGCCGGCGCCCGAGGCCACCAGCTTGACCTTGTCGATGTCCTTGCCGACCACCTTCAGCGCGTTCAGCACCGCCGCGCCGACGGTGATCGCGGTGCCGTGCTGGTCGTCGTGGAACACCGGGATGTTCATGCGGCTGCGCAGCGCACGCTCGACGTAGAAGCAGTCGGGCGCCTTGATGTCCTCGAGGTTGATGCCGCCGAAGGTGGGCTCGAGCGCCGCGATGATGTCGACCAGCTTGTCGAGGTTGCGCTCGTTCAGCTCGATGTCGAACACGTCGATGCCGGCGAACTTCTTGAACAGCACGCCCTTGCCCTCCATCACGGGCTTGGACGCCAGCGGGCCGATGTCGCCCAGGCCCAGCACGGCGGTGCCGTTGGTGACCACCGCGACCAGGTTGCCGCGCGCGGTGTAGCGGAAGGCGTTGGACGGATCGGCGACGATCTCCTCGCAGGCGGCGGCAACGCCGGGCGAGTAGGCGAGCGCGAGGTCGCGCTGGTTGCTCAGCTGCTTGGTGGGCGCGATCGCGATCTTGCCCGGGATCGGGAACTCGTGGTACTCGAGAGCCGCTTGACGCAGTTCCGCATGCTTGTTGTCTGGTTGGGCCATGGTCTCGTGGTCTCGGTGATTCTCGGAAGGCTCCGGCGGGGGAGCTACTGTCGCGCAAGCCGGGGCGCGGCGCAAATCCAAAAGCGTGGCAAAAGCGTCAAATCGATTGTAGGAGCGGCAGACGAAGCGACCCGCCCCTGTCGCATCGCGTGTAGGCATGCCGCCATGCGCGGCCCGCATGACCCGGCAGTGTTGCGCAAGCCGGTGCGGCGACTCATGCGCGAAACTGCGTATCTGTTCCACCCGCCGGTTCGCAATACTGCGGGACCTGCCATGCCCGCCTCCGCCCCCCCTGAGTCCGCCGGCCCGCCCCGCCCGCCGGCGCCCGACGCCCCGTCGCCGCCGCGGCCCTGGCGGCGCTGGCGCCGGGTGCTGCCCTGGGTCGTGCTGGTCGCGCTGCTGCTGGTGGCGCAGTCGCTGCTGGTCTGGCTGACCCTCGGCTACGAGAGCAGCCGCGCTCAGGAGCAGGTCGAGGCGAGCGCCGCCGCCACGGCGGGCGACATCAAGCAGGCGCTCGGGCGCGACCTGCAGAGCCTGCAGGCGCTGCTGTGGAACGACCCGTCCCTGCCGCAGTGGCGGCTCGATGCCGCCGAGCTGCTGCGCGGCCACCGCGAGCTGCTGCGCATCGAGCGCCGCGACGCCCAGCTGGAGATCACCGAGGCGGTCGACTCGCCGCTGCACGGCTCCACCTTCACCCAGATCCGGCGCGACGACATCGACCTCGAGACCGAGCTCGCCTGCACCACCGCGCGCCGCCAGGGCAGCCCGGCCTATTCGCGCAGCTATTTCGTGCCGCTGCCCGGGGGGCTGGGCGTGGAGGTGATGGACGTCTGCATCCCGATCCCCGGCAGCGGCCGGGGCTCGGGCTTCATGGCCGCCACCTTCGGCCTGGCCCGCCTGCTCGAGGAGACGGTGACGGCCGAGGCGCAGCGCACCCACGAACTCTCCTTCGTCGAGGGCGACGGCACGCGCCTCGCCCGCGTCGGCCTGCCGCGCGGCGCGGGCGTGTTCGTCGCCGAGCGGCTGGTCGACCTGCCCGGCCTGAGCCTGCAGCTGCGGGTGGACAGCAGCACCGGCCGGCCGCGCCTCATCCCCAACCTCAGCACGGCGCTGGTGGTGGGCCTGTCGCTCGCGCTCGGCGGCGTGGTCTTCCTGCTGGTGCGCGACGTGCGGCGGCGTGCCGGGGCGGAATCGGCGCTGGCCGAGGCGCTGCGCTTCCGCAAGGCGATGGAGGACTCGCTCGTCACCGGCCTGCGCGCGCGCGACCTGCAGGGCCGCATCACCTACGTGAACCCGGCCTTCTGCGAGATGGTGGGCTTCAGCGCCGCCGAGCTGGTCGGGCAGACCACGCCGCCCTACTGGCCGCCGGAGCTGACCTCGGAGTACGCCAAGCGCCAGCAGGTGCGCCTGGCCGGCACGGTGCCGCCGCGCGAGGGCTACGAGACGGTGTTCATGCGGCGCGACGGCGAGCGCTTCGCCGTGATGATCTTCGAGGCGCCGCTGGTCGACGGCGCCGGCCGCCACACCGGCTGGATGAGCGCCGCGCTGGACGTGAGCGCGCAGCGCAAGATCGAGGAGGTCTCGCGCCAGCAGCAGGAGCGCCTGCAGGCGACGGCGCGACTCGCGACGGTGGGCGAGATGGCCTCGCTGCTCAGCCACGAGCTGAACCAGCCGCTGGCGGCGATCGCGAGCTATGCGGCCGGCTCGCTGAACCTGCTGGGCGACGGCAGCGCGGCGGACGCCGACCCCGACGCGCTGCCGCTGCTGCGCCAGGCCTCTCAGCGCATCGCCGAGCAGGCCGAGCGCGCCGGCCGCGTCATCAAGAGCGTGCACGACTTCGTGCGGCGGCGCGAGCAGTCGCGCGAGGCGGTGCGCGCCGACCTGCTGATCGACGCCGTGCTGCCGCTGGTGCGCCTGCAGGCGCGCAAGAGCGGCACGCGCATCGAGCTCGACCTGCCCCGGCCGATGCCGCGCGTGGTGTGCGACCGCACGATGCTGGAGCAGGTGCTGCTGAACCTGACCCGCAACGCGATCCAGGCCATGGAGGTGCACACCCCGGCGGCCGAGCGCGAGCTGCTGATCCGGGTGCGGCCGGTCGACGCGCGCTGGGTCGCCTTCGGCATCGTCGACCGCGGCACCGGCGTCGCCGACGACGTGGCGCAACGCCTGTTCACGCCCTTCTTCACCACCCGCCCCGAGGGCATGGGGCTGGGCCTGAGCCTGTGCCGCACGGTGATCGAGCAGCACGGCGGGCTGCTGATGTTCGAGAATCGCACCGATCCCGGCACCGGCCGGGTGACGGGCGCAGAATTCAGGTTCACGCTGCCCGCCGACAGCAAGCCACCGAGCCCATGAACAGCAGTACCTCCAGCGCTTCTTCGTCGCCCGCCTCGGCCGCCCACCTGGGGCTGCCGATGGTCTACCTCGTCGACGACGAGGAGGTGGTGCGCGAGGCGCTCGCCTGGCTGCTGCGCTCGCGCCGGCTGCTCTCCGAGGGCTTCGCCAGCGCCGAGGCCTTCGAGGCCATGCTCGCGCCGCGCCTGGCCGCGGCCGCCCCGGGCGGCTGGCCGGCCTCGCCGAGCTGCCTGGTGCTGGACGTGCGCATGCCGGGCACCAGCGGCCTGGCGCTGTTCGAGCGGCTCGCCGAGCGTGGACTGCTGACGGCGCTGCCGGTGATCTTCCTGACCGGGCATGGCGACGTGCCGACGGCGGTCGGCGCGGTCAAGCGCGGCGCCTTCGACTTCGTCGAGAAGCCGTTCTCCGACAACGCCCTGGTCGACCGCGTCGAGCAGGCGCTGGCGCAGAGCACCCAGGCCATCCTGCGCCGACGCGAGCGGCTGGCGGTGCAGCAGCACCTGGCCGAGCTGACCGAACGCGAGCGCGAGGTGATGGAGCGCGTCATCGACGGCCGGCCGAACAAGGTCATCGCCGACGAGCTGAGCATCAGCGTGCGCACCGTCGAGGTCCACCGGGCGCGGGTGTTCGAGAAGATGGACGTGAAGTCGGCGGTGGAGCTGGCGAACCTGATGCGCGATGGCTGAGGTATCGAAGCCTGAGGCAGGACGGCGGGGCGCCAAACACATAATGCGCGCAGGAGGAGTTTCGCGATGAGCATCCAGGCCCTGTTTCGCGCGGTGGCCGCCGCGCTGGTCGTGCTGGCGGTGGTGGTGGGCTTCACCAGCTGCGGCACGATCGAGTCCGGCAACGTCGGCATCCGCACCACGCTCGGCAAGGTGAGCCCGGACGAGATCGAGCCGGGCATCTACCTCGGCATCCCGGGCATCAGCCGGGTGCAGGAGTTCTCGGCCAAGGAGATCGGCCTGGACCTGAACGACCTGACGCCGAAGGCGCGCGACAACCTGTCGCTGCGCGACCTGGACGTGACGGTGTACTACCGGGTCAACGCCGGCGCGGTGGCCGACCTCTACGTCAAGTACGCCGGCCAGCACGTGCGCGACGAGGGCAGCCGCGTGCTGCTGCCGGCCTACGGGCTGCTGCAGCGCGTGGCGCGCAATGCGATCTACGAGCAGGCCTCGCACATCGACAGCCTGGTGATGCACACCCAGCGCGAGGAGCTGGCGCAGGCGGTGCGCAAGTCGCTGCAGGCCGAGCTCGACGGCAACGACAAGGGCGTGTTCTCCGTCACGCGGGTGGTGATCCGCTCGCTCACCACCGACCCGGCGATCGAGAAGGCGATCCAGGAATCGGTGGCGGCGCAGAAGCAGCTCGAGACCACCAAGCAGCGCATCGCGATCGCCGAGGCCGAGGCGCAGGTCGAGGTCAAGAAGGCCGAGGGCATCGCGCGCGCCAACCAGATCATCAACCAGAGCCTGACGCGCGAGTACCTGCAGCACGAGTCCAATCTCGCGCTGCAGAAGTTCGCCGACAAGGGCGGCACGACCACCGTGGTGATCCCCGCCAACATGCAGACCGCGCCGCTCATCAACATCGGCAGCAAGTGAGCATGCCAGCGCTCGGCGAGTTCGACCTCATCGCGACCTACTTCACCCGCCCGGTCGCGCGTGCGGCGCTGGGCGTCGGCGACGACTGCGCCCTGCTGCAGCCGGCCCAGGGCATGCAGCTGGCGGTGTCGAGCGACATGCTGGTCGAGGGGCGGCATTTCCTGTCGACGGTGGCGCCGGACCGCCTCGGGCACAAGGCGCTGGCGGTGAACCTGAGCGACCTGGCGGCCTGCGGGGCGCGGCCGCTGGCCTTCACGCTGGCGCTCGCGCTTCCGCGGGTGGACGAGGCGTTCCTCGCCGGCTTTTCGCAGGGCCTGCTGGCGCTGGCGGATGCGCACGGCTGCGAGCTGGTCGGCGGCGACACCACGCAGGGGCCGCTGAACCTGTGCATCACGGTGTTCGGCGAGGTGCCGGCCGGCCAGGCGCTGCTGCGCTCCGGTGCCCGGGCCGGCGACGCGGTGTGGGTCAGCGGCACGCTGGGCGACGCGCGGCTGGCGCTGGAGGCGTTCCGCGGCAGCATTGCGCTGGACGGGGCCGGCTTCGAGCAGGCGCGCGCCGCGATGGAGCAGCCGGCGCCGCGCGTCGCGCTGGGCCAGGCGCTGCGGGGCATCGCCAGCAGCGCGATCGACGTGTCCGACGGCCTGCTGGGCGACCTGGGCCATGTGCTGCGTCGTTCGCAGGTGGGTGCGACGCTCGACGCCGATGCGCTGCCGCGCAGCGCGCTGCTGGCGGCCCAGCCGCCCGCGCTGCAGCGCCTGTGCACGCTGGCCGGCGGCGATGACTACGAGCTCGTCTTCACGGCGCCGGCGGCACGCGGCGACGCCGTGCGGGAAGCGGCGCGCGCCGCCGGCGTGGCCGTCGCCTGCATCGGCCGCATCGACGCCGAGCCCGGGCTGCGCCTGCGCGACCGCGATGGTGCTCCGGTGGAAGCGCGCTTCGCCGCCTTCGACCATTTCAAGTCATGAACGAGCCGCTTGCTCCCGCTCCGGCGGCCGCGGCGCCGCGCCGCGCCACGCTGGGCTTCATGTTCAGCCACCCGGCGCACGTGATCGCGCTCGGCTTCGGCAGCGGGCTGTCGCCGGTGGCGCCGGGCACGGTGGGCACGCTGTGGGCCTGGCTGGCGTTCCTCGTGATGCAGCCGCACCTGGGCGACCTGGCCTGGCTGCTGGTGCTGCTGGCCGGCACGGCGGTCGGCTGGTGGGCCTGCACCGTCACCGCCCGCAACCTCGGCGTGGCCGACCCGGGCAGCATCGTCTGGGACGAGGTGCTCGCCTTCTGGGCCGTGCTGTGGCTCGTGACGCCGGCCGGGCTGCTGGCGCAGGCGGTGGCCTTCGGGCTGTTCCGCTTCTTCGATGCGGCCAAGCCGGGGCCGGTGGCCTGGGCGGACCGCCGCTTCAAGCTGCGCCGCGGCCAGCCCATCGGCTGGGCGCAGGGCTTCGGCATCCTGTTCGACGATGCGGTGGCGGCGCTGTGCGCGCTGCTGGTGATCGCGCTGTGGAGGTTCGTGTGACGGAATTCGAGGCCGACGTGCTGGCGCTGGCGCGCGTGCTGCGGCAGCGCGGGGGATCGATCGCGACCGCCGAGTCCTGCACCGGCGGGCTGATCGCGGCGGCCTGCACCTCGGTGGCCGGCTCGAGCGACTGGTTCGAGCGCGGCTTCGTGACCTACAGCAACGAGGCGAAGACGCAGATGCTGGGCGTGCCGGCGGCGCTGATCGCGCAGCACGGCGCGGTCAGCGAGGAAGTGGCGCGCGCGATGGCCGAGGGTGCGCTGCGGCAGTCGACGGCGCGGCTCGCGGTGGCGGTCACCGGCATCGCCGGACCGGGCGGGGCGGTGCCGGGCAAGCCGGTCGGCACGGTGTGGCTGGCCTGGGCGCTGCGCGACGGGGCGACGCGGGCCGAGCGCCTGCAGTTCGCGGGCGACCGGGCAGCGGTGCGCTCGCAGACGGTGACGCAGGCGCTGATGCGGCTGCTGCAGGCGGCGGCATGAGCCCGCCGGGCCGTCATGGGCCACGCAGGGGCCCTTCGGGACCCCCGGGCGAATACCGGAGTGCGCAGCACGAGGTACTCCCATGAGCATCCTGCTGGCGACCGATTTCACGCCCGCCGAATGGGCGGCGTGGCGGCCTGCGCTGGAGGCGGCGCTGCCGGGCGAACGCTGGTGCCTGGTGCCGGAGCCGGAGGTCGAGGTCGCCATCGTCGCCAATCCGCCGGCCGGTGCGCTGCAGGGCCTGCCGAAGCTGCGGCTGGTGCAGTCGCTGTGGGCCGGCGTCGACAAGCTGCTGCGCGACCCGACGCTGCCGGCCGAGGTGCCGCTCGCCCGCATGGTGGATCCGGCGATGAACGCGGCGATGGCCGAGACGGCGCTGTGGGCGACGCTCGCGTTGCAGCGCGGGTTCTTCGACTATGCGGCGCAGCAGCAGGCCGGCCGGTGGGTGCAGCACGCGCAGCGGCGTGCGGACGAGACGGTGGTCGCGGTGCTGGGGCTCGGGCAGATGGGGCAGGCGGTGGCCGGGCGGCTCGCGCAGCAGGGGTTCGCGGTGCGCGGGTGGTCGACGCGCGGCGGGCCGGTCGAGGCGGTGCTGGCGGGCGCCGACGTGGTGATCAGCCTGCTGCCGCTGACGGCGGCGACGCAGGGCTTTTTCGATGCGGGGCGTTTCGCGGCGATGAAGCCGGGCGCTGCGTTCGTGAACCTTGCGCGCGGCGCCCAGGTGGTGGAGGCCGACCTGCTCGCGGCGTTGGAGACGGGTCGGGTGTCGCGGGCGGTGCTCGACGTGTTCGCGACGGAGCCGCTGCCGGCGGGGCATCCGTTCTGGGCCCATCCGCGCGTCACCGTGTTGCCGCATGTCGCGGCCCAGACCGATCCACGCAGCGCGGCGGCGGTGGCGGCGGCGAATGTCCGGGCGTTGCGGTCGGGGCAGCCATTGCGGCACCTCGTCGATCGCAACCGGGGTTATTAGCCAGTCCGACGATCCCCGGATTCCGCTCCGCTCCATCCGGGCTACGAGCCTGTAGCCCGGATGACAATCCGGGGCCGTCCGTCACTTCACGCGCGCAACACCAATGGCAATTTCGACGCCGGCCCGCCTCGCAAGGTCCCGGGCGCCGGCGCCGCCTGCTGCGTCACCTGCTGCATCACCATCAGCACCAGCCGCCGCAGCCCCTGCCAGGGCTCGGCCGGCCAATCGGGATGCTTCAAGCCCTTGACGAGCCCGTCGCAGACCTGCGCCGCATCGACCAGCTGGGCCAGCGCGTCGTCGCCCAGCAGCGGCGCGGCGCGCTCGAACAAGCGCTCCTTCACGCCCCACACGCGCGCATCGCGCAGCGCCAAGGCGAGCGGCTTGCCGGCGTTCATCGCCTCCTTCACGCGGCGCAGCGCCAGGATGTCGTTCGCGAGCGTCCAGTGCACCAGCACCGCCGCCTCGCCCTCGGCTTCCAGCCCGTCCAGCATGCGCAGCGCGCGCGCCACCTGGCCGGCCAGCACCGCCTCGCCCAGCTTGAACACGTCGTAGCGCGCCACGTTCAGCACCGCCGCCTCGATCTGCGCGAAGCTCAGCGCGCCCTGCGGGTACAGCAGCCCGAGCTTCTGCACCTCCTGGTGCGCCGCCAGCAGGTTGCCCTCGACCCGGTCGGCGAAGAAGGCCAGCGTCTGCTGCCCCGGCTCGCCGTCCTCGACGCGCTGGCCCTGGGCCGCGAGCCGCTGCGCGATCCACGCCGGCAGCATGCGGCGCTCGATCGGGTCCACGCGCAGCGTCACCCCCGCCGCATCGAGCGCGACGAACCAGGCGCTGGACTGCTGCGTGCGGTCCAGCTTGGGCAACTGCACCAGCGTCACCACGTCGTTCGACAGCGTCTCGCAATAGCGCTGCAGCGCCTGCGAGCCGTCCTTGCCCGGCTTGCCCGAAGGGATGCGGATGTCGATCAGCTGCCGGTCGGCGAACAGGCTCAGTGCCTGCGAGGCGCCCAGCAGGTGGCTCCAGTCGAAATGGGCGCCGACGACGGTGTGCACCTGGCGCTCGGTGTGCCCGGCTGCGCGCGCGGCGGCACGGATCTGGTCCGCCGCCTCCTGCGCCAGCAGCGGCTCGTCGCCGTGGATCGTGTAGATGCGCCGCAGGCCCTGGCGCAGGTGGGCGGCGAGTTGTTCCGGCTTCAGTTGCATGGGATCACAGCGCCTGCACCGAGGCGAGCCGGCGCAGCACCTGCGCCGCGATGTCATTCTCCATCGCACGGTAGAGCAGGTTCTCCTCGTGCTCCTTGGCCAGCGCGATGCCTTCGTTGTAGGTCATGTCCCGCCCCAGCACGATCTCGCTCGCCGGGATCAGCTCCTTGCCCGACGGCGTCTGCAGCCGGAAGCTGAAGCGCGAGCGCAGCTGCACTTCCAGCACCTGGCCGGCCGTGCCCGAGGACACCACGCCCTTCTCGCGCGCGTCGGTCAGCGCCACCAGCACCACCTGGGCCTGCGCCGCCGACTCGACGAGGCGCGTGCCGCCAACCGAGCGCAGGCTGCGCCGCAGGTCCGCGGCGAGCGGCGACTGCGGGCTGAAGCCGGTCAGCTGGATGGTGTTGAACGGGAGCTCGGGGGCGCGGCGCAGCTCGAAGCCGCAGCCGGCCAGGGCTGCCGCGCCCGCACCCGGGAGGACGACCGCACGCAGCAGGAAGGCGCGACGCTGCATCAGACGACGACGTTCACCAGCCGGCCCGGCACCACGATGACCTTCTTCGCGGTCTTGCCTTCCGAGAACCTGGCGAAGTCGGGGCTGGCCACCGCCGCCGCCTCGATCGCCGCCTTGTCGGCGCCGGCCGCCACGGTGATCGCCCCGCGCGTCTTGCCGTTCACCTGCAGCACGAGCTCGACCTCGTCCTGCACCAGCGCCGCCTCGTCGACCTGCGGCCACGGCGCGTCCAGCAGGTCGCCCAGGCCCTTCGCGTAGCCGAGGTCCTGCCACAGCGTCCAGGTGATGTGCGGGCAGGCTGGGTAGAGGGCGCGCAGCAGGATGCCAAAGCCCTCGCGCAGCACCGCGGGCGCGTCGCCCTTGAAGCCCTCGAGCGCGTTCAGCAGCTTCATCGCGCCCGAGGCGACGGTGTTGTACTGCATGCGCTCGTAGTCGTAGCTGATCTGGCGCAGCAGGGTGTGCACCTCGCGGCGCAGCGCCTGGGCGTCCTTGGGCACCGTGCCGACCTCGCCCGCGCCCCGGATCGCGGCCTCGTTCTTCGCCGCGAAGTTCCAGACCCGGCGCAGGAAGCGGTTCGCGCCCTCGACGCCCTGGTCGTTCCATTCGAGCGTCTGTTCCGGCGGCGAGGCGAACATCACGAACAGGCGCGCGGTGTCGGCGCCGAAGCGCTCGATCAGGTCCTGCGGATCGACGCCGTTGTTCTTGGACTTGGACATCGTGGTCCAGCCCTCGTAGGTCACCGGCTTGCCGGTCGCCTTGTGCACTGCCGACAGCACGTGGGCGTGCTCGTCGCGCTGGATCTCCAGCTCGTGGGCCCAGAAGTAGTCCTTGCCGGCGCCCTCGTGCGTCAGCGAGAAGGCCTCGTTCAGCACCATGCCCTGGGTGAGCAGGCGGACGAAGGGCTCGTCCACCTTCACCAGGTGGAGGTCGCGCATCACCTTGGTCCAGAAACGGGCGTACAGCAGGTGCAGGATGGCATGCTCGATGCCGCCGATGTACTGGTCCATCGGCATCCAGTACTGGGTGCCGGCGCCGACCATGGCCTTGTCGTTGCGCGCGTCGCAGTAGCGCATGAAGTACCACGAGCTGTCGACGAAGGTGTCCATCGTGTCGGTCTCGCGGCGCGACGGCTTGCCGCACACCGGGCAGGCGACGTTCAGGAAGTCGGCGCGCTTGTTCAGCGGGTTGCCGCTGCCGTCGGGCACCACGTCCTCGGGCAGCACCACCGGCAGGTCCTTCTCGGGCACCGGCACCGCGCCGTGCTCGTCGCAGTGGATGATGGGGATGGGCGTGCCCCAGTAGCGCTGGCGGCTGATGCCCCAGTCGCGCAGGCGCCAGGTGGTCTTCTTCTCGCCCAGGCCCTTGTGGGCGAGCGCCGCGGCCACCGCGTCGACCGCCTTCTGGTGGTCCAGGCCGCTGAAGTTGTCGGAGTTGATGGTGACGCCGCGCTGCTTGTCGGCGTACCAGTCCTGCCAGCGCTCGTAGTCGAAGTGCTCGCCGTCGATGGTCACGACCTGCATCACATCCAGGCCGTACTTCTTCGCGAACGCGAAGTCGCGCTCGTCGTGCGCCGGCACGCCCATCACGGCGCCGTCGCCGTAGCTCATCAGCACGTAGTTGCCGACCCACACCGGCACGTCCTCGCCGGTGATCGGGTGCTGCACCACCAGGCCGGTGGGCACGCCCTTCTTCTCCTGCGTCGCGAGCTCGGCCTCGGTGGTGCCGCCGGTCTTGCACTCCTCGATGAAGGCGGCGACCGCGGGGTTGGACGCGGCGGCGTGCACGGCCAGCGGGTGCTCGGGCGCGACGGCGCAGAAGGTGACGCCCATGATGGTGTCGGCGCGCGTCGTGAAGACGTAGAGCCGGCCGCCGCCGATGGGGGCGCCGTCGGCGCCGGCGATGCGGTGCGTGAAGGCGAAGCGCACGCCCTCGCTGCGGCCGATCCAGTTCTCCTGCATCAGCTTGACGCGCTCGGGCCAGCCGGGCAGCTGCTCCTGCACGTAGTCGAGCAGCTCGGCGGCGTATTTCGTGATGTTCAGGTAGTAGCCGGGGATCTCGCGCTTCTCGACCACCGCGCCCGAGCGCCAGCCCTTGCCGTCGATGACCTGCTCGTTGGCGAGCACGGTCTGGTCGACCGGGTCCCAGTTGACGACCTGGGTGCGGCGCTCGGCGATGCCGGCCTTCAGCATCTTCAGGAACAGCCACTGGTTCCAGCGGTAGTAGTCGGGCGAGCAGGTCGCGACCTCGCGGCTCCAGTCGATGGCCAGGCCCATGGCCTGCATCTGCCGCTTCATGTAGGCGATGTTGTCGTAGGTCCACTTCGCCGGCGGGACCTTGTTCTTGATCGCCGCGTTCTCGGCCGGCAGGCCGAAGGCGTCCCAGCCCATGGGCATCAGCACGTTCATGCCCTTCATGCGCAGCTGGCGCGTGAGCATGTCGTTGATGGTGTAGTTGCGCACATGCCCCATGTGCAGCTTGCCGCTGGGGTAGGGCAGCATCGAGCAGGCGTAGAACTTCTGCTTGCTGGCGTCCTCGGTGACGCGGTAGGCATCGGCAGCGGTCCACGCGGCCTGGGCGGCGCGCTCGATCTCGGTGGGCTTGAAGTCGGGAGTCATCGGGTTACGGCGCCGAAGGGGGTGGCTCGGGGGAGGGTCGATTATAGGAACGCCCCCGCTCCCACTGTGCGCGCCGCCCCGCCGGATCCGCTCAGACCCGAGCCGCCTCCGCCTGCCGCAGCCAGTCCAGGAACCAGCGTGCCGCCGGCCCCGGCGGCGCATCCTTGCGGTGCACCGAGCGCATCGCGAACACCGGCGGGCTGAGGGGCAGGCCCTCGACCTCCAGCTTCACCAGGCTGCCGTTCGCCAGGTCGGCCTCGACCTGCGGCCGCGGCATGTGGCCCCAGCCGAAGCCGGCGCGCAGGAAGGCGTGCTTGGTGCCCAGGTCGGCCAGGCGCCAGGTGATGGGCGAGACCACGCCGTAGTCGCGCCCGGCCGTCAGGCGCGAGCGGTCGGTCAGCACCAGCTGGACGTGCTGCTCGATCACCGCGCGCGGGATCGGCCCGGCATGCGCCGCGAGCGGGTGCTGCGGCGCCACCACCGTGATCGCCGCCACGTCCAGCAGCGGCTGCGACTCCAGCGTGTCCGGCACGTCCGGCAGGCTGCCGATCACCGCGATGCGGCACTGGCCGTCCAGCACCGGCTGCAGGATCGCCCCCATCGCGTCCACGTGCAGGCGCAGCGGCGTGCCGGGGAACTCGGTGCGGAAGGCCCCCACCGCCTGGGTCAGCCAGTCCATCGGAAACAACGCGTCCATCGCCACCGACAGCTCGGGCTCCAGCCCGTCCGACAGGCTCTTGGCGCGCGCCTTGAAGCCGTCCACGCCGCGCGCGACGATGCGCGCGTCGGCCAGCAGCGCACGCCCTTCGTCGGTGAGCGTGGGCAGCCGGCCGCTGCGGTCGAACAGGGTCACGCCGATCTGGCGCTCGAGCTGGGCGATCGCCTGGCTCACCACCGACTGGGTGCGGTGCAGCTTGCGGGCGGCACCGGAGAAACTGCCGCGCTCGACGCAGGCGATGAAGATCTTCAGCTGGTCGAAAGTGACGGGGTCACGCATGGGACGGCAACTCTCTTCGATCAGTAGGGCAAGGACAGGTAGTGCTTGCCGAGCTCGCTCAGTTCGCCGTCGTTCTTCGTGAACAGGCTGGTGAAGTGCGGGTCCGGCGACCAGCGGCCCATGAACCAGGCGTAGCGGTAGACGTCGGCGCGGTCTTCCAGCATCGCCACCATCTTCGTCATCTGGTCCTTCTGCTTCTGCAGCGTGTCGATCGCCGCGGCGCCGTCGCCGGTGTGCCAGTTCGCCATCTCGGTGACCCAGAACGGCTTGCCGTACTTCTGCAGCCGCTTCAGCTGGTCCTCCAGCCCGTAGTCGTACCAGTGGAAGCCGAGGTAGTCGATGCGCGGGTCGCGCCCGCCGTTCGCATTGCGGTACTCGGTGTAGAACGCGTCCAGCCAGGTGATCGGGTCGCTGTAGTTGGCCATCGTCCCGTAGTTCATCTGGGGGCCGACCAGCTTCACGTTGGCCTGCGACGCGACCTGCTCGTACAGCTGCCACAGCGCCACCGCTTCCTTCGGCGTGCGGTTCGCCTGGTCGGTCAGGTTCGGCTCGTTGAGCGCGAGGATGTGCTTGATCCAGGGCCGGGCCTGCAGCCAGGCCACCACGTTCGCGACGTTGAAGCCGTCGCGCCACAGCATCGGCACGAAATCCATGCCGTACGGCGTGATCGTGTCGGCCGGCAGGGAGGCCTTGGGCTGCTGGCCCCAGCCGTACCACCAGCTGACGCCCGGCGCGAGTGCCGCCAGATCGGCCGCGGAGGCGATGTCGTAGGCGATGCCGCGCTTGTTGCTCTTCTTGAACGGACCGGGGGCCGGAGCGGGTGCCGGCGAGGGGGCAGGCGCCGGGGAGGGCGCGGGCGCCGGTGCGGGCGCCGGAGCCGGCGAAGGCGCGGGGGCCGGCGCAGGTGCAGGTGCCGGGGACGGCGAGGGGGCGGGCGCGGGGCTCGGCGGCGTGCCGCTCACCGGGGCCGGCGCCGGGGACCCGCCGTCGCTGCCGCCGCAGGCGGCGAGGGCGGTGGTCGCGACCGAGGCCAGGGTCACGCCCAGCAGGCGCCGCCGCATGCGGCCATCGATGTCGTTCTGAGCAGTCATTGCAGTCCTTGTTGGAGATTCAGGGCGAGGTCGGAAGTCGATCGCCTCCTGCCGGTCGCCGCCTGTCGGGACACCGCTCGCTTGCGAACGATCGTGCGCTCAGCCGCGGCCCGGTCCCACGGGAACAGCGGTGAGCAGGTCGCATGCCATTGCGTTGGTCGGGGCGCTGGAACCGTTTATCACTTCCATCTGACACTTCTTGTTAAGTGAAGGCAAAGCCTGCGATGGTTTGTATTCAAACCGGCGATGCGGGCGCCAAACTTTGTCGTGCGACGACTCCCCCTTTCGGGGGATTGCAAGCGCTGTCAGCGCGATGCCACCGAGTCGCGCCACACGAAACTCGGCTCGAAGATGTGCGTCACCGGCAGCTCGGCGCCATAGCATTCGTTCAGCAGGTGGCGCGAGGCATTCGACACCACGTCCTGGATCGGGATGCGCACGCAGGTCAGGCGCGGGTTGCTGTACGAGGCCGGCTCGGAATCGTCGTAGCCCACCACCGACACCTGCTGCGGCACGCGCACCCCGGCCTCGTGCAGGCTGGAGATCGCGGCCACCGCCATCACGTCGTTGGCGGCGAACAGGCCGGTGAAGGGGCGGCCGAGCTGCAGCAGCTGCGCCGCCGCGCGCCAGCCGCTCTCGGAGCTGAAGTCGCCTTCCACCAGCGGCACCGACTCGCGGGCGATGCCCTGGGCGGCCAGCTCCTGGAAGAAGCCGGCCAGGCGCGCTTCGTTGTCGGCGGCCGAGGTCGGGCCGGAGATGACGGCGATCTCGCGGTGCCCGCGGCTCAGCAGCGCCTGGGCCGCGAGCCGCCCGCCCACCTGGTGGTCGGCCGAGAAGCAGCGACCCTCCAGCGTCGGCACCACGCGGTTCAGCACCGCCAGCCGGGGCTGCAGCCGGTGCAGCGCGAGCAGGTCCTCGTCGAGCAGATCGTTGCTCTGCACCAGCAGGCCGTCGCATTCGCGCTGGATCAGGAAGGCGGTGCCGTCCAGCGCCTGCTGCCGGCGGTCGCCATGGCCGCAGCCGTTGGCGGCCACCATGTGGCGGTCGAACTCGCGCAGCTCGGCGTCCACCGTCTGCAGGATGCGGCCGAAAAAGGGGCCGCTGAAGTCGGTCACGAAGACGCCGATCATGCCCAGCGTGCGCGAGGACAGCGCGCGCGCCAGGCCCGACGGCCGGAAGTCCAGCTGCCGCACCGCACTCTGCACCCGCTCCACCGCGGCCGCGGAGGCCGAGCCCCGGCCCGAGATCACGCGCGAGGCCGTGCCCACGCCCACGCCCGCCAGCCGCGCCACGTCCTTGATGGTTGCCATGACCCCGATTACCCCGCCTGTCAGAGAGTCGCCACCCGAAACCGGGATGAAACCGGAATCATAGAGAGGGGCGCCAAAAGCCCATCCGACCGGGTTTTCCCCAATGTTGGATGACCCCAGAGATGCTGAAATGCGATCCGCTCTTTGGAACCGGTTCCAATTGGGCTGGCATTGTAGTGCCTTGTTCATCCTGAAAGTCAAGCGTTTCCGTCACGAAAGGTATGGAGTGAGTACGAATCCGGCGAAATACAGTGCAGAGCAGTTGGAAATTCCCAGGGATTCCCGGCTCTGGTCGCCCGACTTTCTGTTTGGTACTGCAACGGCCTCGTATCAGATCGAGGGTGCGATACACGAGGATGGCCGCATTCCGTCGATCTGGGATACCTATTCGAATACCCCCGGCATGGTGTTGAACGGCGACACCGGTGAATTTGCCTGCGACCATTACCACCGCTGGCCGGAGGATGTGTCGATCATCGACGAGCTGGGGGTCGGCGCCTACCGCCTGTCGATCGCCTGGCCCCGGGTGATGGACGCGGACAACCGGCCCAACCCGAAGGGCCTGGCCTTCTACCGCCGGCTGCTCGAGGCGCTGAAGGCCAAGGGCATCCAGGCCTATGTGACGCTGTACCACTGGGACCTGCCGCAGTGGCTCGAAGACCGCGGCGGCTGGACGAGCCGCGAGACGGTGTACCGCTTCGCCGAGTACGCCGACCTGGTGAGCCGCGAGTTCAAGGGCCTGGTGACGGCCTGGGCGACGCTGAACGAGCCCTGGTGCTCGGCCTGGCTGGGCTATGCGGCCGGCCGCCACGCGCCGGGCCGCCAGAACCGGCGCTATGCGACCCAGGCCATGCACCACCTGCTGCTGGCGCACGGCACCGCCGTGCCGATCCTGCGCCGCAACGACCCGGGCGCGACGGTCGGGATCGTCGCGAATGTCGGCGCCTCGGTGGCCGAGACCCCCTCGCCCCAGGACCGCGACGCCGCCTACCTGTTCGAGTTGCAGCACAACCACTGGATCCTCGATCCGCTGCTGAAGGGCAGCTACCCGGCCGACCTGTGGCGGCTGTGGCCGGGGGCCGAGCCGCTGGTGCTGGACGGGGATATGGAGACGATTTCCGCCCCGCTGGATTTCCTCGGCATCAACTATTACTTCCGCACCCAGGTGAAGAGCGATGGCGCGAATGGCTTCATCGAGACCGAAATGCCCGGCGTCGAGCGCACCCAGATGGGCTGGGAGGTGTATCCCCAGGGCCTGGCGCGCCTGCTGAAGGGTTTTCACGCCACCTACGCGAACCTGCCGCCGATCTACATCACCGAAAACGGCATGGCGTCGAACGACAAGGTGGTCGACGGCCGCGTCGCCGACCCGTCGCGCATCAGTTTCCTGAGCCGCCACCTGCTGGCGGTGGACGACGCGATGCGCAGCGGCGTGGACATTCGCGGTTACTTCATCTGGTCGCTGCTGGACAATTTCGAGTGGGCGTACGGCTACGAGCGCCGCTTCGGCATCGTGCACGTCGACTACGACACCCAGGTGCGCACCTGGAAGGACAGCGGCCGCGTGGTCCAGGCCTTCATGAAGGCGCGCAAGGCCCAGGCCTGACGAGAAGCTTTCACCCCTCGACCCCGGGTCACCGGGGCGCCAACCCCCTGAGCCGAAGTGCTCGAAGTTCACAGGAGACAGACATGGCGTTTCAATTGAAGGCAGTTCTCGCCGGCATGGTGATGGGCTTCGGCGCACTGGGCGCGGCCCAGGCCCAGGTCAAGGCCGAGGTGATCCACTGGTGGACCTCGGGCGGCGAGTCGGCCGCCATCAAGGAATTCGCCAACGCCTACAAGGCGGCCGGCGGCACCTGGGTCGACAGCGCCGTGGCGGGGGCCGACAACGCGCGTGCCGCCGCGATCAACCGCATCATCGGCGGCAACCCGCCCACCGCGGCCCAGTTCAACACCTCGAAGCAGTTCCACGACATCATCGCCGAGGGCAAGCTGAACGACATGGACGAGGTCGCGGCCAAGGAAGGCTGGGACAAGATCCTGCCGAAGCCGGTGCTCGACACCGTCAAGGGCAAGGGCCACTACTACGCGGTGCCGGTGAACGTGCACATGCCGGCCTGGTTCTGGTACTCCAAGGCCGCCTTCGCGAAGGCCGGCATCAAGGACGAGCCGAAGACCGTCGACGAGTTCTTCGCCGGCCTCGACAAGCTGAAGGCCGCCGGCCTGGTGCCGCTGGCCCTGGGCGGCCAGTCGTGGCAGGAGCGCATCACCTTCAACGCCATCCTGGCGCACGTCGGCGGCCCCGACATGTACCTGAAGTTCTACCGCGACAAGGACGCCAACCTCGTCACCTCGGAGCCCTTCAAGAAGGTGCTGGCTACCTTCAAGCGCCTGCACAACTACGTGGACGCCGGCTCGCCGGGCCGCAACTGGAACGACGCCACCGCGATGGTGATCAGCGGCAAGGCCGGCGTGCAGATCATGGGCGACTGGGCGAAGGGCGAGTTCCAGGCCGCCAGCCAGACGGCCGGCAAGGAGTTCGGCTGCTTCCCCGGCTTCGGGCCGAAGTCGCCGTACATCGTCGCCGGCGACGTGTTCGTGTTCCCCAAGACCACGAACGCCGAGGCGGTCAAGGCGCAGAAGCTGCTCGCGACCACGATGACCTCGCCGGCCGCGCAGGTGGCCTTCAACAACAAGAAGGGCTCGATCCCGATCCGCACCGACGTCGACACCTCCAAGATGGACCTCTGCGCCCAGGCCGGCGTGGCCATCATGAAGGACGCCTCGCGCCAGCTGCCCGATTCGGAAATGCTCGCCACGCCGGACACCATCGGCGCGGTGCAGGACGTGCTGACCAAGCTGTGGAACACCAACCAGTCGGTCGATGATGCGGCCAAGGCCCTGGCCGCCGCGCTGCGGACCTGATTTCGCAGCGACGTCGCGGGTGGGCTGCGGCCCACCCGTTTTTTTGTCTATTCTCGCCACCGGGCGAGCTTGTCGGGGGTTCAGGATGGATGTCGGTCGCAGCCGGCTGAGGCACCACTGGTCGGTCTATGCGGCATTGCTGCCGATGGCCGCGACGGTGCTGTTCGCCTACATCGGCACGGTGCTGTGGTCGGTGCGCATCTCGATGTCCAACTCGCGCACCTTCCCGAGCGACAGCTTCGTCGGCCTCGCGCAGTACGAGCGCCTGTTCAGCAGCGAGCGCTGGACGGTGTCGGTGCACAACGTGCTGGTTTTCGGCGTGCTGTTCATCCTCGCCTGCCTCGTGATCGGCTTCCTGCTCGCGGTGTTCATCGACCAGAAGATCTCCGGCGAGAGCGTGCTGCGCACCGTCTTCCTCTACCCGTATGCGATGAGCTTCGTCGCCACCGGCCTGGTGTGGCAGTGGGTCCTGAACCCGGAGCTCGGCCTGCAGGCCGCGGTGCGCGGCTGGGGCTTCGAGGGCTTCAGCTTCGACTGGATCGTGAGCCAGGACAAGGTGATCTACACCATCGTGATCGCCGCGGTCTGGCAGGCCTCGGGGCTGGTGATGGCGCTGATGCTCGCCGGGCTGCGCGGCGTCGACGAGGAAATGTGGAAGGCCGCGCGCATCGACGGCATCCCGCGCTGGCGCGTCTACGCGAGCATCGTGCTGCCGCAGCTGGGCCCGTCCTTCGCGACCGCGCTGGTGCTGCTCTCTGTGGGCGTGGTCAAGGTCTACGACGCGGTGATCGCGATGACCCAGGGCGGCCCGGGCACCGCGAGCGAGGTGCCGGCCAAGTTCATCATGGACTACCTGTTCGGCCGCGCCAACATCGGCCTCGCCTCGGCCGCCAGCACGGTGATGCTGCTGACGGTGCTGGCGGTGATCGCCCCCTGGCTGTACGCGCGCAGCCGCTCCAACCGCAACGCACGGGAAGCCTGATGTCCACGCCGTCCGCCGCCCTTCCGATCGCCCCGGCGCGCAGCCGCCGCCCGTCGCGCCTGTCCGCCGGACGCATCGGCGTCTATGCGTTCCTGCTCAGCGCCGCCGCCTTCTTCCTGCTGCCGCTGTACGTGATGCTCGTCACCTCGGTGAAGCCGATGGACGAGATCCGGCTCGGCAACCTGTTCGCGCCGCCGGCGCACTGGACGATCCAGCCCTGGATCGCGGCCTGGTCCGAGGCCTGCACCGGCCTCGAGTGCCGCGGCATCCAGGTCGGCTTCTGGAACTCGGTGAAGATCGTGCTGCCGAGCACGGCGATCTCGATCTTCTTCGGCGCGCTCAACGGCTATGCGCTGTCGTTCTGGCGCGCGCGCGGCGCGAACCTGCTGTTCGGCGTGCTGATGATCGGCGCCTTCGTGCCCTACCAGGTGGTGATGTTCCCGCTGGTGCGGGCCTGGGCCGAGATCGGCATCTTCAGCAGCCTGCCGGGCATCGTGCTGATCCACACCATCTTCGGCATGCCGGTGATGACGCTGCTGTTCCGCAACTACTACGCGTCGGTCCCGGGCGAGCTGTTCAAGGCGGCGCGTATCGACGGCGGGGGCTTCTTCCGGATCTTCTTCCAGCTCATGCTGCCGATGGCCACGCCCATCATCATCGTCGCGGTGATCATGCAGGTCACCGCGATCTGGAACGACTTCATCCTCGGGCTGGTGTTCGCCGGCCGCGAGAACCTGCCGATGACGGTGCAGCTGAACAACGTGATCAACACGACGACCGGCGAGCGCCTCTACAACGTGAACATGGCGGCCACCGTGCTCACCTCGCTGGTCCCGCTGGCCATCTATCTCATTTCCGGCCGCTGGTTCGTGCGCGGCATTGCGGCCGGTGCCGTGAAGGGTTGATCGTGTCTGCCATTCCTGTTGCTTCCCCCTCCGTGGCGCCTCATTCGCCTGCCTCCCCATCCGTGCCTGCGGTGCCCGCGCACCGGCCCTCGGCCGAGGTGGGGATCCACCAGCTGGAGATTCGCCTGGGCGGCGTGGCCATCATCGCCGGCATGGACCTGCAGGTGCAGGCCGGCGAGTTCCTGGTGCTGCTCGGGCCTTCCGGCTGCGGCAAGTCGACGCTGCTGCATTCGATCGCCGGCCTGCTGGACGTGCACCAGGGCCGCATCGAGATCGGTGGGCGCGACGTGACCTGGGCCGATCCCAAGGACCGCTCGATCGGCATGGTGTTCCAGTCGTACGCGCTGTACCCGACGATGACGGTCGAGCGCAACATGTCCTTCGGCCTCCGGGTTAACGGCGTGCCGAAGGCGGAAATCGAGAAGCGGGTGGCGCGTGCGGCCGAGATCCTGCACCTGCAGGAACTGCTCTCGCGCAAGCCCTCGCAGCTGTCGGGCGGCCAGCGCCAGCGGGTGGCGATCGGGCGTGCCCTGGTGCGCGACGTCGGCGTGTTCCTGTTCGACGAGCCGCTGTCGAACCTGGACGCCAAGCTGCGCGCCGAGCTGCGCCGCGAGCTGAAGCAGCTGCACCGCAACCTGGGCACGACGATGGTCTACGTCACGCACGACCAGGTCGAGGCGATGACGCTCGCGACGCGCATCGCGGTGATGAACAAGGGCCGGATCCAGCAGATCGGCGCGCCGGGCGAGATCTACAACCGGCCCGCGAACGTGTTCGTGGCGGGCTTCCTGGGCTCGCCGAGCATGAACTTCGTGGAGGGCACGCTGCAGGTGTCGGGCGACGCGGTGAGCTTCCGGCGCGCCGGGCTGGCGGTGGACGTGTCGGGCTATGCCTTCGCCCAGGTGCCGCGGCAGGGCCAGCCGGCGCTGCTGGGCGCGCGCCCGGAAGACATCGCCCTGCACCTGGACCAGGCGGCGGCCGGGGACGGCCGCGCCGCGGTGGCGCTGGTCGAGCCGATGGGGGCGCAGACCATCGTGTGGATGGACCTGCAGGGCCAGCAGCTCAGCGCGCTGCTGAGCGGCCATGCCGAGCCGGCGGCCGGCCAGGAGGTCGCCTTCCGCATCGCCAGCGACAAGGTGTCGCTGTTCGACGTGGCGACGCAGGAACGGCTCTGAGCCGGCGCTCGGGAGTTCGAGGCCCCACGCCACCCGCTTGACGGATATATAACAGCGCTTATACATTTCACCGGTGGCACATCCATCGGCGACCCTCGGAACCCTGCTGCGGCACCTGCTGGAGCTGCTCGACGGCGACGTCGAGGCGGCGTACGTCGCGTCCGCGCTCGACTGGCGCCCTCGGTACACGCCGGTGCTGCGGGCGCTGCGCCGTACCGGCCCGGCCTCGATCCGGCAGCTCTCGCAGGAAATCGGCATCACGCACTCGGCCGTCAGCCAGACCGTCTCGCAGATGGTGAATGCCGGCTGGCTGGCGCTGCGGCCGGGCCAGGATGCGCGCGAGCGGATCGTCGAGGTCACGCCGGCCCTGGACGAGATCGTGCCCGCCCTCGAGCGCCAGTGGGCGGCGACCAACGCCGCGGCCGACCAGCTCGACGCGGAACTGTCGGCGCCCCTGTCACGGATCGCCGCCGAGGCGATCGATGCCTTGACCCGTCACCCCTTCCGCGAACGGATCGCCAAGGCCGCGCGCGCGCCGCGTGTCCGCAAGTCCTCCACGTCAACACGCTGACCTTTCACCCGCAATGTCCCCCAAAGCCCTGTCCCTCGCCGTCGCGCTCGCCCTGTCCGTCTTCTCCGCGGGGGCCGGCGCGCAGGCTGCCGCCGACGCCCTGACGCCCGCCCAGCGCGACGCGGTCATCGAGGCGGTGAAGACCGCCTACCGCAAGTCCTATGTCTTCCCCGAGAAGGTGCCGGCCATCGTGTCGCGCCTCGAGGCCTCGCAGGCCGCGGGCCGGTACGCCGTGGGCAATGCCTTCGAACTCGCGAACCTCGTCACCACCGACCTGCGCGAGGCCAGCCAGGACGGCCACGCCTACATGCAATACGACCCCCGGCGCCATGCGGCGGCGATCGCGGCCGCGCCGGCCGATGGCGCGACACTCTCCGATGCGCTGGACCGGGCCCAGGCGCGGCGCGCACACCACGGACTCTCCGAGGCGCGCATCCTCCCCGGCAACGTGCGCTACCTGCGCATCGAGTCCTTCCAGTGGGCCAGCGACGAGACGGGCCAGGCCTACGACGCGGCCATGCGCTTCCTCAAGGATGGCGACGCGGTGATCATCGACCTGCGGGGCAACGGCGGCGGCTCGGCGGAAGCGGTGCAGTACCTGGTCAGCCACTTCCTCAAGCCCGGCACGCTCGAGATCACGTTCACCGAGGCCGGCCAGGCGCCGATCCAGACACGGGTGCTGGACCACCTGCCGGCCGGCCGCATGATCGGCAAGCCGTTGTATGTGCTGGTGGACCGGTCGAGCGCCTCGGCCGCCGAATCCTTTGCCTACGACGTTCAGCAGTTCCACATCGGCACGCTCGTCGGTGCGACGACGGCCGGCGCGGCCAACAACAACAGCTTCGTCCCGATCGCGCCGGGCTACATGCTCAGCGTGTCGACCGGCCGGCCGGTGCATCCTGTGACCGGCACGAACTGGGAAGGCACCGGCGTGGCGCCCGACCTGGAGGTGAACCCGGCGACCGCGCTGGCACAGGCCCACCTGGTGGCGCTGCAGAAGCTCGCGTCGTCCGAGCGCGATGCGGCGATCCAGGAAGACCATGCGTGGGCGATCGCCGACGCCCAGGCCGCCGTCCACCCGGCCACGGTGCCGCCCAAGCTGCTGCACAGCGCCCCGGGCCGCTATGGCCCGTACGTGGTGACTGCCGCGCCGGACGGCCTGTGGATCGCCCGCCCCGGGCATCCGCGCTGGCCGCAGGCGCGCCGCTTGAAGCCGCTGACGACCGAGGGGCTGTTCGCCGTCGACGGCGTCGACGTGCTGCGCGTCGGCTTCAAGCCCACGGGGTTGGCGCTGACCTGGAAGGGCGAGGCGACACCGCAGTCGATCCCGCGCAGCTGAGTCAACGCCAGCGCGGCTGGCTAGCGCAGCACCTCCACCAGGCGGGTCGCGGCCAGGTCGAGGAAGGACCGTGTCTTGGCCGGCAGCCGGCCCTGGCGGGCGTAGAGCAGGTTCACCGGTGACGGCGCCGGCTCGAAGCCGGGGAGGAGGCGCGTCAGCGCCTGGCGCGCGATTGGCTCCGCCACCTGGTACGACAGCACGCGGGTGATGCCCACGCCCTGCGTGGCCGCGGCGATCGCAGCGTCGGCGGTGTTGACCGTCAACCGGGAGCGGATCGGCACCCGCAGGCCGCCTTGCGGCCCGTTGAACGACCAGGCGAGCGACGAGGCCATGCCCACGAAGGTGACGCACTCGTGGTCGCGCAGGGCCTCGGGCGACGCCGGCGTGCCGTGCCGCCGCAGGTAGGCGGGGCTCGCGCAGACGACACGGGTGATCTCGCCGACGCGACGCGCGGTCAGGCCGCTGTCGGGCAGGGTGCCGATGCGCAGGGCCACGTCGATGTGCTCCTCCAGCAGGTTGGCGTTGCGGTCGCTGAGCACCAGGCGCACGTTCACCTCGGGATGGCGCTGCAGGAACTCGGTGACCACCGGCAGCACGTGCAGCCGGCCGAACATCAGCGGCGCCGCGACGACGAGTTCGCCGCGCGGCGCGGCCTGCCCGCCGGCGGCGGACTGCTCGGCCTCGGCGACGCGCTCGAGGATGTCGCGGCAGGCGGCCAGGTAGTCCCGCCCGGCCTCGGTCAGCGTGAGCTGCCGCGTCGAGCGCGCCATCAGGCGGATGCCGAGGTGCCCCTCCAGCTCCGCCAACTTGCGGCTCACCGACGGCAGCGGCATTCCCAGGCGCCGGCCGGCCGCCGAGAGGCTGCCTTCGTCGGCCGCCGCGACGAAGACGGTCATCGCGCCGATGCGGTCCATGGTTTCAGATTCCGAGAGAGTGAATACAGGATCGGCAGTCTAGTGCAGCGATTCGAGAGTTCCTACAGTGTGGGAACGGGGACTCTCCCCGAGAGGCGCACCATGAACACACACGACCATCCCGCCACCCATGTCGCGTTCAGTGCAAGCGTGCAGGCGGTGCAGGCCCGGCGCGGGTCGCGCGAGGACTATGCCGACGTGGACGCCTCGGGCCGCTGGTACCGCCCGATCGACGAGTCGCTCGCCGCGTTCATCGAGCGCCAGACGAGCCTGGTCTTCGCGACGGCGAGCGCGGACGGGCAGCCCTATGTCCAGCACCGGGGCGGGCCGCCCGGCTTCCTGCGCGTCCTTGACGAGCACACGATCGCGTTCGCGGATTTCGAGGGCAACCGGCAGTACATCAGCCGCGGCAACCTGGCGGAGAACCCGCGGGCGCAGTTCCTGTTCATCGAGCACGAGACGCGCATGCGGGTGAAGGTCTGGGGCACCGCGCGGGTGGTGGAGGACGACCCGGGGCTGATCCGGTCGCTCATGCCCGCCGGCTACAAGGCGGTGCCGTCGGCGGCGATCGTGTTCACGGTCACTGCGCTGGACCGCAACTGCCCGCAGCACATCCCGCAGATGTTCAAGGCCGCGGACGTGCAGGCCGCGCTGAAGCAGCGCGACGACCGCATCGCCGAGCTGGAAGCGCAGCTCCGGGCGGCGGCATCGGTCACGCCACCAGGTCCACGTACTGGATGTTGATGTTCTTGATCTCGCTGAACTTCACCGCGAAGGTGTCGCCCGGGATCGGCGTCAAAAACTCCGGCTCGGCGGTGCCGTGGAAGTCGGGCACCACGCCGCGGAAGGCCGACGCCAGCACCAGCGCGTCCGGCGCCTTGGTCTTCTCGTCGAACGAGAAGTAGCTCAGGATCCCGCTGTACAGCACCGGCGCCTCGCCGACCTGCACCAGCACGTCCACCACCACCGTGCGGCCGTCGCGGTTGCCCCGGTTCTCGCCCATCAGGATGTAGTGCCAGGGCGGCTTGAAGCGCAGGAAGCGGAAGCGGATGTCCAGCCCGCGCCGGTCGATCGCGGTGTTGACCGCCAGCCCCGCCGCCAGCGGCAGCACGAAGATGCTGATGAAGTAGACCGCGTTGAACCACAGCGCGTCGCCGATGGCCTGCTCGGCGGCCAGGTAGGGCGCGCTCGCGTTGTTGAGGGTCAGCAGCGCGAAGAATTCGCGCTGCGCAGGCTGGCAGGCGCAGCCGCCCAGCGCCTGCGCCGCGTGGATCGCGAGCAGCCAGGCCGTGTGCAGCATGGCCGACACGAGCACCGCGGCGATGGCGTGCCCCGTCATCGAGCCCGAGATCACCGGGATCTCGCCGTTGTCGCGGATCTTCCCCGTCACCGCCAGCACGAAGATCGCGCCGGGCAGGTAGATCAGCAGGAGCAGGAAGGCCTGGAAGGCGACGTTCAAGGCTTGGTGACCACCGGCGGGGTGGCGGGGAACACCTTGAGATGAACGACCTTGCCGCTCTCGTCCTCCAGCACGACGCGACGGCTCTCGTCCTGCTGCTGCGGGTTGGCGACCAGCTGGCGGCGGTACTCCTGGCGCCGGCGCGGGTCGCTCAACAGGGCCAGGACCACCGGATTGATGTTGACGCTCGGCATAGATCCGAAATGTACGGTCAAACGCCCGGCGCGGCGAGCAATGTGGCCACTTCGGCCGCGGACCGCACCCCCAGCTTGGCGTACACCCGCGCCCGGTGCACCTCCACCGTCCGCACCGACACATGCAGCTCGTCGGCGATCACCTTGTTCAGCTTGCCCGCGGCCACCCGCAGCATCACCTCGTGCTCGCGCTCCGTCAGGCTGGCGAGGCGGGCCCGCCGCTCGGCCGCGTCCGCCCCCTCGCGCTGCATCGCCGCATCGACGGCCAGGGCCTGCGCCACCCGGTCGGCCAGCGCGTTGTCCCCGTACGGCTTCTCCAGGAAATCGAAGGCGCCCTTCTTCAGCGCCTCGACCGCCATCGGGATGTCGCCGTGCCCGCTCAGGAACAGCACCGGGTTGCGCAGCCCGCGCGCGATCAGCTCGTCGTGCAGCCGCGGCCCCGACATCGGCTCCATCCGGATGTCGAGCAGGAACACGCCCGCCACCGGCTGCGGGGCCGCGTCCAGCGTGGCCAGCAGCGCCGGGCCGCTCGCATGCGGCCGCACGTCCAGCCCGCGCGACGACAGCAGGAAGGCCAGCGCGTCCAGCACCACCGCCTCGTCGTCCACCAGGTACACCACGCCCGTCCCGATCCCCGCCACCGCGCCGTCGTTCATGTTCCGTCCTCCTGGCCCAGGGGCAGCGTCAGCGTGAAGACCGCACCGCCGCCCGCCGCCGCCCCGGCGTCGAACACCCCGTGGTGCGCCTCGATGATCGATCGGCAGATCGCAAGCCCCATCCCCATGCCCTCCGCCTTGGTCGAGTAGAACGGCGCGCACAGCGCCTCGATGCCCAGCCCGCCCAGCCCCGGCCCGTTGTCCTGCACGTCGATGCGCACGAAGCGGCCGTCGGCGCTGCGCGAGCTCGCAATGCCGATGCGGCGCTCGCCCGCGGCGCCGCCCAGCGCATCGACGGCATTGCGCACCAGGTTCACGACCACCTGCTCGATCAGCACGGCGTCGGCCACCACCGGCGGCAGCGCGGGGTCCAGCGCCAGGGCGAGCTGCACCTGCTGGCGCTGCAGCTCGCGCCGCAGCAGCGAGACGCCGCCCTCGATCACGCCGTTCAGGTCGCCGGGCTCGCGCCGCGGCTCGCGCCGGGTCAGGAACTCGCGGATGCGCTGCACGATGCGCCCGGCATGGGCCGCCTGCTCGCCCAGCCGCGTCAATGCGCGCAGCACCACCGGGTCGGGCGCGGCCAGCTTCTGCATCGAGTTCAGCACCCCGGTGTTGTAGCTGGAGATCGCCGTCAGCGGCTGGTTCAGCTCATGCGCCAGCGTCGAGGCCACCTCGCCCAGCATGGTCAGCCGCGCGTGGTGGGCCATGGTCTCGGTCTGGCGCCGCTCGCGCTCCTCCAGCCGGCGCCGCTCGGTCATGTCGAGGATCGAGCCCATCCAGCCGATGTGCTCGCCGCGGGCATCCACCAGCGGCGCCTCGAACACCATCACGTCGAAGAGCCGCCCGTCGCGGTGCCGCCAGCGCGCCTCGTAGCCCTCGCGCGGGGCCTGGCCGGCCATGTTGCGGCGGTAGCGCTGCATGATTTCCTCGTGCGAATCGGGCGGCCAGTACGGCATCGGCGGCAGCAGGCCCACCAGCTCGTGCGGCTCGTAGCCCACCATGTCGGCGAGGGCGCGGTTCACGTACACCAGCCGGCCCGCCAGGTCGCGTGCCCGCAGGCCCACCGTCAGCGAGTCCTCCATCGCCTGGCGCCAGGCAGCCTCGGTGCGCCAGGCCGCCTCGGCGCGCGAGACGCCCTGCATCTGCCGCCGCAGCATCAGCGTGATGGCGCCGATCAGCAGCACGAAGCCCGCCACCATCGCCACCGGCAGCCCGTGGTACCAGGGCGCGATGCGGTCGCGCGCGACCAGCTCCAGGTCGGTGTCGGCCAGGGCCGGCGCGAGGCTGATGCGGTGGCGCTCCAGGTCGTCCGCGAGCGGCCCCTCGGCGGTGGAGGCCACCTCGTCGTCGAAGCTGTCCACCAGGCGCACGTCGTACTTGCGGGCCAGCCACCAGGGCACGGTGCGGCGCAGCATCTCGCCCGGCGAGTAGCGCGCCACCAGCGTGCCGCCGGAGGCGAGGGGTGCCGACAGGTGGGCCGACAGCCCGGGCCCGCTCTGCGCGTCCTCGGGCAGGTGGGCGAGCAGCCGGTTCGCGCCGTCCAGCCAGGTCAGGCTGACCCAGAAGCGGTGCAGGCCCTGCTGCACGCCGGGCAGGGTGGCCAGGGTCTCCGGCGTGGGGTGGGCCCGGTGGTCGAGCTGCATCGCCACGTCGCGCAGCAGCAGCGTCTCGCGCTCGATGCGGGCGCTGACCTGGGCCTCCAGCGAGAGGGCGTCCGAGATCAGCGCCTGGCGCTGGTCGTCGCGGTCCGCCTGCTCCGAGGCGTGCAGCCAGGCCAGCACGGCGCCGACGAAGCCGAGCGACAGCAGCAGCGGCAGCGCCCACAGCCCGCGCCGCCACGGCGGCCGCGGCGGCAGCGCGAGCGCAGGGTGGCGGGGCGGGTCGGCCGCAGACATGGCGACGAGTCTAGGGGCGTGCGTCGGGGACGGGGACGCGGCCCGCGCCGAAATGTGGAACTCCACAACTTCCCGCCGCGCGGCCGCTTGCCCAGAATCCGCCGGCATTCCAGAACAGCTTCACGGAGACATCCATGCCGTCCGCCATGACCCGCCGCCAGGCGCTGGCCGCCGCCGCGCTCGCGGTCGCCGCCCCGGCCAGCTTCGCCCAGGCCCCGATCGTCATCAAGTTCAGCCACGTCGTCGCCCCCGACACGCCGAAGGGCAACGGCGCGCAGCGCTTCAAGGAGCTGGCCGAGCAGCGCAGCAACGGCCGCGTGCGGGTCGAGGTCTACCCGAACAGCCAGCTCTACAAGGACAAGGAGGAGATGGAGGCGCTGCAGCTCGGCTCGGTGCAGATGCTCGCGCCCTCGCTCGCCAAGTTCGGCCCGCTCGGCGTCAAGGAGTTCGAGGTCTTCGACCTGCCCTTCATCTTCAAGGACCAGGCCGCCTTCCGCGCCGTCACCGACGGGCCGGTGGGCGCCGAGCTGTTCAGGAAGCTCGAGCCCAAGGGCGTCAAGGGCCTGGCCTACTGGGACAACGGCTTCCACATCATGAGCGCCAACCGCCCGCTGCACCGCGTCGCGGACTTCAAGGGCCTGAAGATGCGCATCCAGAGCTCCAAGGTGCTGGACGCCGAGATGCGCGCGCTCGGCGCGGTGCCGCAGGTGATGGCCTTCAGCGAGCTCTACCAGGCGCTGCAGTCGGGCGTGGTCGACGGCTGCGAGGGCGTGCCGTCCAACTTCTACACCCAGAAGACCTACGAGGTGCAGAAGCACACGACGATCTCCAACCACGGCCACCTCGCCTACGCGGTGATCGTCAACAAGAAGTTCTGGGACGGCCTGCCCGGCGACCTGCGCGCCATTCTCGAAGGCGCGCTGAAGGACGCGACCGCCTTCGCCAACGACATGGCGACGAAGGAGAACATCGACGACCTGGAGAAGATGCGCGCGAGCGGCAAGACGACCATCTACACGCTGACCCCGGCCGAGGTCGAGGAGTGGAAGAAGGCGCTGATGCCGGTGCACAGGGACATGGCCTCGCGCGTCGGCCAGTCGACCATCGACGCGGTCTACAAGGCCGCCGGCTTCGTGCCCGCGAAGTAGGCGCCATGGGCACCGCCGTTGCCAGGTCCCTGAACCGCTTCCTCGACCACCTCGAGGAATGGCTGATCGCGACCCTGATGGGCGCGGCCACGCTGCTGATCTTCGTCGCCGTGGTGCACCGCTATGCGGCCGCGGCGCACTACCCGGCCGCCCTGCAGCCGGTGCAGGACTTCCTGCTCGGCCTCAACCTCAGCTGGGCGCAGGAGCTGTGCATCTACATGTTCGTCTGGATGGCCAAGTTCGGCGCGGCCTACGGCGTGCGCCACGGCACCCACGTCGGCGTCGACACCCTGGTGCGCATGCTGCCGCCGGCGAAGGCGCGCTGGCTCACGCTGGCCGGCCTGCTGGGCGGCGTGGTCTTCACCGCGGTGGTCGGCACGATGGGCGCCGTCTTCGTCTGGGACAACGGCTTCCACCATGCGCTGTTCAGCCTGCTCGGGCTCGACGTCGGCGAGGTGCCCGAGGGGCCGACCTCGCCCGACCTGGAGGTGCCGACCTGGATCCCGTATGCCTGCATCCCGCTCGCCTCGTACCTGATGTGCTTCCGGTTCCTGCAGGTGATGTGGGGCTTCTGGCGCCGCGGCGAGCTGCCGCACCATGAGGTGGCGCACGTCGAGGGCCTGGAGGAAGAAGGAGCGCCCGCATGAACGCACTCATCATCTTCGGCCTGCTGGTCCTGCTGATGCTCACCGGCATGCCGGTGTCGATCGCGCTCGGCCTGACGGTGCTGGGGTTCTTCTTCGGCATGACGGACGAGCCGATCGCCTCGATCGGGCTGAAGCTGTTCTCGGGCCTGGAGAAGTTCGAGATCATGGCGATCCCGTTCTTCATCCTCGCGGGCAACTTCCTGACGAACGGCGGCGCGGCGCGGCGCATGATCCACTTCGCGTCGACCATGGTGGGGCACTACTACGGCGGGCTGGGCCTGGCGGGCGTGCTGGCCTGCGCGCTGTTCGCGGCGATCTCGGGCTCGTCGGTGGCGACGGTGGTGGCGGTGGGCACCATCATCCTGCCGGCGATGCAGAAGGCGGGCTACCCGAAGCGCTTCTCGGCCGGCGTGATCACGACCTCGGGCGCGCTGGGCATCCTGTTCCCGCCGTCGATCAACCTGGTGATCTTCTCCATCGCGACCAACGGCATGAACGCGACCGGGCCGAACGGCGAGCCGGTGGCCACCGCGTCGGTGGGCGACCTGTTCATCGCCGGCGTGCTGCCGGGGCTGCTGCTGTCGCTGCTGCTGGGCGTGACCACCTGGTACCGGGCGCGCAAGTACGACTACCCGCGGCTGCCGCGGGCCGGCTGGGCCGAGCGCTGGACGGCCTTCCGCGAGGCCTTCTGGGGCATCGCGCTGATCGTGATCGTGATCGGCGGGATCTACTCGGGCATCTTCACGCCGACCGAGGCGGCGGCGATCGCGGCGGTGTATGCGTTCGTGATCTCGGTCTTCGTCTACAAGGACCTGAAGCTGCGCGAGGTGCCCAAGGTGCTGCGCAACGCGGCGGCGATGAGCTCGATGCTGCTGTACATCATCACGAACGCGGTGCTGTTCAGCTTCCTGCTGACCTCCGAGCAGATCCCGCAGTCGATGGCGGCCTGGATGACGGGGCAGGGCTTCGGCGTGGTGGTGTTCCTGCTGCTGGTGAACGTGATCCTGCTGGTGGCGGGCAACTTCATGGACCCGTCGGCGATCGTGCTGATCATGGCGCCGATCCTGTACCCGGTGGCCTGCAAGCTGGGCGTGAACCCGGTGCACCTGGGGATCCTGATGGCGGTGAACATGGAGGTCGGCATGTGCCATCCGCCGGTCGGGCTGAACCTCTACGTGGCGTCGGGGATCAGCAAGATGGGGATCACCGAGCTGACGGTGGCGGTGTGGCCCTGGCTGCTGACGATGATCGGGTTCCTGGTGCTTGTCACCTATTGGCCGGCGCTGTCCTTGTCGCTGCTGCACTGGGTGAAGTGACGGACGAGTCCCGGATTGGCATCCGGGCTACGAATGCACTTGTAGCCCGGATGGAGCGCAGCGCAATCCGGGACGCGGCCTCACATCACCGCGCCGAACTGCCAGGGCACGAACTCGTTCTGCCCGTACCCGTGGCGCTCGCTCTTCGTCGCCTCGCCGGAGGCGGTCGCGAGCATCCTTGCGAAGATCTCGGCGCCCAGCGCCTCCACGCTCGTCGTCCCGTCCACCACGCCGCCGCAGTTGATGTCGATGTCGTCGCGCTGCCGCTCCCACAGCGCGGTGTTCGTCGACAGCTTGAGCGACGGCGAGGGCGCGCACCCATACGCCGAGCCGCGCCCGGTGGTGAAGCAGATCAGGTTCGCGCCCCCCGCCACCTGGCCGGTCGCGCTCACCGGGTCGTAGCCCGGCGTGTCCATGAACACCAGCCCGCGCGCCGTCACCGGCTCGGCGTATTCGACCACATCCACCAGCGGCGTCGTGCCGCTCTTCGCGATCGCTCCAAGCGACTTCTCCAGGATCGTCGTCAGCCCGCCCGCCTTGTTGCCGGCTGAGGGGTTGTTGTCCATCTGCGCATGGTTGCGCGCGCAGTGGTCCTCCCACCAGCGCAGCCGTGCGAGCAGCTTGCCGGCCACCGCGTCCGACACCGCGCGCCGCAGCAGCAGGTGCTCGCCGCCGTAGATCTCGGGCGTCTCCGACAGGATCGCCGTGCCGCCATGGCGCACCAGCAGGTCCACCGCCGCGCCCAGCGCCGGGTTGGCGCTGATGCCCGAATACCCGTCCGACCCGCCGCACTGCAGGCCGACGCACAGGTGGCGCGCGCCGACCGTCTCGCGCACCGCGCGGTTCGCCTCCGGCAGCATCGCCTGCACCTGCGCGATGCCGGTCGCCACCGCCCGCGCCGTGCCGCCGGCGTCCTGGATGTTGAAGCTGTGCAGCCGCGGGCCGTCGTCGCCGAGCCCGATGCCGCCGATCTGGTTCGTCTCGCAGCCCAGGCCCACCACCAGCAGGGCGGCGAAGTTGGGGTGCCGCGCGTAGCCGGCCAGCGTGCGGCGCAGCACCTGCAGCGGCTCGCCGTCGCTGTCGGTGGCGCAGCCGGCGCCGTGCGTCAGCGCGACCACGCCGTCGACGTTCGGGAAGGCGGCCAGCGCCTCGGGGTGGATGTCGCGCCGGAACCGGTCGGCGATGGCGCGCGCGACGGTCGCCGAGCAGTTCACCGAGGTCAGGATGCCGATCCAGTTGCGCGTCGCGACGCGGCCGTCGGCGCGCACGATGCCCTGGAAGGTGGCGGCCGGCACGATCGGTTCGACGGGCCGCGCGTCGCGCCCGACCTCGCTGGCCCGCTCGAACTCCGCGAACGACAGGTTGTGCGTGTGCACGTGCTGCCCGGCCGCGATCGGCTGGCGCGCAATGCCGATCACCTGGTTGTAGCGCCGCACCGGCGCGCCGGCCGCGATGTCGCGCACCGCGAGCTTGTGGCCCGGCGGCACGAGGCCGGCGACGGTCACGCCCTCGGCCTCGACGTACAGCCCCGACACCAGCTGCCGGCGGGCGATCACCACGTCGTCGGCCGCGTGGATGCGAAGGGTGGGCGCGTCCATCCGGGCTCCGTCACCCATCGATGAGGGCCGGGTCCCAGGCATGCACCGTCTGCCGCTGCTCGCCCAGGCCCTGGATGCCCAGGCGCATCGTGTCGCCCGGCTTCAGGAACAGCGGCTGCGGCTTCTGCCCCATGCCCACGCCGGGCGGCGTGCCGGTGCTGATCAGGTCGCCCGGGTGCAGCGTCATGAAGCGGCTCACGTAGCTCACCAGGTGCGCCACGCTGAACACCATGGTCTTCGTGCTGCCGTTCTGGAAGCGCTTGCCGTTGACCTCCAGCCACATCGACAGCGCCTGCGGGTCCGGCACCTCGTCTCGCGTGACGAGCCAGGGGCCGACGGGCCCGAAGGTGTCGCAGCCCTTGCCCTTGTCCCAGGTGCCGCCGCGTTCGAGCTGGTACTCGCGCTCGGACAGGTCGTTGACGACGCAGTAGCCGGCGACGTGGTCCAGCGCGTCGGCCTCGGAGACGTAGCGGGCCGTGCTGCCGATCACCACGCCCAGCTCGACCTCCCAGTCGCTCTTGCGCGAGTCGCGCGGCAGCACCACCGGGTCGTTGCAGCCGATCAGCGCGCTGATCGCCTTCATGAACACCACCGGCTCGGCCGGCACCGGCTGCCCGGATTCGGCGGCATGGTCGGCGTAGTTCAGGCCGATGCAGATGAACTTGCCCATGCCGGACCAGGGCGGGGCGACGCGGCCCGGGGCGGCCACGACGGGCAGCGTGGCCGGGTCGAGCTCGTGCAGGCGCTTGAGGCCATGCGGCGTCAGCGCGGCGGGGCCGATGTCGGGCAGCACGCCGGACAGGTCGCGGACGGTGCCGTCGGCCTCGACCAGCGCCGGTTGTTCAGAGCCCTTGGGGCCGTGTCGCATCAGTTTCATGAAGCTCTTTCTGCTCGGGGAAAGGGACGGGGTCCTAATTTGACCAGCCGCCATCGATGACCTGGGCGGTGCCCGTCGTAAAACCTGACTCATCGCTCGCCAGGTACACGGCCAGCGCCGCGATTTCCTCGACGCGCCCGATGCGCCCGATCGGCTGGCGCGCGACGAAGGCGGCCTCGACCTGGGCCACCGTCTGGCCGCTGGCCGCGGCCTGGGCCTCGATGCGCTGGCGCAGCGAGGGCGATTCGACCGTGCCGGGGCAGATCGCGTTGCAGCGGATGCCGCGCGCGACGAAGTCCGCCGCGACCGACTTGGTCAGCCCGATCACCGCGGCCTTGGTGGTGCCGTAGACGAAGCGGTTGGGCGCGCCCTTGATGCTGCCCGCCACCGAGGCCATGTTGACGATCGACCCGCCGCCGTGGGCCAGCATCCCCGGCAGCGCCGCGCGGATGGTGCGGTACATCGACCGCACGTTGAGGTCGAACGAGAAGTCCCAGGCCGCGTCGTCGCACTCCAGGATGCTGCCCGCATGCACGAAGCCGGCGCCGTTGAACAGCACCTGCAGCGGCGGCAGCTCGCCGACCAGGGCCTGCACCGCCGCGCCGTCGCGCACGTCCAGGTGCCGGGCGGTGATGCCCGGGATGCGCGACAGCTCGGCCAGCGCGCCGTCGTTGATGTCGGTCGCGATCACCTGGGCGCCCTCGCGGGCAAAGGCCTCCGCGGTCGCCCGGCCGATGCCCTGGCCGGCCGCGGTGACGAGGGCGGTCTTGCCGGCCAGTCGCTGGGTCATGACGGATTCCTCACTTTCGACGGTGGACGCATTGGTCTGGTGGTCAGACCAATTCTCGCCGAAGCCTAGGGGAGCCTCTTGAACGCGTCAAGGGTGATGCACCTGAGCGTCCCACCCTCATCGAAACACCTTAGGAAGCTTGCAGTGGGCTTACGTCAGAATCGCCCGTTCGTTCCCCGGAGGATTGAATGGAAAAGACCTGGCTCAAGCAGTACCCCGCGGGGGTGCCCGAGCACATCAACGTGGATCAGTACACGTCGCTGACCGCGCTGCTCGACGAGAGCTTCAAGAAGTACGCCGACCTGCCGGCGTACAAGTTCATGGGCAAGACCTTCACCTTCCGCCAGGTCGACGAGGCCTCCCGCACCTTCGCGGCCTACCTGCAGACGCTCGGCCTGGAGAAGGGCGACCGCGTCGCGATCATGATGCCCAACGTGCCGCAGTACCCGATCGCCGTCGCCGGCGTCCTGCGCGCCGGCATGGTGGTGGTCAACGTCAACCCGCTCTACACCCCGCGCGAGCTGGAGCACCAGCTGAAGGATTCCGGCTCGAAGGCGATCCTGATCCTCGAGAACTTCGCGGCCACGCTGCAGGCCTGCGCGGCCGCGGTGCCGACGAAGAAGATCATCCTCGCGGCGATGGGCGACATGCTCGGCTTCCCGAAGGGCATGATCGTCAACTACGTGGTGCGCAACGTGAAGAAGCTGGTGCCGGCCTTCGAGCTGCCCACCGCGGTGCGCTACAACGACGCGATCGCGGCCGGCCGGCGCGCCGAGTTCAAGGCGCCGTCGATCAAGCTCGACGACATTGCCGTGCTGCAGTACACCGGCGGCACCACCGGCGTGAGCAAGGGCGCGGTGCTGCTGCACCGCAACCTGGTGGCCAACACCCTGCAGGCCGAGGCCTGGTACCTGCCGGCGCTGAAGAAGGTGCCGGCCGGCGAGCAGAGCATGACGGTGTGCGCGCTGCCGCTGTACCACATCTTCGGCTTCACCTCGAACATGATGCTGTCGATGCGAACCGGCGGGTGCAACATCCTGATCCCGAACCCGCGCGACATCCCGGCCGTGTTCAAGGAACTGTCGGCGCACCGCTTCCACAGCTTCCCGGCGGTGAACACGCTGTTCAACGCGATGGCCAACCATGCGCAGTTCAACACCGTCGACTGGAGCCACCTGAAGATCTCGGTGGGCGGCGGCATGGCGGTGCAGCAGGCGACGGCCAAGCTGTGGCTGGAGAAGACCGGCTGCGCGATCTGCGAGGGCTACGGCCTGTCGGAGACCTCGCCCTCGGCGACCTGCAACCCGACCGACAGCACTGCCTTCACCGGCACCATCGGCCTGCCGCTGCCGTCCACCGAGCTGACCCTGCTCGACGACGACGGCAAGGAGGTGCCGCTGGGCACGCCGGGCGAGATCGCGATCCGCGGCCCGCAGGTGATGGCCGGCTACTGGCAGCGCCCCGACGAGACGGCCAAGGTGATGACGGCCGACGGCTTCTTCCGCACCGGCGACATCGGCACCGTCGACGCGAACGGCTACTTCAAGATCGTCGACCGCAAGAAGGACATGATCCTGGTGAGCGGCTTCAACGTCTACCCGAACGAGGTCGAGGACGTCGTGACGCAGATGCCGGGCGTGCTGGAGTGCGCCGCGATCGGCGTGCCCGACGCCAAGGCCGGCGAGGCGGTCAAGCTCGTCATCGTGCGCAAGAACCCCGCCCTCACCGAGGCCGACGTGCGCGCCTACTGCGAGGCCAACATGACCGGCTACAAGCGGCCGAAGGTGATCGAGTTCCGCACCGAGCTGCCGAAGACGCCGGTGGGCAAGATCCTGCGCCGCGAGCTGCGCGACAAGACCTGACGGCGCACTGCGGCGTTGCCCCCCGGCGGGCGCGCTGCTGCTAAATTCGGGCCGCACGGTGACGACAGCGCCGCGCGGCCCTTGGGGACATGGGGAGAACAATGATCTGGCAGAAGACTGACGCGGGACGGATCGAGATGACGGCGCGGGCGCTGGTGAAGGAGCGCGCCCAGCGCAACCTGCTGCTGTTGATCGACGGGGCGAAGTCGGAGGACATGCTGCTGGCCAACGTGGCCGGCGTGACGCTGGAAGACCTGCGCGCCCTCGAGGGCATGGGGCTGATCGCGCCGGTGTCGGGCAGCGGCAGCTCGCGCCTGCACGCCGGCGGCGCGGCCGCGGGTGCGGCATCGCCGGCCGCTTCGGCGCCGGCCGCGCCGGCCGAGGTCGGCGAGCTGGACTACGCCAAGTTCACGGCGGCGCTGACGCAGATGATCTCGGCCGAGCTGGGCCTGCGCGGCTTCACGCTGACGCTCGCCGTCGAGAAGGCCGGCACCATCGAGGAGCTGCGCGACGTGGCCGACCGCACCATCGAGCAGATCCGCTCGCGCAAGGGCGAGCCGGCGGCGCAGAAGGCGCGCCGCGCCCTCTACGGAAGCTGACGGCCGAATGAGCCCGCCGGGCCGCCCCAAGGGCGAATGCCGGAGTGCGCAGCACGAAGGTGCTCCAATGAGCCCATGGCGCCTCCCGGGGCGCATGCTGTGGCGTGCGGTGCGCGGCGTGATGCTGCTGCTGGCTGCGCTCGTGCTCTTCATCGAGGAATGGGGCTGGCGCCCGCTGACGGCTTTCGTCGCGCGCCTGGCTGCGTGGCCGCCGCTGGCGCGGCTCGAGGCCTGGGTGCGCGCGGCGCCGCCGCGCGTCGCGCTGGCGCTGTTCCTGGTGCCGGCAGCGGCACTGTTCCCGCTCAAGGTGTTCGCGCTCTGGCTGATCCACCTCGGCCACGCGGTGCTGGGCCTGTCGGTGATCGTGCTCGCCAAGCTGGTGGGCACGGCGCTGGTGGGCCGGCTGTTCATCCTCACCGAGGCGCAGCTGGTGCGCTTCGCCTGGTTCGCGCGCGCGCTCGGCTGGTGGCGGGCGACCAAGCTGCGGGTGATGGATGCGCTGCGGCGCTCGCTCGCCTGGCGCACGGCGCGCCGCCTGAAGACGCGCTGGCGGGCCTGGCGCCGGCGCTGGCGCGGCCTGTCGCAGACGGACGAACCCGGCGCCTGAGGCACACTCGCGCGATGCCTCCGCGTTTCCACGTGGCCGAGCCCCTGCAGGCCGGCCTTGAATTGAGCCTTCCCGCCGGCGCCGCGCGCCATGTCCAGGTGCTGCGCCTGCAGCCGGGCGACGAGCTGACGCTCTTCAACGGCGAGGGCGGCGAGTGGCAGGCCCGGGTGACGCGGATGGGGCGCAGCGAGGTGCGGGTGCAGCCGCAGGCGCACCTTGCGGTCGAACGCGAGCTGGCGCTGCGGGTGACGCTGGCGGTCGGCATGCCGGCCAACGAGCGCATGGACGGGCTGGTCGAGAAGGCGACCGAACTCGGCGTGGCGGCGATCCAGCCCCTGATGACCGAGCGCTCGGTGCTGCGCCTGCAGGGCGAGCGCGCGGACAAGAAGATGGCCCACTGGCAGGGCGTGGCGGCGGCGGCAAGCGAGCAGTGCGGTCGCACCCGGGTGCCGGTGGTGGCGCCGGTGCGCAGCCTGGGCGACTGGCTGCGCGGCTTGCCGGCGGCGGCCGGGCCGCGCTACGTGCTGAGCCTGCGCACGCCGCAGCCGCTGGCAGCGTCGGGGGTATCGCAGGTGTGCTTCCTGAGCGGGCCCGAAGGCGGGCTCAGCGAGGCCGAGGAGGCGGCGGCCCTCGCGGCCGGCTTCGTGCCGGCGAGCCTCGGGCCGCGCGTGCTGCGCGCGGACACCGCGCCGCTGGCGGCCCTGGCGCACCTGGGGCTCCTCGGCGCGGGCTGAGGCGGGACGGCGGACGGCCGGTCTTGTGCCGGACACGCGGGGCGCCCAGAATCGGCGCTTTCTCACCCCAAGGAGCGCATCATGGGTCTGCTGGATTCCGTGGCGGGGATGGTGGCCGGACAGGCCGGCGGTGGCGGCGGCCAGGCGGCCCTGGTGCAGGCGCTGGTGTCGCTGCTGGGCAGCCAGCGCGGCGCGGGCGGGTTGAACGACCTGATCGCGCGCTTCGAGCAGGGCGGGCTCGGGCAGGTCATCGGCTCGTGGGTCTCGACCGGGCAGAACCTGCCCATCTCGGCGGACCAGCTGCAGAGCGTGCTCGGCTCCGGCAACCTGGGCGCCATTGCGCAGCAGCTCGGGCTGTCGCACGGGGAAGCGGCCGAGCAGCTGTCGCAGGTGCTGCCGCAGGTGGTGGACCGGATGACGCCGAACGGGCAGCTGCCGGCGGCGGGCGCCGGGCTCGGGGACATCGGCAGCCTGATCGGGAGCCTCCTCAACCGTTGAAGTGAATGACGATCCCCGGATTGGCATCCGGGCTACGCTCGCGGCGGGCCGAGCGCCGGGCCGCTCCCAAGCCGGCCCGCATCCCCCCGGGGGATCGACCGGTGTACCCACCGGGCGAGGGGCCGTCATGTACCCCGGATGCAGCGCAGCGGAATCCGGGAGCGGCGACCGATCAACGTGCCGATCCGGCCACCAGATCGAAGCGGTAGAGCCGGCACTCGATCGGCCCGTTCCACATCGGCGTGCGGCGCGACTCCTTCAGCCGCATCGCGCTGGGCAGCTTCATGTCGGGACTCAGCACGTACGCGGTCCACCCCGCCGCGTGCCCGGTGTACGCGCGCTTCCAGTGCGCCGACAGCCGCGGGAAGAAGTCGTCCACCAGGGCCTTGTTGTCGCCGTCCGAGCGCGCCTTGCCCGCCGCCTCGATGCGCTCGCCGTAGGGCGGGTTCACCATCAGCGTGCCCGGCAGCTCCGGCGGCAGCGCCGGCGCCGGCCGCTCCAGCGCATCGCCGCCGTTGAACTGGATCGCGTGCTCGACCCCCGCCCGCTGCGCATTGCGCCGCGCGAAGTCGACCATGCGGAACGACACGTCGCTCGCATGGATGGGCACCGCGCTCGGATGGATCCGCGACTGCGCATGGCTCTTCAGCCGCTGCCACTGCGCCCGCGTGTCCGCATCCGCAAACGGCAGCAGCCGCTCGAACGCGAAGCGCCGCTTCAGCCCGGGCGCGATGCCGCAGGCGATCTGCGCCGCCTCGATGGCGATCGTCCCCGAGCCGCAGCAGGGGTCGTGCAGCGCCCCGCCGGCCTCGGGCGTGCCGCGCCAGCCGGCGGCGGCCAGCATCGCGGCGGCCAGCGTCTCCTTGAGCGGCGCGTCGCCCTTGTCCTCGCGCCAGCCGCGCTTGAACAGCGGCTCACCCGAGGTGTCCACGTAGAGCGAGGCGCGCGCCTCGCCGACGTGCAGCAGCAGCGGCAGGTCGGGGTGGCGCGTGTCCACGTTCGGGCGCGTGCCGGTGGCCTCGCGCAGCTGGTCGCACACCGCGTCCTTGATGCGCAGGGCCGCAAAGTTCAGGCTGCGCAGCGGGCTGCGCTGGGCGGTGGTGTCGACGCGCAGCGTGTGCTCCGGCGTGATCCACTGCTGCCAGTCCACGCCGCGGGCGAGCTCGTAGAGGTCGGCCTCGTCGCGGTACGGCCCTTCGGCCACCTCGGCCAGCACGCGCTGCGCGAGCCGGCATTCCAGGTTCAGCGTCATCACCTCGAGCGGATCGCCGTCGAGCGCGACGCCGCCGCGCGCCGCATGCACGCGCGCCGTCGGCAGGATGCGCAGCACCTCCTCGGCGAGCAGCGCCTCGACGCCCGCGGCGCACGGCAGGAACAGGGGCAGGGCACACATGGTCAGAGCGCCTTGCGCAGGTTGGCCGGGGCGATCTTGAGCGCCTCGCGGTACTTGGCGACCGTGCGGCGCGCCACCTGGATGCCCTGCTCCTCCAGCATCTGGCTGAGCTGGCTGTCGGAGAGCGGCTTGGCCGCATCCTCCGCGCTCACCAGCTGCTTGATCAGCGCCCGCACCGCCGTGCTCGACGCGTTGCCGCCGGCCTCGGTGTTCAGCGACGAGCCGAAGAAGTACTTCAGCTCGAAGGTGCCGAACATCGTCGCCATGTACTTGGCGGTGGTCACGCGCGAGATGGTCGACTCGTGCAGGCCCAGCTCGTCCGCGATCTCGCGCAGCACCAGCGGCTTCATCGCGATCTCGCCGTGCGTGAAGAAGCTCTTCTGGCGCTCGACGATGGCCTGCGACACGCGCAGGATGGTGTCGAAGCGCTGCTGGATGTTCTTCATGAACCAGCGCGCCTCCTGCAGCCGCGAGCTGAGCGCGCTGCCGCTGCCCCCCGCCCCGCGGCCCTGGCGGATCGCCTGGGCGTACAGGTCGTTGATGCGCAGCTTGGGCATCACGTCGGGGTTCAGCACCACCTTCCAGTTGCGTCCCGACTTCTGCACGATGACGTCGGGCACGATCACGTTCGCCTCGGCCCGCGCAAAGGGCCGCGCCGGCTTCGGCTCCAGGCTCACGATGAGGGCCTGCGCCTGCTTGATCAGCTCCTCGTCGGCGCCGGTCGCGGCCATCAGCTTCTTCATGTCGCGCCGGGCCAGCAGGTCCAGGTGCTGCTTGCAGATGATGATCGCGATCATCTGCGCCTCGCAGCGCTCCTGGGCGCGCAGTTGCAGGGTGAGGCATTCGCCCAGGTTGCGCGCGCCCACGCCCAGCGGCTCCATGTTCTGCAGCCAGCGCAGCGCGCACTGCAGGCGCTCCAGGATCTCTTCCTGCTGCTCCGGGTCGGACGCGAGCTCGGCGGCGATGTCCTCCAGCGGATCGGCCAGGTAGCCGTCCTCGTCCAGCGACTCGATCAGCACGTGGATCGCGGCGGCGTCCTCGGCGCTCACCCGCATGCCCAGCAGCTGCTCGCGCAGGTGCTCCTGCAGGCTCTGCGCCTGCGGGTTGCGGTCCTGGCCGTCGAAGTCCTCGTTGTCGGCGCTGCCTGTGCTGGCGGCGCTCGGCGTCTCGCGGATGCCGTCGAAGTCGTCGCGCTCGGTGCCGTTCTCCCAGTCCTCGCGCTCGGTGGCGCCGAACTCGGCGCCGTCCACGCCGGCCGGCTCGTCGCCGCCGGACTCGGGGGCGGCGTCCGCCGCGCTGCTGCTGTCGGCCTCGCGCTCGGCGTTGCGTTCGGCCGGCGTCAGCCGCTCGGCCAGCGGTTCGAAATTCGCAGCCGGCTCCTCTTCCATCTCGAGGAAGGGGTTGGCCTCGAGCATCTGCTCGACCTCCTGGTGGAGCTCGAGCGTCGAGAGCTGCAGCAGCCGGATCGACTGCTGCAGCTGCGGCGTCAACGCCAGGTGTTGCGACAGGCGGACCTGAAGGGAGGGCTTCATGCGTCGGCCCTCACATCCGGAAATGTTCGCCGAGGTAGACCTTTCGCACGTCGGCGTTGTCGACGATCTCGGCCGGCGTGCCTTCGGTGAGCACGCGTCCCTCGCTGATGATGTAGGCGCGGTCGCAGATGCCCAGCGTCTCGCGCACGTTGTGGTCGGTGATCAGCACGCCGATGCCGCGGCTCTTCAGGAAGCCGATGATGCGCTGGATCTCGATCACCGCGATCGGGTCGACGCCGGCAAAGGGCTCGTCGAGCAGGATGAAGCGCGGCTGGGTGGCGAGGGCGCGCGCGATCTCGACGCGGCGGCGCTCGCCGCCCGACAGCGCCGGCGCCGGGCTGTCGCGCAGCTTCTCGATGCTCAGGTCGTTCAGCAGGTCGCCGAGCAGCTTGTCGACGGTGGACTTGGGCAGCTCCTTGCCGTCCGGGCCGCGCTGCAGCTCGAGCACGGCGCGGATGTTCTCTTCGACCGTCAGCTTGCGGAAGATGGACGCTTCCTGCGGCAGGTAGCTCAGGCCGAGGCGCGAGCGCTGGTGGATGGGCAGGCGCTCGACGCGCTGGCCGTCGATCAGGATCTGGCCGTCGTCGGCGCGGACCAGGCCGACGATCATGTAGAAGCTGGTGGTCTTGCCGGCGCCGTTCGGGCCGAGCAGGCCGACCACCTCCCCGCTGCGCACCGACAGGCGCACGTCCTTCACCACCTTGCGCGCGCCGTAGGTCTTCTGCAGGCCGACGGCCTCGAGCCGGCTCGCGCCGTCGTTGCCGGCCGGTACGGCGCTCAACGGCGCGCTCCCGGTTCGGAGGCCGGCTGCGAGGCCGCCTCGGCCGCGGCCGGCGTGCCTTCCTTGGGCGTGAAGACATAGCGCACGCGGCCGGTCGGGTTGCTGGGGGTCACCGCCGCGGTGCCGCCGGCCACGGTGAAGAGCTCGGCGCTGCCGTCGTAGGTGATGAGGGCGCCCGTCACCTCGTCGGCGACCGCGGTGCCGCGCAGGCGGCGCACCGAGGCCTTGTTGATGAAGCGGATGGTGTCGAGCTTGCTGTCGTATTCCAGGCGCTCGGCCTCGCCCTCGACGAACTCGTTCACGCCCTCGCGCTTCTGGCGGAAGCTCGCCGGCTGGCTGGCGTTGCCGATCGCCACCGCCGACTGGTAGCCGTCGGGGCTCTCGCGCACCTCGATGCGCGCCGCCTTGATCAGCATCGTGCCCTTGCTCACCACCACGTTGCCGTTGAAGACGACGAGCTGGTTGATCAGGTCGACCTTGCCCGGCTGGTCGGACTCGACCTCCATCTTCTTCAGGCGGTCGGCCCGCTCGGCCTGGGCCGGCAGGGTCACCGCCAGCGCGCAGGCAGCAACCAGCAGCGCCAGGCGGCGGGGCGTCGGTACAACGGGGGCGGTGTAGGTAAGTGGCGACATGGCGGCATGAAACTTGCAGGCCATTCTAGCCACAGTTTCATGCCGATCGCGTTACGAGATGAAGTCGCGGTGATCCCGCGACGCGGGCTCAACCGCCGGAGCGAGACTTCTGGATCAGGGCGTCGGCGACCTGGAGCATGCGCTCGTTGGTGCCGGCCAGCGAGCCCGAGGTGAAGTACTTGCCGTTGACGCCCAGGGCCGGCACGCCGTCCAGCTTGTAGGCCTCGGCCAGCTTGGCGGCCTGCTTGGTCTTGGTCTGGGTCGAGAACGAGTTGTAGGCCTCCAGGAACTTGGCCTTGTCGATGCCGTTCTTCTCCATGAAGGCGGCGATCTCGTCGGGCTTGTCCAGGCGGGCATGCTCGCTGTGGATGGCGTAGAACACCTTGCGGTGCATCGCGTCGACCTTGCCCAGCGATTCCAGCGCGAAGAAGATGCGCTGGTGGGCGACGAAGGGCTCGTCGCGGAAGGCGACCGGCACGCGGCGGAAGGCCACGTCGGCCGGCAGCTTCTTCTGCCAGGCGTCCAGCGCCGGCTCGAAGGCGTTGCAGTGCGGGCAGCCGTACCAGAAGAACTCCACCACCTCGATCTTGCCGGGCGCGCTGGTCGGTGCCGCCTGGCCAAGCTTGACGTAGTGGGTGCCTTCCACCGGGGCGCCTTGCGCCTGGGCGGCGGAGACGGCCGTGAGGCCGAGGGCGCCAGCCGCCAGCTGGGTCGAGAAATCGCGACGGTTCATGTTCAGGTCCAAAGTGTGTGGTGGGGGTCGAGGACGAGCGGTGGAGTCGCGTCGGATCGGAAAAGTTCAGGCCGCCCGCAGACCTTACTTCTGCACGCGCACCAGCGCCGATTCCACCCCTGCACCCTCCAGCTTTTCCTTCGCCAGGTCGGCATCTTCCTTCTTGTCGAACGGGCCGAGCCTCACCCGGTACATCGTGCGGCCGGACTGCTCCCGCTCGGTGACCTTGGCCTGCAGGCCCATCATGCCGAGCTTGGCGCGCTGCTGCTCGGCATCCTCGACACGGCCGAAGGCGCCGGCCTGGACGAAGTAGCTCAACGCATCGGAGGCCGGTTTGGTGGACGCGACGAGCCCGGTGGGCGCGCTGGCCGGCGCCGGGGCGGCGGCGGCGCCGCGCCCTTCGAGGATGGCGGCCGGGTCGCGGGCCTCCCGGCGCGGCGCGCTGGCGGTGGGCGTCGTGGCCGGGGGCAGGACCGTGCCGGACGGCACCGAGGGCGGGAAGGCCGGCGCGGGCGCCGCCACCACGCCGCTGGCGGCCTGGCCGGGCGGACGCACCGGGGTCTTGCTGCCCAGCGAGCCATTGGGGTCCCAGTTGCGGTTCTTCTCGGCCTCGGCCGCGTCCTGCTCGGCGGTGCGCTGCGGCACCTTGTTGATGAAGGGCACCGGCACCTTCGCGATGTACAGCGCCACGCCCAGCGCCAGCGCCAGGCCGATCAGCAGGCCGACGATCAGCCCGAGGACGAAACCCCCACGTTGCTTCTTCATGCGTTCTCCATCACATCCGTTCGGGGGCGTCCACGCCCAGCACCTGCAGCGCGTTGCGCAGCACCTGGGCGGTCGCGGCCAGCAGCGCCAGGCGGGCGCGCATCAGCGCCGGCTGGTCCGGCAGCAGGAAGCGCTCGGCGGCGTAGTAGCTGTGGAAGGCGCTCGCCACGTCGCGCAGGTAGAACGCGATGTCGTGCGGCGCGAGGTCGGCCGCGGCCCGCGTCAGCACCTGCGGGTACTCGGCCAGCTTCATCAGCAGCGCGGCCTCGGTCGGCGCCACGAGCAGCGACAGGTCGGCCCGGGCCAGCGTCGCCGGGTCGCCGCCATGCTCGGACGCCCAGTCGCGCAGCACCTTGCTCATGCGGGCGTGCGCGTACTGCACGTAGTACACCGGGTTCTCGTCGTTCTGCTTCAGCGCCAGGTCGACGTCGAAGGTGAACTCGGTGTCGGCCTTGCGGCTGATCATGAAGAAGCGCACCGCGTCGCGGCTGGTCCAGTCGATCAGGTCGCGCAGCGTCACGTAGCCGCCCGCGCGCTTGGAGATCTTCACCTCCTCGCCGCCGCGCATCACGGTGACCATCTTGTTCAGCACGTAGTCGGGGTAGCCGGGCGGGATGCCCTCGCCCGCCGCCTGCACGCCGGCGCGCACGCGCGCGATGGTGCCGTGGTGGTCGGTGCCCTGCACGTTGACCACCTTGGTGAAGCCGCGCTCCCACTTGTTGATGTGGTACGCCACGTCGGGCACGAAGTAGGTGTACGTGCCGTCGGACTTGCGCATCACGCGGTCCTTGTCGTCGCCGTACTCGGTGGTGCGCAGCCACAGCGCGCCGCCGTCCTCGAAGGTCTTGCCCGAGGCCACCAGGCGCTCGACCGTCTGCTCGACGCGGCCGCTGCTGTACAGCCCCGACTCCAGGAAGTAGTTGTCGAAGCGGATGCCGAAGGCCTGCAGGTCCAGGTCCTGCTCGTGGCGCAGGTAGGCGACGGCGAACTGGCGGATGCTCTCCAGGTCGTCCGGGTCGCCCGAGGCGGTGAACTCGCGGTCGTCGGCATGCACCGTCTTCTTCGCGAGGAAGTCGGCCGCGATGTCGGCGATGTAGTCGCCGTTGTAGGCGTTCTCCGGCCAGCCGGCGTCGCCCGGCTTCAGGCCCTTCAGGCGCGCCTGGGTCGAGGTGGTCAGGGTGGCGATCTGGACCCCTGCATCGTTGTAGTAGAACTCGCGCGTCACGTCCCAGCCCTGCGTGTCGAGCAGGCTGCAGATCGCGTCGCCGAGCGCGCCGCCGCGGGCGTGGCCCACATGCAGCGGGCCGGTCGGGTTGGCCGAGACGAACTCGACCATCACCCGCTGCCCGTTCGCCGGCTGACGCCCGAAGGCAGGGCCGGCGGCCAGGATCTCGCCGATCACCGCCTGCTTGGCGGCGTCCTTCAGGCGCAGGTTGATGAAACCCGGGCCGGCGATCTCGAGCGCGGCGACGTGGCGCTGCACGGCCGGCTGGCGGTTCAGCGCGTCGACCAGGGCCTGGGCGAGTTCACGCGGGTTCTTCTTCAGCGGCTTGGCCAGCTGCATCGCCAGCGTCACGGCCAGGTCGCCGTGGGCCGCCTGCTTGGGCAGCTCGAAGGCGGCGGGCAGCGTGCTGCCGGGGTGGACATCGGCAACCGCCGCGGCCAGCGCCTGCAGCAGTTCCTGTTGGGCTTGGATCATGGCGGCGATTCTAAGTGGCGACCCGGGGGAGGCGCCGCAGCCGGGCCCTGCCTGCGCGCAAGACCCTGGGCGCAGAGAAACCGGGCGTTTCATGTTCAATTTGGCACACAAACGGGCATCGGCGGTGCCAAGATGCCGAACCTGGATCCCCCGGCCCCGTGCCGCTGCCCGCATTCCATGAGCCTTCCCCTCGCCACTGCCGAACCCTCGATGTCCGCCGGACTGCCGGTGCCGGCTCAGGTCGGCAAGTACCCGGTGCTGAGCCGCCTGGGCGAAGGTGCGACCAGCGAGGTCTTCCTGGCGCGCGACGAGTTCCACCAGCGCGACGTGGCGATCAAGCGGGTGCGCGCCGGCGCGGTCAACGACCCGACCGACGGCCGCTTCTTCGAGCGCTTCTTCGCCGCCGAGGCCGCCCTGGTGGGCCGCCTGCAGCACCCGAACGTGGTGCAGATCTACGACGCGGTGGCCGACCCGCACGAGCCCTACCTGGTGATGGAGTACGTGCACGGCCACACCCTGCGCCAGTACTGCCGCGCCGACCAGCTGCTGCCGCTGGAACTGATCGTCGAGATCGGCTTCAAGTGCGCGATGGCGCTCGGCTATGTCTTCCGCCAGGGCCTGGTGCACCGGGACGTGAAGCCGGCCAACATCCTCGCCGTCATCACCAACGGCGCCATCACCGACGTCAAGGTCACCGACTTCGGCAGCGTGCTGAACATGTCGGCCGAGACGACCCAGGTCTACCGCGTGGGCTCGCTGGCCTACATGGCGCCGGAGCAACTCGACGGCGCCACGCTCGACAGCCGTGCCGACATGTACTCGCTCGGCGCGGTGCTCTACCACCTGATCGCCGGCCGCCCGCCCTTCGACGCGCCTTCGCAGTCGGCGATGATGAACCAGGTCTACAACGCGATGCCGGTGGCGCCCAGCCAGCTGCGCGCGGGCGTCGGCGAGGGCGTCGACGCGGTCATCCTGCGTGCGCTGGCCAAGCGGGCGGAAGACCGCTACGCCAGCTGGGACGAGTTCGCCCAGGCGCTCTCCGGCCTCATCGTCAACCACCAGGTGCCGCGCGGCCAGCTGCAGGGGGTGCTCGACTCCGAGCGCTTCAACCTGCTGCGCACGCTCGACTTCTTCGCCAACTTCGGTGACGTCGAGCTCTGGGAGGTGGTGCACCGCGCCAAGTGGCAGCGCTACACCTTCGGCCACGCCCTGTACCGGCGCGGCGAGGAGACGCGCAGCTTCCACATCATCGCCCAGGGCGAGGTGGAGGTCTTCCGCGACGGCACCAAGGTCGCCCAGCTCGGCGCCGGCACCTCGGTCGGCGAGATGGCCTACCTGGCCCCCAGCCCCGACATGCGCCGCCACAGCACCGACGTCATCGTCACCGAGTCGGCCACCACCATCACCTTCACCCCCGACACGCTGGCCCAGGTCAGCCCGGGCTGCCGGCACCTGTTCGACGAGGCCTTCATCCGCGTCCTGGTGCGCCGCCTGCACGCCGCCCACGAGGCCCTCGCGCACCCGCGGCGAATTATGTGACCACCCCCGAGGCGCTGACGCGCCACCCCCTCAAGGGGGCCGAGTGCCGCGGCTCCAAGTCCGCCTGCGCGGACTTGGACGGCACGAGGGCCAACCGCCTCTGGCGGTTGGCGCCGCCAGCGGCCCGGCAAAGCCGGTTCCGCGGCCGCTGCTGGGTCGTGCTTCGCTGACATACAGCGACATACACGTTCCGAAAGTGACTCGTTAGCACGCTTGCTCACGTCCGAGCAAGGTGCTTCAATCCGGCCCGGCGACGTCCCGTTCGCCGCACCCCGGAGGATTTCCATGAAGAAGCTGAGCACCCTGGTGGCCCTGGGCCTGATCGCGCTGTCCAACGCGGCGTTCGCCGCGGATGGGGCGAGCTGCGAGGCGAAGGCGACCGACAAGAAGCTGGCCGGCGCGGCGAAGAACAGCTTCATGAAGAAGTGCGAGCGCGAGTCCAAGGCCAGCGAGGCCGGTGCCGCCTGCGAGATGCAGGCCACCGACAAGAAGCTGAAGGGCGCGGCGAAGAACAGCTTCGTCAAGAAGTGCAAGAAGGACGCGAGCGCGCCGGCGGCCGCCGCTTCCGCCGCCAAGTGAGGCCCTAGGCGTCTGCGCGGCAGAACCGGGTAGTTGCTGATGTCACTGAGGCGCATGGCAGTGCTCAGCGGGGGCTGAGCCGCACGGGATTACTCGTCAGGCTGACTGGAGCCTCCCTCGGGGAGGGAGGCTGGAGGGTGCGGTCGAACATGCTGGAGCTCCCTCACGGAGGGGGCTCGGGGGAGCCGTGCGTACAGCCGCAGGCTAGGAGTTTGCGCGGCTTCTGCCGCGCGGACTCCTAGCCCCAGTACGCAGGGTCGCCGTAGGTCTGCTTGAGGAAGTCGATCCACAGGCGCACCCGCAGCGGCAGGTGCTTGCGCTGCGGGAACACGGCGTAGATGCCGTTCGGCGGCGCCGCGTAGTCGTCCAGCACGCTGACCAGCTCGCCGGCGGCGACCTGGCTTTCGACCTCCCAGGTCGAGCGCCAGGCGATGCCGAGCCCGGCCAGGCACCAGTCGTGCAGCACCTGGCCGTCGCTGCAGTCCAGGCGGCCGCTCAGCCGCAGGTGCTGGACCTGCCCGTCGATGGTGAAGGCCCAGCCGCGCGTCTGGCTGGCGTCGCTGCTCAGCGTCAGGCATTCGTGGCGCGCGAGGTCCTGCGGCGTGCGCGGCGTGCCGGCGCGCTTCAGGTAGGCCGGCGTGGCCACGCACAGCCGGCGGTTGTCGGCCAGCCGCACGCTGACCAGGCTGCTGTCGGGCAGCTCGCCGACGCGCACCGCGCAATCCACGCCCTCGTTGACGATGTCGACCAGCCGGTCGCTCAGGTTCAGCGACACGCTGACCTCCGGGTGCAGGGCCAGGAAGCGCGGCACCAGCGGCGCGACATGGCGCCGCCCGAAGCCGGCCGGCGCGGTCAGCCGGAGGTAGCCGGCCGCCTTCACGCCGCCCGCGCTGACGCTGGATTCGGCATTCGCCAAGTCGGCCAGCAGGCGCTGGCAATCCTCGAGGAAGGCGCTGCCCTCGTGGGTCAGGGTGATGCGGCGCGTCGTGCGCACCAGCAGCTTCACGCCCAGCCGCTCTTCCAGCGCGTCGATGCGCCGGCCGATCACCGCCGGGGCCACGCCTTCGGCCTGGGCCGCGGCCGTCAGGCTGCCCTTGATGGCGACCGCTACGAACGATTCGATCTGCTTTAGCCGGTCCATGGCCGGCGATTATGCGCGCCGAAGTCAGTAATCGAGCCCCGGGCGGCGCTCAGGCGGGCAGCAGGCCCGGGGGCGGGCCGGGGTCTGCGGGCGCTGTCCCGGCGGGCGGCGGATCGGCCAGGCCGCGGCCGAGCAGGGCGCGCGCGTCCAGCAGGCGCGGCAGGTCGATCCCGGTGCGCACGCCGAGCGACGCGAACAGCACCACCAGGTCCTCGGTGAGGAGGTTGCCGGACGTGCCCGGCGCGTAGGGGCAGCCGCCCAGGCCGCCGAGCGAGCTGTCGAAGCGGCGCACGCCGGCATCGTGGGCGGCGCGGCAGTTGGCGAGGCCCTGCCCGCGCGTGTCGTGCAGGTGCGCGCTGCCCATGTGCGCGCCGATCTCGCGGCGCAGGCGGGCGAAGAGCCGGTGCACCTGGGCCGGTTCGGCCTGACCGGCGGTGTCCGCCAGGCCGACCTCGTCGGCGCCGGCAGCGGCCGCCAGCACCGCCAGGCGCATCACCTCGCCGGCGTCGACCGGCCCGTCCAGGGGGCAGCCGAAGGCGTCGGAGATGCCGGCCTCGATGCGCACCTGCGGCGCCACCTCGTCGCGCAGCTGGGCGATCAGGCGCAGTTCCTGGATCATCTGCAAGGGCGTCTTGCGCACGCTGGCCAGCGAATGCGCGCTGCTCGCCGACAGCGGCAGGCTGAGGCGGTGCACGCCGCAATCGAGGGCCGCCTGCGCGCCGCGGCCGTTCGGCACCAGCGCTGTCAGTTCCAGGCCGGGCCGCCCGAGAGCGTGCCGCACCACCTCGGCGACGTCCGCCATGCCGGGAACCCGCCGCGCCGGCATGAAGGAGCCGACCTCGACGTGCCGCAGGCCGGCCGCATGCAGGGCGTCGATCCAGCGCAGCTTGTCGGGGGTGGGAAGCAGGCGCGTCAGGCTCTGCAGGCCGTCGCGCGGGCCGACCTCGCAGATCAGGACCTCGGGCGGCGCGGAAGAAAAGCTGGCGTCCATGATCCGGTTCCCTCAGATCGAACGGGTTTCCTTCCTGCAGGGCCAGTATCTGCCCGCGGACAGCGCAGCGCAAGCGGTGCCGGGGCGGGGCAGGACCCTCGGCGACCTGGGGCCGATTGATCATGTGAAAGTCATGAATCAACGAGACTTTCGACCATTAATCATCAGGCAAGTATCCAATAAAGTGCAGGCATTCGACCTCACCGGAGCGCTCCATGAACACTCTTCCGCTGCCGCAGGGCATGCAGATTCACGGCCCCCTGTTGCCGGGCTTCGACGCGGTGCTGACGCTGCCGGCGCTCGAGCTGGTGGCCAAGTTGCACCGGGCTTTCGAGCCGCGCCGTCAGCAACTGCTCGCGGCGCGGGTGGAGCGCACGAAGCGGCTGGATGAGGGCGAGCGGCCGGACTTCCTGCCCGAGACCGCGCACATCCGCGCGGGCGACTGGACGGTGGCGCCGATCCCGGCGGCGCTGCAGTGCCGGCGCGTCGAGATCACGGGGCCGGTGGACGCGAAGATGGTCATCAACGCCTTCAACTCCGGCGCCGACAGCTACATGACGGACTTCGAGGACAGCAACTCGCCGTCGTGGGCGAACCAGATCCAGGGGCAGATCAACCTGTCGCAGGCGATCCGCCGCACGCTGACGCTGGAATCCAAGGGCAAAACCTACCGGCTGAACGAGAAGATCGCGACGCTGCAGGTGCGTCCGCGCGGCTGGCACCTGGACGAGAAGCATGTGACGGTGGACGGCCAGCGGGTGCATGGCGGCATCTTCGACTTCGCGCTCTTCATGTTCCACAACGCCCACGAGCAGATCGCGCGCGGTGCCGGGCCGTACTTCTACCTGCCGAAGATGGAGAGCCACCTGGAGGCGCGGCTGTGGAACGACGTGTTCGTGATGACGCAGGCCGAGCTGGGCCTGCCGCAGGGCACGATCAAGGCGACGGTGCTGATCGAGACCATCCTCGCGGCCTTCGAGATGGACGAGATCCTGTACGAGCTGCGCGAGCACAGCGCGGGGCTGAACGCCGGGCGCTGGGACTACATCTTCAGCTGCATCAAGAAGTTCAAGGTCGATCGCAGCTTCTGCCTGGCGGACCGGGCCAAGGTGACGATGACGGCGCCGTTCATGCGCTCGTACGCGCTGCTGCTCCTGCAGACCTGCCACAAGCGCGGCGCGCCGGCGATCGGCGGCATGAGCGCGCTGATCCCGATCAAGAACGACCCGGAGAAGAACGCGGTCGCGATGGCCGGCATCATCGCCGACAAGAAGCGCGACGCGACCGACGGCTACGACGGCGGCTGGGTGGCGCACCCGGGGCTGGTCGAGCCGGCGATGAAGGAGTTCATGGCGGTGCTGGGCGACCGGCCGAACCAGTTCGACAAGCAGCGGCCGGACGTGAAGGTGCGTGCCAAGGACCTGCTGGACTTCCAGCCCGAGGCGCCGATCACCGAGCACGGGCTGCGCATGAACATCAACGTCGGCATCCACTACCTGGGGGCCTGGCTGGCAGGCAACGGCTGCGTGCCGATCCACAACCTGATGGAGGATGCGGCGACGGCCGAGATCAGCCGCTCGCAGGTGTGGCAGTGGATCCGCTCGCCCAAGGGCGTGCTGGAAGACGGCCGCAAGGTCACGGCCGAGCTGGTGCGGGCGCTGGTGCCGGAAGAGCTTGCGAAGATCAAGGCGGGCGGCTTCGAGGGCCGCTTCGACCGCGCGGCGGAGATCTTCACGCAGATGAGCACGCAGGACGCGTTCGCGGAGTTCCTGACGCTGCCGCTGTACGAGGAAATTTGACGGCTGCGGCGGCGTCCGCTGCGCTGAATCCGGGCTGCGGGTTCCACATGCGCCACTCTCGATGAGATTGCGGCAACATGACGCCATGAGCCGCACCGAGACCCTTGCCTTGCTGAGGCAGCACAAGGCCGAGTTGCAGCGCCGCTTCGGCGTTGTCGACCTGGCCTTGTTTGGTTCGCGTGCGCGTGATCAGGCGAAAGTCGCCAGCGATGCCGACTTCCTGGTCAGCTTCGATGGGCCTGCGAACTCGACGCGCTACTTCGGCCTCCAGTTCTACCTGGAAGACCTCCTGCGCTGTCCTGTCGATCTGGTGACGGACAAGGCGCTGCGGCCGGAGCTGCGGCCGTCGGTCGAGCGGGATGCCATTCGTGTCTGAGGATTCAGGCATTCCGTGAGGTCGTTGAATCGGGGGGTATCCGAAGTCCACGCCTGTTGGCGTCTTCCGTAGCCCGGATGCCAATCCGGGGATCGTTGCTCACCTCCACCGCTGCTCCCGGATTGCGCTGGGCTTCATCCGGGCTACGAGGGGCCATCCGTCGGACACGGCCCCCCCGGGAAACTCCTGCCCATCCTTCAGGGCGACCCCTCATTTCAGAACACGAACGTTCGTTCGAGACTCCGCGTCGGCCGCATGTTTTGCTGGCAGTTCGCAGGATGTTCGGTCGACGTGCGCACAACGCACGGCACACCAACAACCAGGAGACGACTCGATGAACTTGCCGACTTCCCGCCTGCTCGGCGCCTGCGCGCTGGCCTTCTGCCTCGCCACCGGCGCCGCCCCCGAGGCCCGTGCCGCCGACACCTACACCCAGACCCGCTATCCGATCGTGATGGTCCACGGCCTGCTCGGCTTCGATGCCATCGGTCCGGTCGACTACTTCTACGGCATCGCTCCCGCCCTGCGCGCGGGCGGTGCCACGGTCTACACGCCCAGCGTGTCGGCCGCCAACTCGAGCGAGGTCCGCGGCGAACAGCTGCTGCGCCAGCTGCGCGCCCTGCAGGCGGCCCACGGCTACGCCAAGTTCAACCTCATCGGCCACAGCCACGGCGGCCCGACCATCCGCTATGTCGCCGCGGTCGCGCCCGAGCTCATCGCCTCCGTCACCACCGTCGGCGCCCCGCACACCGGCAGCAAGACCGCCGACGGCCTCCAGAACCTCACGTCCTGGACCGGCACCACCGGCGCGGCCGCCGCCATCGCGAATGCGCTCGCCGCAACCCTCTCCTTCCTCTCCGGCTCGTCCGGCCTGCCGCAGGATTCGCTGGGCGCCCTCCAGTCGCTCAACACTGCCGGCGCGGCCGAGTTCAACCGCCGCTACCCGCAGGGCGCGCCGGCCTCGGCCTGCGGCCAGGGCCCGGCGTGGGTGAACGGCGTGCGCTACTGGTCGGTCGGCGGCACGAGCGTGCTGACCAACGTCCTCGACGTCAGCGACGGCCTGCTCGCCGCCACCAGCGTGTTCTTCGGCTTCGAGCAGAACGACGGCCTCGTCAGCCAGTGCTCCAGCCACTGGGGCACCGTGCTGAAGGACAACTACGCCTGGAACCACCTCGACGAGGTCAACCAGGCCTTCGGCATTCGCGGCCTCTTCGTCCCCGACCCGGTGTCGTTCTACCGCAGCCATGCGAACCGGCTGAAGGGGGCCGGGCTGTGAGCGACCGTCCCGCCGTCGGCTTCGCGGTGTCGGTGGCGGCCGTGTGCCTGGCCGTCGGGGTGGGCGCCTGGTCGCTCGCACCGTCCCCCGCGAAGGCACCGCGCCCCACCGAGCCGCGCTTCACCGAATGGCGCGACAACCCATTCGCCGCCGGCATCCCCAGCGACGCCGCGGCCTACAACGAGGCCGCCTCGCGCGCTGCCGAGGCGGCCGCGGCGCACGTGGCCGGCCTGTGGGTCGACGGCTCGCTGCGCGGCACCGACCTCGACGGCGACTGGGGGCTGTGGGTCGGCGACCGGCTGCAGCCCAGCCTGTCGCTGCGACGCCGCTTCGACCACCTGCTCACCGCCGTCGGCGAGGTCGACACCGGCGAGCTGCGCCACTGGATCGAACAGCAGCTCACGGTGACCCGCGGCATCGACGCCGCGCGCCAGGTCCTCGGCATCTGGGACCGCTACCTGGCCCTGCAGCAGCGCCGCTTCACGACGCCGTGGAAACCTGACGACCCGGCGAGCTGGCCGGCCGTGTTGGCCGAACGCTCGCAGGCCCGGCGCGACCTGCTGGGGGTGCCGTGGGCCCAGGCCTTCTATGCCGACGAGGAGCGCGACTTCACGGCGCTCGCTGCGCGGCGCGCCGCCCCGGCGGTCGCGGCCGGGCCGGCGGCGCAGGCGCCGGAATCCGCCGACCCCGCCCTCCTGACGCCCGCCCCGGCGCAGCAGACCCCCGAGCTGCAGGCCGCCCGCGTCGCACGCTACGGCCCGGAGGCGGCGGAGCGCCTGCGCCACGAGGACGCGGCCTGGGCGCTGTGGGAGCAGCGCATCGCCGAGGCGCGCGACGCGTTGCAGGCCCTGGCGCAGCGCCCGGAGCTGTCGGAACCGCAGCGCCGCCAGGCCGGGCTGGACGAGCTCGCCCGGCGCTTCAGCGGCCCGGACCTGCAGCGCGCCCACGCGATCCTGCTGTCCGTCGGATCGTGAGGGTCGACTGATGCCCGGCGAGGCAGGGCCCCTGTAGAGTACGGCTGCGCCGATCAGGCGCCCACCGACCAACGCGGTCCACACGGCCGCCAGGAGCCTCACCTTGCATTTCCCTTCCCGTCTTTCCCTGCCGGGCTCGCGCAGGGCCCTCGCCGCGCTCGCCGCCGCACTCGTCGCCACCGCCGTTGCGGCCCAGACCGCGCCGCCGCGCTCGGGCATCGACCGCAGCGGCATGGACACCACGGTGCGCCCGCAGGACGACCTGTTCCGCCACATGAACGGCGCCTGGCTGCGCGACACCCCGATGCCGGCCGACAAGGCCTACATCGGCGCCTTCGAGGGCATCCAGGAGTCGACCCTGCAAAAGCTGCGCGGCCTGATCGAGGACGCGGCCCGTGACGACGGCGCCGATGCCGACGCGAAGAAGATCGGCGACCTCTACGCCAGCTTCATGGACGAACCCGCGCTGGAAGCCCTGGGCGCCAAGCCCCTGGCCGGCGAACTCGCGGTGATCGACGCCGTGCGCACGCGGCGACAGCTCAGCGTGCTGATGGCCCGCCACGGCCGGCTCGGCATCGCCTCGGCGGTGAACGCCGAGATCGACCAGGACGCGAAGGACTCCACCCGCTATGTCACCTACCTGAGCCAGGGGGGGCTGGGCCTGCCCGACCGCGACTACTACCTGAAGGAAGACGACGCCCGCTTCCGCGAGGCGCGCGTCAAGTACGTCGAACTCGTCGCCAAGCTGCTCGCCCTGGCCGGCGAGCACGACACCGAGGCCAGCGCCCGCGCCGTGCTGGCGCTCGAGACCGAGCTTGCGCGCACGCAATGGACCCGGGTCGAGAACCGCGACGCGCTGAAGACCTACAACCCGGTGCTGCAGAAGGACCTGCGCAAGCTCGCGCCGAGCCTCGACTGGAAGGCCTGGCTGGCCGAGTCGGGCATTGCCGGCAAGACGCCCGACGTGGTGGTGCGCCAGCCGAGCTACTTCAAGGGCATGAGCAAGCTGCTGCAGTCGCAGCCGCTCGCCACCTGGAAGGCCTATGCGAAGACGCGCCTGCTGATCTCGTTCGCGCCCTACCTCAGCAAGGACTTCGTCGACGCCAACTTCGCCTTCAACGGCACGGTGCTGAGCGGCACCACCGAGAACCGCCCGCGCTGGAAGCGCGGCGTGGCGGTCGTCGAGCGCTCGATCGGCGAGAGCCTGGGCAAGCTCTACGTCGCGAAGTACTTCCCGCCGGAGTCCCAGGCGAAGATGGAAAAGCTGGTCGGCAACCTGCTGGCTGCCTATAAGCAGAGCATCGACACGCTGGACTGGATGGGCCCGCAGACCAAGGTGCAGGCACAGGCCAAGCTCGCCACCTTCGTGCCCAAGATCGGCTACCCGAAGAAGTGGAAGGACTACAGCCGGCTGCAGATCCGGCGCGACGACCTGGTGGGCAACGTGATGCGGGCGAGGCTGCTCGCCGACGCGCGCGAGGTCGCCAAGCTCGGCAAGCCGGTCGACCGCGACGAATGGTTCATGACGCCGCAGACCGTCAACGCCTACTACAACCCGGCGATGAACGAGATCGTCTTCCCGGCCTCCATCCTGCAGCCGCCGTTCTTCGACGCGAGTGCCGACGACGCCGCCAACTACGGCGGCATCGGCGCCGTGATTGGCCACGAGATCAGCCACGGCTTCGACGACGAGGGCAGCCGCTTCGACGGCCTGGGCAACCTGCGCGAATGGTGGACGAAGGAAGACCGCGAGCGCTTCGAGGCCAAGACCAAGATCCTGGTCGAGCAGTACGGCGCCTTCGAGCCGGTGCCGGGCTACAAGGTGAACGGCGAGCTGACCCTGGGCGAGAACATCGCCGACAACTCCGGCCTGGAGATCGCCTACAAGGCCTACCACCTGTCGCTGAACGGCCAGCCGCCGCTCGCGATCGACGGCCTGAGCGGCGACGAGCGCTTCTTCCTCGGCTTCGCCCAGGTGTGGCGCGGCAAGGTCCGCGACCAGGCATTGATCCAGCAGCTGAAGTCGGATCCCCACTCTCCGGAAGAGATCCGCGCCAACGGCACGGTGCGCAACCACCCCGGCTTCTACAGCACCTTCGGCGTGAAGCCGGGCGACCGGATGTACCTCGACCCGGCGAAGCGGGTTTCGATCTGGTGACACACTGGGGCGCATGAGCCTGCCCCCGCCGACGCCGCCGGAATCCCTCGCCCGGCTGCGCGAGCGCTTCGGCGAGAACTACCGATGGCGCGTGCTGCTGACGGTGATGATCGGCACGATGGCGTCGATCATGGCCTCGACCATCGTCAACGTCGCCGTGCCCGACATCAGCCACCGCTTCGCGCTCGGCCAGGAGCGCGCCCAGTGGCTGTCGGCAGGCTTCATGGCGGCGATGACGGTGTCGATGCTGGTCACACCCTGGCTGCTCGACCGCTTCGGCTACCGCGGCAGCTACCTCGGCGCCGTCGGCGCGCTGATGCTGGGCGGCATCGGCGGCGGCCTCGGCATGAGCTTCGAGTGGGTGCTCGCGATGCGCGTGCTCGAAGGCCTGGCGGCCGGCGTGCTGCAGCCCATCCCGGCCATCATCGTGCTGCACGCCTTCCAGCGCCATGAGCAGGGCAAGGCGATGGGCCTCTTCGGCTTCGGCGTGGTGCTCGCGCCGGCCATCGGGCCGAGCATCGGCGGCGTGCTGGTCGAGTGGTTCGGCTGGCGCTCGATCTTCTTCGTCGTCGTGCCGTTCTGCGCCGTGGCGATGGGCCTGGCCTGGCGCTACCTGCCGCACAGCTCGCCGGGCGGCACCGCGGTCAACCACCACCGGCGCCGCCTCGACGTACCGAGCCTCGCCCTGCTGACCGTGGCGGTGCTGGCCCTGCTGAACGGGCTGGTGCACCTGCACGACGCGGCGCCGCTGCCGGCGCTCGTGCTGCTGGCGGTGGCGGTCGGCACCGGGATCGTCTTCGTGCTGCGCCAGCGGCACAGCGCCCATCCCATCCTGCGCCTGCCGCTGTTCGCGCACCGGTCGTTCTCGATGGGCGGCTGGGTGGCCTTCATCTACGGCATGGCCTTGTTCGGCTCGACCTACCTCGTGCCGGTGTTCATGCAGCTGGCGCTGAAGCTGCCACCCTCGCAGGCGGGCGCGGTGCTGCTGCCGGCGGGGATCGTGCTGGCGGTGACCATCCCGCTGGCGGGCCGGCTGGCCGACCGGCTGCCGGTGAGCCGCGTGGTCGCGGCGGGCGTGCTGCTGCTGGCGGCCTCGTTCTGGCTGATGTTGACGGTCGGGGCCGGGACGGCGCTGGTGCTGATCACGCTGTGGGCGGTGGTCGGGCGCATCGGCCTCGGGCTGGTGCTGCCCTCGCTGAACCTCGGCGCGATGCGCGGGCTGCCGCCGGAGCTGATCTCCCACGGGTCGAGCACCATCAACTTCCTGCGCCAGCTCGGCGGGGCGGTGGGCATCAGTGTCGTCGGGATCGTGCTGCAGTGGCGGCTGTCGGTGCATGCGGATGCGCCGCTGCGAGGCTTCCACGAGACCTTCGGGCTGCTGGGGGCGATCAGTGCATTGGCCGTGGTCGCGGCCTGGCGGATGTCCCCGCGTCGCCCGGATGGAGCGCTGCGGAATCCGGGAGCGGCTGCGCCGAAGTGAAAGACGGCCCCCGGATGGGCTTCCGGGCTACGGGTTTTTCTCGGGCAGACGAGGCGCGTGTCCGGCGGGATGCTGGGGGTTCTTGCACAAGAACCCAGGAGACCTCCCGTGAGCACACGCTTCAAGATCAACGGCCGCGTGGTCGACGCCAAGGCCGAGCCCGACACCCCGCTGCTGTGGGTGATCCGCGACGAGATCGGCCTCACCGGCACCAAGTACGGCTGCGGCATGGCCTTGTGCGGCGCCTGCACCGTGCACCTGGACGGCCAGCCGGTCCGGTCCTGCCAGACGCCCGTCTCGGCCGTGGCCGGCAAGTCGGTCGCGACGGTGGAAAGCCTGTCGCGCAACAACACCCACCCGCTGCAGGTGGCCTGGATCCAGCACGACGTGCCGCAGTGCGGCTACTGCCAGTCCGGCCAGCTGATGAGCGCCGCCGCGCTGCTGAAGCAGAACCGGCAGCCGACCGACGCCGACATCGACGCCGCGATGAGCGGCAACATCTGCCGCTGCGGCACCTATCCGCGCATCCGCGCCGCGATCAAGAGCGCCGCGGCCGCGATGAACAAGGCCTGAGGAGCACGCCATGACGACCTCTTCGCCAACCTCTTCGCCGACTTCTTCCGCGCGCCTGACGCGGCGCGGCTTCCTGCAGGCGTCCGGCGTCGCCGGCAGCGGCCTGCTGCTGGGCGTCAGCCTGCCTGGCGCGGTGGGCGACGCCGCGGCCGCCGGCCTGCTGCACACGCCGAACGCCTGGGTGCACATCGCCGACGACAACACCATCACCCTGCTGTCCGCCCGCTCCGAGATGGGCCAGGGCGTCTACACCTCGATGCCGATGCTCATCGCCGAGGAGCTCAACGTCGACATCCGCAGCATCCAGGTGGCGATCGCCCCGCCCAACCAGAAGCTGTACGGCAACGCCCTGCTGGGCGGGCCGCAGCTCACCGGCGGCTCGACCTCGGTGCGCGACGGCTGGGAGAAGCTGCGCGTCGCCGGCGCCCAGGTGCGCATGATGCTCATCAGCGCCGCTGCGCAAAAATGGAACATCCCGGAATCGCAGCTGCGGGCCGAGAACGGCCGCGTCCTGGGGCCGAAGGGCCGCAAGGCGACCTACGGCCAGCTGGCTGCGGCGGCGTCGAAGCTGCCGGTGCCGGACAAGGTGGTGCTGAAGGACCCGAAGGACTTCCGCATCGTCGGCAAGGCCACGCGACGCCTGGACACGCCGGCCAAGGTGAACGGCACGGCCGAGTTCGGCATCGACGTCAAGCTGCCCGGCATGGTGTACGCCTCGCTCGAGCAGTGCCCGGTGATCGGCGGCACGGTGAAGAGCTTCGACGCGTCCAAGGCGAAGGCGATGCCCGGCGTGATCGACGTGGTGCAGATCCCGGACGGCGTGGCCATCGTCGCCGACACCTGGTGGCATGCGAAGAAGGCGCGCGAGGGCCTGGCCGTGGTCTGGGACGAAGGCCCTGGCGCCGCGCTGACCCACACCGCGATGCTGGACAGCACGCGCGGCGGCCTGGCGAGCGGCAAGGTGCTGCCCCTGAAGGCGGTGGGCGATGCCGACGCGGAGATCGCGAAGGCCTCGAAGGTGATCCGGGCCGAGTACACGATGCCGCTGCTCTCGCATTCGCCGCTCGAGCCGATGAACTTCACGGCGCACTTCCACGACAACCGGGTCGACCTGGTCGGCCCGACGCAGTGGCAGGACGCCGCCGCCGGCACGGTGGCCAAGACCCTGGGCGTGCCGCCGGAGAACGTCACCCTGCGCACCACCTTCCTCGGCGGCGGCTTCGGGCGGCGCATCGACATCGACTTCATCATCCAGGCGGCGCAGATCTCGAAGGCCGTCAACAAGCCGGTGAAGCTGCTGTGGACGCGGGAAGACGACATGACGCACGACTTCTACCGGCCGCAATCGGTGCACCAGCTCGCGGCGGCGATCGGGCCGGACGGCAAGCCGACCGCGATGACCTTCCGCATGAGCTCGCAGTCGGTCACCGGCCGGGTGTTCGGCCTGCCGGCCGAGGTGCAGGACCCGCTGATGACCGAGGCCGCCGTCGCGGCCTACGAGGTGCCGGCCTCGCGCCACGACATCGTCAAGCACGATGCCGGCCTGCGCGTGGGCTACTGGCGCTCGGTCAGCCACGCGCTGAACGCCTTCGCCAACGAGACCTTCATCGACGAGCTGGCCGTGTCGGCCGGGAAGGATCCGCTCGCCTACCGGCTCTCGCTGCTGGGCAGCCAGCCGCGCTTCGCGACGGTGCTGAAGCTGGCCGCCGACAAGGCCGGCTGGGGCACGCCTGCGCCGGCCGGGCGCTTCCGCGGCATCGCGCTGATGGAGGGCTACGACACCTACATGGCCCAGGTGGCCGAGATCTCGGTCGACAAGGGCGAGGTGACGGTGCACAAGGTGACGGTCGCGGCCGACCTGGGGCGCATGGTGAACCCCGACACGGTGGAGGCGCAGATCCAGTCGAGCATCGTGTTCGGCCTGACGGCGGCCCTGTTCGGCGAGATCACGCTGGCCCAGGGGCGGGTGGAGCAGACCAACTTCCACCAGTACCGGCTGCTGCGCCTGAACGAATCGCCGGCAATCTCCATCACGCTGGTGCCGAGCACCGAGAAGCCGGGCGGGATCGGCGAGCCGGCGACCGCGCTGATCGGCCCGGCGGTGGGCAACGCGGTGTTCGCGGCGACCGGCAAGCGGCTGCGCAAGATGCCGTTCACCCCCGAGAACATCGCTTCGGCCTGACGGCGCGCGCGGCGGCGGGGCGCGGGTATCCTTGCAGGCTCCGTCCCCGCCTGCCTGCCCGATGCCCCCGCCGCTGCTGCAAAACCGCCCGCTGTCCGACCTGCCCGCGCGCTGCGAGGTCCTGGTGGTCGGGGCCGGGCCGGCCGGCAGTGCGGCGGCCCAGTGGCTGGGGCGTTCCGGCGTCGACGTGGTGCTGGTCGACCAGCATGCCTTTCCGCGCGACAAGGTCTGCGGCGACGCCCTGATCCCCGACGCCCATGCGGCGCTGGCGCGCCTGGGCGTGCTGGACGAGGTGATGCAGCGGGCGCAGGCCGCCGGGCACGTCGGCTGCATCGGCCCGCGCGGCGGGCGCATCGACGTGCCGGGCACGCTGGCGGTGCTGCCGCGCAAGGAGCTGGACCAGATCCTGTGCCGCGCCGCGGCGCGGGCCGGGGCGAAGATGCATGCGCCGGTGCAGTTCGAGGCGCCGCTCGTCGATGCGGCGGGGCGTGTCTGCGGCGCGCGGCTCGCGCAGGGGCCGCAGCGGCGCGAGATCCAGGCGCGCTGGGTGGTGCTGGCCACCGGCGCGGTGCCGCAGGCGCTGATCGCGGCCGGCGTCTGCGAGCGCCAGACGCCGAGCGGCATCGCGATGCGCACCTACATCCGCAACCCGGGCCTGGCGTCGCGTCTGCGCGCGCTGGACGTCGTCTGGGACCGGCGGCTGCGGCCGGGCTATGGCTGGATCTTCCCGTGCCGCGACGGCCTGTTCAATGTCGGCGTGGGCGTGGCCAACAGCCACCGCAGCGACCGGGCGGGCCACGGCAGCAAGCAGGACGTGAACCTGCGGCAGATGTTCGCGAGCTTCTGCGAGTTCTACGAGCCGGCGCGCGAGCTGCTGGCGAGCGGCGAGCTGCAGGGCCCGCTGAAGGGCGCGCCGCTTCGCTGCACGCTGAAGGGGGCGACCTTTTCGCGCCCCGGCCTGCTGGTGACGGGCGAAGCGGCCGGCAGCACCTATTCGTTCACCGGCGAGGGCATCGGCAAGGCGATCGAGACCGGGCTGTTGGTGGCGCAGGCGCTACTGGCCGAGCGCGGGGCCGGGGGCGCGGTCGCCGATGCGTCGGCGGATGCCGCGGTGCGGCGCCGCTACGAGGCGGCGCTCGCGGCGCTGCAGCCGCGCTTCGCGTTGTACGAGCGTGCGAACGGCATCAATGCCCATCCCTGGCTGGCCGACCTGGTGATCTGGCGCGCCCAGCGCAGCGCGCGGCTGCTGTCGCGCATGAGCGGCGTGCTGAACGAGACCAGCAACCCGGGTACCCTGTTGAGCCTGAAGGGCGTGAAGCGCCTGTTCCTGGAGTAGCGACGCGATGTGCCAGCTGCTGGGCATGAATGCCAACACGCCGACCGACCTGATCTTCAGCTTCACCGGTTTCTCGACCCGGGCGGAGGAGCACAAGGACGGTTTCGGCATCGCCTTCTTCGAGGGGCCGGGGACGCGGCTGTTCGTCGACGCGCAGAGTGCGCGCGAGTCGCCGGTGGCGGAGATGATCCGCCGCTACCCGATCCGCAGCCACAACGTCGTGGCGCACATCCGCAAGGCGACGCAGGGGGTGGTGTCGCTGGAGAACACGCACCCCTTCGTGCGCGAGCTGTGGGGGCGCTACTGGGTGTTCGCCCACAACGGCGACCTGAAGGACTACCAGCCGCGGCTGCATGCGGCCTTCCGGCCGGTGGGCAGCACCGACAGCGAGCGCGCCTTCTGCTGGCTGATGCAGGAGCTGGCGAAGGCGCATGCCGACCTGCCGCCGATCCCGGAGCTGACGGCGACGCTGCGCGAGCTGGTGCCGCGGATCGCGGCGCACGGCAGCTTCAACTTCATCCTGAGCAACGGGCAGGCGCTGTGGGCGCACTGCTCGACCAAGCTGAGCTGGATGGTGCGCGAGCACGTGCAGCGACAGGAGCGGCTGCAGGACGAAGATTTCAGCGTGGACTTCGCGAACCAGGCGACGGCTGCGGACCGCGTCGCGGTGGTCGTGACGGAGCCGTTGACCAACGATGAACGCTGGCGCGCGTTCGCGCCGGGCGAGCTGAAAGTCTTCGTGGACGGCGCCGCGTAGCCCGGATGCCAATCCGGGGATCGTCGTTCACTTCCTCGGCGGCTCCCGGATTCCGCTGCGCTGCATCCGGGCTACGAACTACTCCACGGCCTTGACCATGTCCTCGACGACTTTCTTGGCGTCGCCGAAGACCATCATCGTCTTGTCCATGTAGAACAGCTCGTTGTCGAGGCCGGCGTAGCCCGCGGCCATCGAGCGCTTGTTGACGATCACCGTCTTCGCCTTGTACGCCTCGAGGATCGGCATGCCGTAGATCGGGCTGCCCTTGATGTGCGCGGCGGGGTTCACCACGTCGTTCGCGCCCAGGATGATCGCGACGTCGGCCTGGCCGAACTCGCCGTTGATGTCCTCCATCTCGAACACCTGGTCGTAGGGCACCTCGGCCTCGGCGAGCAGCACGTTCATGTGGCCCGGCATGCGGCCGGCCACCGGGTGGATGGCGTACTTCACCGTCACGCCCTTCTCGGTCAGCTTGGCCGCCAGCTCCTTCACCGCATGCTGGGCGCGCGCCACCGCCAGACCGTAGCCCGGCACGATCACCACCGTCTCGGCATTGCCCAGCACGAAGGCGGCGTCGTCGGCGCTGCCGCTCTTCACGTTGCGCTGCGCCTGCGCGCCGGCCGCCGCCGTGCCGGCCTCGCCGCCGAAGCCGCCCAGGATCACGTTGAAGAACGAGCGGTTCATCGCCTTGCACATGATGTAGCTCAGGATCGCGCCCGAGCTGCCCACCAGCGAGCCGGCGATGATCAGCATGCTGTTGTTCAGGCTGAAGCCGATGCCCGCCGCCGCCCAGCCGGAGTAGCTGTTCAGCATCGACACCACCACCGGCATGTCGGCGCCGCCGATCGGGATGATGATCAGCACGCCCATCACGAAGGCCAGCGCCAGCATCGCGAAGAACGCCGGCCAGCTCTCGCTGAACACGAAGGCGAGGCCGAGGCCGATGGTCGCGAGGCCGAGCACCAGGTTCAGCACGTGCTGCCCGGCGAACTGTACCGGCGCGCCCTGGAACAGGCGGAACTTGTACTTGCCCGAGAGCTTGCCGAAGGCGATCACCGAGCCGCTGAAGGTGATGGCGCCGATGGCGGCGCCCAGGAACAGCTCGAGCCGGTTGCCGGCCGGGATCGGGTCGCCCTTGGCGGCGATGCCGAAGGCGTGCGGCTCGGCCACTGCGGCCACCGCGATGAAGACCGCGGCGAGGCCGATCATGCTGTGCATGAAGGCGACCAGCTCGGGCATCTTGGTCATCTCGACGCGCCGGGCCATGACCGCGCCGGCGCTGCCGCCCACCAGCAGGCCGAGCAGCACCCAGCCGAGGCCCAGGGCCTGGCCGCCGGCCAGCTGGACGATCAGTGCCGCGGTGGTCAGCGCCGCGATGGCCATGCCGGCCATGCCGAACAGGTTGCCGCGGATCGACGTGGTCGGGTGCGACAGGCCCTTCAGGGCCTGGATGAAGCAGACGCTGGCGATGAGGTACAGCAGCGTCACCAGGTTCATGCTCATTGCGTGCCCTCCTTGGCGGCCGCGGGCTTCTTCTCTTTCTTGCGGAACATCTCCAGCATGCGCCGTGTGACGAGGAAGCCGCCAAACACGTTGACGGCGGCGAGCGCCACCGCCAGCACGCCCATGGTCTTGCCGAGCGGGGTCTCGGTCAGCGCGGCGGCGAGCATCGCGCCGACGATCACGATCGCGGAGATGGCGTTTGTCACCGCCATCAGCGGCGTGTGCAGCGCCGGCGTGACGGTCCACACCACGTGGTAGCCGACGTAGATCGCCAGCACGAAGATGATCAGGTTGGTCAGGGTATGGGATACGGGGTCCACGGGGATCTCCTCACTCTGTCTCGTTGATCGGGGGCAGGCGCCAGTCGCCGCTGAACGACCGCACGCCGGAACGGACTTCGGCGCCCAGGCTCAGGGCCCAGGCGACGATCGCGTCCGGCAGCCCGGAGTCGTTGCGCGGCGGCGGGCCGCCGGGGGCTGCGCCGGCGAAGGGATCGGGGGCGAACACGGCGACCTTCAGGAGTGCACCGGTCGCCTTCGCGTACTGCGCCTGGATGAAGTAGCCGACGGAATCGTCGCCCAGCCGCGAGGCGGGCTCGGCCACGTCCGGCACGACCCGGCCCATGACCTCGGCCAGGTCCACGCCGCCGAACGCCAGCACGCATTCTTCGTCGTTCGCGTGGAACGGACTGTGCACGAAGCTGTCCTCGTCCGAGCGCAACTTCGAGCATCCCGAAGTCCACTGGAACAGGCCCACCGCGTCGGTCGTCTCCAGCAGCATCCACGCATGGCGGTGGGCCGGGGTGGTGATGCGCACCAGCACCCGCTCCACGTGCCCGTCGCGGGTGGTTTCCGGCAGGTGGCGGGCAAGCCGCTCGCCACTTGCCTGGTAGCCGGGGGGCAGCAGCATCGAGCGGCGGCCGACCTGGACCCGCACCGAGGCCTCCTCGGCCGCATGGCAGGCCCCCGCCAGGGCAGCCACCAGGCCCAGCGCGACGACGGCGGCCCGCAGGCCGCGTTTCTCACGCACGCTGCACCTGGCCGTCGCGCGCCACCAGGCAGGCGGCGACGATGTCGTCGTCCGCCGGCACCTGGAAGCCGCCTTCCTTGGTGATGACGAGCTTCAGGAAGTCGAGCACGTTGCGGGCATACAGCGCGCTCGCGTCGGCCGCCACCAGGGCCGGCAGGTTGGTCTCGCCGACCAGCGTCACGCCGTGCTTCAGCACCGTCTTGCCGGCTTCCGTCAGCGGGCAGTTGCCGCCCTGCGCGGCGGCCAGGTCGACGATCACCGAGCCCGGCTTCATCGCGCGCACCATCTCCTCGGTGACCAGCACCGGCGCGGCGCGGCCGGGGATCAGCGCGGTGGTGATGACGATGTCGGCCGCGGCCACGCGCTTGGCCACCTCGAGCTTCTGCCGGTCGAGCCAGCTCTGCGGCATCGGCCGCGCATAGCCGCCCACGCCCTCGGCGGCCTCCTTCTCCTCCGCGGTCTCGTAGGGCACGTCGATGAACTTCGCGCCCAGCGACTCGACCTGCTCCTTCACCGAGGGGCGCACGTCGCTCGCCTCGATCACCGCGCCCAGGCGCTTGGCGGTGGCGATTGCCTGCAGGCCGGCCACGCCGACGCCCAGGATGACCACCCGTGCCGCCTTCACCGTGCCGGCGGCCGTCATCAGCATCGGGAAGATGCGCTGGTAGCGGTCGGCCGCGATCATCACCGCCTTGTAGCCGGCCAGGTTGGCCTGTGAGGACAGCACGTCCATGCTCTGGGCCCGCGTCGTGCGCGGCGCCGCCTCGAGCGCGAAGGCGGTCAGCCCGGCCGCGGCCAGGCGCTGCAGGCCGTCGCGGTCGAAGGGGTTCAGCATCCCGACCAGCGCGGTGCCGCTCTTCATCAGCGGCAGCTCGTCGGCCGAAGGCGGGCGCACCTTCAGCACCAGCTCGGCGCCGAAGGCCCCGGCCCGGTCGACGATCTCGGCGCCGGCGGCCGCATAGGCCTCGTCGGTGACGCTGGCCTGCAGGCCGGCCCCGGCCTGCACGCGCAGCGTGTGGCCCTGCGCCTTGAGCTTCTTGACCGTCTCCGGGGTCGCGGCAACGCGCGTTTCCCCCGCCGCCGTTTCCAGCGGAACCCCTATCAACATGGCTTGCTCCTCGGGCGTGTCGTTGTGCTGTAACTCGCGCGAGAGCTTACACAATGCTTTCGTCCCCACAACCGGCGAGGACCCTCCCACAGCCTTGCGCGATGCAAGGCCACAACACCCGCACTTAAAATCGCGAGATGTCTGCCCGCTGGAAACCGAGCGTCACCGTCGCCGCCATCGTCGAGCACCAGGGCCGGTACCTGCTGGTGGAAGAGCACACCTCCGACGGGCTGCGCCTGAACAATCCCGCCGGCCACCTCGACCCGGGCGAATCGCCGCTGCAGGCCGTGGTGCGCGAGGCGCTGGAAGAAACGGCACGAGCGTTCGTGCCCACCGGCATCGTCGGAATCTACCTGTCGCGCACCCAGCGCCCGGCGCTGGGCCAGGACACGACCTACCTGCGCATGGCCTTCCGGGGCACGGTGGGCGAGGCGGATGCGTCGCGGGCGCTGGACACCGGCATCGTGCGCACCCTGTGGCTCACGCCGGAGGAGATCCGGGCGAGCGTCGAGCGCCACCGCAGCCCGCTGCTGCTGCGCTGCGTCGAGGACCACCTGGCGGGTGTGAACTTCCCGTTGTCGCTGGTGACGACCGATCCCTCGGTGTTCGCGAAGGGGGAGGCGCCATGACGGCGACGACGCCGAAGAAGCAGCGGGTGGTGGTCGGCCTGTCCGGCGGCGTCGACTCGGCCGTCAGTGCGCACCTGCTGAAGCAGCAGGGGCACGAGGTGATCGGCATCTTCATGAAGAACTGGGAAGACGATGACGACGATGCCTACTGCTCGTCGCGCCAGGACTTCCTGGATGCGGCCAGCGTGGCCGACGTGCTGGGCATCGAGATCGAGCACGTCAACTTTGCGGCCGACTACAAGGACCGCGTCTTCGCCGAGTTCCTGCGCGAGTACCAGGCCGGCCGCACGCCGAACCCGGACGTGCTGTGCAATGCCGAGATCAAGTTCAAGGCCTTCCTCGACCATGCGATGAGGCTGGGGGCGGAGAAGATCGCGACCGGCCACTACGCCCGCGTGCGCGAGCGCGACGGCCGCTTCGAGCTGCTGAAGGGGCTGGACCCGCTGAAGGACCAGAGCTATTTCCTGCACCGGCTGAACCAGCCCCAGCTCGCGAAGACGCTGTTCCCGGTGGGCGCGCTGCCGAAGACCGAGGTGCGCCGCATCGCCGCGGAGATCGGCCTGCCGAATGCGGCGAAGAAGGACTCGACGGGCATCTGCTTCATCGGCGAGCGTCCGTTCCGCGAGTTCCTGAACCGCTACCTGTCGAACCGGCCCGGTCCGATCAAGGACGACCGCGGCCGCACGATCGGGGAGCATGTCGGGCTGTCGTTCTACACGCTGGGCCAGCGCAAGGGCATCGGCATCGGCGGGCTGAAGGAGAAGGGCAGCGCCAAGGGCGGCAGCGAGCATGCGCCCTGGTTCGTGGCGCGCAAGGACATGGCGGCGAATACGCTGTACGTCGTGCAGGGGCACGACCACCCGTGGCTGCAGTCGCATGCGCTGTCGGCGGACGACGCGAGCTGGGTGGCCGGGACGGCGCCGCAGGCGGGGGCGATGGCGGCGAAGACGCGCTACCGGCAGGCCGATGCGGGCTGCACGCTGGGCGAGGACGGCGACGGTGCGTTCCGGCTCAGCTTCGGCGCCGCGCAGTGGGCCGTCACGCCGGGCCAGTCGGCGGTGCTGTACGACGGCGAGGTGTGCCTGGGCGGCGGGGTGATCGCGAGCGCCGGCTGATCGCTGCCAGGCATCAGCGCCGCGGCTGCCCCAGGTCCATCGTCCACCAGCGCCGCCCCGACGATTCCTGCAGCACGCAGGCCACGCCCAGCTCGGTGAAGCGCGGGCCCATCAGGTTGGCGCAGTGGCCGTCGCTGTGCGCCCAGCTGTCGACGACGCGGGCGATGCTGGCCTGTCCCGCGGCCACGTTCTCGCCCAGCGCGCGCCAGGCGTAGCCGGCCGCATCGACGCGGTCGGACAAGCTGCGGCCGTCCGCGCTGTCATGGCTGAGCACCCCACGCGCCGCCATCTCGCGGGTGTGCCCGAGCGCTGCCTCGGCCAGCGGTGCGCTCCAGCGCAGCGGCGGTGCCGCAGCGAAGCGGCCCTTCGCCCCGCAACTGCGCGGCGCCGCCCGGAAGGCGTTCACGCGCTGCAGCACCTCGGCCTCGAAGCGGGCATCGCCGCAGTCCCCGGCCGGCGGCGCCGCCATGGCGGCGCCTGTCAGACCGAGGGCCGTGCAGGCGGCGAGGACACGCCGGGATCGTGATGGAGTGGGCATGGCGGCAACTGGGGACCTGTTGCCGCCAGCCTATCGCTTCAGTCGCGCCCCCGCTTCGCCGATATCGGATGACCATGCGTTCCGTTCCGACACCCCTGGCCGCCTTGGCGGTGACCCTGGCCCTGGCGGCGCCCGCCAGCCGGGCCGCCGGCGTCGTTGCCACGGTCACCGACGCGGCCGGCCGGCCGCTCGCGGACGCGGTCGTGATGCTGGAACCCACCGGCGCGAAGCTGCCGGTCAAGCCGCTCGCCGGTGTCGAGATCGCCCAGCGCTCGCGTGCATTCCAGCCGGCGCTGACGGTGGTCACCGTCGGCACGCCGGTCAGCTTCCCGAATTTCGACACCGTGCGCCACCACGTCTATTCCTTCTCGCCCGCCAAGACCTTCGAATTGAAGCTCTACGCCGGCGTGCCGTCGACGCCGGTGGTGTTCGACAAGCCCGGTGCCGCCGTGCTCGGCTGCAACATCCACGACCGGATGAGCGCCTGGGTGCTGGTGGTGGACACCCCGCACTACGCCCGCAGCGGCACCGACGGCCGCGCGCGCATCGATGGCGTCTCGCCCGGCAGCTACCGGCTGCGCGCCTGGCATGCCGGACTCGTGCCCGGCCAGGAGCCCGCGCCGCAGCCGCTGACCGTGGGCACGGCCGACCTCGACAGCCGCGTGGCCCTGCCGGTGAGCGCGCCATGAAGGTACAGGGGGCCCTTCGCCTGCGCGCTTCGTTGAGCGCGCGCATCGTCCTGCTCTTCCTCGGCCTGCTGCTGGTCGTGCAGGGACTCAGCTTCATGGCGATCCGCGCCGGCATCGACCACAACGCGCGCGCCGCCATCGCCGACGAGCTGGCGGTGGGCGAGCGCGTGTTGACGCGCGTGCTGGCGCAGAACGCCCAGAGGCTCACCGAGGGCGCGACCCTGCTCGCGGCCGACTACGGCTTCCGCGCCGCCGTCAACAGCAACGACGCCGCCACCATCGGCTCGGTACTCGCCAACCACGGCGAGCGCATCGGCGCCAGCGTGACCGCGCTGCTCGACCCCGAATTCAAGCTGCGTGCCGCCGCCCAGCCCGACCTGCAGGAGCTGCTGCCCGTCACGCGGCGCCTTGCCGCGCGCGTGCTGGCGTCCCGGCATGCGAGCGAGATCGTGGTGATCGGCGACCGCCCCTTCCAGCTCGTGATGGTGCCGATGCGCGCGCCGGTGGTGGTGGGCTGGGTGCTGATGGGCTTCCCGATCGACCAGCGGCTGCTGGACGACATGCATGCGCTGTCCTCGGTGCAGGTCAGCCTGCAGGTGCGCTCGGACGCACTCTCGCCCTGGCACACCGCCGTGTCGACGCTGCCGCTGGCCACCCGCGAGACGCTGGAGAAGCAGGCCGCGCTCGCCCTCGACCGCGCCGGCGCCGCCAGTTCGGCGGCGACCAGCGTGAGCCTCGCCGACAACGAATACAGCGGGCGCTGCGTGCTGCTCGCCGAGCACGACGGCGCCGCGGTGTCGGCGCTGCTGCTGCGCTCGGTGGACGATGCGGTCGCGCCCTATCGGCAGCTGCAGCTCGCGCTCGCCGGCCTGACGCTGCTGGGCGTGCTGGGCTTCGGCATCGGCAGCGTGCTGACGGCGCGCCACGTGACGACGCCGCTGCGCCGCCTGGCGGCCGCCGCCGAACGCCTGCGCGGCGGCGACTACGACACGCCGCTGCGTGGCCTGGGTCGCGGCGACGAGTTCGGCGAGCTGGCGCAGGCCTTCGAGCGCATGCGCGTGAGCATCGGCGAGCAGCAGCAGGAGATCCTGGACCTCGCCTACCGCGATCCGCTGACCGGGCTGCCGAACCGGCTGCAGTTCCGCAACGCGGTGCGCGATGCGATCGCCGCTGCCGAAGCGGCCGGCCGCACGGTGTCGGTCATCATGCTCGACCTCGACCGCTTCAAGCACGTCAACGACGTGCTGGGCTATCGCTTCGGCGACCTGCTGCTGCGCCGCGTCGCCGAGCGCCTGACGCTGCAGGTGCTGCGCGGCAACGACCTGGTGGCCCGCCTGGGCGGCGACGAGTTCGCGGTGCTGCTGGCCGACCTTGATCCCGAGACCGACCTGTCGCTGACGCTCTCGGTGGCGCAGCGCATCGGCCAGGCCTTCGACGGCGCGCTGACGCTGGAAGACCAGACGGTGGACACCAGCGCCAGCCTGGGCGTGGCGAACTGGCCGCTGCATGCGGGCGATGCCGACGTGCTGCTGAGCCGGGCCGAGGTGGCGATGTACGGGGCGAAGCGCCGCACCACCGGCCCGATGGTCTACGACGCGGCACTCGACGCGGCGAGCAGCCAGACCCTGTCGCTGCTCACCGAGCTGCGGCATGCCGTCGACCACGACGAGCTGCGCCTGTACCTGCAGCCCAAGCTCGCGCTCGGCAGCGCGCGCGTCGTCGGCGCCGAGGCCCTGGTGCGCTGGCAGCACCCACGGCGCGGCCTGCTGCCGCCGATGGAGTTCATCCCCTTCGCCGAGCAGACCGGCTTCATCCGCGTGCTGACGCTGTGGGTGTTCGACCAGGCGGCGCAGCTGTGGAAGCGCCAGCACGAGAGCGGCCAGCGGCTCACGCTGTCGGTCAACCTGTCGACGCGCGACCTGCTCGACCTGGAGCTGCCGCAGAAGTTCGAGGCCCTGCTGATCCGCCACGCCGTGCCGGCCGAGGCCTTCTGCCTGGAGATCACCGAGAGCGCGATCATGGACGACCCGCAGCGCGCGCAGGCCACGCTGGACCGGCTCAGCGGCCTCGGCTTCCGCCTGTCCATCGACGACTTCGGCACCGGCTATTCATCGCTGGCTTACCTGAAGCGGCTGCCGGTGGACGAATTGAAGATCGACAAGTCCTTCGTGCTCAGCATGGAGAAGGACCTGGACGACGCGCGCATCGTGCGCTCGACCATCGACCTGGCGCACGGCCTGGGCCTCACGGTGGTGGCCGAGGGCGTCGAGAACGCCCAGGTCTGGGACTTACTGCGCGAGTTGTCGTGCGACGAGGCCCAGGGGTACCACATGGGCAAGCCGATGCCGGCCGCCGAGTTCTCGCGCTGGGCCACCGGCTGGACGACGCGGCATGCGATGAGCCTGACGCCGGGCAAGGGGCTGGACATCGCGATCACCCTGCACTAGCCGCGTCGCACGGAGCCAGCCTGGACGACGGGTTGGACATTCAACGACATTGAAAAGACCTCTTCAGCGCCGTGCCGGGGGGCGACTGGCAGCATTCGGGTAGGCTATGCGGGGTGAGCTGCGGCTTCCCAGCAGGCATCGGTTCGCGGCCCGGCTTCAACGTTTGGAATCCAGGAGAAGCACTGTGGACGAAAAGCAGAGCGAGATCCGTGAACGCTACCTCGGTGTTGGCGTCGCGTGGGGCACGGCAATTGGCCTGGCCGCTGGCGCCGGTTTCGGGGTTGCGCTTGGCCACCTGGCCTTGGGTGTGGGCATCGGCCTTGCCGTGGGTGTTGGCATCGGCATCGCAGTGGGTGCGGCCGTGGGCGACGAGCGCGCCAACGCGGAGCAGGAGCCGGCGCATTGGTAGTTCTCAATGCGGCGACGCGCAGCTCAGCCCAGCGCTTGATCGACGGCCGGCGAGGATCTACCGCCTGACTCGGCGTCACCAGTGAAGGGTTCCGGCTGGCCGGCAACGTGAGTTTGCCAGACCGCTCCAAAGCTGCCGTTCAGCATCGGAGGCCACACCGCCAGGGGCGCGGCTCAGAACGAGTTCCCAAGCAGCGACCGCGGGCATCCTGCATGGCCCTCAACTCGATGGGAGACCATCATGGGCACTGCAGGTAGCGCCGTTCATCGCGAACCGTGGAACAAGGGCAAGCTCGTCGGCCAAAAAGCGCCGTTCAAGCTCAAGGACATCTGGGCCCTGCGCGTCCGGTTGCAGATGGAAGGCCGGGTTCGTGAGTTGGCACTCTTCAACCTCGGCATCGACAGCAAGCTGCGCGGCTGTGATCTGGTCGGCCTGAAGGTCCGCGATGTGTGTCACGGCGATCTGGTGGCCACGCGTGCCATCGTTGTCCAGCACAAGACCCAGCGCCCGGTTCAGTTCGAAATCACGCCAGCCGCCCGAGATGCCGTGCAGGCTTGGATCAAGATCGCCGGGCTGAAGCCGGAGGACTTTCTGTTTCCAAGCCGCCTCCATGACTCGCTCCATCTGGGTACTCGCCAGTACGCCAGAATCCTCGGGCACTGGGTCGAAGAACTGGGGCTGGATCGCGCCGACTATGGGACGCACTCGATGCAAAGGACGAAGGCGACGCTGATCTACCGGCGCACCAAGAACCTCCGCGCCGTGCAGCTGCTCCTTGGGCACTCCAAGCTCGAGTCGACGGTGAGGTACCTGGGCATCGAGGTCGACGACGCGCTGGAGATCTCCGAACAGACTGAAATCTGAGGCGATCGATGGCGGCTGCTCGGGCAGCTTGCCAGTGCCGCCGCCTGAACCACGGCCGTATGCTCTTGGTGCGCGTCCGCGGTTCCGGCCAGGAGCAGCCTGTCGCGAACGACTGATTGCAGGCTCACCGAAGAAGGCGGCTATCCTGTGAGGATGTTCTGGAAGAGTCACCCTGTGGGGCGGGTGGACCATCGAAATTCCTCGGAGCATGCAGCAGCGGAACGAGGATGGTTCATGGTCTGCATGGGGTAGCGATTGGGTGATGGACATCCACATCGTCGAATTCACCATACCTGACTCATCGCCGGCGAGACAGAGCCCACCTCTTGGAAGCAACAGCATCGCGCTGAGTGGCCACGGTTGGACTGGTGTGGCGGAGGTGCTCCTCGAGCAGGACAATGGTCGGCCAGTCTTTCGCTATGCGGCAAAGCTGTCAGCACCTGGAACGTTCATGTCGTGCTGGGTTTCCTACGTCAACAACGGGCAACGCGACTTTGCTGGTTCGATGGTTTCCTCAGCGACGCATTCTGCGTAGCGGTACTCAACGAACATCGGAGGCTGATTTCGGCCAGGAGCGGTCTATCAGGCAAGACTGCTTCCGGGCAGGCGAAGTATCAAGGTCCCGAACGATGACACCATTGACGCCTCAGATTGAGGCCTGCCCCAGCTGCAAATCAACAGATCGCCTCAGGAGCAAGCTCCTCCTCATCGATCCTGCCGACCCATCTCGCGCAAGCGATGACAGACGTGTGGGTTGCTCATGCGTCGGAGACTTGTCCGTGTCCGACCTCAAGTCCGAGTTTGCTGCTTCCGGCGTTGCGGCTCAGTTCATCGAGGGGTTGTACTGCGATCGATGCGGCATTGGCTATGTCCCGGAGTTCATGGCCAAACCGGCGCGAGCCAAGTTCATTGCTGCACTTGGGGGCTGGCGTCGAATCTACGACGACGGGACGCAGGGGCCGCTGCTGGAGCGCATGGCTGATGATCCTGAGTGCTATCTCTAGGAGGTCAGGATGCGGCCAGTTTCGACAGTTCGCGACCGTCAGCTTTCTGCGTATTCGAACGCATTGCTGACCACCCTTTTGCGCCTAGCATGGACTCACGGAGGGCGCCCAACCTTGGGAAGTTGCAGATGAACCAAGCCGGCACATCGATCTTGGTTGCAGTCGTTGCGGGCGTGGCCGCCGTCTACCTTCTGCCTCCACCCTGGCTCGCGCCACTGTCTGCGGGTGTGGCCGTTTGCGGAGTCATTCTTGCCATCATCCTGCGATTGGGAACAAGGACCGAGCCGCCCGCCATCCCACTGGTCGGTATCCTGTTGTCGTTGAGCAGTCTTCCTGAGCAACCTCTCGCAAAAGTAAAGGCGGGCTGGGCGTTGACGACGTTTCTTGCCGCCGCGGCGTTTCTTGTCGCAATCGCGCTGTCGGTCATGGTGCGTGCGCATTCATAACAACAGGTCCGCAGACCTGACGCCTGTCAACTCCAAAGTTGAATGGCGGCTTGCTGGCATTGAGATCGGCGGGTCGAATGTCTCCGTTGGGTCGACAGCTGCGCTTCGCAGCTCGTGAGAGCGGACGTTTAACGTTCGACATGAACGGCGGCTGTCGACCAGGATGATGCCTAACGTTTGACAGGAGCTGCGCGACCCGCCTTAACTGGGCACGTCAGGTCGATCAAGGGGTCAGGCTGCATACGCGGCACTGCCGACCTGCTTACCCATGTGGTACTTGACGATGCCATGCGGATAAACCGTGCGTTCGTATTCAACCTTGTAGCCCAAGCCAATGTACAAGCTCGGCGCCTGGAAGCTGAAGGTCTCCAGGTAGAACGCCGTACAGCCGTGACGGCTTGCGTGCGCCTCGAAGGCGCGAATCAGCGTTGACCCGATACCCAGGCGGCGGTGCGCCGGCTCGACCCATAGCTGCTGAAGCTCGCAACACGAGCCCCAGCGACGACCGACTGCTCCGCCTACGATCTGGCCAGAAGGACCACGGGCAAAGCACGAAATGGCTTCGACTTCATGAAGCGGTGCGCTTGCATCATTGAACTCGCTGAGCCCTTGATCGACCACCGCGCATTCTTCAGGCGGATAGGTGTCGTGGGTGCTGAAGGAGAGTTCGGGAGTGGTCATTATTCTGCGGGCGAACGTTGAACATGAGCGGCGAGACGCAGCGGGTAAGCCTGCTGTGGCACGTGGCCACCCAGCTATTTGAGGGACGATGTACCAGGTTTTCCGGGGCGCTTGAACAAGGCCCCCACCGCGCGCGACGCGTTGCGCAGCGCCGCCTCGTCGAAGCCCGCATATCCGAACAGCCAGCCGCGCCGCGGCGACTCGATCGCATAGGCGGACACCGGCGCCAGAAAGACGCCCGCCTCACGCGCCTGTGCCGACATCGGCGCATCGGGCCGCCCCGCCGGATCCTCGTGCACCAGGTGCATGCCCTGGTCGCTCGGCGCCAGGCGCAGCGCCCCGCCGCTCGCCCGCGCCAGCGTCTCGATGACCAGCGCTTGGCGCTGCGCATAGAGCTCGCGCATGCGCCGCAGGTGGCGCAGCAGGTGGCCCTCGGTGATGAAGCGCGCCAGCACGTCCTGCACTGCGCCCGGGCTGTGCCGGTCGGTCACTGCCTTGGCGCTCGCGAAGGCCGGCGCCAGCGCGGCGGGCATCACGATGAAGCCGAGGCGCAGCCCCGGGTGCAGCGTCTTCGAGAACGTGCCGACGTAGAGCACGCGCTCGGCCTGCGGCAGGCTGCACAGCGCCGGCATGCGGTGCGGGCCGTAGTGGAACTCGCCGTCGTAGTCGTCCTCGACGATCCACGCGCGCTGCGTGCGCGCCCAGTCCAGCATCGCGAGCCGGCGCGCCAGGCTCATGCGCACGCCCATCGGGAACTGGTGCGTCGGCGTCACCACCGCCATGCGTGCCGCCGGCCAGCGCGCGGCACCGGCGGCGATGTCCAGCCCCTCGCCATCCACCGGCACCGGCCGCACCACCGCGCCCTGGCCGAGCAGGTTCGCACGAATGCCGGGGTAGCCCGGGTCCTCGACCATCACCTCGTCGCCCAGGTCCAGCAGCAGCCGGCCGATCAGGTCGATCGCCTGCTGCGAGCCCGAGGTCACCAGCACCTGCGCGGCCTCGCATCGGATGCCGCGCGACACCAGCAGCCATTGCGCAATCGCCTCGCGCAGCAGCGGCTCGCCGGCCGGCGCGGTGTACTGCGCCAGCGACTGCCGGCGCGCCGCCGGGGTGTCGCGTGCCAGGCGGTCCCAGAGCGCGAACGGGAACTCCGCCGTCGCCGGCGCGCCCATCCGGAACGGCATCGGCGCCTGCGTCGGCGGCTGCCAGCGCAGTGCGACGTCGGCAATCGCCTGGCCACGCTTCGACAGCGCCCCGGCGGGCGCGATCGGCGCACTGCGGCGGCGCGCCTGGCCGCGCAGGGCCGCGATGTCGGGCGCGACGTAGCTGCCGTCGCCCACGCGCGCCACCACGTAGCCCTCGGCCCGCAGCCGCTCCAGTGCCCACAGCACCGTGTTGCGCGCCACGCCCAGCGCCAGCGCATGCTCGCGCGACGGCGGCAGGCGCGCGCCGGGGGCGAAGGTGCCCTGCTCGATGGCGGCGCGCAGGCGCAGGTAGACCTGCTGGCGCAGCGTCGCGGGCGGGCGGGACGGGCTCGGATTGGCTCCCCGGGGCACGGTGGATTGGCTCCTCGAACAAGGCCCCCAGTGTCTACGATGTGGAACCAATCCGGACGCCTCCCAGGACCTTTGCCATGACGGACAAGAACGAACGCTTCCTCGACCTGCACCGCGGCCCGCGCGCCTTCGTGATCGCCAACGCCTGGGATGCCGGCTCGGCGAAGGCCCTGGCCGGGCTCGGCTTCGAAGCCATCGCCACCTCCAGCGGCGCGGCCGCGGCGGTGGCCGGCCGGCGCGACGGGCAATTGACGCGCGACGAGGCCATCGCCCATGCGCGCGCCATCGTCGAGGCGGTCGATCTGCCGGTGTCGGCCGACCTGGAGAACGGCTTCGGCGCCTCGCCGCAGGACGCGGCCGAGACCATCCGGCGCGCCGGCGAGATCGGCCTGGCCGGCGGCTCGATCGAGGACGCGAGCGGCGATGCCGCGAAGCCGCTGTACGACCTCGGCCACGCCACCGAGCGCGTCGCCGCCGCGGTGGAGGCGGCGCGTGCGCTGCGTCGCCCCTTCCTGCTGACGGCGCGGGCGGAGAACTTCCTGCGCGGCAACCCCGACCTGGACGACACCATCCGCCGCCTGCAGGCCTTCGAGCGGGCCGGCGCCGACGTGCTGTTCGCGCCCGGCCTGCCCGACCTCGCGGCGGTGCGCACGGTGTGCGCGTCGCTGCAGAAGCCGCTGAACTTCATGGTCGGCATCAAGGGCAAGTCCTTCAGCGTCGCCGAGCTGGAAGCGGCCGGCGTGCGCCGCATCAGCCTCGCGACCTCGCTGTACCGCGCCGCCATGCGCGGCCTGCTGGACGCCGCCACCGAGGTGCGCGAGCGCGGCAGCTTCGACTACCTCCACCGCCTCTGACAGGACGACGGGCATGCACGACTACCACGCCGAGGTGCACTGGACGCGCGGCGACCAGGCCTTCACCGACAACCGCTACAGCCGCCGCCACGACTGGCACTTCGACGGCGGGGCGACGGTGACCGGCTCCTCGTCGCCGCATTCGGTGCGGCTGCCGTACTCCGACCCGAGCGCGGTCGACCCGGAGGAGGCCTTCGTCGCCGCCCTCGCGAGCTGCCACATGCTGTGGTTCCTCGGCCTCGCGGCCAAGGCCGGCTGGGTCGTCGACGACTACCGCGACGCGGCGGTCGGCGTGATGGCGCCCAACGCGCAGGGGCAGATGGCCGTCACCGTGGTCACGCTGCACCCTGCGGTGCGCTACGGCGGCGAGCGCCGCCCCGACGCGGCCGAGCAGGCGCGCCTGCACCACGAGGCGCATGCGTCCTGCTACATCGCGAACTCGGTGAAGTCCGAGGTGCGCTGCGAGCCGGTCACGCCTTCCTGATCCTTCCCCGAACCGACGGACCTCCCGATGTACATCCCCAGGCAGTTTGAAGAATCCCGCCCCGAGCTGCTGCATGCGCTCGTGCAGGCGCACCCGTTCGGCCTGCTCGTCACGCAGGACGCCGACGGCCTGCTGTCCGCCAACCCCATGCCCTTCCTGCTCGAGCACGACGAGGCCGGCCAGCCGGTGCTGCGCGCCCACGTGGCGCGCGCCAACCCGGTGTGGCAGGCGGCGCGCCGCGACGTCGATGCGCTGGTGGTGTTCCAGGGCCCGCAGGCCTACATCTCGCCGGGCTGGTACGTGTCGAAGGCGGAGCACGGCAAGGTGGTGCCGACCTGGAACTACCTGATGGTGCAGGCGCGCGGCCGGCTGCAGGTGCACGAGGACCACGCGTGGCTGCTGTCGCTGCTGACGCGTCTCACGCAGCGCCACGAGGCGGGCCTGCCGGCGCCCTGGGCGGTGAGCGACGCGCCGCCGGGCTACGTCGAGGGCCTGTTGCGGGCCCTCGTCGGCCTCGAGATCCCGGTGTCGGCGCTGGTCGGCAAGTGGAAGGCGAGCCAGAACCGCTCGGATGCCGATCGCGAAGGCGTGGCCGCGGGCCTGCGCGCGTTGGGCGGCGACGAGGCGGTCAATATGTCCAACTGGGTCCGCCCGCAGGGTTGATCCGCCGGGGGGATACTGCGGCGGCGATGAGACGCCGCCTTTGCCTCTTCCTGCTCCTGGCCGCCGGGTGGGCCGCCCTGCCTGCCGCCGCGGCGCCGCCGGTGGTGCCCGACACGCTGGCACAGCGCCTGCTGGCCTGCACCGGCTGCCACGGGCCGCAGGGCCGCGCGGCGCGCGACGGCTACTACCCGCGCATCGCCGGCAAGCCGGCCGACTACCTCTTCCACCAGCTGCAGGGCTTTCGCGACGGGCGCCGGCAGTACGCGCTGATGACGGGCCTGCTGGACCCGCTGAGCGATGCCTACCTGCGCGAGATCGCCGAGCACTTCGCGTCGCTCGACCTGCCGTACGCGCCGGTGCCGCCCCAGCCGGCCCTGCCGGTCGCGGTGGCGCAGCGCGGTGCGCAGCTCGTCCGCGAGGGCGATGCGGCGCGGCGGCTGCCGGCGTGCACGCAATGCCACGGCAGCGCGCTGACCGGCGTGGCCCCGGCCATCCCCGGGCTGCTGGGCCTGCCGCGCGACTACCTGGTTGCGCAGCTCGGCGCCTGGCGCACCGGCACGCGCCGCGCGCTCGCGCCCGACTGCATGGCGCATGTCGCCCGGGCGCTGTCCGACGACGACGTGGGCGTGCTCGCGCAATGGCTGGCCGCGCAGCCGGTGCCGCAGCCGGCGCATCCGGCGCAGGCGCTGCCGGCCCCGCTGCCGATGGAGTGCGGCGGCGTGCCGGGCGGGGTGGCGCGATGAGGCGCGCCGCGATCGTCGCCGTGGCGATGCTGCTGGCGCTGGCCGCGGCGGTGTTCGCCTTGAACCTCCGCGACGAATCGCCGCTCGTGCCCGATGCGGCCGCGCCGACCGCGGCGCAGGTGGCGCGCGGCGCCTACCTGGCGCGCGCGGGCAACTGCCAGGGCTGCCACACCGAGCGCGGCGGCGCACCCTACGCGGGCGGCCGCGGCATCGCCACGCCCTTCGGCACGGTGTACGCCCCCAACCTCACGCCGCATCCCGAGCACGGCCTGGGCCGCTGGACGATGGCGCAGTTCTGGCGTGCGATGCACAACGGCCGCTCGGCCGACGGCCGCCTGCTGTATCCCGCCTTCCCGTACACCGAGCTGACGCGCATTACCCGCGCCGACTCGGACGCGCTCTTCGCCTACCTGCGCAGCCTGCCGCCGAGCGCGACGCCGAACCGGCCGCACGCGCTCGGCTTCCCCTACAACACCCAGGCGGCGCTGGCGGTCTGGCGTGCCGCCTTCTTCCGGCCGGGCCAAGCGCGGCACGACGCGGCGCGCACGCCGGCCTGGAACCGCGGGGCCTACCTGGTCGAGGGCCTGGGTCATTGCAACGCCTGCCACTCCAGCCGCAATGCGCTGGGTGCGAGTTCGGGCAGCGCGCTCGGCGGCGGCCTGATCCCGATCCAGAACTGGTATGCCCCGTCGCTGAGCGACGCGGACGAGGCCGGCGTGGCCGGCTGGCCGCTGCCCGAGATCGTCGCGCTGCTGCACAGCGGGGTCGCGCCCGGCGGGCGGGTCACCGGCCCGATGGCCGAGGTGGTGGGCGGCAGCCTGTCGCACCTGGAGCCCGACGACCTGATCGCGATGGCGACCTACCTGAAGGAGCTGCCGCGCGAGACGGCCGAGGTGCCGCCGCCGGCCGCACCGATTGTGCCGGCGGCGCTGGAGCAGGGCGAGAAGCTGTACCGCCGCCATTGCGTCGATTGCCACGGGGCCCAGGGCGAGGGGGCGGCACCCGCGTATCCGGCACTGGCCGGCAACCGCGCGGTCACGATGGGCTCGGCCGCGAACCTGGTGCACATCGTGCTGGAGGGCGGCTTCGGGCCCGCGACGGCGGACAACCCGCGGCCGTACGGCATGCCGCCGTTCGCCATCGAGCTCAGCGATGCCGAGCTCGCGAGCGTGCTGAGCTACGTGCGCGGCGCCTGGGGCAACCGCGGGACCGAGGTCTCGCCGCTGGACGTCACGCGCCTGCGCAACGGACGCTAGAGGTGGGCGCTGAGCTGCACTGCAGCCAGCAGGCCCAGGCCCAGCGCCATCAGCCAGCCGCGGATCTCGCCGCGGCGTTGCGAGGGACGCAGCCGGTGCGGCCGGCTCAGCAGCGCGAGCACGAGCGAGGCACTGCCCGACACGACGAAGAGCACGGCCATCGACAGGCTCAGGGTGCTGTCGGGGCGGCGGTCCGCCATCTGCAGCACGAGCCAGCCCATCAGCAGGCCGACCCCGAGCGACAGCAGCCAGTCGCGCGTGCTGGCGATGGATGCGGTGGAGGACGACGGACCGGAGGGCTGGGACATGGCGAACCTTTGGAAGAGGCCGCCATTGTCGGCAGGCCGCTGCGCCGGCGGTCCCCGCAAAACGTGGCCAATCCCACGCCAGTCCCGGGCTTGCGACGGCCGGCTCCGGCGGCGCGCCGCGATTGACGGGCCGGTGGCTCGCCGTTAGGCTGCCGCTCTGCCAAGAATGTCACGAACCACAGGGGGTTGTCCGATGTCGAATCGCCGTCGCCCGCTTGCCGGGGTGCTTGTGCTGCTGTGCCTGCCGCTGACGCCCGGCGCTCGGGCCGCCGAGGCCACCGACTACCTCAACCAGACGCTGTGGATCCAGCTCGCCGCCTTCCGGCCGGCCATCGATTCGCGCATCCAGGTCGACCACCCGAGCACCGGTGCCGCGGGCACGCGCCTGAACCTGGAGGACGAGCTGGGCCTCGTCGACCGCAAGACGGTCGGCACGCTGCTGCTGGGCGCGCGCTTCGGCGGGCGCTGGCGCGGCGAGTTCGAGTACTTCTCGCTCAAGCGCAGCGCCGACAAGACCATCCTGCAGGCCGACATCGTCGTCGACGACACCGTCTACCCGGTGTCGGCCTCGCTCGCGAGCGAGTTCGATTCGAAGGTGGCGCGCGCGAGCGTCGGCTATTCGTTCTACAAGACCGACGAGGCCGAGGCCGGCGCGGTGGCGGGCCTGCACGTCACGCGCTTCAAGTTCGCGATCGAAGGCGACGGCAATGCCGGCAGCGGGCCGGTGACGCTGCGCCGCGAGGAGGCGTCGCACACCGTGCCGCTGCCCACCGCGGGCGTCTACGGCACCTGGGCCTTCGCGCCGAGCTGGCTGGCGTCGGCGCGGGCCGATGTGTTCGACCTCAAGCTCAAGGGCCGCAAGGGGCGGCTGCTGAACCTGCAGGCCAACGTGGCGTATCGCTTCACCGCCAACGTCGCGCTCGGCCTGGGCTACCGCTACGACGACTACAAGCTGACGCAGACGCGCGACGACCCGCGCGGCGAGGTGCGCTACACCTTCCAGGGGCCACAGGTCTTCCTCGACGCCGGGTTCTGATGAGCGCGGCCCCCGAGCCTCCCGACCCCGCGATGTTCCTTCATGTGCGGGTGGTGCTGAGCATGGTGGTGAGCCTGAGCATCGCGCGCCTGCTGTCGGGGCTCGCGGTGTTCGTGCAGCACCCGGGGCGGCTGAAGCCGAGCGCGGTCCACCTGCTGTGGGTGGCGTCCATGCTGCTGCTGGTGGTGGACTTCTGGTGGTGGCAGTTCCGACTGGCGCACCTGGCCGTGTGGCGCTTCGAGATCTACGTCTTCGTGCTGTTCTACGCGGCGCTGAACTACCTGCTGTGCGCGATCCTGTTCCCGAACGACCTGGACGAGTACGCGGGCTGGAGCGACTACTTCATCTCGCGCCGGCGCTGGTTCTTCGGCCTGCTCGCCCTGACCTTCGTGATCGACCTCGTCGACACCTGGATCAAGGGGCCGATGCTGCTGCCGCGCCTGGGCACCGAGTACCTGGTGCGGGCCGGTGTCTATGTGGCGCTGTGCGGCGTCGCGGCGGCGCAGCGCTCGCCGCGCTTCCACCTTGCGTTCGCGGCCGCCAACCTGCTGTACCAGGCGTCCTTCATCCTGCGCCTGTACGACGTGGTGCAGTGAGCGGGATGACCTCCCCCACGCTCAGCCGTGGCCGTATGGCGTGGCGCAGCCGGCGGCTTCCAGCCACGGGTCGGTGTCGCGGCCGCCGAAGGTCTCGAGCAGGAAGTCGATGAAGGCGCGGGTGCGCGCCGGCACATGCTTGCGCGTCGGCATGGCGGCATAGATCGTCGTCGTCAGCAGGTGCCAGCGCGGCAGCACGCGCTCGAGCGCATGTTCCATCAGCGCGTCCTCGACCACGAAGGAGGGCAGGCCGGCGATGCCCATGCCGGCAAGCGCGGCCGCGTACATGGTGTCGATGTGGGTGGTGCCCAGCGCGGGGCGGCCGGGCGTGAGCGTGTACGACTCGCCGGCCGGCTCGTCGTCGCCCCAGGCGCCTTCGTGGAAGGTCAGCTCGCGCATGAAGGTCGGCACCATCGCCTCGTGCCCGGCGAGGTCGGCCGGGTGGCTCGGGCGGCCGCGCCGGTTCAGGTAGTCGGGCGAGGCGCAGGTGATGACCTCGGAGCGCGCCAGCCGCCGCGCGACGAAGTCGCCGTCCAGCGGACGCTCGCCGACCGAGATGATGCTGATGTCGAAGTTCTCGTCCACCGCCTCCACCGGCCCGGGGCACGACAACTCGATCGTCACCTTGGGGAACAGGGCCCGGAACTTGGGCAGGTGCTTGGCGATCTGGTGCACCGCGAACGCAGGAGGCGCCAGCACGCGCAGGTGGCCGCGCGGCTCGGAGGTGGCGGCGCTCGCGAGGGCCTCGGCCTCCTCGACCTCGGTCAGGATCTGCTGCACGCGCTCGAGGTAGAGCTCGCCGATGTCGGTGAGGGCGAGGCGCCGCGTCGTGCGGTTGATGAGGCGCGCGCCCAGGTGCTCCTCGAGGTCGGCAACCAGCCGCGTCACGACCGCCGGCGAGAGGTTCAGGTTGCGCGCCGCCGACGCGAAGCTGCCCTCCTCGATCACCCGGGAAAACACCCGCATGGAATGCAGCCGATCCATCGTGACGCCCCTATTGTTTCTGTTTTGACAATGCGGCATTGAAGCACGCGCCGTTTATTGATTCAAGCGCAATGTCTACAGTTCATCCCATCGATGAGGCCAACGCAACAACTGACCCACCGAGGCTGGACAAGACGGCTGAAGCAGGACCCCCAGTCGCCATGCCCGGAAACGTCAACGACCTGTTTTACGAATTGAAGGAAATCATCATCATGAACACCAAGAACTACGCTGCTGTCGCGACCGTTGCCCTGGCCCTGGTCGGTGCTTCCGTCACCGCCTTCGCTGCCGACACCGGCCTGACCCGCGAGCAAGTGCGTGCCGAACTGGCACGTGCCCGTGCGGACGGCACGCTGCTGCCGAACTCGGAAAGCTACGGCTACAACAACGCGTCGATCGCGCTGCCGCAATCGAAGGCGACGGCCCAGGCCGGCAAGTCGCGTGACGAAGTGCGTGCCGAACTGGCCCGTGCCCGCGTCGACGGAACGCTGGTGCCGAATTCGGAAAGCCTGAGCACCAACGCCCCGGTGATCGCCAGCACCCGCACCCGTGCGGAAGTGCGCGCCGAAGCGATTGCCGCCGCCAAGGAGCACAAGACCGACGCCAGCTACGGCGCCGTGTCGACCGGCTACTGATCGCCGCGCGCCGGAGGGCGCAACGGTTGTGGGACACAAAGGCCGCCTTCGGGCGGCCTTCTTGTTGCCTGGGAAGATAATGGGTCGGACTCTCTGGAGACCCGGCGATGGCCAAGGCCAACCTTCTGAACACAGGCACCGCGACTTTCCTGGAGCTGATCGGGAATGGCCGGGTCTACACCGTGCCGGCCTATCAGCGCGACTACTCGTGGACCGAGGAACAGTGGGAGGACCTCTGGACCGACATCGAGGAGCTCTCGGGTCGTCCTGACGACACCCACTACATGGGCGCCCTGGTGGTCGAGGGGAAGTCCGATCGCGAATACGCCGTCATCGACGGGCAGCAGCGGTTGGCCACGCTGAGCCTCTTCGTGCTCGCCGTCATCAGCCGCCTGCAGGACCTGGCCGCGACGGGCCAAGACCCCGACGGCAACCGGCAGCGGGCCGAGGCGCTCCGGTCGCGCTTCATCGGCGAGAAGGATCCAGCCTCGCTCGTGGAATCGAGCAAGCTGACGCTGAACGACATCGACAATGCCTTCTACCAGGACAACCTGGTCCAGCTTCGCGCGCCCCTCAATCCGCGTGGACTGTCCAGGTCGAACAAGCTGCTGTGGCAATGCTTCGGCTACTTCAAGGCCCAGGTCGAGGCGTGGTCGCAGTCCACGCGCGACGGTTCGCAGCTGGCGCGGCTGGTCTCCGAAACCGCAGGGCGCCAGCTGATGTTCATCCGCATCGCGGTGGACAACGAGCTGAACGCCTACACGGTCTTCGAGACCTTGAATGCGCGCGGGCTGGAGCTGTCGGCGACGGACCTGCTCAAGAACTACCTGTTCTCGCGCCTGAAGACCAGCGCCGATCTCGAAGCCTTGCAGCGTCGCTGGAAGGCGCTCATGGCGACCGTTCAGCAGGAGCGTTTCCCGGAGTTCCTGCGCTACCACCTGCAATGCGAAGTGCCGCGGGTGCGGACCCAGCGCCTGTTCAAGCTGGTGCGCGAACGGGTCCGCACCGGAGAGGACACCTTCAAGTTGTTGGATGCCCTGGAGCGGCGGGCCGAAGTGTTCGCCGCGTTGTTCGATCCGCAGCATGCGTACTGGATCGACAGGCGCGACAGCGCGCCCTTCGTGCGCTACCTGAATGTCCTGCGGGTCCGCCAGATGACACCGCTCGTGTTCGCGGCCTGGGAGCAGCTGGAGCCTGCGCAGTTCGCCGGTGTTCTCCGGCTGCTGGTGGTCGTGTTGTTCCGATACAGCGCCGTCAGTGGACTGAACCCGAATGCCCTGGAGCGCGTGTTCCATGAGGCCGCCAAGGGTGTGCTCGAGCATCGCCTGAAGGGCCCCGCCGACATCTTCCAGGCGCTGCGTTCCATCTATGTCGACGACGCGCGCTTCGAACAGGAATTTGCCCGGTTCGCGCCGGACAGCGGTGGACAGGGCGGAAAGCTGGTTCGCTACATCCTCGCCGTCCTGGAGTCGGACGCCTCGGGCCGCAGCTGCGATCCCGAGACCGATCCCGGGACCGTCGAGCACATCCTCCCCGCCAATCCCACGGCGGCATGGGAGGCCGCATTCCCGCGCGACGCCTGGGAGCGCTATGTCGACCGTTTGGGGAACCTGACCTGGCTCGAAGCATCCCTCAACCGCAGGATCGGCAATGCGGACCTGCCGGCGAAGCTTGAGGCCTATCCGCAGAGCCGTTACGAACTGAGCCGGCGCATTCCCGACCAGATCGGTGCCGAATGGACGCCGGAAAAGCTGGAGGCGCGGCAGGAGCGGATGGCGAAGCGCGCGGTCCAGCTGTGGCGTTGCGATTTCAGCTGAGACAGCGGATCTGCTTCGCTGCGACAATCCCCTTCCATCCCCCACTTCTGCGCAGCGCAGGCCACCCGCCTGTGCCGCCCCGCCGTTGCCGCCGCCCATGCTGACCGCCTTCTTCCTGCAACGCATCCGCCCCACTGCCGCGCCGCGCGGCGAGCCGCCGGCCGGGCTGGTCGCCTTCTACTGGCACTTCATCCGCCAGACGAAGTGGCTCTACGCCACGATGTTCGTCACCGGCCTCTGCGTGGCCCTGGTCGACACCCTGGTGCCGGTCTTCATCGGCAGGCTGGTCACGCTGATGGAGGCGGCCGACCGCGCTGCCGCCTTCCGCGCCGCGGCGCCGATGCTGCTCGGCATGGCCGCCGTGGTGCTGGTCGGCCGGCCGCTCGCGATGATCTGCGACACCGTGGTGCGCAACCTTGCCGTGGTGCCCGGCGTCACCAGCCTGATCCGCTGGCAGAGCCACTGGCACGTGGTGCGCCAGGGATGGGCCTTCTTCCAGAACGACTTCGCCGGCCGCATCGCCAACCGCGTGATGCAGACCAGCAACTCGCTGCGCGACAGCGTCGTCAGCTCGATCCGCGCCGTCTGGTACATCGTCATCTATGGCATCACCGCGCTCGCGCTGATGGCCAGCGCCGACTGGCGCCTCGCCCTGCCCACCCTCTTCTGGTTCGCCGGCTACGTCGCCTTCCTGCGCTACTTCGTGCCGCGCATGCGCGACCTGGCGCGCGCCGCCTCCGAGATGCGCTCGGCCGTGATGGGCCGCGTCGTCGACAGCTACACCAACATCCTCACCGTCAAGCTCTTTGCCCGCGCGCGCGACGAGGACGCCTACGTGCGCGAGTGCGTCGACGAGCACACCGCTGCCATCACCGCCCACATGCGCATGACGAGCCGCTTCATGGCCACGCTGTCGGCGATGAACGCGCTGTACCTGGTCGGCACCGCCAGCATCGGCATCCTGCTCTGGGCCGACGGCCGCATCGCCGCCGGCCTCGTCGCGACCGCGCTGCCGCTCGCCTGGCAGCTCGCGAGCGTCGCCGGCTGGGTGAGCTGGGAAGTCACCGGCATCTTCGAGAACATCGGCGTCGTCCAGGAAGGCATGGAGACCATCGCCGTGCCGCACGCCCTGGTCGACCAGCCGGAGGCCCGCGAGCTCGAGGTCCCGCGCGGCGAGATCCGCTTCGAGCGCCTGACCTTCACCTACGGCCGCAGCGACGGCAAGCGCGTGCTGGACGACCTGGACCTGGTCGTGAAGCCGGGCGAGCGCGTCGGCCTGGTCGGCCGCTCCGGCGCAGGCAAGTCCACCCTCGTGAACCTGCTGCTGCGCTTCCACGAGCTGGAACAGGGCAGCATCCGCATCGACGGCCAGCACATCGGCCAGGTCACGCAGGAAAGCCTGCGCGGCGCGATCGGCCTGGTGACGCAGGACACCTCGCTGCTGCACCGCTCGATCGCCGCCAACATCGCCTACGGCCGGCCCGGCGCCAGTGCGGCCGAGATCGAGGCCGCGGCCCGCAAGGCCCAGGCCCACGGCTTCATCGTCGACCTGCAGGACTGGAAGGGCCGCACCGGCTACGAGGCGCACGTGGGCGAGCGCGGCGTCAAGCTCTCCGGCGGCCAGCGCCAGCGCATCGCGATCGCGCGCGTGGTGCTGAAGGACGCGCCGATCCTGGTGCTGGACGAGGCCACCTCGGCGCTCGACAGCGAGGTCGAACTCGCGATCCAGGACCAGCTGCTCAACCTGATGGAGGGCAAGACGGTGATCGCGATCGCGCACCGCCTGTCCACCATCGCGCGCATGGACCGGCTGATCGTGCTGGAGCAGGGCCGCATCGTCGAGCAGGGCACGCACGACGAGCTGCTGCGCCTGGGCGGCCATTACGCGCTGCTCTGGAAGCACCAGTCGGGCGGCTTCCTGCCGCACGGCCCGCTGCCGGGCGAGGTCGACGAGGAGCCGGTCCTCGACGAGCCCCCGGTCGACGAATTGCGCAATCCGCAGCAGCCCGAGCCCGCGGGACAATAGCGCCCATGTTGAGAATCACCGAACTGCGCCTGCCGCTGGACCACGCCGAGGGTGCGCTTCGCCCGGCCGTGCTGCAGCGCCTGGGCCTGGCCGACGCCGCGCTGAAGGCATTCACCGTCTTCAAGCGCAGCTACGACGCGCGCAAGAAGAGCGCGATCCAGCTGATCTACACCCTCGATTGCGAACTGGCCGACCCGGCCGCGGAGGCGGCGCTGCTGCAGCGCTTCGCTGCCGACCCGCACGTCAAGCCGGCGCCCGACACGCGCTACAAGTTCATCGGCCACGCGCCGGCCGATTTCCACGCGGCGGGGCGCCCCCGGCCGGTCGTCGTCGGCTTCGGCCCCTGCGGCCTGTTCGCCGCGCTGGTGCTCGCGCAGATGGGCCTGCGCCCGATCGTGCTGGAGCGCGGCAAGGAGGTGCGCGAGCGGACCAAGGACACCTGGGGCCTGTGGCGCAAGAACATCCTGGACCCGGAGTCGAACGTGCAGTTCGGCGAGGGCGGCGCCGGCACCTTCTCCGACGGCAAGCTGTGGAGCCAGATCAGCGACCCCCGGCACCTGACGCGCAAGGTGCTGGTCGAGTTCGTCAAGGCGGGCGCGCCGGAGGAGATCCTCTACGTCAGCAAGCCCCACATCGGCACCTTCCGCCTCGTCAGCATGATCGAGAAGATGCGCGCCGAGATCGAGGCGCTGGGCGGCGAGATCCGCTTCCGGCAGCGCGTGACCGACCTGCTGCTCGAGCCCGGTGCCGACGGCCCGCGCGTGCGCGGCCTGGTGCTCGCGTCCGGCGAAGAGCTTCGCGCCGACCATGTGGTGCTCGCGCTCGGCCACAGCGCACGCGACACCTTCGCGATGCTGCAGGCGCGGGGCGTCTACCTCGAGGCCAAGCCCTTCTCGGTCGGCTTCCGCATCGAGCACCCGCAGTCCGTCATCGACAGCGCGCGCTTCGGCCCGAACGCCGGCAACCCCATCCTCGGCGCGGCCGACTACAAGCTCGTGCACCACGCGCGCAACGGCCGCTCGGTCTACAGCTTCTGCATGTGCCCCGGCGGCACGGTGGTGGCGGCGACCTCGGAGACCGGGCGCGTCGTGACCAACGGCATGAGCCAGTACTCGCGCAACGAGCGCAACGCGAACGCCGGCATCGTGGTCGGCATCTCGCCGCAGGACTACGCGGCCGACCCGAATGCGGCCGGGCCGGTCGATCCGCTGGACGGCATCGCCTTCCAGCGCCGGCTCGAGTCGCACGCCTTCGAGCTGGGCGGCGGCACCTACGAGGCGCCGGGCCAGCTGGTGGGCGATTTCATCCGCGGCCAGCGCTCGCGCGAGCTCGGCGGCGTGCTGCCCTCGTACAAGCCGGGCGTGCTGCTGGGCGACCTGCATTCCAGCCTGCCCGCGTATGCGATCGAGGCGATCCGGGAGGCGCTGCCGGCCTTCGAGCGGCAGATCAAGGGCTTCTCGATGCCGGACGCGGTGCTGACCGGGGTGGAGACGCGCACCTCGTCGCCGCTGCGCATCACGCGCGGCAAGGATTACCAGAGCCTGAACGTGAAGGGCCTGTACCCCGCCGGCGAAGGGGCGGGCTATGCCGGCGGCATCATGTCGGCGGGCGTGGACGGCATCGAGGTCGCGGAGGCGGTCGGCGCCTCGATCCTGCAGACTGCCCCGACCGCGTAGCTCAGGGCCCGACCAGGTAGTCGAGCGCCAACGCGGCCAAGGTCTTCACCCCCACCGCCATCGCCCCTTCGTCGAAGTCGAAGTCCGGCGCATGGTTCGGCGCCGCGTTCTGCGGCGTCCGCCCGGCCGGCGTCGCGCCGAGGATGACGAACAGCCCCGGCACCTGCTTCTGGTACTCCGAGAAGTCCTCCGAGGCACTGATCTTCGGCAGCTCCACGACGCGGCTGCCGCTCGCGCGCTGCAGGGTGGGCATCATTCGCGCCGTCAGCGCCGCCGGGTTGTCGGTGACCGAGTAGGTGACCGGCCCGAAGCTCACCTGCGCCCGTGCCCCGCTCGCTGCGGCAATCGACTCGGCGGTGGTGACGATGCGGCGCTTCGCGTCCTCGCGCATCGCCTCGTCGAAGCTGCGCAGCGTGCCGCGCATCTCGACGCTGTCGGGCAGCACGTTCTCGCGGTTGCCGCCGTGGATGGACGAGATGCTCAGCACCGCCGGCTCGTGGGTGATGTTGAGCTGGCGGCTGACGATGGTCTGCAGGCCGGTGACCACCTGGGCCGCGACCACGATCGGGTCGACCCCGGACCAGGGCGCGCCGCCGTGCGTGCCGCGGCCCTGCACGACGATGCGCAGCGCATCCGCGCCGGCGAGCATCGGCCCGCTGCGCACCCCCAGCATGCCCGAGGCGAGGTTGGGTGACAGGTGCAGCCCGAAGATCGCGTCCACCGGCGGCCGGTCCAGCACGCCTTCCTCGATCATCGCGTGCGCCCCCCAGCTGTCGGCGGCGGTGGCCGGCAGGTCGGCCAGGCCTTCCTCGGCCGGCTGGAAGATGAACTTCACCGTGCCCGGCACCTGGGCGCGCAGCCCGGCCAGCAGCTCGGCCACGCCCATCAGCATGGCGGTGTGGCCATCGTGGCCGCAGGCGTGCATCACCGGCGTCTCGCGGCCCTGGAAGCGGCCGGTGGCGCTGGAGGCGAAGGGCAGGCCGGTGCCCTCGGCGATGGGCAGCGCGTCCATGTCGGCGCGCAGCGCGACCACCTTGCCGCCGGGCAGGCCGCCGCGAAGCAGGCCGACGACGCCATGGCCGCCGACGCCGGTCTGCACCTGCAGCCCGAGGCGGCGCAGGTGCTCGGCGACGAGCTGCGCGGTGCGCGTCTCCTGGCCCGAAAGCTCCGGGTGCTGGTGGATGTCGCGGCGCCACGCGATCACGCGCGGCGCGAGGGCGGCGACGCGGACGTCCAGCGTGTCGGTCGGGATGCCCTGGGGTTGGGCGAGGGCGGAGCCTGCGAGGAAGGCGCAGACGAGGATCTGCGCGATCTGGCGCATGGCCTCAGGGGCAGGCCGCCATCACCTGCGCCACCGCCGCCGTCAGCTTCTTGCCGTAGGGCACGTGCAGGAACTCGTTCGGCCCGTGCGCGTTGCTCTTCGGCCCGAGCACGCCGCAGACCATCATCTGGGCCTTCGGGAAACCCTGCTGCAGCAGGCTCATCAGCGGGATGGTCCCGCCCTGGCCGATGTAGCCGCAGGGCGCGCCGAACTGGGCCTGCGAGGCGCTCGTGAGCGCCTGCTCGAGCCACGGCGCGAGCGTCGGCGCGTTCCAGCCGGTCGCCCCGGCCGCGCCGGCGCGACCGTCGGCGGCGAAGGTCACCTTCGCGTTGTAGGGCGCGTTGTCCTCGAGCAGCGCCTTCAGCCGCACCGCCGCCTCGTTGCCGTCGATGAGCGGCGGCAGCCGCAGGCTCAGCTTGAAGGCGGTGTAGGGCCGCAGCACGTTGCCGGCGTTCTTCAGCTCGGGGAAGCCTTCGACGCCGGTCACGCTCAGCGTCGGCCGCCAGGTGCGGTTGAGCAGCCCTTCGGTCGGGTCGGTGGTGGTCGGCAGCGTCGGGCCGCCGTCGGCGCCGCAGGCCCAGGGGTAGCGCTTCCAGACCTCGTCGCCGAGGATCCGCGCCGTCGCCTGCGCCTGCGCCAGCCGGTCGCCCGGGATCTCGCAGTGGAAGCTCTCGGGCAGCAGGCGACCGGTCTTGCTGTCCTCCAGCCGGTCCAGCACCTGGCGCAGGATGCGGAAGCTCGACGGCACCAGGCCGCTCGCGTCGCCGGAGTGGATGCCCTCGGTCAGGATCTCCACCTTCAGCACGCCGCTCACCATGCCGCGCAGGCTGGTCGTGAGCCACAGCTGGTCGTAGTTGCCGGCGCCGCTGTCCAGGCAGACCACCAGGCTCACGTTGCCCAGGCGCGGGCGCAGCACGTCCAGGTAGGCCGGCAGGTCGAAGGAGCCGCTTTCCTCGCAGCTCTCGATCAGGCCGACGCAGCGCGGGCGCGGGATGCCCTGCCGGTCCAGCGCCAGGATGGCCGTCAGCGCGGCGTAGACCGCGTAGCCGTCGTCCGCGCCGCCGCGGCCGTAGAGCAGGCCGTTCTCGTACTTCGGCGTCCAGGGGCCGAGGTCGTTGCGCCAGCCGTTGAACTCGGGCTGCTTGTCGAGGTGGCCGTAGAGGCAGATGGTGTCAGCGGTTTTGCCACTTTCGCCGGGCTTCGTCGCCGGAACCTCGAAGAAGATCACCGGCGTGCGCCCCGGCAGGCGGATGATCTCGAGCTTCAGGCCCGCGACCTTCTTCGACTCGACCCAGGCCGCGGCGTCGCGGACCACCCGCTCGATGTGGCCGTTCTTCTCCCAGTCCGCATCGAACATCGGGCTCTTGGCCGGGATGGCGATGTAGTCGGTGAGGGCCGGGACGATCTCCTCGTCCCAGGTGCGGTTCGCAAACGCGGCGATCGCGGTGGCTTCGTCGGGTTGCAGCGGAAGGTTCGGGTCGCGAGCGTTCATGCGGGTACTCCTGCGGTTCCTTCGTGAGGAAAGGCGGAGTGTAGAACGGGCCCGGCGCAGCCGTGCCGCCGTGGGGCCATGTCAGCCCGGCGGGCGTGACATCAGGCGCGCGAGCCCGGCCTGCAGGGCGGCGAACACCTCGGCCTTCTCCGGCTCGTTGAAGATCTCGTGGAAGAGCGGCGCGAACTCCTGCGCCTGCACGACCCCGGCCGGCGCCGCTGCGGCGAAGGCCCGGCTGCCGGCCGGCGCCACGCAGCGGTCGCTGCCGGCGTAGAGCAGCAGGGTCGGGACGGTCCAGCGCGCCGCATGGCCGCGCACCCAGTCTCCCGCGTCGACGATGAAGCGCACCAGGCGAGGCGTGACGCGGTCGTGCACCAGCGGGTCGGCGACATAGGCGTCGACCACCGCCTTGTCGCGCGAGATCCAGGCCGGCCGGAGCCCGTTGCCCACGGCCAGCGACGGCGCGATCGGCCCGAGCAGGGCCAGCAGCAGCTTCTGCGCGGCATTCATGCCGGGGTCCAGGGCCGGCGAGGACATCACCAGCGCATCCACCGGACGCCGCCAGTCGGCCTGCGTCTCGCCGGCGAAGCGCGCCGCGACCAGCCCGCCCATGCTGTGCCCGAGCAGCACCAGCGGGCCGCGGTGCGCGCTGCGCGCGGCGTCGACCACGCGGGCCAGGTCCTGCAGCAGCGCGTCGGCGGCCGGCAGGGCGCCGCGCGGCCCCTCGCTGCGGCCGTGGCCGCGCTGGTCGTAGGCCAGCACGTGCCAGCCCCAGCCGTTGAGGTGGGCGATCAGGTGCTCGTGGCGGCCCAGGTGCTCGCCCAGGCCGTGCACCAGCACGACGACGCCGTGGGCGGCCGCGCCCGCGGGGTGGTGCGAGAGGTGCAGTGCGAGGCCGTCGGCGGTGTGCAGCGAGGTGTCCATGGGCGGCGAGTGTAGGCAGCCCCTGCTGTCGCGGCCACCGGGCTTGCCCGGCCCGCCGGATGCCTCAGCGCGGCGCCCACTGCCGGGTCTCGCCGATCGCGAGCACGAAGAACTCGCTGTCGGACAGGCCCTGCAGGCGCTGCTGCTCGGCGAGGGCGCGCGGCGGGTCGTCGAGGGCCTCGTCGGAGAGCTGGAAGGTGCCCCAGTGCACGCCCAGCGAGCGCTTGGCGCGCAGGTCGCGGTGGATGCGGATCGCCTCCTCGACGTTCACGTGCTGCGGCGCCATGAACCAGCGCGGCTCGTAGGCACCGATCGGCAGCAGGGCGATGTCGAAGCCGCCTCCGCGCGCGGGCGACTGGCGGTCTGCGTAGCGCGCCTGGATGTCGACGAAGTCGCGCGAGTACGCGGTGTCGCCGGCGTAGAAGAGGTGGCAGTCGGGCGCGAACACGGCGAAGCCGCCCCACAGCGTCTGCATGCGGTCGGCGAGGCCGCGGCCCGACCAGTGCTGGGCCGGCACCAGCGCCACCTCCACCGGGCCGGCCGGGGCCTGCAGCGTGTGCGATTCCCACCAGTTGAGCTCGACCGCGTTGGCGATGCCGCGGTCGGCGAGCCAGGCCTTGACGCCCATCGGCACGACGAACAGCGGCGGCCCGCCGGCCTGGCGCTGCAGCGCATCGACCGAGGCGCCGTCGAGGTGGTCGTAGTGGTTGTGCGAGGCGAGCACCAGGTCGATGTGCGGCAGCCCGGCGAGCGGGACGCCGGGCGGCTGGTGCCGCTTCGGGCCGATGAAGGACAGCGGCGAGGCGCGCTCCGAGAAGACCGGGTCGGTCAGCACGCTCAGGCCGGCGAACTGCAGCAGCACCGTCGCATGGCCGATCCAGGTCGCGGACGGCCGCATCGCCGTGCCGGCACGGGCGTTGGCCTGCAGGAAGGCGAGATCGGGAGCGACCTGCGGGATTGGGGCCTGGGGCGGGCGCGGGACGCCGCTGCGGTGGGCGTTCCAGCGCCAGCGCAGCACCTCGCCCAGGCTCTTGGGCTCGAAGGGGAGGTAGTTGTTCTGGTACGCCATTCAAACCCCGTGGGCCACGAAGCCGACCACCGCGTGCGAGTTGTCGCAGAAGGGCTTGTTCTGCGACTGGCCGCAGCGGCACAGCCGGGTGCTGGTGAGGCGGTCGACGGTGCGGCCGGTGCCGGCGCACAGTTCCAGGTTGCCGCTGACCTCGAGCGGGCCGTTGCGCAGCGGGTCGACGCGCAGCGTGCCGTGGCGCACGGCCAGGGGCTGCGATTCGCGCGTCGGGGGCTCGCCACTGGCCTTGAAGCCGGCGGCGTTGTGCGAGCCGTCGCAGTAGGGCTTGTTGGCCGACTGGCCGCAGCGGCACAGCGTGGCGCGGAAGCTGGAGCCCCCGTTCGGCGCGGTGGCCGACAGGGCCAGCTCGGCGTGGAAGGCGAGCGGGCCGTTCTCGCGCACGCGCACGGTGTTGACGCGCGGCGGGGCCTCGGCCGGGCCGCCGTCCAGCCGCTCGTAGGTGACGGCGCCGGACGGGCAGTTGTGGGCCACGATGGCGATGCGCTCGGGCGTCGCCTGGTCCGGGTAGAGCCAGTCGCCGGGCGTGTTGGCGAGGAAGACCTCGGGCTCGCCGAGCACGCAGTGGCGGGCGTGGATGCAGCGCTGGGTGTCGAAGCGCAGCACCACCTCCTTGCCGCGCGCTTCGTCGGGCGGCTTCGGGGCCGCCGGGGCTGCGGGCGCGGCGGCCTCGGCCTTCGGCAGCGCCGGCACCGGCACGGCCGAAGGCGCGGGCCGCTTGCCCTGCTGCTGCGGCCAGCGCTTGGCGTGTTCGGCGGCCCAGTGGTCGGAGAAGCGCCGCAGCGCCTGGGCGTGGCGGGCCAGCGAGGGCAGGGCGCCGGGCTCGGCCGCGAGCATCGCCAGGCGGTCGGCGACGCAGCCGCAGCGTTCGGCCAGCACCAGGGTCGCGGTCTCGGCCGACAGGTAGGCGAGCACGGTGCGCGAGGCGGTGAAGGTCATGCCGGCGTTCACGCCCGGGTGCTGCGGGCTGGCGGGCAGCATCGCGAGGGCACTGCCGATGTCGCCCATCATGTGCATCATCGCGAGCGTCTGGTCGGCCATCTCGCGGCGGCGCGCGGTGGACTCCTCGGAGTGCGGCGTCACGTCCGACATCGCGGTCAGCAGGCGCAGCATCAGCTCGTAGCAGACATTGGCCACGTCGAGCAGGGCGGCGGCCGGCTCGGCGGTGACGTGGATGCGCAGGCCGGCGACGACGGGGCTGCGCATCACTGGGTTGCGGGCGGCGGGGCGGGCGGGCTCGAAGCCGGGGCGGCGGGCCTTCAGGGCCTGCCACTCGCTGCGGATGGCGCAGAAGCGCGCGTAGTGCGAGCCGGCGTGGTCGGAGCGCGAGCCCTCTCCTTGTTGCACGATGAACTCGATGGCCTGCTTCGCCTCGGCGAGCGTGCCGATGGTCATCAGGCCGGGCAGGCGGAAGTCCTGCGGGGAGAGCTGTGCGGCGCGCGGGCCGATGAAGAGCTTCGCTTCGCCGCTGTGCTGCACCAGCAGCTCGCAGCTGCGGGCGATCGCCTCGTAGAGCTCGCCGACGGTCTCGTAGTCGTCGGCCAGCATCGACAGCCGGCCCGCGACGGCCTGGCGGCGGTAGCTGGTCTTCTCGTAGCGGGCGCCGTCGCGCTCGGCGACGTCGGCGGGGCGCTCGAGGTAGACGAAGTGGTCGAGGGTGGCCTCGTCGAAGGGGGCGAGCTCGACCGCCACGTCGGCCGGGAACAGGCCGGGCGCGATGGGGAAGTTGAAGCGGCGGTAGTGCGGGCGGGCGCCGAGGGCGATGGCGAGGTTGTTGGCGAGCGAGAGGTGCAGCATCTCGTCGGTGGCGATGGCGATGATCTCGCGCCGCCAGCGCTGCACGGCGGCGAGCTCCTCCGCCTCCAGGCCTTCGTCGGCGCCCTGCTTGAGCGAGAACGCGGCGTAGAGGTAGGTGCACATCAGGCAATGCTCGATCTCGGCCGCTTCGGCGAGCATGCCCACGAGTTGGGCGCGGTGGGAGGCAGGGGTCATGGGCGGCAGCATGCCGGGGTCGGCGGGGCGATGCAAGCGAACGGGCCGAGTCGGACTGCTTTGGTAGGCTTGCCGGTCGTTCGATTGCGCAGAGAGGTCCGCATCCCATGCAAGCATTGTTCGTCCACGGCCTGGGTCGCACGCCCTTGTCCGGCCTGCCGTTGATGGCGCGGTTGCGGCGCGGCGGCGTGCGCCCGCTGGCGTTCGGATACGGGGCCGCCTGGGAGGATGTGGCGGCGATCCGGGCTCGGCTGGTGCGCCGGCTGGTGGCCCTGGCGCAGTCCGGCGGCGCGCTCGAGCAGGGCTACGTGGTGATCGGGCATTCGCTGGGCGGGGTGCTGCTGCGCGATGCGCTGGCCGCGCTGCCGGCAGGGGTGGCACGGCCGCGGCATGTGTTCCTGCTCGGGTCGCCGCAGACCGCGTCGCGCCTGGCGCGTGCCCTGCGCGACCGCTGGGTGTTCCGTGCCTGGACGCGCGACTGCGGCCGCCTGCTCGGGTCGGCGCAGCGGATGGCAACGATCGGTGCACTGGCCGAGCCCACGACCAGCATCGTCGGCACGCGCAGCCTGCCGCTGCTGCGTCGCTGGTTCGGCGGCGAGGCGAACGACGGCGTCGTGGCTGCGTCGGAGGTCGGCGCGCCCTGGATCACCGACGAGGTCCGGGTGCCGCTGTCGCACACCTGGCTGCCGTCGAGCCGGCAGGTGAGCGAGCTCATCCTCCGCCGCCTGCGTGGAGCGGCGACATGACGGGGCCGGCCTGGTACGCGGCGTCCGTGCCGGTGTTCCTGCGGTACCTGGCGAGGCTGCGGCACTGGCTGGACATCGCGCAGGCGCAGCAGGCAGACGGGGCCGGGGCCGCGCAGGCCCTGCTGCAGGCACGGCTCGCGAGCGACATGCTGGACTTCCAGACCCAGGTCGCCGTGGCCGCGAACTTTGCGTTGCGCACCTGCTTCCCGCTGGCGGGGCAGCCGGTTCCGCCGTATGGCGAGTTCGCGAACGACTTCGAGGGCCTGCGCGCGCGCATCGAGCATGTCGTGGCGTTGCTCGCCAGCCTGCCGGTCGAGCGCTTCGACGGCGCGGGCTCGCGAACGCTCGAGAGCCGCGCCGGCGACGCGCTTGTGCGACTGCCCGCCACCGAATTCCTCACCCAGTACGCCCTGCCGAACTTCTTCTTCCACCTGACCGCGGCCTACGCCATCCTGCGCAGCCGCGGCGTGCCGCTGGGCAAGGCGGATTTCGACGGGTTCCACGACTACCCGGCCGTGCGGCGCGCGGCCCCAGGACCCGCCACGAGCGACGAGCCCCGGGCCGTCGAGCATCTGCAGGCGCTGGAGCGCTCGCGTTTGCGCGCGCTGGTGGCACAGGACATGGCGGCGGCACGGCCGATCCATGCGGTGGATTTCCAGCTCGTGACGCCGGCGGGGCGCGCCTTCACGCGCGACGAGTACCTTGGCAAGGTCGAGGCCGGCGCGCTGCGCTACCTGCGCTGGGAGCCGGGCCCGATCGCGGTGCGCCTGCACGGCGAGAGCGCGGTGATGCGCTACCAGGCGACGCTGGAGCTCGACGGTGGCGACGGGCACGGCGCGCCGTTCCAGTGCTGGCACATCGACACCTACGAGCGCATCGACGGTCGCTGGCAGGTCGTGTGGTCGCAGGCCACGCTCGTCAAGCCGTGATCGAGGCTGATGTGCCCGGCCCGGATGGAGCGAAGCGCAATCCCGGAGCGGCGGTTGAAGTGAAGGACGGTCCCCGGATTGGCATCCGGGCTACGGGTCAGTTCGCGGCGGACCCGGCATCCTTCCACCCGCCGCCCAGCACCTTGTACAGCGTCACCAGGTTCTGCGCCTGCGCCGCCTGCACCTGCACCACGGCCTGCTGGGCCGCGAAGAGCGAGCGCTGCGCGTCCAGCACGTCGAGGTAGCTCGCCGCGCCATTGCGGTAGCGCAGGTCGGCCAGCCGGTAGCGCGCCTGCTCGGCGTCCGCCTGCGCCCGCTGCGCCCGCGCCTGCTCGCCGAGCGTCGCCCGCCCCGCCAGCGAATCCGAGACCTCGCGGAACGCCGTCTGGATCGCCTTCTCGTACTGCGCGACCGCGATCTCGCGCGCCACCTTCGCGCTCTCCAGGTTGGCGCTGTTGCGCCCCGCATCGAACAGCGGCAGCGAGGCCTGCGGCTGGAAGCTCCAGCCGAACGAGCCGCCCTTGAACAGCCCCGACAGCTCGCTGCTCACCGACCCCACCAGCCCCGTCAGCGTGATGCGCGGGAAGAAGGCCGCCCGCGCCGCGCCGATGTTGGCGTTGGCCGCGATCAGCTGCTGCTCGGCCGCCCGCAGGTCGGGACGCCGGTTCAGCAGGTCCGACGGCAGCCCCGCCGGCACCTCCGGCAGCACCTGGTCGGCCACCAGCGGCACGCCGGCCGGCAGGTCGTCCGGGATCGGCTGGCCCAGCAGCAGCACCAGCGCGTTCTCGTCCAGCGTGCGCTGCCGCGTCTGCTGCGCGAGCGCCACCCGCGCCGCCTCCAGCAGCGACTCCGCCTGGCGCAGGTCGAGCTCCGAGCTCGCGCCGTTGTCGAACTTCAGCCGCGTGAGTTTCTGCGAATCCTCGCGCGTCTTCAGCGTCTGCTTCGTCACCTCCAGCAGCTCGTCGTCGGCCAGCAGCGCGAAATACGCATTCGCGACCGATGCGATCAGGCTGATCTGCACCGCCTTGCGCGTTTCCTCGGTCGCCAGGTACTGCGCCACCGCTGCCTGGCTCAGGCTGCGCACGCGGCCGAACAGGTCGAGCTCGTAGGACGTCACTGCCAGCCCCGCGGAATAGGTGCTGGTGATGGTGTCGCGCCCGGACGTGCGCTGGCCGTTCGCCGCCGCCGCCACCGTCGGCCACTCGTCGGCGCGCCGGATCTGGTACGCGGCGCGCGCCTGCTCGATGTTGAGCACCGCCACCCGCAGGTCGCGGTTGTTCTTCAGCGCCAGGTCGATCAAGCGCCTCAGCCGCTCGTCGGCGAAGTAGGCCTGCCACTCGATGTCGCTCGCCTTCGGGCCGGGCCGCGGCGTCGTCGCCTCGCCGGCGAACGAGCCTGCCACCGGTGCCGGCGGCCGCTCGTAGGTCGGGATCATCGTGCAGCCGGCGGCCAGCAGGCCCGCGGCCAGCACGCCCAGGCCCTGCATCAGGGGACGGCGGGTATCACGCATGGGAACCATCCTTCGGCGCCTCGCCGGCCGGTGCCGCGGGCTTGTCGAGTTCATGGGCGTACATGCGGCGCTGCCGCTCGCTGCCCTTGAAGAGCCGGCGCACCACGACGAAGAACACCGGCACGAAGAACACCGCCAGCAGCGTCGCGCTGAGCATGCCGCCCATCACGCCGGTGCCGATCGCGCGCTGGCTCGCCGAGCCCGCCCCCGAGGCCACCACCAGCGGCAGCACGCCCAGGATGAAGGCCAGGGAGGTCATCAGGATCGGCCGGAAGCGCAGGTGCGCCGCCTCCAGCACCGCCTCGACCACGCCCTTGCCCTGCGCATGCAGGTCCTTCGCGAACTCGATGATCAGCACCGCGTTCTTCGCGCTCAGCCCGATCACCGTGATCAGGCCGACCTTGAAGTAGATGTCGTTCGACAGCCCCCGGAAGGTGGCCGCGAGCACCACGCCCAGCACCCCCAGCGGCACCACCAGGATCACCGACAGCGGGATCGACCAGCTCTCGTACAGCGCCGCCAGGCACAGGAACACCGCCAGCAGCGAGAAGCCGAGCAGGATGAAGGCGGTCGAGCCCGACAGCTTCTCCTCGCGCGACTGGCCCGTCCACTCGAAGGCGAAGCCCGGCGGCAGCTGGCCCGCGAGCCGCTCCATCTCGGCCATCGCCTCGCCGGTGCTGCGCCCGGGCGCAGCATCGCCCGCCAGGCGCATCGTCGGGTAGCCGTTGTAGCGGATGGTCTGCACCGGCCCGCTCACCCAGCGCGTGGTCGCGAAGGCCGACAGCGGCACCGGCTGGCCCTTGCTGTTCGGCGCGTTCAGGCGCAGCAGGTCGTCCGGCTGCATGCGCGCCGGCGCATCCGCCTGCACCACCACCCGCTGCAGCCGGCCGGCGTTCGGGAAGTCATTGACATACACCGAGCCGAGCGCGGTCGAGATCGTCGCGTTGATCGCGTCGAAGCCCACGCCCAGCGCATTCGCCTTGTCGCGGTCGATGTCGATCTGCAGCTGCGAGGCGTCCTCCAGCCCGTCGGGGCGCACCCCGGCGACGATCTTGCTCTGCCCGGCCAGGCCGAGCAGCTGGTTGCGCGCCGCCAGCAGCGCCGCGTGCCCGTTGCCGCCGCGGTCCTGGAGGCGGAAGGCGAAGCCCGATGCCGTGCCCAGCTCGGGGATCGGCGGCGGGCTGAGCGGGAAGATGAAGGCATCGCGCACCCCCATCAGCGCCCCGAAGGCGCGCCCCGCCACCGCCTGCGCCGAATGCCCGGCGCCGTGGCGCTCGTCCCAGTCCTTCAGCGTCACGAAGGCGAGGCCGGCGTTCTGGCCCTGGCCGGAGAAGCTGAAGCCCAGCACGCCGACCATGCTCTGCACCTCGGGCTGCTTCAGGATGAAGCCCTCGACCTGCTGCATCGCCTCGAGCGTGCGGTTCACGGTCGCGCCCGGCGGCAGCTGCACGTTGACGATCAGGTAGCCCTGGTCTTCGGCCGGCAGGAAGGAACTCGGCAGCCGCGTGAAGAAGACGGCCACCGCCGCGATGATCGCCGCGTAGACGATCAGGAAGCGGCCGGCGCGCTTCAGGATGCGCGCCACCCAGCCTTCATAGCCCTTGGCGGTGCGCGCGAAGCCGCGGTTGAACCAGCCGAAGAAGCCGGTCTTCTCGTGGTGGTGCCCGGCCTCCACCGGCTGCAGCAGCGTGGCGCACAGCGCCGGCGTCAGCGACAGCGCGAGGAAGGCCGACAGCCCGATCGAGGCCACCATCACCGCCGAGAACTGGCGGTAGATGTTGCCCACCGAGCCGGCGAAGAAGGCGAGCGGCACGAACACCGAGATCAGCACCACCGTCACGCCGACGATCGCGCCCGAGATCTGGCCCATCGCCTTGCGCGTCGCCTCGCGCGGCGAGAGCCCCTCCTCGCTCATGATGCGCTCGACGTTCTCGACCACCACGATCGCGTCGTCCACCACGATGCCGATCACCAGCACCATGCCGAACATGGTCAGCACGTTGATCGAGAAGCCGAGCCCGAGCAGCACCCCGAAGGTGCCGAGCAGCGCGATCGGCACCACCAGCGTCGGGATCACCGTGTAGCGCCAGTCCTGCAGGAACAGGAACATCACGATGAACACCAGCACCACGGCCTCGACCAGCGTCTCCACCACCTGCGAGATCGAGATCTTGACGAAGCGCGAGCTGTCGTAGGGCACGGCGTACTTCATGCCCTCGGGGAAGTAGCGCGACAGCTCGTCCATGCGCTTGCGCACCGCGGTCGCGGTGGCGAGCGCATTGCCGCTCGGCGAGAGCTGCACGCCGATGCCGGTGGAGGGCTTGCCGTTCAGGCGCGCCGAGGTGGCGTAGGTCTGCGCCCCCAGCTCGACGCGGGCCACGTCCTTCAGCCGCACGGTCGAGCCGTCGGCATTCGCGCGCAGCACGATGTTGCCGAACTGCTCGACGTTGCTCAGCTGGCCGTTCACGACCACGGTCGCGAAGATCGACTGGCCCGGCAGGTTGGGCAGGTCGCCGATGGTGCCCGAGGACACCTGGGCGTTCTGGTTGCGGATGGCCGCGGCGACCTCGCTCGCCGACAGGTTGTAGCCGACCAGCTTCGCGGGGTCGATCCAGACGCGCATCGCGCGCTCGGTGCCGAACAGCTGGGCCTGGCCGACGCCGGCGATGCGCTGGATCTCGGGCAGCACGGTGCGCGAGGCGTAGTCGCCGAGCGCGATCGGGTCCCAGGCCGGGTTGTCCGAGGACAGGATGGTGAAGAGCAGGAAGTTCGAGCGCGCCTTGTCGACGCGCACGCCCTGCTGCGTCACCGCGGCCGGCAGGCGCGGGGCAGCCCGGCTGAGCCGGTTCTGCACGTCCACCTGGGCCAGGTCGGGGCTGGTGCCGGGCTCGAAGCTGATCGTGATGGAGCCGGTGCCGTTCGCCTGGCTGACCGATTCCATGTAGATCAGGCCGGGCGAGCCGTTCAGCTCCTGCTCGATGACGCTGATGACGCTGTCTTCGAGCGTCTGCGCCGAGGCGCCGGGGTAGGTGGCCGAGACGACGATGGAGGGCGGCGCGACCGGCGGGTACTGCGACACCGGCAGCTGGGTGATCGCGGTGGCGCCCAGCACGATGATGAACAGCGCGATCACCCACGCAAAGATGGGGCGATCGATGAAGAACTTGGCCATGGAGGAAGGCTCGCTGGTTCGTTCGGGGTGGGACGGCTCAGCGGCCCGAGGCAGCGGATGCGGGGGCGGCCGGGGCCGAGGCGGCGGCCGCGCCGGACGCGGCGCGCGGCTGCCACGCCACCGGCTTCACCGGGCCCGGGCCGCGCAGCTTCTGGAAGCCGTCGACCATCACCTGCTCGCCCGGCTTCAGGCCGTCAAGGACGACCCATTGGCCGTTCTGCGCGGCCGCGCCCAGCTTGACCGGCCGCGGCGCGACCTTGCCGTCCGGTCCGACGACCATCACGGTGTCGCCCTGGTTGCTGCGCGTCACCGCCTGCTGCGGCAGCGCGATCGCGTTGTCGAGCTGGGCCTGCTCGATGCGCACCCGCACGTACATGCCCGGCAGCAGCAGCCCGTCGGGGTTGGGCAGCTCGGCGCGCAGCGTGATCTGGCCCGAGGTCGGGTCCACCGTCAGGTCGGAGAACAGCAGCTTGCCGGCCTGGCCGTACTCGCTGCCGTCTTCCAGCACCACGCGCACCGAGGCTGCCTCGGCGCCGGCGGCGCGCTTCAGGCGGCCGCTCTCGAGCGCCTTGCGCAGGCGCAGCACCTCGGTGGTCGACTGCGTGAAGTTGACGTACATCGGGTTGATCTGCTGCACCACCGCGAGCTGCGTCGCCTCGCCGGTGCCCACCAGGGCGCCTTCGGTGACGAGGGCACGGCCGATGCGCCCCGAGATCGGCGCCGTCACGGCCGCGTAGCCGAGGTTGATCTGCGCCGTCTGCAGCGCGGCGCGCGCGGCGGCCACGTCGGCCTCGGCGGTCTTCTGCGCCGCCACCGCGTTGACATAGTCCTGCTTACTGATGGCGTTGGCCTCCATCAGCGGCTTGTAGCGCTCGGCCTGTGCCGTCGCCTGGGACAGGTTGGCCTGGGCGCGCGCCAGCGCCGCCTGCGCGCTCTGCTGGCTCGCGATGTAGGGCGCGGCGTCGATCTGGAACAGCGGCTGGCCCGCCTTCACGTCGCTGCCCTCGCGGAACAGCCGCTTCTGCAGGATGCCGGCGGCGCGGGCGCGCACCTGCGCGACGCGCGAGGCCTCGAGCCGGCCGGGCAGCTCAGTCACGAGCGCCACCTCGCGCGGCGCGACGGTGACCACGCCCACCTCGGTCGGCGGCGGCGCGGCGCCACCCCCCGCCGGCGCGCCGGCACCCGCCGCACCGTCCTTGCCCCCGCCGCAGGCCACGAGCGATGCCGCCACAACGGCGGCCAGCAGCGCCGACGGCAGCGCTTTCACGTTCTTCCACGCAGACATGCAAATCCCTTCCGGAGGCTGCGCCCGCGACGGGCGCCTGAAAAGCGGGTGGGGCATCGGCTGGCCGGGTTCACGCCAGGGTGAATTCCAGGTCGGGCTGCCGACGATGCGGGTTAGTATACATACAGCATTGAATGTAAATTCACCTTTACCGACACGGTATCCGCGGCCCACTTTCCCGCGGCTTACCGATTGACAGGGGATCGCCACACGATGGCGCGACGAACCAAGGAAGAGGCCCAGGCCACCCGCAGCCACATCCTGGACACCGCCGAGCAGGTGTTCCAGGCGCGTGGCGTGTCGCGCACGTCGCTCAACGACATCGCGCTGGCGGCCGGCCTGACCCGGGGCGCCATCTACTGGCACTTCAAGGACAAGGCCGACCTGTTCAACGCGATGATGTTGCGCGTCACCCTGCCGATGGAGGACATGGTGCGCGCGAGCGCGGACCCGCAGCTGGACGCGCCAGTGGAGCACATTCTGGAAAGCTTTGTCGACGCCCTGCGCAAGACGGTGCATGACCCTCAGGTGAGGCGGGTGTTCGACATCGCGTCGCACAAGGTCGAGTACGTGGACGAGCTCGACAAGGTGTGGGAGCGCCACCTGAAGGTGCACGACGAGATGCTGGCGCGGGTGGAGGGCGCGCTGCGCCGCAGCCAGCAGCGCGGCCAGGTGAGCCTGCGCGCGCCGGCGCGCACGGTGGCGATCGGGCTGCATGCACTGATCGACGGGCTGATCCGCAACTGGCTGCTCGCGCCGGAGTCCTTCGACCTGGTGAAGGTGGGGCGGCAGGTGCTGGAGGGCTATCTGGCGGGGATGGCGCCGGCGCCGCCGGCGGTCATGCCGGTGCCGGGGTCGGCACCGGCGCCGGCTCGTCGAGGTGGTGGGCGAGCAGGGCGATAGCTGCCGCGAGCCCGGCCAGCACGAACAGCGCGACGCGCAGGCTGGTCAGCTGGGCGAGCCAGCCGATCAGCGGCGGGCCGAGCAGGAAGCCGCCGTAGCCGAGGGTGGCCATCGCCGCGATGCCGTGGCCGGCGCCGAGCGAGGAGCGCCGGGCCGCGGTGCCGAACACCAGCGGCGCGACCGTCGCGACGCCCAGGCCGGTGGCGACGAAGGCGACGAGGGTCAGGCCCTCATGCTGCGTCCACAGCGCGAGAGCCAGCGCGGTGGCCGCCACCGCATTGCCCAGGCGCAGCAGGGTCGAGGGGCGCCACAGCGACTGCAGGCGGTCGCCGGCCAGGCGCAGGCTCATCATCGCGCAGGCGAAGGCGGCGTAGCCGAAGGCGCCGAGCGCGGCGCTCAGGCCGAGGCCGTCCTTCACGTAGACCGCGCTCCAGTCCGCCATGCCGCCTTCGATCAGGAAGGCGCAGAAGACGATCGCCGCGAGGCCGCGCATGCCGGGCTCGGGCAGGGCCAGGTGCGGCGCCGGCTCGACCGGCCGGGGCGGCGCGGCCACCAGCCGGCGTTGCGCCACGAGCAGGATCGCCGCCAGCAGCAGCGCGACGCCGCCCAGGTGCCAGCCGGGCGGGATGCCGTGGTGGGCCATGGCGCCGCCGAGGGTCGCGCCGCACAGGCCCCCGGCGCTCCACAGGCCGTGCAGGCCGGACATGATGGGCTTGCCGCGGCGCGCCTCGACCTCGACCGCGAGGGCGTTCATCGCCACGTCCATCGCGCCGTTGGCCGCGCCGAAGAGGAACAGCGTGAAGGCGAGCAGCGGCAGCGCGCCCACCAGCACCGGCTGCGGCAGCAGGAAGCAGTAGACGAAGCCGGTGGCGAGCGTCAGTGTGCGTGCGCCCATCAGCGCGATGCCGCGGCCGGCGAGCTGGAAGGACACCAGGGCGCCTGCGCCCATCGCGAGCAGCGCCATGCCGAGCTGGCCCTCGCCCAGGGCCAGCGCGTCGCGCACCGCCGGGATGCGGGAGACCCAGCTCGCGAAGCCGGCTCCGTTCGCGAAGAAAACGGCGGCGATCGCGAGGTGCTCGGCGCGCGAGGCCGGCGCGGCGGGAGAGGACGACGGGGCGGGCAGGGCGGACACGGGGTGGGCTCCAGGCGGGATGCTCGTTCGAGCTGATTCAATCAGATTCGAGCATATTAGAGCATCCGTTTCGGGCGAGCAAGCTAGAATTCGACCCATGGTCCGCAAGACACCCGCCCCGCCCTGGTTCGGCGAAGAGCGCCGCGCACGCACCCTGAAGCTGTTGCAGGAGAAGGGACGCGTCGAGGTGCTCGATCTTGCTCGGATGATGGGCGTGTCCGAGCACACGATCCGGCGCGACCTGCTGGAGCTGCAGGCCCAGGGGGCGCTGCACAAGACGCATGGGGGGGCGGTGGCGCTGGACACGGCGCGGCTGGATTTCGCGGCGCGCGCCGGGGTGCTGGCGCAGGCGAAGGAGGCGATCGGTCGGGCGGCGGCGGCCTTGATCGAGCCGGGGCAGACGGTGATCATCGATGCCGGCTCGACCTCGCTCGGGCTGGCGCGGGCGCTGTCGGTGCGGCCGCTCACGGTGATCACGAACTCGCTGGACGTGGCGGCGCTGTTCGAGGGCGAGGCGGGGGTGCAGCTGGTGCTGACCGGCGGCACCTGGCATCCGCAGGCGCGGGCGCTGTGGGGGCCGGCGGCGCGCGACATGCTGCTGCAATGCCGGGCCGACTGGGCGGTGCCGGGCACCTGCTCGGTGGACCTGGCGATGGGGGCGACCGTGACCGACGAGGCCGATGCGGCGACCAAGCGCGCGATGGTCGCCGCCGCGGCGCGCACCATGGTGCTGGCCGATCACTCGAAGCAGGACAACGTGTCGCCGTTCGTGGTCGCGCCGTGGCGCGCGGTGCACACCCTGGTCAGCGACCACCCGTGGCCGGAGGTCGAGGCACTGGGCGTGCGGGTGGTCGTGGCCCGTTAGCGAACCTGCTGGTAGTCCACCGGGATCCAGACGTAGCCGCGGCCCTCGGCCCGGATGTGGCCGATGCCCGGGAAGGGCAGGTGGGCCGCGGCCACCAGGTAGCCTTCCTTCGCCGCCTCGGCATACGCCTTCTTGCGCTGGATCGCGGCCGACTTCGAATCGACGTCGAACGAGATCGTGACCTCGGGGTGCGGGAACTGCACCGCCGCCACGTGCATCAGGTCGCCCCACAGCACCAGCTTCTGGCCCTTGGACTCGACCGCGTAGATCGAATGGCCGGGCGTGTGGCCGCGGGCCGCGATGGCGCGCACGCCGGGCACGAGGTCGACCTCGCCGTCGAAGGGCTTGAAGCGGCCGGCGCTGACATACGGGTTCAGCGAGGCCTGCGCACCAAGGAAGAAGCCCTTCATCTTCTCCGGGGCCTTGTCCAGGTTCTCCTTGCTGAGCCAGAAGTCCGCGTCATGCTGGTCGGCGCGCACGATGGCGTTCGGGAACACCGCCTTGCCGTCGGCCGCGAGGCCGCCGACGTGGTCGCCATGCAGGTGGGTGATGTAGATCTCGTCGACCTGCTCCGGCTGGTAGCCCGAGGCCTTCAGGTTGGCGACCAGGTTGCCGACGGTCGGGCCGAACAGGCTGCCGGCGCCGGTGTCGACCAGCACCAGCTTGCTGCCGGTGTTGATCAGGTAGCCGTCGACCGAGGTCGGCACGACGTCCTTCTGGAAGCGCTTGTCGAGCAGCTCGCCGACCTGCTTCGGCGTGGTGTCGGTCAGCAGCTGCTTGGGTTGCAGGTCGAGGGTGCCGTCGAACAGCGCGGTCACCTCGATGTCGCCAAGCATCATGCGGTACCAGCCGGGGGCCTGCGTCTTGACTTGCGGCGCACCGGCCTGGGCGGCGCCGGCGAGCAGCACGGCGCCGGCAAGGGCGGCGAGGCCGTTGCGGATCCAGGGCGTGAATGGCATTCGATCTTCTCCTCGGTCTGCAAAATTGCGGGGCAGAGCATAGGCGGGCCCGCAAGTCCCTGTAGCCCGGATGGAGCGCAGCGGAATCCGGGGGCGGCGGTCGAAGTGAAGGACGATCCCCGGATTGGCATCCGGGCTACGTGCCGGCCTTGGCGAGCACCACCAGCGAGATGCCTCTCGCCGGCGACTGCGCATCCGCGTTCTGGTACGAATGCGGCAGGTTCCCCGGGAAGGCCAGCACCTCGCCCTCGGTCAAGGCATAGCGCTCGCCCGCCACCATCAGGTTGACGCGGCCGTCCAGGCAGGTGAAGAACTCGCGCGTGCCCGGCAGGTGCGGCGTGCCGGCCATCACGGCGCCGGGCTCGAAGTCCATCACCTCCATCATCTCGTCCGGCACCGACTCGGGCACCAGCACCCGCAGGCTCACGCCGCGCCCGCGCCCGGCCGGGCGGCTGCGCAGCGCCACCTCGTCGGCCGCCCAATGCCGCACCAGCGCGCGCGGCGAGGCCAGCAGTTCGTCGATCGGCACGCCGAACGCGCCTGCCACCTTCACCAGCACCGCGAGCGACGGGTTGCCGTCGCCCGACTCCAGCGTCGCGATCGTCGAGCGCGGCAGCCCCGCCGCCTTCGCAAGGCCCTCCTGCGTCAGCCCACGCGCATGGCGCAGGCTCACCAGGTTGCGCGCCAGGTGGGCGGCGGTCGGGTCGATGGGGGCGGGGGAAGGCGGCGTCTCGGTCATCGGACCCGCATTGTGTCGGCGGATCGGACGCTTCGCCACTTTGCCGGACCGCGCGCTGGGCGCCACGGGCCGCGCTGCCTATCGTGCAGCCATCCCCTCACGGAGTCCCTTCATGAACCGCATCGATCCCCTCGCTGGCCTGCGCGTTGCCGTCACCGGCGGCACCTCGGGCCTCGGCCTCGCCCTGGTCCAGGCCCTCGCCGCGCGCGGCGCCCGCGTCGCCTTCATCGCCCGCGACGCCGCCCGCGTCCGTCGCGTCGCCGCCGACCTGCCCACCACCCACGGCATCGTCGGCGACGTCTCGCGCCAGGACGAGATCCACCCGATCGCGCTGCAGGTCACGGCCGCGCTCGGCGGGCTGGACGTGCTCGTCAACAACGCCTCCAGCCTCGGCCCGGTGCCGCTCGCGCTGCTCGCCGACACCGAGTGCGAAGACCTGCAGGCTGCCCTCGCGACCAACGTGCTCGGCCCGTTCCGCCTCGGCAAGGCGCTGCTGGGGGCGCTTGCCGCCTCGGCCCGCGACGGCCGCACGACCCTGGCGCTGAACATCAGCAGCGACGCCGCCGTCACGCCCTACGCCGGCTGGGGTGCCTACGGCGCGAGCAAGGCGGCGCTGCACCACCTGAGCCGCATCTGGGATGCCGAGCTGCGCGAGCACGGCGTGCGCGTGCTGTCGGTCGACCCGGGCGACATGGACACGCCGCTGCATGCGCTCGCCGTCCCCGACGCCGACCCCGCCGCGCTGCAGCGTCCGGCGGATGCCGCCCGGCTGATCGTCGCATTGATCGCCAGCACCGTGTCCATCCGGGAGTTCGCATGAAGGCCGCCGCCCTCCCCATCCAGCGCCCGCGCGACGCCCGCCTGCTGGTCGTCGATGCCGACGGCGAGCTTCGGCATGCCGAGCGGTCCCAGCTCGCCCGCCACCTGCGCCCCGGCGACCTGCTGGTCGCGAACGATGCGGCCACGCTGCCCGCCAGCCTGGCCGGCGTCCACGCCCCGACCGGCTCGGCGATCGAGGTGCGCCTGGCCGGCCGGCGCTCGCTCGCCGTCGACGCGGTGCACGATTTCAGCGCGGTCGTGTTCGGCCCCGGCGACCACCGCACCCGCACCGAGGACCGCGCCCTGCCGCCGCCGCTGCGGCCCGGCGACCGGCTGCAGCTGGGGCCGCTCGCGGCCAGCGTCGTGCGGACGCTCGACCACCCGCGCCTCGTCGACCTGCGCTTCGAGGGCACGCCGGATGCCATCTGGGCCGGCATCGCCCGCCACGGCCGGCCGGTGCAGTACGCGCACCTGGCGCAGCCGCTGGCGCTGTGGGACGTGTGGACGCGCGTCGCCGCGCTGCCGGTCGCCTTCGAGCCGCCGTCCGCCGGCTTCATGCTCGACTGGCAGCTGCTGCATGCGCTGCGCGAGCGCGCCATCGGCTTCGCCACGCTCACCCACGCGGCCGGCCTGTCGTCGACCGGCGATGCGGCGCTCGACGCGCGCCTGCCCTTCGACGAGCCCTACCACCTGCCCGAGGCCACGGTGCAGGCCATCGCCGACACGCAGCGCAGCGGCGGGCGCATCGTCGCGCTCGGCACCACGGTCGCGCGCGCGCTCGAGCATGCCGCCGCCCAGGGCCGTCCGCTGCAGGCCGGCATGGGCCTCGCCACCCAGCGCCTGGGCCCGTCGAGCCGGCTGCGCGTGGTGGACGTCCTCCTCAGCGGCACCCACGAGCCCGGCAGCAGCCACCACGCGCTGTTGCAGGCCTTCGTCGACGACGCGCTGCTGCGCCGCACCGACGCGGCGCTCGAGGCCGGCGGCTACCGCACGCACGAGTTCGGCGACTCGGTGCTCATCGAGGCCTCGCGGGAACCGGGACGGCGGGCGGAGCGGCGGGCCCAACTTTCACCGCGCCAGGCTTCACGAACGATCGTGCGATCCGGGTCGACCCCCGGGTGGGCGGGGTTGTTGCGGCCGGCCTGAGCCCGAATAATCGGCGCCATCTCACAAACAGATGGCCCGAGGAGACGCATGACCCCGACCCGCACCGCTGCCGCCGCATTGGTTCTCGCCCTGTCCCTTGGCGCAGGCGCCGCGCAGGCGGCCTCGACCGCCACCAAGTTCGAGCCGATGCTGCAGGTGCAGGGCACGCCCCTGCTGCTGAACGGGGCGGGCACGCGCTTCAAGGCGATCTTCAAGGTCTACGACCTGGGGCTGTACACGACGAAGAAGGTGCACACGCCGGAAGAGCTGATCGCGCTGCCCGGGCCGAAGCGGCTGCAGTTCACCGCACTGCGCGACCTGCCCGGCACCGACCTGGGGCGGCTGTTCATCAAGGGCATGTCGGAGAACTCGTCGAAGGAGCTGGTGCAGAAGCACACGCTGTCGGCGACGCGGCTCATCGACATCTTCTCCGGCCGCTCGAAGATGGCCGCCGGCGAGAACTTCGCGATGGAGTTCATCCCCGGCAAGGGCACGACCTTCTACATCATGGGCCAGCCCCAGGGCGAGCCGGTGGGCGATGCGGAGTTCTTCTCGATGGTGCTGAAGATCTGGGTCGGTGCCTCGCCGGCCGACCACCTGCTGAAGGCGGCGCTGCTGGGGCAGGACAAGGAGTGAGGGGCATCGCCCGCCCGGCTTGCCAGGCAGGCCCCGATCATGTACATATCATGTCCATGATTCATCCTTCGGAGTCGTCCCGTGTCCGGCGCCATTGAACGCATCGTGGTGCAGGCCACGTCCCAGGAGAAAAAGGCCATTGCCGCCAAGGCCGAGCGGCTGGGGCTGCCGATTTCCGAGCTGATGCGGCGCGGTGCGGCGGCGTACGAGTCCGAAGAGGGCGAGGCCGGGCTGATCGCGCTGGCCGATGCGGCGAAGGCGGCGGCCGACCGGGCGGCGGCCTCGATCGACGATGCGCTCGACTTCATTGCGGCGAGCAACCAGCGCATTGCCGCGATGGAGTCCCAGGCGGCGAAGGCGATCCAGGCGACGGCGCGCAAGGCCGCCTGATGGGGGTCACCGAGAAGATCTGGAGTGCGTTCACCTCCGTCATCAAGCTCGAGGACAAGGTCAACCGCCAGTCCGAGGCGATGAAGTCCCAGCAGCAGAAGATCGAGGACCTGACCGGGCGCGTGATCCGGCTCGAGGCCCAGCTCGAGCTGCTGACCGGTGCCGCGATGATCAAGCGGCTGAAGGGCGACTGAGCGGGGGCCGCCGGGCCCTCACGCCCGCTCGAACTTGAACACGCCCACGCTGGCCGTCAGGTTGGGCCGGCGTCGGCGCACCCGGCCGTCCTGGATGCCGAACGAGTCGAGGATCTGCAGCCCGTTCTTGCGCGCCAGCACCTCGAAGTCGGCGTAGGTGCCGACGCGGATGTTCGGCGTGTCGTACCACTCGTAGGGCAGGGCCTTGGTCACCGGCATGCGGCCGGTGGCGATGCGCAGGCGGTTCGGCCAGTGCGCGAAGTTGGGGAAGCTCACGATGCCCACGCGGCCGACGCGAGCCGTCTCCAGCAGCATGCGCTCGGCATTGCGCAGGTGCTGCAGGGTGTCGAGCTGCAGCACGACGTCGAAGCTGCGGTCCTCGAACATCGCGAGGCCCTCTTCGAGGTTCAGCTGGATCACGTTGACGCCGCGCTGGGTGCAGGCCAGCACGTTGGCGTCGGCGATCTCGATGCCGTAGCCGCTGCATTGGCGGTGGTCGCGCAGGTGGGCGAGCAGCTCGCCGCTGCCGCAGCCGAGGTCGAGCACGCGCGAGCCCGGCGGCACGAGTTCCGCAATGAGTTCGATGTCCTTCTTGTCGCTCATGCCCCAAACTCCCGCGCGATGTTGTCGAAGCGCGCCCGCAGCACCCCGTGGTAGCGCGCGTCGTCGAGCAGGAAGGCATCGTGGCCGTGGGGGGCGTCGATCTCGGCGTAGCTGACGTCGAAGCGGTTGTCGAGCAGGGCGCGCACGATCTCGCGCGAGCGCTCGGGCGAGAAGCGCCAGTCGGTGGTGAAGCTGACGAGCTGGAACTTGCAGCGCGCGGTCGCGAAGGCGGCGCTCAGGTCGCCGCCGAACTCGCGGGCCGGGTCGAAGTAGTCGAGCGCGCGGGTGATCAGCAGGTAGGTGTTGGCGTCGAAGTACTCGCTGAACTTGTCGCCCTGGTGGCGCAGGTAGCTCTCGATCTCGAACTCGATGTCCTGGGTGCTGTAGCCGGGGACGCCGGCCTTCAGACCGCGGCCGAACTTGGCCTCCATCGCGTCGTCGCTGAGGTAGGTGATGTGGCCGATCATGCGGGCCACGCGCAGGCCGCGCTTGGGCACGACGCGGTAGCCGTAGTAGTGGCCGCCGTGGAACTCGGGGTCGGTGACGATGGCGCGGCGCGCGACCTCGTTGAACGCGATGTTCTGGGCCGACAGGTTGGGGGCGGTCGCGACGGCGATGCAGTGGCGCAGGCGCTCGGGGTGGCGCAGCGACCAGCTCAGTGCCTGCATGCCGCCCAGGCTGCCGCCGAGCACGGCGGCCAGCTGGGTGATGCCCAGGCGGTCGAGCAGGCGGGCCTGGGCGTCGACCCAGTCCTCGACGGTGACGACCGGGAAGTCGGCGCCGTAGATGCGGCCGGTCGCGGGGTCGACGTGCATCGGGCCGGTGGAGCCGAAGCAGGAACCGGGGTTGTTGATCCCGATGACGAAGAAGCGGTTGGTGTCCAGCGGCTTGCCGGGGCCGACGAGGTTGTCCCACCAGCCTTCGCTGCGCGCCTCGCCGGCATAGGTGCCGGCGACGTGGTGCGAGGCGTTCAGCGCGTGGCACACCAGCACCGCGTTGCTGCGCTCGGCGTTGAGGCTGCCGTAGGTCTCGTAGACCAGCGTGTAGTCACTCAGGCGCGCACCGCTGCGCAGCGGCAGCGGCTCGGTGAACGGCATCACCTGCGGCTTGACATCTCCGACGGAACCCATGCGGATCGCACCCAGAAAAGAAAACACCGGCGTCGCGAAAGATCGGGACAACCGGTGTGCGTCCTGTCTTTAGCTGTTTTTATAAAGCGCCCGCAAGCCGGAACAAATCAGCGCGAGGGGAGTATAGCCTCGTAGCCCGGATGCCAATCCGGGGATCGTCTCTCCCATCGACGGCCGCTCCCGGATTGCGCTTCGCTCCATCCGGGCTACGAAGTGCAAGCGAAGCGATGCGCCCATCAAGCCACGCCCGCGGAACCGGCTTTGCCGGGCCGCAGGGTGGCGCCCCTCGGGGGCAGGAGCGCAGCGACTGGGGGCTCACTGTCTCGCCACCTCGGTGCGGCGGCACACCTCGTTGCCGTCCACCGTCGCCCACTCGCCGCCGGTCTGCAGGCACACCAGGCGCGCCGTCTCGTGGCGGACGCGGATGCGCTCGGGCGCCGTGGCGATGCGGAATACCGCGGCCGACACCGCGATGACGCTCACGAGCGCGAAGGCGGTGCGTGCGAATCTCGTGCCCATGGCGCTGCTCCCGTGAAGGCCCCGCCGGTACCGCATCCCGCGGTGCCGTGCGTCTCGATTCTGGGGCATTTGGCCGGGCTTTGCCGCGCCGCTAGCATCCCCACTTTTACGCATCGCCTTCCCGTGTCAGATCCGCATCACGCACCCGAGCACTGGGCCGAGGACGCCGGCGACGCCGACGTCGCCCACCTCGACATCCCGCCGCACGCGAGCCGCGAGCGCCGCTTCGAGATCTTCTGCAGCTTCAACGTCGCCCACCTGGGCGGCGGCCCCGCCACGCACGGGCTGCGCGTGTTGATCAACGGCGCCCAGGAATGGACCCGCCGCGTCGAGACCCACCCCGGCGCCGATTCCCTCGACGTGCGACTGCGCCGCACGGTGCCGGTCGGCGAACCGCTGCGCCTCACGGCCCGCACCGAGGTGCACGGCGCCCGGCGCCTGCGGCTCACCCTCAGCGCCGACGAGGACGAGGCGTGAGCGCCGTGCGTGCTCAGTGCAGCCGCACCGCCGACAGGCCCAGCAGCCCGATGAGCCCGATCGCGATCAGGTAGATCGCGACGATGAAGTTCAGCAGCTTGGGCATCACCAGGATCAGGATGCCGGCGACGAGCGAGATGAGCGGGGTGAGGCTGAGATGGATGTTCAAGGGCGTTCCTGTGGGCGAATTGGAATGGGACGGGCCGCGTGTCCCTAGAATGTCGGCCCGCGCACGCACCGTGCGTTCCCCGAATTCTCCCCAGATTTCCCCTGGAGCCCGCCGTGGACCTGAAACTTCCCATTGTCATCATCGACGAGCTCACCGAGTCCGTCATCCGCTCCACCGGCACCCTCGACCTGGCCAGCGGCGAGATCCGCAACGTCAAGTACGAGGACTACGACCCCGCCACCCAGGGCCTGCCGATCGAGGACGAGACCTACGAGTTCACCTCGGGCCTGCTCACCAACGGCAAGCGCGACGTCGAATTCCGCATCGAGGTCGACATCATGTCGGGCACCTACTCGGTCACCCCCAGCGAGCTGCTCGAGCTGAAGGGCCGCGCCGCCAAGCTGTTCTCCACCAAGTGACGCGGCCCGGCGCTGGCGGCCGGGGCCGCCAGCGGCTACGCTTGGCGCCTTCAGCCACGCGTCCACCGGGAGACCCGCCATGCCGTCCAGCCCCGAAGCCCGCCTCCTGATCGCCCAGGGCGGCGGCCCGACCGCGGTGATCAACCAGTCCCTGGTCGGCGCCGTGCTCGCCGCCCAGTCCTTCCCGGAGGTGCGCGCCGTCTACGGCGCCCGCCACGGCGTGCGCGGCATCGTCGACGAGGACTTCATCGACCTCGGCCGCGAGACCCGCCCCCACCTCGAGGCCGTCGCCGCCACCCCCGCGTCGGCCCTGGGCAGCACGCGCGACAAGCCCGACCTGGCCTACTGCCGCGCCATCCTGAAGGTGCTGCAGGCGCATGCCATCAGCCATTTCCTCTACATCGGCGGCAACGATTCGTCGGACACGATCCGCATCGTCAGCGAGGAAGCCCGCCGCGCCGGCCACCCGCTGCGCTGCATCCACGTCCCCAAGACCATCGACAACGACCTGGTGGGCAACGACCACACGCCGGGCTATGCGTCCGCCGCCCGCTTCGTCGCCCAGGCCTTTGCCGGCGCCGACCTCGACAACGCCGCCCTGCCCGGGGTCTACCTCGGCGTGGTGATGGGCCGCCACGCCGGCTTCCTGACCGCCGCCTCCGCGCTCTGCGCCCGCTACCCGGACGACGGCCCGCACCTGATCTACCTGCCCGAGCGCGTGTTCGACCGCGAGCGCTTCCTCGCCGACGTGAAGGCCACGCACGAGCGCCTGGGCCGCTGCGTGATCGCGGTGTCCGAGGGCATCCACGACGCGTCCGGCGAGCCCATCGCCGCCGCGCTCGCCGCGGGCGGCCCGGAGCGCGACGCGCACGGCAACGTGCAGCTCTCGGGCACCGGGGCCCTTGCCGACCTACTGTGCGAGCTCATCAAGGACCGGCTGAAGATCAAGCGCGTGCGAGGCGACACCTTCGGCTACCTGCAGCGGTCCTTCCTCGGCTGCGTCTCCGACGTCGACCAGCGCGAGGCGCGCGAGGTCGGCGAGACGGCCGTGCAGTTCGCGCTGCGCGGCGATCGGGACGGCTCGGTCGCGATCCAGCGCTGCGGCGACTACGCGGTGCGCTACGAACTGCTGCCGCTGGCGGCGGTGGCCGGCAAGACCCGCGTGATGGAAGAGGCCTTCCTGGACGGCAGCGGGCACTACGTGACACAGGCCTTCCACGACTACCTGCGTCCGCTGCTCGGCAGCGGCCTGCCTCAGGCGCACCGGCTGCGTGGCCACCCGGTGGCGAAGCGGCTGGCCTGAGGCCGCTGCCGGCCGGCCGGTCGGTCATTTCCTACTGCAAGTCCCGTCGCAGGCCGACGCACGCGGACCGCCCGAGCGGGTCTGATGGAGTCATGCCGGATCGACAGGGGCGTCAGTCCGCGGTCCGGCTCCGTTCCACCCGAGAAAGGACCGACCCATGAAACCCAGGATGCTGCTGTTGTCCGCGCTGGTCGCCGGCGCCTTCGGTTCGCAGGCCGTGCTCGCGCAGACCGCGGCCACCACCGACGACCCCTCGGCGCCGAAGACGCGCGAGCAGGTGAAGGCGGAGACCAGGGCTGCCGCGGCGAACGACGAGATCCCGCGCGGCGAGGCCCGCAAGCACAAGCGCAAGCCGCTCACGTCGGAGACGACGCGCGAGCAGGTCAAGGCCGACACCAAGGCCGCGCGCGCGATGGGCGAGATGAAGATGACCGAGGGCGAGCTGAACAAGCTGCCGCCGCCGGCCGCCGGCTCGCCCGCGCCCGCAAGCCGTGCCGACGTGAAGGCTGAAACCCTGCGTGCGAACAGGAACGGCGAGATCGAACGCAGCGAGGAATCCGGCAAGCCGAAGAAGTAGCCCGGATGACAATCCGGGATCGTCCGTCGCTTCGACGGCCGCTCCCGGATCCTGTTGCGCTGCGGGCGCGCCCGCCGCCCTGTCCATCGCCTACCATCGCAGCACCACGAGGAGGGCTGCGATGCACGATTGGCTGCTCAGGCTGAACCAGCATTTTCCGATCCGCTACAGCGCCTGGCTGCTGTCCGGCGTCGGGCTCCTGCTCAGCGCGTTCGCCTTGGTGGCGTTCGGCGTCGGCCTGTTGTGGTTCCTGCTGTTCGGCCTGCTGGTCGCGGTCGGCGCGCGCGACGTGCTGCAGGCCCGCCACTCGGTGCTGCGCAACTACCCGGTGATCGGCCACCTGCGCTTCCTGCTGGAGTTCATCCGGCCCGAGATGCGCCAGTACTTCATCGAGGGCGACAACGAGGCCGCTCCCTTCTCGCGCCAGCAGCGCTCGCTGGTCTACCAGCGGGCCAAGGGCGACCCCGACAAGCGCCCCTTCGGCACCCAGATGGACGTGGGGGCGCTGGGCTACGAGTGGATCAACCATTCGCTCGCGCCGACCGAGTTGCCCACGCACGACTTCCGCGTGATGATCGGCGCGAACCGGGCCCAGCCGTATTCGGCCAGCGTCTTCAACATCTCGGCCATGAGCTTCGGCGCGCTGTCGGCGAACGCCATCCTGGCGCTGAATGCCGGTGCCAGGCGCGGCGGCTTCGCGCACGACACCGGCGAGGGCAGCATCAGCCGCCACCACCGCGAGAATGGCGGCGACCTGATCTGGGAGATCGGCTCCGGCTACTTCGGCTGCCGCCATGAAGACGGCAGCTTCGACGAGGAGCGCTTCGCCGAGAACGCGCGCCAGCCGCAGGTGAAGATGATCGAGCTCAAGCTCAGCCAGGGCGCCAAGCCGGGCCACGGCGGCGTGCTGCCGGGGCCGAAGGTCACGCCCGAGATCGCCGAGGCGCGCGGCGTGGCCACCTGGGTCGACTGCATCTCGCCGGCGCGCCACAGTGCCTTCTCGACGCCGGTGGAGATGATGCAGTTCATCGAGCGGCTGCGCACGCTGTCGGGCGGCAAGCCGACCGGCTTCAAGCTGTGCATCGGCCATCCGTGGGAGTGGTTCGCGCTCGCCAAGGCGATGCTCGTGACCGGCATCACCCCGGACTTCATCGTCGTCGACGGCGCCGAGGGCGGCACCGGGGCGGCGCCGCTGGAGTTCACCGACCACGTCGGCGCGCCGCTGCAGGAGGGCCTGCTGCTGGTGCACAACACGCTGGTGGGGCTGAACCTGCGCGACCAGGTGCGCCTGGGCTGCGCCGGCAAGGTGGTCAGCGCCTTCGACATCGCGCGCATGATGGCGCTCGGCGCCGACTGGTGCAATGCGGCGCGCGGCTTCATGTTCGCGCTCGGCTGCATCCAGGCGCAGGCCTGCCACACCGGCAACTGCCCGACGGGGGTGAGCACGCAGGACCCGCATCGCCAGCGGGCGCTGGTGGTGCCGACCAAGGCCGACCGGGTCTACAGCTACCACCAGAACACGCTGCACGCCCTCAAGGAACTGGTGCAGGCGGCGGGGTTGACGCACCCGGGCGAGATCACCGCGTCGCACATCGTACGGCGCAACGCCGACCACGAGGTGAAGCTGCTCGCCAACCTGCTGCCTTTCCTCAAGCCGGGGGTTCTGCTGGACGGCAGCGAGCCGTCGCTGAACGTGTTCAGGCTGTATTGGCCGCTGGCGCAGGCCCACAGTTTTGCGATGGCTGCCTCGCCTGTCTAAGCCCCCGTGAATGAGGGGGGTGCCCCGGGGTCGTGGGGATGCACCGTTTTGTGGCGGGCCGAAGAATGAGCGATCTTCCTGGCTGCCCGCGATCCATGCTTTCCGTCGTCCTCCTGCAGCGTGACCACGAGGCCAGTCCTCGCCTGGCGTCCCTCATCGACGCCGCGCCGGGCTTCCGGGTCGTCGGCACCGTGCACACGGTCGAGGAGGCGCGGCCGCTGATCGCGCGTACCGACCCCGACATCCTGGTGACCGATCTGCGCGTGCAGGACGGCAGCGTCGACGGCCTGCTGGGCGACCTGCGCCAGGGCGGGCGGGCAACCCGCCCGCAGGTGCTGGTGACGCTGGTGTCGCACGACGACGCGGTGCTGCTGCAGGCGCTGCGCGCCGGGGCCGACGGCTACTGGGTGCACGCGAACGCCCCGGAGGCGCTGGTCGCGGGGCTGCAGGAAGTGGCGCGCGGCGAATCGCCGATGTCGCCGATGATTGCGCGCCAGGTGCTGTCGCATTTCGAGTCCCCGCCGCAGCGGGCGCTGGCCGACACGATGACCGAGGCGCTGAACCCCCTGGTGCTGACCGGGATGGAGCGGCAGATCCTGCAGTGGCTGGCCCAGGGCTACCTGATCGACGAGATCGCGCAGCAGTGGCACGCCAGCGTGCACACCGTGGCCTGCGGCATCCGCCGGGTCTACCAGAAGCTGCAGTTCGACATTCGCGCGAACGGGCTGTCGTTGAGCTGATTCGGTGCGAGGGCTGTACAAGGCTTCGATACCTCAGCCCGAACGGGTTTTTGCCTTCGTCCGCTGAACACTCATCACCCGTTCGGGCTGAGGTATCGAAGCCTGCGTCGACCCTTCGCCCGGCTTACGCCGCCGGCGGCGCGGTGTCGATGAAACTCTGGCGCGCGGCCAGCTTCTCGTACAGCTTCGCCAGGTTCGGGTACGCCGAGCGCCAGTCGATGTGCGCAAACCGGAAATCCAGGTAGCCCAGCGCACACCCGGTCGCGATGTCGGCCAGCGTGAAGTGGTTGCCCGAGCACCAGGCCTTGTCGCCCAGCCCCCGGCTCATCGCCGCCACGCAGGCATGCACCTTGTCCATCTGACGGCTGATCCAGGCCGCGCTGCGCTGGCCCTCGGCACGGCCGACCCAGTTCTGCTCCAGCCGCGCCAGGATGGCCGCGTCCTGCAGGCCGTCGCCCAGCGCCTCCCAGGTGCGCACCTCGGTGCGCTCGCGGCCGGTCTCGGGAATCAGCTTGCCCACCGGCGAGCGGGTGTCGATGTACTCGACGATCACGCGCGAATCGAACACCGCCTCGCCGCCTTCCATCACCAGCACCGGCACCTTGCCCAGCGGGTTGGCCTTCAGGATCGCGTCGTTCTGCCAGACGTCTTCCAGTTCGAACTGGTAGTCGAGCTTCTTTTCCGCCATCACGATGCGCACCTTGCGCACGTAAGGGCTAGCGAGCGAGCCGATGAGTTTCATGTGTGGGGTGTCCCTGTCTGGAAAACGATTCTAGCCAAGGGTGCCGCCTGCGACGCCATCGATCTTCGGGATGCCGTCAGCGCCGCAACGTCCAGTCCACCTGCGCCGGCCGGCCCGGCAGCGCCAGCGCCGCCGTCGCCGCCGGCGTGCGCGCGACCACCCGCCCGCTGCGCACCACCGCGAGGCGCGTCGCCCGCAGCCGGATCGCCTCCACCGGGTCGCGCGCCTGCAGCAGCACGAAGTCGGCGCGCGACCCCGGTGCCAGGCCGTAGCCCTTCAGCCCCAGGATGCGCGCGTTGTTCACCGTCACGGCATCGAAGCAGGCCCGCATCTGCGCCTGCCCGGTCATCTGCGCCACGTGCAGGCCCATCTGCGCCACCTCCAGCATGTCGGCGCAGCCCGAGGAATACCACGGGTCCATCACGCAATCGTGGCCGAAGCCGACGTTCACGCCCGCCGCCATCAGCTCCGGCACGCGCGTCATGCCGCGTCGCTTCGGGTAGCTGTCGTGCCGGCCCTGCAGCGTGATGTTGATGAGCGGGTTCGCCACGGCATGCACCTGCGCCTCGGCGATCAGCGGCAGCAGCTTGCTGACGTAGTAGTTGTCCATCGAGTGCATCGAGGTCAGGTGCGAGCCGGTGACGCGGCCCTGCAGCCCGAGCCGCCGGGCCTGGAAGGCCAGGGTCTCGATGTGGCGCGACAGCGGGTCGTCGCTCTCGTCGCAGTGCATGTCGACCGGCAGGCCGCGCTCGGCCGCGAGCTCGCACAGCAGGCGCACGCTCTCGGTGCCGTCGGCCATCGTGCGCTCGAAGTGCGGGATGCCGCCGACCACGTCGACGCCCCGGTCGAGCGCGCGCTTCAGGTTGGCCAGCGCCGTCGGCGAACGCAGCACGCCGTCCTGCGGGAAGGCGACCAGCTGCAGGTCGAGCCAGGGCTTCACCTGCTGCTTCACGTGCAGCAGCGCCTCCACCGCCAGCAGCCGGTCGTCGCAGACGTCGACGTGCGAGCGCACCGCCAGCAGCCCCTTGGCGACCGCCCAGTCGCAATACTGCAGCGCGCGCTCGACCAGCGCCTCCTGCGTCAGCAGCGGCTTCAGCTCGCCCCACAGCGCAATGCCCTCGAGCAGGGTGCCGCTCTGGTTGACGCGCGGCAGGCCGTGGCTGAGCGTCGCGTCCATGTGGAAATGGGCGTCGACGAAGGGCGGCGAGAGCAGCCAGCCGTCGCCGTCCAGCCGCTCGGCGCCCTCGGGGCAGGGCAGGTTCGGGCCCAGGGCGTCGATGCGCCCGTCGCGGGCCAGCAGGTCCTGGCCGCGGCGGCCGTCGGGCAGGGTGACGTTGCGTACGAACAGCATCGGGTTCTCCATGGACATGACCTCCGAGGTCATCGACGGGGTGCGGCGTGGCCGCGATCATGCAGCCATCGCCTCTCGATCTCCTCAACCCACCACCACCAGGAGCACTCATGAATGATGCCAGCACCACGGTCCAGCGCTACCTCGCGATCTGGAACGAAGCCGACGCCGAGCGCCGCGCCCGGCTGATCGCGCAGCTCTGGGCGACCGACGCCCGCTACACCGACCCGCTGGCCGACGTGCGCGGCCACGAGGCCATCGGCGGCCTGGTCGGCGCCGTGCAGCAGCACTATCCAGGCCACCGCTTCGAGCCGTGCGGCAGCATCGATGCGCATGGCTGCTGGCTGCGCTTCTCCTGGCAGCTGCGCGACGCGTCCGGCCGCGGCGTGGCCCGCGGCACCGACTTCGCCGAGCTGCTGGACGACCGCCGCCTGCGCAGCGTCACCGGCTTCCTCGACCAGGCGCCCACCTGAACCCCGACACCCCCTCGAAAGGAGTTGCCATGAATGGCGTTGACCTCGTCCCCCTCGCCGTCGGCCACATGATCGGCCTCGGCGCCATCGGATCCTGCCTCGGCGTCGGCGTGATGGCCAGCAAGTACCTGGAGGCCTCGGCGCGCCAGCCCGAGCTGATGGAGCCGCTGCAGCAGAAGGTGTTCCTGCTCGTCGGCGTGCTGGACGGCGCCTTCATCATCGCCACCGGCATCGGCCTGTGGTTCGCGACCGCCAACCCCTTCAAGGGCTGAGAGCGCCTACTTGGTGCCGAACAGGCGATCGCCGGCGTCCCCCAGGCCCGGCACGATGTAGCCATGCTCGTCGAGCTGCCGGTCGACCGCGGCCACGTAAACCGGCACGTCGGGATGCGCCTCCTGGAAGTGGCGCAGGCCCTCGGGCGCGGCGAGCAGGCAGACGAAGCGGATCGACCTCGGCCGCGTCTCCTTCAGCCGGTCCACCGCCGCCACCGCCGAGTTGCCGGTGGCGAGCATCGGGTCCAGCACGATCGCGTCGCGCTCGTGCATGTCGGCCGGCATCTTGAAGTAGTACTCCACCGCGACCAGCGTCTTCGGGTCGCGGTACAGGCCGACGTGGCCGATGCGCGCCCCCGGCACCACGTTCAGCATGCCGTCCAGGAAGCCGGCCCCGGCGCGCATGATGCTCACGAACACCGTCTTCTTGCCGTCGATCACCGGGGCCTGCATGGTCTCGAGCGGCGTCTCGATCTCGATCATCTGGGTCGGCATGTCGCGCGTCACCTCGTAGGCCATCAGCATGCTGATCTCGTTCAGCAGGCGGCGAAAGCTGTTGGTGCTGCGGTCCTTCTGGCGCATCAGCGTCAGCTTGTGCTGGATCAGCGGATGGGTGACGTGGTGCACCGGCGCGGGCGGGGGGGTGGGCGACATGAGGATCTCCTCGGGGTGTGTCAGTTATATCGGCTCCCGGCGCGGGGAACCAGCATTTCGTCACGCCCGCTGCGCCGCGCGCCTCAAGTCGCGCCCCCCGGCCGTCGAAAGACAGGCGTCCCCTCGTCCTGCCGAGATCCATGCGATCCATGCCCCTCGCGTCACCGTTCCGCCGCCTCGCCCTGCTGCTGCCCGTGCTCGCCGCGCTGCCGTTTCCCGCCGCGGCGCAGGAGCTGCGCATCCTCACCGAGGAGCTGCCGCCCTACAACATGACGCAGAACGGCCAGGTCACCGGGCTCGGCACCGAGGTGGTCCAGGCCGTGCTCAAGGAGGCCGGCATGGGCGGCACGGCGATCCAGGTGCTGCCCTGGGCGCGCGCCTACGACATCGCGCTGAACGACGAGAACGTGCTGATCTACTCGATCGCGCGCACGCCGCAGCGCGAGAAGCTCTTCAAGTGGGTCGGCGTGATCGCGCCCACCCACTGGTACCTGTTCTCCCTCAGCGAGCGCCGCCTGCCGGTGAAGACGCTGGAGGACGCCCGCAGGTACCAGATCGCCACCGTCAACGAGGACGCCGGCGAGCAGTACCTCGTCGCCAAGGGCTTCCAGATCGGCCTCAACCTCCAGTCGAGCAACCGCTACGAGCTGAACTACGAGAAGCTGCGCGGCGGCCGCGTCGACCTGTGGATCTCCAACGAGCTCAACGCCATGTACCTGGTGCGCCAGGCCGGCGACGACCCGGCGCGCAGCGTCCTGCGGGCGGTCGCGCTGACCGACCTCGGCAGCGAGGCCGGGCTCGACATGGCCTTCAGCCTGCGCACGCCCGATGCCGTGGTCGAGCGCTTCCGCAAGGCGCTGGAGACGGTCAAGAAGAACGGCACGTATGAGAGCCTTCAGAAGAAGTGGCTCTGAGTCCACGCTGATCGGCCCGCACCCGCCGCCGGACGCGGGCGGCTCGCTCGGCCGCCGGCTGGTGCTGGCCGTGCTGGCCTTCGGCCTCGTCTTCACGCTCGCCGCGGTGGCGGTGCGCACCTGGTCGGCCTGGCAGGCCAACGTGGCGGCGATGACGGCCGAGCTGACCCTGATCGACCAGGTCTTCCAGCGCACGCTGTCGAAGGCGATCTGGGAGCTGGACCGCGAGGCCCTGCAGGCCCATGTCAGCGGCGTGGCCGAGGTCAGCCCGGTGGGCCGCATCGAGCTGCGCCTGCAGCAGAACGGCCGCACCACCGAGCTGATGGCGCGCCAGCGGCCCGAGGCCCGGCCCTCGTCGCTGGCCCCCGTGCTGCGGCGCGAGCTGGTCTACGAACCCTACCCGGGCGGCGCCCAGGTCGTCGGCGAGCTCATCCTGGCCGGCGACGAGCAGGTGCTCTGGGACCGCCTGCGCGGCGAGCTGGCCGGCATCGTCGTGACCCAGGGCATCCAGTCGCTGCTGCTGGCGGGCCTGATCACCTGGCTGTTTCACCGCTCGGTCACGGTGCACGTGCGGCGGGTGGCGCGGCACCTGGACGAACTGACGCCCGAGACCCTGGACATGCCGCTGCGGCTGCAGCGCCGTCCGGGCCGGCGCGACGAGCTGAGCCTGCTCGAGGCCGGCGTCAACCACCTGCAGGGCAACCTGTCGGGCTACCTGGCGCGGCAGCGCCGGGACGAGCAGGACCTGGCCGCGCACCGCGACCGCCTGGCCGAGCTGGTGGACGAGCAGACCGCCGAGCTGCGTGCCGCGAACGCCCAGCTGCAGGAACTCTCGCGCAGCGATCCGCTCACGGGCCTGGCGAACCGGCGCCACTTCGACGAGCTGAAGGACGTCGAATTCCGCCGCGCCCAGCGCCTCGGCCAGCCGCTGTCGGTGCTGCTGTGCGACGTCGACTTCTTCAAGCGCTACAACGACACCTACGGCCACGCGCTGGGCGACGACTGCCTGCGCGGCATCGCCGACGCGCTGCGCCAGACCTTCGCGCGGGCCGGCGAGCTGGCGGCGCGCATCGGCGGCGAGGAGTTCGCGGTGCTGCTGCCGGCGGTGGACGAGGCGCAGGCCCGCGAGGCCGCCGAGCGGCTGCGCCAGGCGCTCGCCGAGCGCGAGATCCCGCACAGCGGCTCGCAGGTGGCGCCGCACGTCACGCTGAGCATCGGCGTGGCCCAGTTCGACCCCGCGACCATGGACCGCTTCGACGTCCTGCTGCAGCGCGCCGACCAGGCGCTGTACCGCGCCAAGCGCCAGGGCCGCAACCGGGTGGTGGCCTGATTCACCGAGGAGGATGCCGATGAAGCCCCTGCATGCCCTGTTCGCCGCCGCATGGCTGGCGCTGTCGGCCGCCGCGCCGGCCCAGTCGATCCACGGCGTGACCGAGGAGTCGGGCTACACCTGGCTCAGCGACGGCCGCGTCGCCGGCCCCGCCAGCGAGGTGGTCGCGGCGACGATGCAGCGGGCCGGGTTCGCCGACTACCGCGCCGGCATCTATCCCTGGGCACGTGCCTACGACATGGCGCTGCAGGAACCGAACGTGCTGATCTTCATGATCGCGCGCACGCCGCAGCGCGAGGCGCAGTTCAAATGGGCCGGCGAGTTCATGCGCATCGAGTACCACCTGTACAAGCTGCGCGCCGACAAGGACGTGGTCGTGCACACCCTGCAGGATGCCCGGGCCTACCGGGTCGGCGTGATGCGCGACGACGTGCGGCACCAGTTCCTGCAGGCCCAGGGCTTCACGCGGCTGGTGGTGTCGGCACAGAACGGCGAGAACTTCCGGCGCCTGCTGAACCGCCAGGTGCAGCTCGTGCCCATGCCCGAGCGCGACGCGCAGGCGCTGTGCGAGGAGGCCCACGTCGACTGCGCGGCGACGCTGGAGAAGGCGTACACGCTCGATGCGCTGTCGACCGGCCTGTTCATGGCCTACAGCCGCGGCACGCCGGACGAGGTGGTGGCGCGCACGCGCTCGGCGTTCGAGAAGCTGAAGTCGGACGGGACGGTCGCGCGGCTGATGGCGACGGTCAGGCGCTGACCGGCAGGGCGAGCTGCTCGCCGACCGCCCGCAGCACGCGCGGGTTCCACACCATGCCGATGTGGCTGCTGTCGACCTCGAGGTCGCGCACCAGGGCCGAGGCGCGCTCGCGCTCGCCGTGGGTGCAGGTCTGCCAGGCGACGATGCCGTCGTTGCGGCTGTAGATCGACACGGTGGGCACTGGCGGCGGGGTGCGCAGGCGCTCGCTCATCGCGGTGTCGAGGCGGGCCGGCGCGCCGTTGAGCAGGCGGTACAGCCAGCCGACGTGGCTGTGGTCGGCCTCCGCGTTGAAGGGCGTGCCGATGGTGATGACGCGGCGCACCTGTGGAGCGAGCAGCTTGCCGACCTCGCGGGCGTACAGGCCGCCCAGGCTCCAGCCGATCAGCGTCGCGCGGCCCTCGTGCTCGTCCAGCAGGCTGCGTACGTGGGCGGCGAGGTCGGCGACCCAGGCATCGACGTCGCCGCGCGGGCCGACGTTCAGGCCGCGGCCCCAGTCGAAGGCGGTGTAGCCGAGGGCGCGGCAGTGGTCGCGCAGCGGGGCCACGGCGTTGCCGTCGGCGGCGAGCCCGGGAAAGATGACGACCGGGTGGCCGTCGCCGGGCGGCAGGCCGGCGGGCGCGGCACGACCGAGCTTGTGGGAGACGAGTTCGACCGCGGCGCGCCAGGGTTCGCTCAGCAGCAGGCCGACGGCGGGGCGGGAGATCGCCGGCGAAGCCAGGCCCAGGGGCGCGGCGGTACAGGTGTCGGTGCTGGGCGGCATCGCGGTGCTCCTCAAGTCGATGGCCCGAGGCTACGGCGGTTGCGCGGGCACGCCCATCAGGCAAGGGCGGTGCGGGGTGTAGGACGCAAGGGAAGCGCGGTGCAGGCGGCTGGCTGACACGCGCCGGGCGGGCGTGTCGGTTGGGGGGGCGGTCAGCCGATCCCGTAGCCGGACCACCAGCCCCATTGCCGGTTCAGGCCGGAGGGCAGGGTGATGCGCAGCTGCTCGTGGCCGCTGCGCTGGGAGACGTAGGCGACGATGTCGTCGATCAGGTCCTGCGGCAGGTTGCGCACCGCGCCGCGGTCGCAGTCCGACAGGTCGAGCCGGCCGTCCAGGCTGTCGAGCCAGCGCCGCAGGATGCGGACGACCGCGGCCGAGCCGGCGACCTGGCGGGCATAGTCCTCGTCCAGACGCCGCAGCAGGCGCTGCTTGGGGGTGAGCGCCATGCCCGGCTGGGGTTGGGCGCGCGGGCCGGGGCCGTCCCAGAGGGAACGCCACCAGGTGATCCAGAGGTAGTCTCGCCAGCCGCGCATGAGGCGCTCAGTGGCGAGCCCGGCGCAGGAGTTCCGGTGTCCGGCTGCGAAACCGGGGCTTGTCGTTCAGGATTCCACGGCCGTCCCCGGCTTGCGCTGCGCTTCCTCCGGGCTGCGCAGGAGGCGCCTGCGGTGCAGCCAGGTCGCGATGCAGCGCTGGAGCGCGGCCGGGTCGGCGGGCTTGACGAAGTGGTGGTCGAAGCCCGCGGCCTCGGCGCGGTGGCGGTCGTTCTGCTGGCCGTAGCCGGTCAGGGCCAGCAGCAGCGCCTGGCGCGTGCCTTCCGACGCGCGCAATCGGGTCGCGACTTCATAGCCGTCGAGCACCGGCAGCCCGATGTCCAGCACCACCACCTCCGGCGCGAAGCTTGCGGCCAGCGCCAGCGCCTCGCCGCCGTCGCCCGCGGTGCGCACCTCGTGCCCGTGCAGGGCCAGCAGGTGCGCCACGCTGTGCGCCGCGTCGTGGTTGTCGTCCACCACCAGCACCCGCGCCGAACCGGCGGCCGCCTCGTTCACCGCTGCAGCGGCGGCCTCTCCGCCGTGCGCCAGCGCAATGCAGGGCAGGCGCAGCGTGAACACCGAGCCCCGGCCCATGCCCTCGCTGTGCGCCTCCAGGCTGCCGCCGTGCATCTGCGCCAGGCGCTGCGCCAGCGTCAGGCCGACGCCGAGGCCGCCCTGTGCCCGGTCCAGCGTGCGCGATCCCTGGGTGAAGAGGTCGAAGATGCGCGGCAGCAGCTGCGCATCGATGCCGATGCCCTGGTCCTTCACCCGGATCACCGCGCCCTGCGCCGAGGCACTCGCCTCCAGCTCGATGCGCGTGCCCTTCTCGCTGTACTTCGACGCGTTGTTCAGCAGGTTCGAGATCACCTGTGCCAGCCGCGCGAAATCCCCGTTCAGCCACATCGGCTCGGCCAGCGGCACCACGTGCAGGCTCTGCTCGCGCGCGTCGATCAGCGGCTGCGCCGTCTCGACGCTCTGGTGGATCACCGCGTTCAGCTCGACCTTCTCGCGGCTCAGCACGATCTTGCCCTGGCTGATGCGCGCGACGTCGAGCAGTTCCTCGATCAGCCGCGTCATCTGCCGCAGCTGGCGCACCATGATGTCGGCGGCCCAGTTGAACTTCGGGTCGGGCGGCGCGATGCGGCGGATCACCTCCAGCGCGGTGCGGATCGGCGCCAGCGGATTGCGCAGCTCGTGCGACAGCATCGCGAGGAACTCGTCCTTGCGGCGTCCCGATTCCTGGAGCTGCGTCTCGGCGGCCCGACGCTCGACGATCTCGGACTGCAGGCTGCCGTAGAGGATGGCGTTTTCCAAAGCAGCCGCGGCGCGGCCGGCCAGGTCGTCCAGCACCCGCCAGTCGGTGGTGAGTGCGGCATTGTCGGCCGCCACCAGCAGGGCGCCCAGCAGGCGGTCGCCGTTGACCAGCGGCCGTGCGCTGGCCGCATGCCAGCCCCCGCGCCCGGTGCGCGGCCCGCCGAAGGCGGCCGCATCCAGCGCTGCCAGCGCCGCCGCGTCCAGCGAGACGGTGCGCCGCTGCGCCAGGGCCGCCTGCAGCGCGTCCGACAGTGGTGCGGGCAGCGTCCCGAGCATCGTGCTGTGCAGGCCGCGCGCATCGGCGAGCACGAGCTTCTGGCGTGGCCCGGGCTCGTCGCCGGGCAGCACCAGCGCGCAGGTCGCCATCCCCGGCACGAGCAGCCGCGCGAGGCTGCGCACGCACACCTCGGCCTCCAGCGAGCCGCTCAGCTCGCGGCTCGCATTGGCCAGGAAGGCCGAGCGCCGGTCGTTGTCCTCCGCCACCCGGCGCGCCGCCTCGGCCGCAGCCACCGCCGCATGCGCATCCGCCTGGCGCCGGATCTGCCGCTGCAGCGCGAACAGGCGCACGAACACCCGCACCTTGCTGCGCAGGATGTGCGGCACCACCGGCGACTGGATGTAGTCGACCGCCCCCAGCGCATAGCCCCGCTCGGTCTGCATCTCGTCCGCGTAGGAGGTGATGAAGATGATCGGCGTGTCGACCGAGCGCTTGTACTGGCGGATCAGGGCGGCAGTCTCGAAGCCGTCGATGTCGGGCATGTTGACGTCGAGCAGGATCACCGCGAACTCGCGCTGCAGCACCTCGCGCAGCGCCTCGCGCCCGGAGCGCACGAACACCAGGTTCTGCCCCAGGTCTTCCAGCACGGTGCGGAAGACCAGCAGCTTCTCCGGCAGGTCGTCGACGATGAGGATGTCGACCCGAAGGTCTGGTCCCCCCCGGTCGCCCGGTACGGCAATATCGCTCATGTGCTGAGCCATCCCCGCAGCACCATCAGCAGGTACGCCGTGTCGACCGGCTTGGACAGGTAGTCCCAGGCTCCTGCGTCGATGCACTTCTCGCGGTCTCCCTTCATCGCCTTCGCCGTCACCGCGATCAGCGGCAGCTCCTTGCCGCGCGGCAGCCGCCGCATGCGGCGCATGGTCTCCATGCCGTCCATCTCCGGCATCATGATGTCCATCAGCACGATGTCGATGCTCGGGTCGGTCTCGACCAGCCGGATCGCGTCGCGCCCGTTCTCGGCCGAGACGATGACCATGCCGTGGCTGTCCAGCACGGTGGCGAGCGCGAAGATGTTGCGGATGTCGTCGTCGACGATCAGCACCTTGCGCCCCTGCAGCCGGCGGTCGGCCTCGTGCAGCGCAAGCGCCGAGCGGCGCTCTTCCTCCGACATCGTGGCCTCGCCGCGGTGCAGGAAGAAGGCCGAGGCGTCCAGCATCCGCTCGAGCGTGTCGGCCCGGCGCAGCGCAAAGGCGCTGTGGCCGCGCTCCCAGCGGTTCGCCACCGCCTCGTCGCCGCTCGCCAGCACGATCGGCAGCTGGCGCGCGAGCGGCCGCGATTCCAGCGACTCGATCACGTCCTCGGGCCCGAAGTCCGGGACGCTGCCGTCGGTGATCAGGCAGTCGATGCCGCCGTGGGCGATGCGCTCGCGCGCTGCGGCGGCGCTGTCGGCGCGCACGATGTCGGTCTCGCCGTCGATCGCGCCCAGGAAGCCGGCGCGCGCCGGCGTGTCGCCCATCATCACCAGCAGGCGCTTCCTGCGCCGGTCGGCGAACTCGTGCAGGTGGCCGAGCGCTTCCTCGACCTGGTCCGCCGACTGCAGCGGCTTGGTGAGGAAGCCCACCGCGCCGGAGCGCAGCGCGCGTTCGCGCGAGTCATCGGTGGACACCACGCAGACCGGGATGTGGCGCGTCGCAAGGTCGGACTTCAGCCGCTCCAGGATGCGCCAACCCTCCATGTCGGGCAGGTGGATGTCGAGCGTGATGACCGCCGGCTGGAAGTCCCGCGTCATCGCGAGCGCCGCCGCGCCGCTGGTGCTGACCAGGCCCTTGAAGCCGACGTGCCGGGCCGCGTTCAGCAGCACCTCGGCGAAGGCCAGGTCGTTCTCGACGATCAGCAGCACCTTGTCGCCGAGCAGGATGTCGGCGCGGTCGTCGTTCGACGGGTTCTGCGCCAGCGGGCTGTCCTCGAGATCCTCGAGGACGGCCGGGGCGGGCGACGGGGCGGGCGCCGGCAGGGGTAGCGGGTGGCTGCGCGGCCGCTCCAGCGCCTCGGGGACGACCGCCGGCGGCAGCGCCCGCCCGTGGCGCGGGCTGCGCGTCGGGCTGTAGCTCTGCGGCAGGTACAGCGTGAAGGTGCTGCCCTGGGCCGGCGCGCTCACGAGGCGGATCTCGCCGCCCAGCAGCCGCGCCAGCTCGCGGCTGATCGCGAGGCCGAGCCCGGTGCCGCCGTACTTGCGCGAGGTCGAGCCGTCGGCCTGCTGGAAGGCCTCGAAGATGATCTGCTGCTTGTCCGGCGAGATGCCGATGCCGGTGTCCGAGACGGAGAAGGCCAGCACCTGGGCGGCGCGGTTCAGGTCCTCGTTGTCGCGCGACCAGCCGCTGTCGACGATCTCCATCGACAGCCGCACCGAGCCCTGGTGCGTGAACTTGAAGGCGTTCGACAGCAGGTTCTTGACGATCTGCTGCAGCCGCTTGACGTCGGTGAGGATGGTCTTGGGCAGCATCCCCGTCGCGACGATCTCGAAGCCCACGTGGCGCGACTCGGCGACGTGGCGGAAGCTGCGTTCCACCGAGCGCTGCAGGTCCTCCAGGCGCAGCTCCGAGACGTCGACCGCCACCGTGCCGGACTCGATCTTCGACAGGTCGAGGATGTCGTTGATGAGCATCAGCAGGTCGTTGCCCGACAGGTGGATGGTCTTGGCGAACTCCACCTGGCGCGGGGTCAGGTTGCCGTCGGCGTTCTTGCACAGCTGGTCGGACAGGATGAGCAGGCTGTTCAGCGGCGTGCGCAGCTCGTGCGACATGTTGGCCAGGAACTCCGACTTGTACTTCGAGGTCAGGGCCAGCTGCTCGGCCTTTTCTTCCAGGGCCTGGCGGGCCTGCTCGACCTCCTGGTTCTTGCGCTCGACCTCCTGGTTCTGGTGCACCAGCAGCCTGGCCTTCTCCTGCAGCTCCTCGTTGGTCTGCTGCAGTTCCTGCTGGCGGCTCTGCAGCTCTTCAGCGAGCGACTGCGACTGGGTCAGCAGGTCCTCGGTGCGCATGTTCGCGCTGATGGTGTTGATGACGATGCCGATCGACTCGGTCAGCTGGTCCAGGAAGGCCTGGTGCGCCGGGTTGAAGCGCTCCAGCGAGGCCAGCTCCAGCACGCCGCGCACCTCGCCCTCGAAGACGATGGGCAGCACCAGGATGTCGAGGGCCGCGCCCTCGCTCAGGCCGGTGGCGATGCGGAAGGCGTTGCCCGGCACGTTGGTCAGCAGGATCTTGGTCTTCTCGACCGCGCACTGGCCGACCAGGCCCTGGCCGAGGTCGACTTCCTTGCCGTGCGCCGCCTGGCCGCCCGAGGCGTAGCTCGCGAACAGCTTCAGGCGCGGGCCCTGGCCGCTGCCGGTGAGCACGTAGAACTCCGCCTGCTGCGCGCCGACCACCGGCGCCAGCTCGGACAGGATCAGCTGGCCCACCGTCAGCAGGTCCTTCTGCCCCTGGAGCATGCGGCTGAACTTGGCGAGGTTGGTCTTCAGCCAGTCCTGCTCGGTGTTCTTCTGCGTCGTGTCCTTCAGGTTGCGGATCATCTCGTTGATGGTGTCCTTCAGGACGGCCACCTCGCCCTGCGCCTCCACCGTGATCGAGCGCGTCAGGTCGCCCTGGGTCACCGCGGTCGCCACTTCGGCGATGGCGCGCACCTGGGTCGTCAGGTTGGCGGCGAGCTGGTTCACGTTCTCGGTCAGGCCCTTCCAGGTGCCGGCGGCGCCCGGCACCTTGGCCTGGCCGCCCAGCTTGCCTTCCACGCCCACCTCGCGGGCCACCGTGGTCACCTGGTCGGCGAAGGTCGCGAGCGTCTCCGTCATGCCGTTGATGGTCTCGGCGAGCGCGGCGATCTCGCCCTTGGCCTCCACCGTCAGCTTCTGCTGCAGGTCGCCGTTGGCCACCGCCGTCACCACCTTGGCGATGCCGCGCACCTGGCCGGTGAGGTTGCCGGCCATGAAGTTCACGTTGTCGGTCAGGTCCTTCCACGTGCCCGACACGTCGCGCACTTGCGCCTGGCCGCCCAGCCGGCCCTCGGTGCCGACCTCGCGCGCGACGCGCGTCACCTCGGCGGCGAAGGACCGCAGCTGGTCCACCATGGTGTTGATGGTGTTCTTCAGCTCCAGGATCTCGCCCTTCACGTCCACCGTGATCTTCTTGGACAAGTCGCCGGCGGCCACGGCCTTGGTCACGTCGGCGATGTTGCGCACCTGGCTGGTCAGGTTCGACGCCATGGAGTTCACCGACTCGGTCAGGTCCTTCCAGGTGCCGGCGACGCCCTGCACGTCGGCCTGGCCGCCGAGCTGGCCCTCGGTGCCGACTTCCAGCGCGACGCGCGTCACCTCGGCGGCGAAGGAGCGCAACTGGTCCACCATGGTGTTGATGGTGTTCTTCAGCTCGGAGATCTCGCCCTTCACGTCCACCGTGATCTTCTTGGAGAGGTCACCCGCGGCCACGGCCTTGGTGACGTCGGCGATGTTGCGCACCTGGCTGGTCAGGTTGCCGGCCATGAAGTTCACCGACTCGGTCAGGTCCTTCCAGGTGCCGGCCACGCCCTGCACGTCGGCCTGGCCGCCCAGCTTGCCCTCGGTGCCCACCTCGCGTGCGACCCGCGTGACCTCGGAGGCGAAGGAGCGCAGCTGGTCCACCATGGTGTTGATGGTGTTCTTCAGCTCCAGGATCTCACCCTTCACGTCCACCGTGATCTTCTTGGAGAGGTCACCTGCGGCCACGGCCTTGGTCACATCGGCGATGTTGCGCACCTGGCTGGTCAGGTTGCCGGCCATCGAGTTGACCGACTCGGTCAGGTCCTTCCAGGTGCCGGACACGCCTTCCACCCGGGCCTGCCCGCCCAGCGAGCCCTCGGTGCCGACCTCGCGCGCGACCCGCGTCACCTCGGACGCGAAGGACCGCAGCTGGTCCACCATGGTGTTGATGGTGTTCTTCAGCGTCAGGAACTCGCCCTTGACGTCCACGTCGATCTTCTTCGACAGGTCGCCCTTGGCCACCGCGGTCGTCACGTCGGCGATGTTGCGCACCTGGTCGGTCAGGTTGCCGGCCATGGAGTTCACCGAGTCGGTCAGGTCCTTCCAGGTGCCGGCCACGCCCTTCACCTTCGCCTGGCCGCCCAGCTTGCCCTCGGTGCCGACCTCGCGGGCCACCCGCGTCACCTCGGCCGAGAAGTTGCCCAGCTGCTCCACCATCTTGTTGATGGTCTTGGCGGTGCGCAGGAACTCGCCTTCCAGTTCGCGGCCCTCGACCTCCAGCGCCATGCTCTTGCTCAGGTCGCCCTGGGCCACCGCGCCGATCACCCGCGCCACCTCGCTGGTCGGGTGCACCAGGTCGTCGATCAGCGCATTGATCGATTCGATCGACGCGCCCCAGAAGCCGCGCGTCTCGTTCAGCACGGCGCGCTGCTTGAGCTTGCCTTCCTTGCCGACCACCTGCCGCAGCCGGCCGAGCTCGGCCGCCATCGCGGCGTTCTGCTCCACCAGGTCGTTGAAGACATCGGCCACCTTGCCGGGCAGCCCGTCCCAGTGCAGGGGCAGGCGCACGCTGGCATCGCCGCGACGCAGCTGCATCAGCGCGGCCAGCAGGGTGGCCATCTCGCGCTCCGGCGTCGCGACCTCGTTGAGTTCCAGCACGTTCATGGAGGGGCTTTCCAAAATGTTGTGGGCGCGATCGCACGCTCCGTGAGCCTACCGCCGCCACATCGCGTCCTGACGACGGACGGGAACACTTGAATTTGTAGGATGGGGACTACAAACACCGCGCGATGCCTCGGTGGACCGCGCCGATGCGGGGTTGGTGGGTCCTTACCTGACGCGGGAGCGGCACGCGGCAGGCGCGGCGTGCAGCGTAGACTTTTCGTCATGACTGGCTTGGAGTGGATGTCTTGAAAGAGGTCACGGTCCTGTACGTCGAAGACAACGACGACCTGCGCATGAGCATCTCGATGCTCATGGAGCAACCCGGCCGTGCGCTGACGGCCTGCGCGAGCGGCGAGGAAGCGCTTGCGCTCAGCGAGACGCGGGACTTCGACATCGTGGTCACCGATGTCAGCCTGCCCGGCCTGTCGGGCACCGACCTCGCGAAGCAGCTGCTCGCGAAGCGGCCCGACCGCTGGCTGGTGCTGTGCTCCGGCTACGAGTTCGGCGAATGGGTGCGGCAGTTCGGCCCGAACGTGCGGGCGCTGCGCAAGCCCTTCGAGCCCGAGGACCTGGACCGCCTGATGGACGAGATCAGTGCCGCGGTGAGGGCCGCCGGTTGAGCGAAGGAAGGAGCACGTACAGCATGGCGAAGAGGACGCAGAAGAACAGCGGGACGCAGCCGGCGCAGGAGGCCGGCCTGCCGAAGACGCCGACCGGCATCGCCGGCCTGGACGAGATCACGAGGGGCGGCCTGCCGACCGGCCGCCCGACCCTGGTGTGCGGCGGCGCCGGCTGCGGCAAGACCATGCTGGCCGCCGAGTTCCTGGTGCGCGGGGCGACCGCGTTCGGCGAGCCGGGCGTCTTCATGAGCTTCGAGGAGAGCGGCGCGGACCTGGCGGCGAACATGCGCTCGCTCGGCTTCGACCTGGTGAAGCTGCAGCGCGACGGGTTGCTCGCGATCGACCACGTGCAGGTCGAGCGCAGCGAGATCGAGGAAACCGGCGAGTACGACCTCGAAGGGCTGTTCATCCGCCTGGGCCACGCCATCGACCGCATCGGCGCGAAGCGCGTCGTGCTGGACACGCTGGAGGCGCTGTTCGCCGGGCTGCCCAACCCGGCGGTGCTGCGTTCCGAGCTGCGCCGGCTGTTCCACTGGCTGAAGGACCGCGGCATGACCGCCGTCGTCACCGCCGAGCGCGGCGACAACATGCTCACCCGCTACGGCATGGAAGAGTACGTGGCCGACTGCGTGCTGCTGCTCGACCAGCGCATCGTCGACCAGGTCTCGACGCGCCGGCTGCGCGTCGTGAAGTACCGCGGCTCCTCGCACGGCACCAACGAGTACCCGTTCCTGATCTCCGACAGCGGCCTGTCGGTGCTGCCCATCACCTCGCCGCGGCTCGATCATCCCGCGTACACCGAACGCGTCTCCACCGGGGTGCGCGGGCTGGACGAGATGCTGGGCGGCCAGGGCGTGTACCGCGGCGGCAGCGTGCTGGTCTCGGGCAGCGCGGGCACCGGCAAGAGCACGCTCGCCGCCTGCTTCGTCGATGCCGCCTGCCGGCGCGGCGAGAAGGCGATCCTCTTTGTGTACGAGGAATCCGCGCCACAGCTGCTGCGCAACATGCGCTCCCTGGGCATCGACCTGGAGCGCTGGGTGAAGAAGGGCCTGCTCGTCATCCATGCCTCGCGGCCCGCGCTGCACGGCCTCGAGCAACACCTGGTGCAGATGTACGACATGGTCAGCCGCGCCCGGCCGCAGGTGGTGGCGGTCGACCCGATCAGCAACCTGACGATCCAGGACGCCGACCCGCTGCTCAAGGCGATGCTGGTGCGGCTGGTGGACTTCCTGAAGTACGAGGCAGTGACCTCCTTGTTCACCACCCTGACCCACGAAGGCTCGCACGGCCCGGAGCTTCTGTCGGAAATCGGCGTCTCGTCGATGATGGACACCTGGGTCGTGCTCTCCAACCACGAGTACAACGGCGAGCGCACGCGCACCGTGCAGCTGCCGAAGTCGCGGGGCATGGCGCATTCGAACCAGGTGCGCGAGTTCGTGTTCAGCGACCACGGCGTGGATCTGGTCGACGTCTTCGTGTCCGGCCAGCGCGTGCTGACCGGTGCGGCGCGCCAGGCGCAGCAGGCGCGCCAGGCGGCCGAGTCGCTGTGGCGCGAGCGCGAGCATGCGCACCGCCTGCAGCAGCTTGCCGACCAGCGGCGGCTGCTGGATGCCCAGATCGCCGGCCTGCTGGCGGAGGCCGATGCGCGCGAGGCGGAGCTGGGCCTGACCATCGAACGCGAAGGGGGGCGTGTCGCGGCGGCCGCCCCCGCCGCCCGGAAAGGAGCCCCGCGATGACCGTCGCCCAGGAACCCGGCACCCGCCGCGCCAAGCCCGAGTGGCAGCTCAAGCTGTACGTCGCCGGCCACACCACCAAGTCGATGGCGGCGCTGGCCAACCTGAAGCACATCTGCGAGACCCACCTGGCCGGGCGCTACGAGATCGAGGTGATCGACCTGCTGGTCAAGCCGCAGCTCGCGGCCGGCGACCAGATCCTCGCGGTGCCGACCCTGGTGCGCAAGGTGCCCGAGCCGATGCGCAAGATCATCGGCGACCTGTCCAACGAGGAGCGCGTCCTCGTCGGCCTGGACGTGCGTCCGGTGCCCGATCGATGACCGCCCGCCCGCCACCCGATGACGACGATCTCGTCCGCCTGCGCCTCTACGTCACCGGTGCGACGCCGGCCTCGGCACGCGCCGTCGTCAACGCGCGGCGCTTCTGCGAGGCGCACCTGGCCGGGCGCTACACGCTGGAGGTGCTCGACATCGGCGAGCACGTCGAGCTCGCCGCCGAGGACCAGATTGTGGCCGCTCCCACCCTGATGCGCCTGATGCCGCAGCCGCTGCGGCGCTTCATCGGCGACCTGTCGGACGAGGCGCGCCTGCTGCGCGGCCTCGTCCCCACCGCGTGAGCCGGCGATGAGCGACACCGGCGACCTGCAGCGGCTGCGCGAACTCACGGCCGAGAACGCGGACCTGAAGTTGCGGCTGGAGGAGGCGGAGGACACGCTGGCGGCGATCCGCAACGGCGACGTCGACGCCATCGTGGTCGGCAGCGACGTCTACACGCTGGACAGTGCCAACGCCGCCGACAACAAGCTGCGCCGCGCGGTGCTGTCGCAGATGGAGGACGCGGTGCTGGCCTTCGACGACGACGGCCACCTGATCTTCATGAACGCCGCGGCCGAGCGCCAGTACGGGCAGGCCTCGTCGGTGCTGCTGGGCCGCCCGCGCGAGCAGCTGTTCCGCGAGATCTGGCCCGACCAGGCGCTGCGCGACGCCTGCCGGCGCGAGCTGCGCGACCAGGGCGCCTACCGCGCCCGGCTGATGCACGTGAAGCGCAACGACGAGGCGATGCACGTCGAGTGCACCGTCTCGCGCCTGCGCGATGCCAAGGGCGCGCCGATCGGGCAGCTGTGCGTGATCCGCGACGTGAGCGCGCGCGTGGCCGCCGAGCAGACCCTGCACGCCGCGTCCATCGCGCTGTCGCGGCGCGAGCGCGAGTTCTCGACCCTGGTCGAGAACTCGCCCGACGTCTTCGCGCGCATCGACCGCGGCTTGCGCCATGTCTACGTGAGCCCGGCGGTGCAGCGCTACCTGGGCCTGCCGCCGGCCGAGATGCTGGGGCGGGCGATCACCGAGCTCGACCTGCCGCCGGCGCTCGCCGCGCAATGGCATGGCGCGCTGACGCAGGTGTTCTCGGCCGGGCGGCTGGTGCGGCTGAACTACGCGATGACGGATGCGCAGGCCGGGGAGCGCTTCTTCCATGCGCGGCTGATGCCGGAGTTCTCGGATGACGGCAGCGTCGAGTCGGTGCTGGTGATCGCCTCCGACGTGACCGAGCAGGCGATGGTGGATGCGGCCTTCCACGAGAGCCAGGCGCGGCTTCAGTTCACGCTGGCCTCGGCGCGCATCGGCGAATGGGAGCTGGACCTCGCGACCGACACCGCGACCACCTCGCCGCGCCACGACCGCTGCTTCGGCTATGACGAGCCGGTGGGGCGCTGGGGCGGGCAGCTGATGCTGTCGCACATCCACCCGGACGACCGCGCGCGGGTGGCGGCGCTGCTGCAGACCAGCGAGGCCTCGCACCAGGACCTGCATTTCGAGGCGCGGGTGAACTGGCCCGACGGCTCGCTGCACTGGGTCGAGATGCACGGCGTGTTCTACGGCGGCGAGAGCGACGGGCGCGGCCCGAGCCGGCGCCTGCTGGGCATCGTGTCCGACATCACCGACCGCAAGCGCGCCGAGGCGGCGCTGCGCGACAACGACCGGCGCAAGGACGAGTTCATCGCGACGCTGGCCCACGAGCTGCGCAATCCGCTGGCGCCGATCCGCAATGCGCTGGAGATCCTGCAGCGCAGCGCCGACGCCGCCACGCTGGCGCATGCGCGCGAGGTGATCGAGCGGCAGCTGGGCCACATGGTGCACCTGGTGGACGACCTGCTGGACGTGAGCCGCATCAGCCAGGGCAAGCTGGAGCTGCGGCGCGGCCGGGTCGACCTGGCGGTGGTCCTGCGCACCGCGGTCGAGACGAGCCGGCCGCTGATCGATGCCGGCCGGCACCGGTTGAGCGTGGATGCGCCGCCGCCGGGCACGCTGCACGTGGATGGCGACGTGACGCGGCTGTGCCAGGTCGTCGCGAACCTCCTGAACAACGCGGCCAAGTACACGCCCGAGGGCGGCGCGATCGCGCTGGCCGCCTGGCGCGAGGCCGGCGGGGCGGAGGGCCCGGCCGGCCAGGCGGTGATCGAAGTGAAGGATTCGGGCATCGGCATTTCGCACGAGATGCTGCCCCGGGTGTTCGACATGTTCGCGCAGGTCGAGCGCGCCGCGTCGCGGGCGCAGGGCGGGCTGGGCATCGGGCTGGCGCTGGTGAAGCAGCTGGTGGAGATGCACGGCGGTCGCGTCGAGGCGCACAGTGACGGGGCGGGGCAGGGCTGCCGCTTCCGGGTGCGCCTGCCGCTGCTGGCGGCGCAGCCGGGGGTGGGCACGGCCGAGGCGCCGCCGGCCGCGGCGGCCGGCGTGCCGGCGGCCCCGCTGCCACCCGCCGGCCTGCAGCTGCTGGTGGTCGACGACAACATCGACAGCGCCGAGAGCCTGGCCGAGGTGCTGCAGATGCTGGGGCACACGGTGCATGTCCGGCACGACGGCGAGCGGGCGCTGGAGGCCGCGGGGCAGCTGAGGCCGGAGGCGATCGTGCTCGACATCGGGCTGCCGGACATCAGCGGCCTGGAGGTGGCGCGGCGCATCCGGGCGCAGGCCTGGGGGCGCGACGTGCTGTTGATCGCGCTCAGCGGCTGGGGGCAGTCGGAAGACCGGCAGCGCTCGCGGGAATCGGGGTTCGACCTGCACTTCGTGAAGCCGGTCGACCTGGACGAGCTCGCCGCGGCCCTCGTGGCGCGCATGCCGGTCCGAGAACGGGTGTCCTGACTCAGGGGCCGCCGAGGCGGTCTTCGGGCGGGGACTGCCGGCGCTGCCCGTCGGTCGTGACGACCGAGAAGCGCCCGTCGGACTCCATGAAGGCGGCGCGCACCTGCGACAGCGCGCTGATGCCGTGCTGCCGCAGTTGCGACTGCAGGTCGTCCAGGGTCAGGAATTCCTGCCGCAGGTTGCGGTGCAGCACCCGGCCGTGCCGCACCAGCAGCAGCGGCTGGGGCTCGGCGAAGCGGCGCACCGCATCGAAGCGGTACGTCGCCCAGTCGAGCAGCCAGTTCCAGCCCATCAGCGTGAGCACCAGCACGGCGCCCTCGGCGACGGTGTCGTAGCCGCCGGCCATCGCGTTCTGCGAGGCGTCGGCGATCAGCACCACCAGCAGCACGTCGGCGATGCCGACCGAGCCGACGTCGCGGCGCAGCACGAAGCGGAACAGCAGGAACAGGAACCAGTAGATCAGCGAGCCGCGGACCACCAGCTCCAGCGGCGAGACGTGGAAGGAGAACAGCGATGCAAGGTCCATCGTCGGGGCGTCCGTCCTTCCGCCGCGTCAGTGGGCGCCGTCGAGGCGGGCCATCAGCGCTTCCTTGCGCGCCTGCAGCTGCTCGCCGAGCTCCTTCAGGTCGAGCCGGGACCGCACCTTGGGGAAGAGCTCGTTCTGCTCTTCCTTGACGTGGTGGTTGATGTACTCGCCCAGCACCTTGACCTTGGCGTCGTACATGTCGTCGTCCGGCGAGCTGGACTGCAGCTGCGCGATCAGGTCCTTGGCGCTCGCGTGCTCGACGGTGGCTTCGTCCACCAGGTCGTCCTGGTCCTCGAGGGCATCGCGGCAGGCCGGATAGAAGATCTCTTCCTCGATCTGCGCATGCACCGTCAGCTTGTTGCAGATGTCCAGCGCGAGCGCCTCGCGCTCGGCGGCGTCGGCTTCGGCCTTGGCCAGCTTCTCGTACTGGGTGAACAGCTTCTTCACCTCGGTGTGGTCGGCGCGCAGCAGCTTGATCGCGTCGGGCGTCGCGGCCTTGCGGGTGCGGGTCGCGGCGTGGGTGCGGGTGGCGGTGTGGGACGTCGGCATGGGAGAACTCCTTGGCATGTGGGCTGGGGATGGATGAGGCCTTTCAATCTACGCAGCGCGCGTGGCAGTGCTGTAGGAGAACTTCTCCTCTGCCGGTGCGACGGTTGCCCGTCGTGGTGGGTACGCCGATTGCCGCGGCCAGGAGCCGATCACCCGCAGGAGACGACGATGACCAAGCCGCATGCTTCCCCGTCCGGATCGAACGCTTCGAAGCCGCGTGGCGTCCACGATGCCGGCAGCCCCGACAGCAAGCGCGGCCCGAAGGCCGGCACCAACCCCGACGGCAGCACGCCGGTCGACCTGCCGTCGGCGGACGCCGCGAAGGCGAGCCTGCACAAGTCGCCGCCCGCCGACGACGCGTCGGCCAAGCCGCCGAAGACGCGCTGACGCTGCGCCGCATGAGCCTCGACGCGCTGCGCGACCGCCTGCTCGCCTACGACGTACCGCTGTTCACGCTGTCGGGCGTCAGCTTCACCGTCTCGTCGGCGCTGAAGCTGCTGCTGCTCGTCGTCGCGCTGCTGTGGATCGCGGGACGGATCCGCGACCTCACCGTCAACCGCGCGCTGCGCCACACGCACCTCGACACCGGCACGCGCCAGGCGGTGGGGTCGGTGGTGCGCTACCTGGTCATCGTCGTCGGTTTCGCGATCATCCTGCAGAACGCCGGCCTGAACCTGGGGGCGCTCGGGGTCGTGGCCGGCGCGGTGAGCGTGGGCGTGGGCTTCGGCCTGCAGAACATCGTCAGCAATTTCGTGAGCGGCGTGATCATCATGCTGGAGCGGCCGATCAAGGTCGGCGACCGGGTGCTGCTGTCGGACATCGAGGGCGAGGTGCGCGAGATCGGCGCGCGCCGCACCACGGTCGTGACCAACGACAACATCGCGATCCTGGTGCCGAACCAGCGCTTCATCGTCGAGAACGTCGTCAACCTCATGTACACCGGCACGCCGGTGCGGCTGCGCCTGCCGGTGAGCGTGCCGGCCGCGCGCGATCCGGTCGCCGTCACGCAGCTGCTGCTGGAGGCCGCGCGCAGCCAGCAGGGCGTGCGCAGCGACCCGCCGCCGCGCGTGCTGCGCCCGAGCCTGCCGAGCGACACGCTGAGCTTCGAGCTGAGCGTCTGGCACGACCCCGCGGCGAGCCTGCGCCAGGTGCTGACCAGCGAACTGAACGAGCGCATCGAGACCTTGCTGCGCACGCCTGCGGCCGCGATGCCGCCTTGACCATCCCCTCACCCTCACCCCGGGAGTTCCCCATGAAAGACCAAGCCCTCGAAGCCTGCCTGGCCGCGTGCCAGGCCTGCGCCACCGCGTGCCTGCAGTGCGCCGTCGCGTGCCTGAACGAACCCGAGCCGCAGAAGATGAAGCGCTGCATCGCGCTCGACCTGGACTGCGCGGATGCCTGCCGGCTGTGCGCAGCCTACCTGGCGCGCGGCAGCGTCCACCTGGGCGACGCCTGCGAGCTGTGTGCCCACCTGTGCAAGGTCTGCGGCGACGAATGCGCGAAGCATCCGATGGACCACTGCCAGGCCTGCGCGCAGGCCTGCCGCAGCTGCGCCGAGGCGTGCCAGGCACTGGCGGGGCGCGGCCACCTCTGAGGTTCGTGGTTCGCAGGACGAGGTGCGCCTGCACATTGCGGATTGGCAAGCGGTAGATATGGCCACTACCGAAGGGCAGGGGGGACTGCTGTACTGCGGGTCTCCTCCCTCCCGTGCAGATCCTTGCCATGCCTGTCCTGTCCTCACCTTGCGCGCGGCGGCGCGCCACCTCGTTCGTTGCCTGGCTGGTGCCGTTGCTGCTGACGCTGTTCGATGCGCGCGCCGAGATCCAGGTCGTGCAAGACGACACCCTTGAGCTGTCGGCCTGGCTCAGCGACAACGTCGACCGGCTCTACTACGCTGGACCGGTGTACATCAGCCGTTACCCGTGCGGGGTGACCGATGCCGCGACGGGCAGCCCCGCCTGGTGGCCCATCGCCTACCGGACTTATCCGGCCGGGAGCTTCGCCGGCTGCGCCCACACGGGCGACGATGCGTTGATCGAGGTGCTGGACAGGATGGATGCCCACCTGCGCTGGACCGCGGCATTCAGCCAGAACGATCAGTTCCCTTTGCGGTTCTCCACCCTGGTCGTCCTCGGGCCGGGCGAGCTGGTGAAGGTGTACGGCCAGTACAAAACGGCACCGGCCTCGGTGGCGCGCAACCGCCCGGATGACGGGCCTCCTCGCGCTTGCGGGTCGACGGCGCGGGCCATGGCCGGCGATCCCATCCTCGTGGCAACGGGCCAGAACATCCAGGTCGTCACCGACTATCGATCGCCCGGGGCGGACGGCCTCCTGTTCCAGCGCTTCTACGACAGTGAGGACGTGGGTTCGGATGCGCTGGGGGTCGGCTGGCGCCACACGTTCCTGCGGCGGATCGAGCAACTGGAACCGGTCGACGGCGTCAGGCGGATCCACGTCATCCGTGCCAGTGGCCGTCTCATGCGCTTCACGTCGGTCGGTGACGGATGGTCCGCTGACGCAGCCGACCATGCGTCGCTGGAATCATTCCATGGCGGATGGCGGTTCCATTCCGAGGCGGGCGACCTGGAGGACTATGACGCGAAGGGGCGCCTGCTGAGCATCACGACGGCGAGCGGCCATGCGGTGCAGGTCAGGCGGGATGCGCTGGGTCGGATCGCGTCGGTGGCCGATTCGTTCGGGCGCAGCCTGGGTTTCACGCACGATGCCGGCGGCCGGCTTGTCGAGTTGCGCGACCCGTCCGGTGGCGTGGTGCATTACGACTACGCCGCAACGAACGGGATCCCGGTGCTGAGCCGCGTCACCGATGCCGGCGGTGGCTCGACGACCTACTTGCATGAATCGTCCCGCTTCGGTGCGGCGCTCACCGGGCAGCTCGACGAGAAGGGCGCGCGCCACGCCAGTTGGTCTTACGACAACCAGGGACGGGCCGTCATGTCCGAACGTGCGGGCGGTGTCGACAGGACGGAGTTTGCCTATGGTGCGAGCTCCACCTCAGTCACCGATGCCCTGGGTGCGACGCGGAGCCTGGATTTCCAGATGCTGGATGGCGTGGCGTTCCTGGGTGCTGCGTTGCAGCCGGCAGGCAGCGGGTCCGTTGCCGCGGCTCGCCGCTGGCTGCACGACGCGGCGGGGAACCTCGTGGTAAAGGACGACTTCAACCAGACGCGCACATGCCTTGTGCATGACGGGCGACACCAGCCCGTGGGGCAGGTCGAGGGGTTGGACGCGGGGCAGGACTGCACGGCCGTGCTTCCCGAAGGCGCGGTCCTTCCCGCGGGTGCGCGCAAGTCCAGCTGGCGGTGGCATCCCGACGGGTGGCTGGAGACGGGGCGAGCCGAGCCCGGGCGCTTCCTCAGCTGGGCCTACAACGGCCAGCCCGATCCGCTGGGCGGGCAGTCGCCCGTGAGCTGCACCCCCGCGGATGCCTTGCTGCCGGATGGCAGGCCGATCGCGGTGCCCTGCAAGCGGCTCGTGCAGGCGAGCGAGGACGGTGATGGACACCTGGGTTTCGGCGCCGTGCTGCAGGCCTTGCCGGCGCACGACCTGCGGTGGACGTACAACGCGCTGGGGCAGGTGCTGAGCGCCACCGAGCAGGGCGGCGAGGGGGAACGCAAGACCACCTATGCCTACCACCTCGACAACACGGCAACCCACACGCGCGGCGACCTGGCGAGCATCACCGGGCCGATGGGGGAGGTCGTGCGATTCACGGGGTATGACAAGCACGGCCTGGTGCTTCAAAGCATGGCGCCGGACGGCAGTGTCACGATCAACAGCTACGACGCGATGCAGCGTCTGCTGCGGACATCGCTGAACGGGGAAGGCGTCTCGATCTCCTACGACGCCGTCGGCCAGGTCATCCGCATCACCGATGATGATGGCGTGTGGGTGGGTTACGCCTACGACGATGCACATCGTCGGACGGCAGTGTTCGACGACCAGGGGCGCCGCATCGACTTCGAACTGGATGCGGCCGGGCATGTCGTGGGACGAACGGTCCGCGATCCGGATGGTGCGTTGGCTCGGAGCCACCGTCGTGCCATGGACTCGCTCGGACGCATGCAGCAGCGGGCGGAAAGGGGGTGATCGACATGAACATGCTTCAACGTTGGGTGTTGCTCGCAGGGACTCTTGCCGGTCATGTCGGTGCGCAGACCCTGCCCCCGCCGCCGGTCTCCCCCGAGCCGGTCACGACCTTCGAGTACGACGCGCAGGGCAACCTGACGCGGATGGTCCAGGCGCCGGGGATTCCGGGGTTCGAGCTGGAGACGCGCTTCGGCTACGA
>Ga0102592_1000160_pt1 | contig 172629 bp, 143 predicted proteins | sample AraplaCol_mMF_r2_FD_76861 | JGI IMG/M metagenome (GOLD analysis project Ga0102592, IMG submission 76861) | Arabidopsis root microbial communities from North Carolina, USA - plate scrape MF_Col_mMF_r2 (SPADES assembly) (version 2) | ecosystem: Host-associated > Plants > Roots > Endosphere...
TGCCCTTCTGGTTCGATCATTACAACGATCTTCACCCGCATAAGGCATTAGGATATCAATCACCCCGCGAGTTCATCAGCTCGCAATCTCAAACCTGAGCACGTCCGGTCTTTTGGGGGCAACTCCAGATTCAATGTCGACGTCTATTTCAAGGATCCGCTGGTGGCGAGGAAGAATCCCGCGGCGTCTGTAGACACCGATTTTGATGTTCCTTGGGAGCCAGGAATATCCGACGGACCCACAAGCGCTCGTTTTGCTGTGGTCGATTACGACGCGAGTTCGGGGGTACTAGAAGAACCCGCTCGGTGGGACAGTGAGTCCGTGTCCTTTCGGGGTCCCAGGGGGGAAGATCTGAACACCTCGAAGGGACGCAAGCTTCCCCAGTTCCGACAGATCAGCGTATGGGCGACCGTCCAGAACACGTTGGAGTTCTTTGAAGGGGGAACCGGTCTCGGTCGCCGCATCGAGTGGGGCTTCGATGGAAACAGGCTGATCCTCGTCCCAACAGCGGGATATGGGCAGAATGCCTATTATGACCGGCAGAGCAAGTCACTGCAGTTCTACTGGTTCAACGGTGACGTTGGCCGGATAAACACCTGCGAGTCCAGCGACATTGTGAACCACGAATTTGGCCACGCCGTTCTCGATGGTCTCCGTCCATATTACTTCGAGACCGTTCTGACCGAGACAGCTGCTTTCCATGAGTTCATGGGCGACCTTACGGCGCTGCTGATGGCCTTCCGGAACAATGGGTTTCGGAAGGAGGTCGTAAGAGAAAGCGAGGGAGACCTAGATGATGCCTCGTTGCTCGCATCTCTCGCCCACCAGTTTGGAGAGGCCGTCACTGGCCAACCGTATCTTCGGACAGCCCTGAACCAAAAGACAATGAGCTTGGTCGCGGGAAAAGGCCCACATGAGACATCGGAGGTTCTCACTGGAGCCATGTTCGAGATCATGGCGGAGTTGTTGGAAATACGGAAGAAGCGCCAGACCAGGCGGGTAAGCGCGGATCCATCGGCGAGGCCAGAGTCATTGGAGCGGTTGTTCTGGTACACGATCGAGCACATGCAGCGGTCGGCAATCCAACCTCTGGATTTCCTCCCGCCATGTGATGTCAAGTTCAGAGACTACGCCATCGCCGTACTCCGAGCGGAACAAGTTACCAATCCGGTCGATCCGGAAGGCTTTCGCGAGACGATGTTTCACGTCTTTTTGCGGCGCGAGATCTTGCAGGAGGATGATCGAAGGCTGCTGGAACCCGGCCCCGTATTCTCGCGAACACCGTTGAGCGTCTTTCACAGCATCGATGACATTGGCGCGTCGCGCGGTAGCGCCTATCGCTTTCTAGATGACAACCGCGAGCAATTGTTCATTCCTCCCACAGCCGATCTAATTATCGCTGATCTTGCGAGGGCAAAGAAGCTCACGACGGAGGGGCGCCAGCAAGCCGACCAAATCGTCGTTCAATACCTATGGCGCGAGGAAGTGACGCTGGCCGGGAAGCGGTTCGGTCAATTTGATGGCCAGCGCACCGCGATGTGGTGCGGAGGAACACTCGTCCTCGACCAGAACGCTAACCTCATTCACTGGTCTCGCAAGCCAGGGATCCAGAATTTGGGCGCCAAGCCGGAGCAGAAGGCCGAAGCCAAGGCGGGTGCCGTGCGACGCGATGAGTTCCTCGACACACTCGCACTACGCGTAAAGCGTGGAATGATCGGCGAACAGCAGTCGACACCTTTAGGCGTCCTCGCCCGTATCGTCCCGCCATTCGAATTTGCCCAGCGAGATGGATCGCTCTCATTCAATATCGCTCCCCATTTCTCCCTTGATCACGATGACGAACATGACGTTGGAGGCCGCCAGTGGCAAATAAGCTCTTAGTGCGAATGTTCGACGTCGGACTTGGCGATTTCATCTACTGCGTCATTCCCGAGGCCCACGACTCTGGTCGCGACTTCCATATGGTCATCGATTGCGGCTCCCTGAACGGAGAAGCAAGCCTAAGAACTGCCGTGCCACTCATGAAGGCGATGCTGCCAACCGTCGATGGCAAAAAGCACCTCGATCTCCTCATTGTCACGCACCAGCACAAGGATCACATGCTGGCGTTCGGATTGCCTCTTTGGGACGACCTTAGCATTGGTGCGATGTGGATGAGCGTGGCCATGAAGCCCGACAACGACCAGGCGAAACGGGCAAGGAAGCTGCATGAGCTTGCAGGTGCGGCGATGGAACAGGCTGCAGCTCTTAACTTAGGTTCCGAGTTCGGTGATCTGTTCGCCGCATATGCTGCGAACAACGACACCGCAGTTCGCAACCTTAGAGAAGTGCTTCCCCAAAAGAATGGGATCCGGCCAGTATATGTGTCGGCTGGACAATCGACGAACGACGGCCTGAAGTTGCCGCTAAAGGATGCCGTGTTTGAAGTGCTCGGGCCCGAGCAGGAGGTCGATAAGTGGTATCTCGGCACGCCGAAAGAATCCCGCACCAGCCACCTGTTAGAGTTGGCCGAAGAGGGGGTGCTGAAGAGCGCGCTGCCACTGCCATTGAAAGGCGGCAAAACACCCACGAACATCGCGGCGATCGACTTTCGGAACCTTCAAAACCGGATGCTCGCCACTGGTCTCGCGTTGTCGGACGCCGACGGCGCGGTCGTGAACAATACCAGCGTGGTGCTCCTGGTGACCTGGATGGGAAAGAGGTTGCTGTTCGTCGGAGATGCAGAATGGGAGGCCCGGTTTAAAGAAGGGGCCGCGAACAGTGCGTGGAACACGATGTGGAATCTCCGCCAAGACCGACTGAAGGGGCCGTTGGACTTCCTCAAGATTGGTCATCACGGCAGCGAAAACGCGACGCCGTGGGACGAAGGTATCGAGCGCGACCAGAACAAGCCGTTCGAGCCCGCAGTGATCCTGGAGTCTATCCTTCCCCAGTCCTTGCCGGTAGCTGCGCAAGCGGCAGTCTCGACCAAGCGCAGCAACTACAAGACCATCCCGCGGTCTCCTCTGCTCAATCAGTTGGCCGCGCGGATAGCAAACGCAAAAAGCTATGGGCCTATTTTCAGGAAGGCGGGCATAAATCCCGCGACATTGAACAAGTTTAAAGAATACGAGGAGGCTTGGTTCAGCCAACCCCAGCCCCCGCGTACAGATTTCGAGAACATCACGATCGGTGCTGCGTACATCGATATCCAGATCTGAATACTCTTGCCCGCACGGAAACTGCTGTGCACGGCGTCTTAACAGAGCGGCCTATGCCCAAAGCGTTCTGCGCGCACCTCGCAGGGGAGCTGAAATTCGCCGCGCCATATGCCGCTGTTAGACGATCGAGCTGCCTGCTCGGCGTCTTCATACGACCCATGACTGTATCGCGACCAGTCTAGTGCGTTGCCACTTTCCACCAGCCAGCGGTTGACTTCACGCCCGTCAGCTCGAAAGCAGACGGTGACGTATCTTTGATATCGGTCGCGTTCCAAAACCTCGCAACGAGTCGGGCGCGAACCGGCTAGAAATCGATCAAGCGCGGTTGCCGCGACCTTGCCGCAACGATAGGTACCACCATCGCCATCTGAGCACTTCTGCCAGCTCTCCGGTGCATCAACACCGTGGAGCCTTAGGCGTCTGCCGGAGACTTCGATTGTGTCTCCGTCAATCACTGTGGCGCGGCCAATGATCGTGTCCGAACTGGATGCTGGAACCGGCGACAACAGTAGTGCTGCCATGACAGGTGCAATTCGCCTAAACTTCATCATCACTCCTTGCCCGGTCAACACAGCGTGGCCGGTCGTCGCATTTTTGAACGCCATCTCGTTTACCAAACGTCGTCTTTCCACACGGGTCTTCTGACCGTCTTCACTTTGACAAGGGTGCGGATACGAATCCTTCCGATGTCGTGTCCCCACGGCAGCTCAAACAGCGCCCTGAGGTAATCCTTCTGCTTGCAAGCCTCGCATCGAAAATGGCGTGCAACTTCATCTATCGCGACGTCGCCGAAGAGCTGAAGCAGGTCGCGGCAGCGAAAACGATGAGTGATCCGACAGTGCATGCAGTTGACACGGACGACTTGGCCCGTCTCCTCGGCTTTGGAAAGCGTGTGCAATCTCTGCGCACGAGATAGTCCATACCTTTCCGGCATCGCATCAGTTCTCGGCAGCCGAACCCTCCCGCAGAGGAGTCTCATTGGAGGGACGCCATCCGCGTGTAAACCCGATGCTCATTGAGATCTCAGCCACAGCGAGACGCTCGCGTAGCTGGCGACAATCGTCGAGCAGCGTTCGGATCGTGGCGATCGGATCACCATCGTGCCAAGACAGTGCAGCTGCCAGGTCATCGGGGTCGGTGGTGTCGTTTGGCGGGGCGGCTCGATGAAGTGCAGACATGATTTCTCCTTCTCCGCTTCTGCGGAATCGCTCATTCGTCATCCAGGGAGGCGGCCGCAACGCCGTGATGTTCTTATTATGTTCTCATAAGGCGGTTAGTCAAGGAGCGGGGCCATATCGGCTGTGCACTCTGCCCCCGCTTCATAGATCCTGTTCGTATAGATCGCGAATTTCATCGTCGTGCGTATCTTCGATCATGTAAATCACCCAGTCAGGGGCGTTGCCGACCTGGCGACTCGATACGCTGCCGTGCGCTGTTCATTTTCCGCCTACTGAAACCAGGCTTGATCCGATATCGCACCGATCGATCCGATATCAGATTGATCGAAGGTGTTAGTCGAAGGTGGGCGGGGTCTATTGACTCTCACTTCTATGTTCTCTATTTGTTCGTGGTATGGAACCGATCCTGCGAATATCCTTGATCTGCTGACCTTAGGCGCCGCCGCGGCGGCAAAGGCCACACTTGTCATGGAATTCGTGCGATGTTGAATCACCTCGCAGGCGACCCTTCTGCTCTCGACGCCGCCTTTCGCGAAGCGTCCGCCAGTTTCTTTTTTCCCCGAGCTACCGTGCTCTGCAAAGGCGAACCCCTTTTCCGAAGCCAACTCGCGCGCGATCTGGGGTGTCTTCTCGATGTCGATGACGATGTTATCGCTTGGTCATGCCTCCCGTGCTGCCTTCCAGTGGAAGGCGGGCAGCATGTGACCGACTTCCTAGTCGACTACGGTGACGGGTCCAGCGTCCTTCTCGACGCGGTCGAGGAGGAATGCGATCCGTCGGTCACCGCCGCGGTCGCACGCCTCGGTCTCGATTGTCGGTTCGTTCCTCGCTGTGAAATCGAGCGAGGCTTCCGGCTTCAAAACGCCAAGGACATGTTGCGCTACGCCAAATGTAGGACTCCGTTGAACGACCGGGTCCGGCTGCTTGCTGCGTTGGACGAGGCAGGCACGATCAGCGTCGCGGACACCTTTTCGCTGTTCAGAGAGGTCCAGCCGTTGATCGGCATTTCATGGCTGGTCTTGAACCGCTTCATCCGAGCGGACCTCGAAGGGGCGATCCTAGGTCCCGAAACCATCCTTCGTCGCTTCTACCGCTGAGGTCTGTCATGCGCACAGTTACAAAACTTCCCTCTCTCACCGTTGAGCGGGCGGCGTACGGACATGCTATTAGGAGGGCCATGCGACTTGGTGGCGTGTTTTCGGCAAAAGCCCCAACGCGGTTGATCCTCGTGCTGAGATTGCCAGCGGAGGCGGACTTGACCGAGTACGCCGAAGCGATCCGTCTTGTGCTGGAGGACGTCCCTTCAAAAACAAGGTTCGCGGTAGTCGCGCCGAAGCTCGACAGAAAAGGAAACCTTGATGCTGGCCAGGTGCTGGCTGAACTTACAGGCCCGTCGTCGCTGCTCGTGCTCTGGCCATTTCACATCCGGGTTCCCGAAGACGTATTCGCCGCGGCGGACCAGATGCTCGACGTGGACGCGCTTCAGCCTCGCCATCTCATGGCGGCAATCAAGCAGGTCCACGGAGCTGTCGTGGACGTCGAGACTGCGACGCGCATTTTGCAATGTCGACTATCGACCCTGTTTGCGGCCCTGCGATCCGGGAGGCCGGTTTTTGCGGGCGTCGAGCGGCTGTCCGCGATTTGCGAGTTCGTCCCGCCGAAGTTGGAGGTGCGGGGATCCCGGCTCGAGGACCTGAGCGGATATGGCGAAGCGAAGGAGTGGGGCATCGCCTTGGCGGAGGACCTCTGGCTTTGGCGATCCGGCCGCATCGACTGGGCGGACGTGGACCGCGGCATCCTCCTCAGCGGGCCGCCGGGAACGGGAAAGACGATGTTCGCCGGGGCGCTTGCGAAGACCTGCAGCGCGCATCTCGTTGCAACCTCGGTCAGCCGATGGCAGTCGATGGGGCATTTGGGAGACATGCTTGCGGCGATGCGCAAGAGCTTCTCGGAGGCCGAGGCCAGGAAGCCATGCATCTTGTTTCTCGACGAACTCGACAGCCTTGGGGACAGGCAGTCCTTTTCCGGAGAAAATGGCAACTACTGCACTCAAGTGGTGAACGGGCTGTTGGAACTGGTGGACGGAAGCGAACGCCTCGAGGGCGTTGTCATCGTCGGCGCCACCAACCGCCCGGACGACATCGATCCGGCGCTCTTAAGGGCGGGCCGTCTCGACACACACATCCGGATCCCGCTTCCCGGCTTCGAGTCTCGCAAGGCGCTGAGCCGCACATACTTCGGACCAACCTTGACCGACGGGGATCTGGAGAGGCTCGCAGTGGCGACGGAAGGGTTCTCCGGCGCCGATTTCGATAGAGTATCCCGGGAAGTTCGGCGGCAGATTCGGAAGTCAAAAGGCTCGGTCAGCGTGGACCTGGTACTGTCGAAACTGCCGGCTCCCATGGCGATCGAAGGCGAGCTGAGGTGGAACGTTGCGGTACACGAAGCGGGCCACGCCGTCGTCGGCCTGCACCTCGACATTGGCATCCTGCATTGCGTGTCCATTCGCAAAGAGGTGAGAAGGTATATTGGCCAGCACGATGGTCTCGCCCTCTTTCAGATGGGCGATGCCGGGTTGCGCGACCGCCGGTCCTACCTCGACCAGATCGCGATGCATATGGGCGGGTTGGCCGCAGAAGCCGTCGTCCTTGGAACTATCTTCGAGGGGGCGGGAGGTGCCGACGGGTCGGACATCCACCAAGCCTCGGACCTCGCCACCATGATGGAGGTGCAGTTGGGAATGGGCGAGGGGCTCAACTACGTGCGTGTCCGAACCGCGCATGAACTGGACCGGCTTCGACGAGACTCACCGATCGTCGCCCAGAGGGTTGAAAAAGCGCTGCTTAGGGAGCTGGAGCGCGCGAAAAATATCGTCAAGAGCCACAGGGGGGCGATTGAAGCGATCGCCGTAGCGCTCTGCGACAAGGGGGTTCTCGATGGCGCGGACGTCATGCAGATCCTTGTAGCTGCTTCCGGCGAGGAAGGGAGCGCGTGATGACGGACTCGTCGTGGAAAGAGGTTGTCCAAAGTCTCAAGGCGGCAATGGTTCCCGACCGGGATGTGCTGATCAGGGCGACCCTTGAGGAGGCGGCGGGGAAACCACTCGCTGTGCGCGAGGCCCGTAAGCGCCTTTTCCTGCTCACTGAGGCAGCGGTGGGAGGCGCGCCCAGACTGATCGCGATAGAGGGCCACGCCATCGTTTGCCTAATCTCGCTTTCCGATCTTGTTCAGGTCTTGGCAGGGCCGCCTCCCTCCCTGGCTGACGTAATGGAGAAAGTACTGACGAAACGATCGCGTCCCGCGAAAACCGAGACATAACTACGGAAGATCCAGTCCGTTGCCGGCAAGCGGAACGTCGCGAAACATTCGGCTCGGTCTCGATCGAAGAAGTGGATCGTCGATGTGCACGGCGGCGCCGACAAGACAGGGCGGCATTCAACAAGGCGCTGACGACAGCGCCACTGTCATCTAAAGTGCTTGCTTCCTTGGGATCGGTGCGTCAAACGATCGCTGCTAGGTAGTCCGACTAAAGCGCAAGACGTTCGTGCGCGCTTCGGCATCGTCATTCGCGTTAGTTCGAAACGACCACCCTGCGGGAGGATCGATGACCCATTCTCGACTGCGCGGGTTGTAGAGGCCCGGTACAGGAAAGTACTCATCCACAGCGAGGAAATCACGGACATTGAGAGTGGCGATCGGCGTCTTATGGCAGATGGAGATCGCCGCAATCATGGGATCGCAGCCAAACTTCACACGCCGTCGCTTGTTATCTGGACTGAGATCGGGAAACCAGAAGTGCTTAAGAGGCGGGCAGGCGGCCATCCGCGCGTAGAGACGGGCGATATCCACCGTGATTTCTGGATAGTGGTAGTCGGTGCCAAGCAACTCATCGAACCAGACAAGCAACCGAAGTGCGCGCTGAGGATCGTCCGGTTGCTTCAACCGTATGCCGTACTCCGTCTCGAATATCGCTGGGAACGGAATAGAGATCATGCTTCCTTCGAGATCAGCGAACCAAGCGGCGACTTCGGGATGGGGCCTGGGCTTCTGGGCCTCCGCAATAAGATTGGTGTCCAGCAGGATACGATCTGGCATCGGCGGCAAACCTTTCGATCGCGGCATTACATTCACCAACTGTCATGTGATAGGTTTCGCCACGTGGGTAAACAAAGCTATAATGGATTCGTGGCTGCTGTTGTCGGAGCGTTCCGCACGTGAAGGTGGGTGAAAAGAGCTGGACGGAAGTGGAGGCGCAAATGCGCTTCCCGGAGCTGCTTGCCGCCGCCAAAGACTCAGGTCCTCAATATGTTACGTCTGGCTCCGGACGCTTCGTTGTAAGATACGAAGCAGATCTAGCGCGCCCGCCGGCCGGCAAGTTTCTGAGTAGCGGTTTGCCAGACGACTAGGCGAAATCCGGCCGGAGTGCGGCAAGGATTCGTTTACCATGCGAGCAACTCCCAGACGCGTGCGCGCTTCCGGCAAGACACACAAATATGACCAAGCTCTGGATAACCGCAGATTCGCGGCTGAGAGACGATTCGGATGAGGTTGCCACCCGCCTTCCGGTCCGACGAGCCGCCAACTGTCGCTAACGAAGCGAAACGGCCGTTCGTGGCGGGTCTGCGCCTTGGTGATCCAGCCGGTAGGTGGACGCCGAAAAACTGTTGGTACCGGTTCGACATCAATCTAGAATTTAGCCCGCCGTTAGCGGAGGCCTGCAGCGGACGGGTCGGTCTAGACGAGAGGAGCGTCGATGCATCTTAATCCCAGGCAGATCGAGGCGTTCCGGGTCGTAATGATGACTGGGAGCATGACGGTCGCCGCCGAGCTGCTTCGGGTCACCCAGCCGGCGGTCAGCCGACTGATCAAGGACCTCGAGGCGGATCTAGAGTTCCGTCTTTTCCGGCGAGACGGAAACCGACTCATTCCGACGCAGGAGGGAACCATCCTCTATGCCGAGGTGGACCGGTTCTTCGCCGGTTTCGAACGGATCGAGAAGATTGCTTCCAACCTGCGACAGACCCGCGCCGGGTCGTTGCGCATCGCATCGATCGGATCGCTGTCCTTAAGCTGCATGACGCAGGCGATCCGTCAGTTCCATGCCGACCGGCCGGCTGTGGACATCACGCTCGAAAGCCTAAACTCGCGGTCGATCCTTGAACTCGTCGCTGGTCGCCACTTCGACATCGGCTTTGCGCAGGTGGGAGGCGAATTCCCTGGGGTCGACGTGAGCCCGATGCCTCCTGTCGAAGCGGTCTGCGTCATTCCGGCTGACTATGATATCGCATGCAAACCGGTCATCGTGCCGGAGGATCTGAATGGGTTGCCCTTCATTTCGCTCGGCAAGAACAGTCCGTTCCGCCTGAAGGTTGACCGGACTTTTGAAGCTGCAGGCGTCCGCCGGCAGGAGATTCTCGAGACCTCGCTCGCAGCCAGCGTTGTTGCGTTCGTAGGTTCGAGGCTGGGCGTTTCCATCGTCGATCCATTCTCGGCAGTTGCCTTCGCCAATGAGCGTTTTGTCGCCCGTCCATTTCGGCCGACACTGACCTTCGACATCCTCGCGGTCACTCCGAGCCACCATCAGAATTCCAGATTGAGCAATGAGTTCATCCGGATCATGAGGGTGCTGTTCCGGGAGATTCATGTCGTGAATTCGTCCGCCGGCGACGCGGCGTAAACGCCAAGCCGACCGCAGGGCCGGGCGTCCGAATGAAAAGAAAATTGGTATAAATTCAATGCCTTGATGCTCTCTTCGAGGCGCCGACATAACATTTTGTTATGGAGGCAGTAGAGCTCATGCAGTTGAAACTGCGGGCTCCATAAATAAAAATGTCATCAACCTGAAAAACAAAAAGAGGGGCGCTTAGTATGGCGAACTATATTATCAGGCGTCTGTTGATGTTGGTTCCGATGCTTCTTGGAGTGTCGGCGGCAGTGTTTCTTGTATTGCACCTGATTCCAGGTGATCCTGCCAGGATGGCCGCAGGCCCCGATGCTTCGGAAGCGGATATTGAGCAGATTCGCGTCAATCATGGCCTTGATAAGCCGTTTATTGTTCAATACGGCATCTATCTCAAGAAAGTTCTTCAAGGTGATCTTGGAGAATCCTTCCAGACGATGGCACCCGTAACTGAGGGGATCCTCAGGACCTTCCCTGCGACGCTCGAACTGGCTGCTGCGGGGATGTTGATCGCCGTCCTGCTCGGTGTTCCGATCGGTATCTACTCGGCGCTGCATCCAAGAGGGGCCGCCGACCGCCTAGTTACGAGCCTCGCGGTGCTGGGCATCTCGATGCCGGGCTTCTTTCTCGGCCTCGTGTTGATGCTCGTCTTCGCCTCCCTGCTCAACTGGTTGCCCCCGACCGGACGGGGAAGTTTCGCTCATCTCGTGCTTCCAAGCGTCACGCTCGGCCTGCCCTATGTGGCGACGTTTGCACGGCTGACGCGCTCCAGCATGCTTGATGTCTTCTCGGAAGACTTTATCCGAACAGCCCGTGCCAAGGGACTGTCGTGGCGAAAGGTCACCTACCGTCACGCGCTGCGTAATGCCTCGATCCCGCTTGTCACGATGCTGGGGCTCGATTTCGGCCGGCTGCTTGGCGGTGCGGTGATCGTGGAGAAGGTTTTCGCCTGGCCCGGCATGGGCCGCTACATGGTCGACGCGATCATGGTTCGCGACATCTATGTCGTGCAGGGAACCATCCTCGTCTTCGCCGCCTCCGTTGTCCTCATCAATCTAATCGTGGATGTGATCTATGGCGCCCTCGACCCTCGCATCGCCTACTCCTGACGCAAAGCAGCGCCAGGGCTTCCTCGGCTATCTCATCCGCCGCAGGAGCTATACGGTCCTGGCCGCTGCTGTCGTCATGGTCCTCTTCGTTGCTGCCGCGCTCGCTGCACCGTTGCTCTACGACTGGGAGACGACGACCCGCGTCGCGCTTGACCGGGCCCTCATGCCGCTCTCGGCGGCCTACCCGTTGGGCACGGACGAACTCGGTCGCGACATGGTCGCCCGCCTCATTTGGGGCGCCCGTATCACACTCGTCGTCGGTGTCGTCAGTGTCGCCATCGCTATGGTGGTCGGTGTCGTGATCGGCGCGCTCTGCGGCTACTACGAGAACTGGCTGAGCAGCGCCGTCATGCGCTTCATGGACTTCATGATCGCGTTCCCGCGCACGCTTTTCGCGATCATCATCGTCACGGCCTTCGGATCGGGTGTCGTCAGCCTCATTCTCGCGATCGGCATTTCGACGGTGCCCGCGAATGTGCGTCTGTTTCGTGGTCCGGTCCTCGCGTTGAAGCGGCGGCAGTTCACCACGGCGGCGAAAGCGTTGGGCGCGAAGGATTCGAGCATACTTTTTTCGCACATCCTGCCGAACACCATGTCGCTGGTGATCATTCAGGGCACGCTTTCGCTGGCCGAGGCGATCCTGATCGGCGCGGGACTGAGTTTTCTCGGCCTTGGTCCGCAGCCGCCGACCCCGGAATGGGGTGCAATGATCGCCGCCTCGCGGGCGCACATCACTACCCACCCGCACGTGATCCTCGTGCCGGGCCTGGCGCTCTTCCTGGTGATCCTGAGCTTCAATCTCGTGGGCGACGCGCTCCGCGACTACATCGATCCGCGCTCGAGGAAAGCGCTCTGACATCAACCGCAGACAGAACCAAGAAAAGAGGGAACCATGTTCAATCCATTCTCCATGACGCGCCGAACCCATCTCAAGCTCGGGCTTGCACTCTTTGCCTCGGTGGCGTTGCCGATGGCGGCGGTGGCCGAACAGAGCTTCGAACTGCGGATTGTCCAGGGCGCGGATGTCGATACGCTCGATCCGGCGGTCTCGCGTTCGACCCCGTCGCAGCTGGTCTTCAGCAATATCTTTTCGACGCTCGTGCGTTGGAAGGACACCAAGCTGTCCGAGCTCGTGCCCGATCTCGCCGTGTCCTGGACGAAGAGTGACGACGGCCTGAAATGGACGTTCAAGCTGCGTCAGGACGTAAAATTCCATGACGGGACGCCTTTCGACGCAGAGGCCGTGAAGTTCAACATCGAACGCATCCTCGATCCGGCGTTGGGCTCTCCGAACCGTTCGCTCTTCAGCGGCATCTCGAAGGTGACCGTCATCGATCCGCAGACGGTGCAAATCGAGACGAAGGAGCCGTCGCCGATCCTTCTTGAGACGCTGGCCGACGAATACTCCGCGATGAACAGCCCGACGGCAGTCAAGGAAGCCGGCCGCGCCTATTCTCGCAAACCGGTGGGCACCGGGCCATATGTGCTTTCAGAGTGGATCCCGGGGCAGAGCGTGACGCTCTCGCGTAACCCGGACTACTACGGCACGCCCGGCAAGGCCGGGACGATGACGTTCCGTCCGGTCCCGGAAGCAAGCGCTCGGCTGATCGAGCTCCAGACCGGGAACGCGGACATCGCGCTCAACATCGCGCCGGAATCGGCGAGTGAATTGAGGGAAGGTGGCAGCGGCACGCTCGTCCAGGCCCCGAGTTCGTTCCAGATCTTCTTCGAGCTGAACACGACGAAACCGCCCTTCAACGATCCGCGCGTCCGCCTCGCCATCAACCACGCAATCGATCGACAGGCCATCATCGACAAGATTCTCGGCGGCTACGGCAAGGTTCCGGAAGGCGTGTTCCCGGAGGGGGTGCAGGGTCGGGCCCAGCAGACCGCCTATGCCTATGATCCCGACAGGGCGAAGGCGATCTTCGCAGAGGCCTTCCCCGGAGGCTTCAAGGAGAAGGTGGTGATCTGGACCTGTGCCGGGCGCTACATGAAGGACAAGGAAGTTGCCGAGACCGTGCAAAGCTATCTGAGCGCGATCGGGCTCGAGACGGAATTCAAGGTCTGGGAGTGGGCGACCTATCAAAAGACCCTCTACCGGGCTGAGGAGGGTGGTACCGGCAAAGGCACGAACGCCGCGAACATGTGGCTGCTCGGCACGGGCATCACCAATGCCGACTGGCGTCTGCACCGCAAGTTCCACTCCAGCGATGCATCGAATCTCACGGGCTACGACAATCCGAAGGTCGATGAACTGATGGACGCGGCGGCGACCGAGATGGACTACGAAACCCGGATGAAGGTCTATGGCGAAGTCCAGTCGATCGTCTGGAACGAGGCGCCGAATGCGCTTTCGCTCTTCGACCAGGTGCAACTCATCGGCATCGGCCCGGGCATCAAGGGCCTGGAGATCTTCGGCGACGAGATCGTGAAGCTCGATCAGGTCACAAAGGAAGACTAGGCCCGGGCTCCTAAACTTTAGACCCAAACCGATCCGCCGCAGGGCTGTGCCTGCGGCGGGCTGCAGAAAGAACCAATCGGGGCCACCACGGCCGCCGACGGCGAAGCCATGTCTTTGCCGCGACCATAGGCAGGATTCGAGATGACGATCAACAAACCGGTGACTGAGCGCGAAACCTTCTTGGCCGAAGCGCGCCTTGCCACGCCTCCCTCCGAGGCGCTGATCAAGTACTACGACGCTCCAGCGCTGGCGCGCGAGAAACGCCAGTTCGGAGAATTCAACGCCGTCGATCGCGCTCATACGGTCATGCTGGCAGAACAGGGGATCCTCCCGCGCGAGGTGGCAGGCGTGATCCTCAAGGGCCTTATCGAAATCCGGGATATGGACCCCGAGGCCTTCCCGACGGATCCGCTGAAGGGCAGCTTCCTGCTCCAGATCGAATCCTTCCTCTTCTCGCGCATGGGCGAAGACATTGGCGGCCAGATGCACACCGGGAGAAGCCGCATCGACCAGGGCGCAACGGTGCGCCGGCTCCACAAGCGAAATCGCCTTCTGGCCGTGCTCGACCGGCTGAACGGGTTTCGTGCAGCGCTCATCGACAAGGCGGAGCTCCATTCGCGTGCCATCATGCCCGGCTACACCCATATGCAGCAGGCGCAGCCCTGGGTCTTCGGGCATTATCTGCTCAGCATCGTCAGCCGGCTCAACGACGATTTCGACCGGCTCGTCGAGGCGTATGCCCGCGTGAACCTCAACCCGCTCGGCGCCGTCGGCCTTTCCGGCACGTCATGGCCGCTCGACCGCCAGCGCACGACGGAGCTCCTGGGCTTCGGCGGCGTCATCGACAACTCGAAACTCGGTCGTGAGGCGTTCTATGCTGCAGAAGCGATCGCGGCTCTGTCCTTTGTGATGTCGACCCTGAACGATCTCGCGACGGACCTGCACATCTGGTCAAGCACGGAGTTCGGCTTCGTTGAATCGGACGACGCCTATTGCGGAACAAGCAGCATTTTCCCGCAGAAGAAGAACCCAGCCGGTCTTGAAACGGTCAAAAAGGCGGCCGGCGGCGCCACTACATGGCTGGCAACGGCGCTTGCCACGTTCCGCGCTGAGGGCACGGGCGACCAGGCGATGCGTGACCTGCCGATCATCGACGGGGCCTTCGATACGGTGGAAGGGATGCTCGATCTCTTTACCGGCATCATCGCGACGCTCCTCGTGCATGAGACCCGCATGCGTACGGCACTCGACGGAAGCTGGTGCACGGCGAGCAACCTCGCCGACGTCATCGTGCGGGAGACCGGCCTTTCATTCCGCCAGGTTCATCACGCCGTTGCTCGCCTGGTCAGGATCGCCATCGAGGAGAACATCGGTCCGGCGAGGGTGACCGTATCGCTTCTTGACCGTGCGGCCGAAGAGACCCTTGGTCGCAGGCTCGGGATCGACCAGGAAACGCTCAGCACCGCGCTCGATCCGGAGGTCTTCGTGAAGACACGCACGACGGCGGGCAGCGTCGCGCCCACCGAAATCGATCGCATGGTCGAAGTTGCACGGGAGGAACTCGCCAACGGGCTCGAGTGGCATCGAAAAGAGAGTGCGTTCATTGCGGCGGCAAATGAAGAGCTCGACGCTGCCACGGACGCCATTCTGGTTGCCCATCGCTCGTGATTGGTGGAAGCTGAGCAAGGAGGCTCAAAGAATGGCCCGGGAAGAGTGTTCGGACGACCTGCTCGTCGTCAACGGCCTGAGTGTCGATTTCATCAATAGCGAGACCAGAGTGTCGGCCGTGAAGGAGGTATCCTTCCGGCTGAAGAAAGGCGAGACGCTGGCACTTGTCGGTGAATCTGGATCCGGCAAGTCGATCACGGCACTTTCGATCCTGCAACTGCTGCCCTATGCGGTGAAGAGCGAAGTCGCCGGCTCGATCCAGTTTGCCGGGCGTGACGTCATCGGTGCCGATGAAAGCGAGCTCGAGCGGCTGCGCGGCAACAAAATCGCCATGATCTTTCAGGAGCCGATGACGTCTCTCAATCCGCTTCAGACCCTGGAGAAGCAGATCGGCGAGGTGCTGGCCCTTCACAAGGGCCTGCGCGGGGAAGCCGCCCGTGATCGTATCCTCGAACTGATGCACCTAGTTGGCTTGCCGGAGCCGGATAAACGGCTGACCGCCTATCCCCACGAGCTTTCCGGTGGCCAGCGCCAGCGTGTGATGATCGCCATGGCGCTTGCCAACGAGCCTGACCTTTTGATCGCCGATGAACCGACGACCGCGCTCGACGTGACGGTCCAGGCGCAGATCCTCAAGCTGCTCAAGGATCTTCAGCAACGATTCGGCATGGCCTTGCTTCTCATCACCCATGATCTTGGGGTGGTGCGGAAGATGGCTGACCGGGTATGCGTCATGAACAAGGGCGTCGTCGTCGAGACGGGCGCTATCGCCAGGGTGTTCGACGCACCGGTCCATGCCTACACAAAACATCTTCTAAATTCCGAACCAAAGGGAAGTCCGGTAAAACCGTCCGCAGACGCGCCTGTGGTGCTGGAAGCGCGCGGCATCAAGGTCTGGTTTGCCATCCGGGGCGGGTTCTTTCGCCGCGTGATCGGACATCTCAAGGCGGTAGACGGAATCGACCTGACCGTGCGTCGTGGCCAGACGGTTGGCGTTGTCGGCGAGAGCGGCTCGGGAAAATCAACGCTGGGCAGTGCCATCCTGCGGCTGCTCAACTCCCAAGGTTCGATCCGTTACCAGGGCCGGGACATTCAGGCGCTCACGAGCGAGGAGCTGCGAGGACTCCGCCGGGAGGTGCAGATCGTTTTCCAGGATCCCTATGGATCGCTCAGCCCCCGCAAGTCGGTCGGCAGCATCATCGGAGAGGGGCTTCGCATTCATCGTATCGGCGAATCAGAGCGCGAGCGGGATGCGATGATCGCCGCGATCCTTGAGGAGGTCGGGCTCGATGCATCGGTGCGAACGCGCTTTCCGCATGAGTTTTCGGGTGGCCAGCGTCAACGCATTGCGATCGCTCGGGCGATGATCCTCAAACCCCGCTTCGTCGTCCTTGACGAGCCGACTTCGGCTCTCGACCTGTCGATCCAGGCGCAGATTGTGGACCTGCTCCGAGACCTTCAGAAGAAGCACGATCTCGCCTATCTATTTATCAGCCACGACCTGAAGGTCGTGAAGGCGCTTTGCGACGAGATCATAGTCATGAAGTCGGGCAAAGTGGTCGAACGCGGGCCAGCGGACCGAATCTTTTCAGTGCCGGAATCGCCTTATACGCGAGAACTTCTAAAGGCGGCTTTCGACGTTGTGGCCGGGAGCGATGCGGGAGGTGCGCGTGCGGCGCTGCAGAACGCGGTTCGTGGACCACTGAGAGTAGTCTAGCCGGTGGAACGTCGAATGGAGGAACGCTCCCTCAAGCGGATCCTTTATTCAACGCCAGCCGCTGTTTTTTGCCGTTCTTCTGTGGTGCTGGCGGTTCTTCCCTGGATGGTGACGTTACCCGGCCGGTTATTCGACCGGGTAAGCGTCGGAAAACTTTAGCCACACAATTTCGCCGCCTCCTCCGCAAGGAGTGTAGCTCTGGCCGCGACAAACGCATCGTAATCGTCGTTAAAGAGGATCTCGGTCCAGCGGCCCTCGCGGAGCGACGATGACGAACTCGGCAATATTGTCTGCGGAGAGCATTGATCGACGTGGATCATGACCATCTCCCCGCGTTTGATCATTTACAATCCCCTTTCGAAACGTCGAGAGTAGTGTCGGTGATGGCGTGCCGCCGATCCTGCGGAGCATGCGCCGAAAGATCGGCGGCGTAGGCTACGTCTGGGGAGTATTGATCGACATTCGCCAATCTGGGGCAAGTCGGACGTCATATCAGGGATCATCGAAGTTCCGTCGATGACTCACTGGGGCAACAGGCGGCGGTATTGCAGACGTGACGTTGGTGTAGTCCAAGGATATACCGAGACCGCACGAACCCCCGGATGGTTTCCGGGGGGTCGCTCGTTATGATTGGCGCTCGCGTGAATACGGCGGCCACCGGGCGTCAAATGACGCATCGATCAATTCTTGTAAAAGTAGCCCGGGCCGAGTGTTTCGTTCGTCCTCTTGCCCATTTCTTCAGAGAAAGCGAGGGCAGCTTTCAGGGGGCTGTGGTAGATACCGATCTCTGAAATTAGGCCTTGGCTGTTCTTGGTGAGAACGGTCACGCCTTTGAGCTTGATGTCACCGGGAATAGTGGCTTGCCATTGCAACCATGTTCGCTCACCGATACTTTGCTTCGAGGTAAACTCCAGACTGGTGTACAGCTTGCTCGCGGTTCCCATCGTGACTTTGACTTTGTCGCGACCGACGACGGGTTTGATCAGAGCAGCCGCTTCCAATACTACATCTTCCGCGAAAGCATCAGCGAAAGCATCTTCGGACTTCTGTTCGAACGCGGTTGTCCACTGACTTCCGGGGTTCTTTTGATCCTTCGCATTTGCCATGCTGAGTGTGATACCTCCCACAGTTGTGATCATTATGACTGCAAACGTTCGGACTACACTGCGGCGGCGGGACGTCGCCGCCTTGCCTGAACGCTGCTCATGCTTGATTGCATAATCCTTCATGCGTCTCCTCCTCTCGACTTAAAATTTTGTGGCGATTATCCAAGGCCACCTGGATGACTGCTTTTCCGCAGCACATTGCTTACAATCTGAGGTCCCCAACGAACCGATCAATCTCAGCGGCAATTGCCGCAGGTTGTTCAACATGTGGCCAATGGCCGGCTTCGTTGGTGAGAACTAGCTGAGCACCTGGAAACCGGGGCAAGATTTGTGTTTCCAAGAGCTCGGGTGTTGAAAATCCGTCGCTAGCACCGCCAATGACCAAGGTCGGGCCATTGAATTCGGTCCGCTCGCGGCCCGCGGGCACCCCATGCCGCCAAGCGTCCAAAAGAGCGTTTGCCACTTTTGGTTTCACCTTCAGACCAACGTCCACCATCTCATCGAGACGCCCCTCTGAAAGGTCGTACAGCAATTGCGAGCGCATTTCTCGTTGCGACGCCCCATCCTGGGTTACCTGCCGCATCGCACTCAACATCTCTTCAGGCAGTGGCAATCCGCCCAGTGGAACCGGGCTTACGAGGACCATGCCAGCGATCTTGTCGGGTTGGTCGCGAGCCACAAGCTCTGCAATCTGGGCCCCCATGCTATGTCCGATTAGGACGATTGGTCCCTCGTGGTTCGCGATCTCCTCTTGGACGGCCTGGCTCAGACGGAGCAGTCCGAATTCACCCTCATCGCTTGCTCGCGATCCCATGCCCGGCAGATCGATTATGGTCAAATGTGAACGCGATACGCACCGTACACTGTCGGCGACCCCACGCCAGAAGCTGCCGTCGTCCAAAAAACCGTGAACGAAAACCAGCCGTGGCTGCTCTGCTGCGCCGAAATTGTCAACCTTTGGAACTAATCCACCGGCCATCTGGATCTCCTCTCCACGTCATGCATTCGCCTCCCGAATGGCATCATCGATCATTGCTCTTGAAATAGGTGCATATGCACTGTAATTGACATTAGGTGCATATGCACATTAATGTCAACAAGGAGGATCAGATGATTTCACGTGTCAGCGTCGAATTCCCCGCCGACGCCGGGGTCTCTCTCTCAGCCTGGCTCTATTTACCCGACCTTCCGGGGCCGCTGCCTGCGATCACTATGGCGCACGGTTATGGCGGTACGCGCGAGCACGGCCTCGAACCGTTTGCGCGCAAATTTGCGGAGAACGGCTTTGTGGTGCTGCTCCATGACCATCGCGGCTTCGGGCGAAGTGGGGGGGAGCCGCGTCAGGACATCGACCCTTGGCAGCAAATTAAGGATTGGCGACGGGCGATCTCTTATCTTGAATCACGCCCAGAGGTGAATTCCGATCGGATCGGACTGTGGGGGACGAGCTACGCAGGGGGGCATGCGATCGTCCTTGGAGCCACCGACCGGAGACTTCGCTGCATCGTTTCGCAGGTGCCCACGATCAGTGGATACGAGCAGGGCTTGCGTCGTGTTAGCCCTGATTTGCAGCCCATCCTTGAACAAGCCTTTGCGGAGGACGAGCGCGCGCAGTTGCGCGGTGAGCCCTTGGCATATCAGGCATTGGTGAGTCCTGATCTGGCGATCCCGGCCAGCTATCGCAGTCCAGAGTCGATCGCTTTTTATCAGCAGCCGACGACAGAAGGAACTTGGGAAAATAAGGTGACAGTGCGGTCAACGCGGCTCGCCCGCATGTATGAACCGGGCCATTGGGTGTCGCGTGTCTCTCCCACGCCACTGATGCTGGTAGTCGCCGACGACGACAAGCTGACGCTGACGGATTTGGAATTGTCTGCCTTCGAAAGGGCGCTGGAGCCCAAGGAACTGGTTCTGATCCGTGGCGGACACTTCGCTCCATATTTGGAGCAGTTCGAAACTTCCGCCGGCGCCGCGCTTGAGTGGTTCCGCACCCACCTTGCCTAAACCAGACACCTTCAGCACGATCTCAACAAGAAAGGAAGAACATGTCAAATCTGCAATGGAAACTTCTCACCAAGAAACGGGGCAGCTCCACACAGGGCGTTCCTTCGGGCAAGGAGGATCTCGCCTGGGTGACAAACACTGTCACCCTGATTTACGGCGAGAAGGATGCGGTCCTCGTCGATACGTTTTTGTCGGAGGAGCAATCGAAAGAACTTCTCCAATGGATATCGGAGACCGGAAAAAATCTCACAACGATCTACGTCACGCATGCTCACGGCGATCACTTCTTTGGTCTGAGCATCCTCCTCGAGCGCTTCCCCCAGGCGAAGGCAATCGCCACGGCTTCGGTCGTCGAGGCCATACGGAGCCAGATCAAACCGGACTTCATAAAGGCGTTTTGGGAACCGCGGTTCCCGGGGCAGCTACCCTCAAAGTTTACCGCACCGGAGGTGCTCGAAGGGAACACATTGTATCTTGAAGGCGAGAAGTTGGAGGTCGTTCCGCTCGGGCACACCGATACTGCCAATACTACTGCACTCCATGTCCCTTCCATCGGTTTGGTGGTGTCGGGGGACGGAGTTTACAATAATACGCACCTCTACCTGGCCGAATGCGATGAAAAGGGGAGAGCGGAATGGCTCCACGCACTGGATATTATCGAGGCGCTGCACCCTCAGGCGGTCGTCGCAGGGCATGGCGTACTCGATCCCGATAGCTCCCCGCGCCATATTGCTGAAACGCGGCGCTACATCGTTGAGTTCAATGACGCGGTGAAAAGCACGTCGACGCAAATGGAGCTGTACGAGAAGATGCTGTCCCTTTATCCGAATCGAGTTAATCCGGGTTCGCTCTGGGCAGCGGCAAAAGCAGCGAAATCGTCTTAACAAGACGCATCTGGGCTCGGTGCTGCGACGTGTCTGTTGCCAACGAATCTGTTCGTTCTTTCGCCGCCGCGGTGAATTGCGAAGGACTGGCTTCGTTTGCAGAGTCTCGCGTCGCAGTATATCTCTCAAGTAGCAATGTTTCGAAAACGAGTGCACGAATGTCTGAGAGCGAATACCTGCGGGCGTCAGCCCTGCTATGCAACTGCACTGCGATACGGCAGGCAGCGAGACACATGACGCGATTTTACGATACCTGTCTCGCGGAGGTGGGACTTCGATCCACGCAATACATCATTCTGCTCTTCCTTTCCCGCCAGACATCGGTCACGATGGCCGCTCTGGCGGAAGCGATCGTGGTGGACCGAACGACCATGGCGCACAACCTTCAGCCGCTTGAGCGTGAGGAATTGGTCAAAATCAATGTGGGTGAAAATGATCGAAGGTCCCGGGTCATTTCTTTGACGGAAAACGGGAGACGTCGGGTCTCTGACGGACAAGCCGCCTGGCGACGTGCCCAACAGGAGTTCGAAGCCAAATTCGGGTCAAACAGGGCGACAGCGATGCGACAGATGATGGCGGATGTTGTAGGGACAGACGTCGGTGCCGCCTGAGCCATCGAACTGATTAAACTTGGTCGCCGGCCATGGAGCTGCACGGTCCGCCCAAACTCGATTGTCTCCCGAGTTCTCTTCGCAGTCGTTTCGGCGGCGAAGTGGCGAACGGGAGACTGCCGCTAAGTGAAATGTCCCGTCAGTGAGAGGCCTATTTGGCCGGGGGGGTGAGGACCACACAACAATCCGGACTTGAAGCGTCGGATCGAGCGGGGCGAAGTGCGGGCGATTGTTTTCGGAGGCTCAAACAAGGGGCGCATCCGATCTGATAGCCTAGCTGTCACTTCCGTAAAGTATGCTCGCTCACCCTGAATACGCGATGCGTGGATCGGGTGAACGAGCGGCGCTTGGTTTAGTGACCCACGTTCACCTTCGCGGCGGTCGCTCCTTCAGCGCAGAGGCATCATTGTCTGCAGGTTTGGTGGCGATGGCGCGTGCCGCTCGATAACGCACTGCGGTTGCGGAACAAGCCGTCCAGCGACACATCGCAAAGCCGGAACACCGCGCCTCCACCAACGCGGTTCCGCCTGCCTAGAGCCGTTCGACGCACATGGCGACGCCCATGCCGCCGCCGATGCAGAGCGTTGCAAGCCCCTTGGAAACGCCGCGGCGCTTCATTTCGAACAGCAGCGTGTTGAGCACGCGGGCGCCGGAAGCGCCGATCGGGTGACCGATGGCGATCGCGCCGCCATTGACGTTGACGATCGACGGATCCCAGCCGAGGTCTTTGTTGACCGCGCAGGCCTGGGCAGCGAAGGCTTCGTTGGCTTCCACCAGTTCGACATCGCCGATCGCCCAGCCGCCCCTTGCCAACGCCTTGCGCGACGCCGGGATCGGGCCGGTGCCCATGACCTGCGGATCGACGCCGGCGGTTGCCCAGGAAGCGATACGGGCGAGCGGCTGGATGCCGCGCTTGGAGGCCTGCGCCTCGGTCATCAGCAACGTAGCGGCCGCGCCATCATTGAGGCCGGAGGCGTTGCCTGCAGTCACCGTGCCTTCCTTGTCGAAGGCCGGGCGCAGCTTCGTCATCTGGTCGATCGTTGCGCCATGGCGGATGTATTCGTCCTGGTCGACGGTGACGTCGCCCCTGCGGCCCTTGACGATGAAGGGAATGATTTCGTCGGCGAAACGGCCGGCCTTCTGGGCTGCTTCCGCCTTGTTCTGCGAAGCGAGCGCAAAGGTGTCCTGCTCCTCGCGGCTGAGCTGCCATTGGCGGGCGACGTTCTCGGCGGTGATGCCCATGTGATAGCCGTAGAAGGCGTCGGTCAGGCCGTCCTTGATCATCGTGTCGATCATCTTGAAGTCGCCCATCTTCACGCCGCCGCGAAGATGCGAGCAATGCGGCGCCATCGACATGGACTCCATGCCGCCGGCGACGATGATCTCAGCATCACCGGTTGCAATCTGCTGCATACCGAGCGCCACGGCGCGCAGGCCCGAACCGCAGAGCTGGTTCATGCCCCAGGCGGTCTTTTCCTGTGGAACACCCGCCTTCATCGCCGCCTGGCGTGCCGGGTTCTGGCCCTCGCCCGCCTGCAGCACCTGGCCGAGGATCACCTCGTCGACCTCACCGGCCTCGACGCCTGCGCGCTCGAGCACGCCCTTGATGACGGCAGCGCCGAGCTCATGTGCCGGCGTGTTGCCGAAAGCACCATTGAAGGATCCGACCGCAGTACGGGCGGCGCTGGCGATCACGATGGAGGGATTGCTCATGGGACGTTTCCTCATTCTTCCTGCGACGACTGTTTCGCTCTCAGTATCGTCTGCCTGGTGGTCGCAAAGTCTTTTGCCACCGAGGCGACCGACCTCCCTTCGGAAAGTAGTCTCCGAACCGCTACCTTCTGTTCAATGGAGAGCGTCGGCGGGCGGCCAATCGCCGAAGTGGCGCAGGACTTCATTGGAGATAGTGCGCAGCCGTCTTCGCCGCAACCTCATCGGCGGTAACTCCATCGGCCAGTTCGACTAGCGAATATGGTGCGGAGGGGGAATGGCGCTCGAAAACACAGAGATCCGTTATGATCGTGTCGACTACATTTCGCCCGGTCAGCGGCAAGCTGCATGCAGGCACGAACTTCGGCGCGCCGTCCTTTGACACGTGCTCCATCAGAACGACAATCTTCTTAACGCCGGCGACCAGGTCCATGGCTCCGCCCATGCCCTTGATCATCTTGCCTGGGATCATCCAGTTGGCTATATCGCCGCTCTCGCTGACTTCCATGGCGCCAAGGACCGTCAAGTCGATGTGACCACCGCGGATCATTGCGAAACTATCCGCACTCGAGAAATAGCTGCTGCTTGGCAACTCGCTAACCGTCTGTTTGCCTGCGTTGATCAAATCAGGGTCTTCCTCCCCCTCATACGGGAATGGCCCAATACCAAGCATACCGTTTTCGGACTGAAGCGTGACCTCGATTCCTGGCGGAATGTGGTTCGCAACGAGGGTTGGGATGCCGATCCCAAGATTGACATAGAAGCCGTCGCGCAAAGATTGCGCAGCGCGTGCTGCCATTTGGTCGCGTGTCCAAGCCATCAGGCTACCTCCTTGCGCCGTACGGTGCGCGATTCAATTTTCTTGTCGTAGGGACTGCCCAGGATCAGCCGATTCACATAGATTCCGGGCAAGTGGATACAGTCGGGGTCCAAGCTACCAGTCGGTACGATCTCTTCGACTTCCGCAACGCAGATCTTCGCCGCTGTGGCCATCGGTTGGTTGAAGTTGCGGGCCGTCTTCCGAAAGATGAGATTGCCGCTGTCATCAGCCTTCCAGCCCTTGATGATCGCAAGATCGGCAAAGATTCCGCGCTCGAGCAGGTACTCTTGGCCGTCGAAGATCTTTGTCTCTTTCCCCGATGCGACGATCGTTCCGACACCAGTCTTGGTGTAGAAACCTGGAATGCCGGCGCCACCGGCGCGGCAGCGCTCCGCGAGCGTTCCCTGGGGGCAGAACTCGACCTCCAATTCGCCTGAGAGGTACTGCCGCTCGAACTCCTTGTTCTCCCCGACGTAGCTTGAGATCATCTTCTTGATCTGGCGGGTTCTGAGAAGCTTTCCCAGTCCCTCGTTGTCGATGCCGGCGTTGTTGGAGACCACCGTAAGACCGGACACGCCGGAATCGCGCAAGGCGTCGATCAGGCGTTCGGGAATACCGCATAGCCCAAAGCCGCCCGCACATAGGGTCATGCCATGAAAGAGCAGGCCCTCGAGTGCGGAGGCTGCGTCTAGGTAGAGTTTTGTAGCCAAAGTTTCCTCCCATTGAGGAGGAGGATCGAACATCAATCCATCGATCACTTCCAATTATTTGTTTTTTGATGGAACAATAAGCGATGGCTATCAATCGTATCTCTCTTTACCATCTGGAGACGCTCATCTGGATTGCGCGCCTGGGCACCTTCGCGGCTGCGGCCGAGAAGTTGAACACGACGCAGCCAGGGATCTCCGCTCGTATCAGCGAACTGGAGGAACGGTTGGGCGCGAAGCTGTTCCAACGGAATGGGCGCTCCGCAAACTTGACGCCTGCGGGCCGCCAGCTGGTGCACGAGTACCTTCCGATTTGGGAGCAGCTACAAGGCGCGCTTCTTCGCGCTGCCAACTTTGGCCAAATCAGGGGCATCGTGCGCGTGGGCGCGGGTGAAATCGCCGCGGCAACTTGCTTGCCACCTTTTGTCACCGAGATGAAGGAACGGTGGCCGGATCTGACATTCGAAATTGAAATCGAACTGACAGCGCAGATGATCCAGGCCCTCCTAAGCGGAAAGATCGACTTGGCCTTCGCTGCCGGACTGGTCGCCCATCCCGCGTTGAAGGCGACGCCGATCGGCGCTGCCGAACTGCTATGGGTGGCCAATCCGTCTGTCGCGAAACGGATTGAGGAGGAAGCACCTGAGGCTTTTCCTCTTTGGTCGCTGCCAAGTCATTCGCCTATCTTTCAGGTGATGAAGGACGCGCTCGAAGGGCTCCCAGTACAAAAGTACTCGATCAATCTCTGCAACAATGTCCAAACGATGGTTGATATTGTCATGATGGGCGGCGGTTTTGCGCTTGTCCCAAAATCGATGGTGCGGGCTCAGCTCGAGTCCGGGGCTCTGGTCCAGGTCATGGCAGACCAGTACATCGAGCCGATCATGTTCCACGTTGTCGCCCGAGCTGCGGAGGGTGATCCGGTCGTAAAAGCGATACTGACATGTGCAAGCGACGTCGATCTTGGTGCTTCCCCGAAGGCGCGCGGTTCGGGCCATTGAGGGCGTTGGCCCTGACGCCCGCGGATTCCGCAAAACAAAGATTCCGATCAAAAATCTAGACACCGTTCCGATCTGATGCCGGGCACTTTTCCGATCAATTACCGGACTGCTTGCCGTCCTGATTGTGCCTATGAGGCGGCAACCTTAGCGCAAGTCTCCTAAGCATCAACAAGAGGGAAGAGAAGGGTGACATCCGACACATCGTACAGATGCTGCGGCTCTCTGCCGGCGGGACAAGCGTATGCGAGATTGCCGTGACGCTCGGGATCGCCCGATGTACGGTACAAGATAATCTGGATCGAGCTGAGGCGGCCGGACCAAGATGGCCTTTGGCAGGAGAATTCACAGACAACGCTCTGGAGCATCGGCTTTTCACTTGGGCCGGCGTCAAACAGTAACGGCGACCTCGTCACGAACGGAGCGGAGCAGAACTTTCCATTGAGCTCCGGAGCGAAGGGTGTACCACCGCCGACGAGATGCCGCGCCCATTGCCCGCCCGATATCATCGTCATCAGTATGATCAGCCATACCAGAGAGCACGTCGGCTCCGAGGCTGGCGATGAACCTCGTTTCGATCACTCCCACAGACGGGCTGCGCCACCAGGTCATTCCGGCCACGCCATGGTGAAGATCAGAGGCAGAACGGGGGCACGAGAAGACGCTGCGTGCGCGCGTGCAACCGAAGAGCGCGGTAGCGCCCGTCACGGTATGATCCTACTGGGATGCCGGAATGTGACTGATCCCCGTATCGATCCAGCCGCGTGTCGCCGTCAGAACCTCTTCTGAAAGCGCGGGATCGTCGATGGACCGGGATAGGATCACGGCACCGATCATAGCGGCCCAACTCCCGATGGCCGCGCGGCGTCTCTCGTCTTCGCTCGCCTCCGGTAGTGCGATCATGAAACTGTCGATCTGGCGGCGGAACCCATGCGTAATCGCTGCTCGGGCTTCCGGGCTCTGATGGCGGGTTTCCGCGACAAGCCCCGCAGTGGGGCAGCCCTTGCCGGGATTGTCGCGGTGGTTCGGCGACAGGTAGCGGTCAAGGTAAGTCCCAAGGTCAAGTTTCTTGTCAGCGCTCCTTTTGAGGGCATGGGCAAGCGCCTTGGCGATCAGGTCGTCTTTTGAAGTAAAATGCCCATAGAACCCGCCATGGGTGAGGCCCGCGGCGTTCATCACTTCAGCGACCGAGACAGCCTCGAACCCTTTTTCGCGGAACAGCCGGCCTGCCACATCCAGTATATGGTTCCGGTTTTCCGCCATCTGCTCTCGACTGACTTTCATTCGACTATCTCCGTGCGTGCCGTCGACATTTACATGATAGCCATGATGCTTGTCATGAATTAGGTACTCGCACCGACGGAGGAACGCAAAGGCTGCCTCGGCTCTACCGGACCCCAGCTGACTACCCGTCACGCAAGCCAGCTACGACAAGCGAAGAGAAGCCAAGTCATTCAAAGCGCTTCTGGCCACAAAGGACGGCGACTTGACGAACCGAACCACGCGCACGTCATGCCAGGCGGCGTGACGGTTGCATCGAATACTCGACCGTGAACAGCAAGGATGCAGGAGCCCTCAGCGTGCGCGAGCGTCTTTCGAAGATCTCGCTTGGCTTAGATGATCAACATCATCATAGCTTGACTTTTGGATGATGCCCGTCATTATAAATTGAAGACTGAGTGCGCCGGGAAATCCCAAGCGGGTCTCGCGGTTTGGTTATTGTTGGCCCGGCAAGTGAATGCCCGGGCCTGATCTCGGCGGCTTGATGCGGTGAACTACCGCAAAATAGGTGTAGATACACGAAAGATGACACGCTGTTACTGCGCGCTGCTTCGCACCACCACCAGAAAGGTAGGTGCTCTCTACGATCGTGCGCTAGGCCCTGTCGGCATCAACGTCGCGCAGTATTCGTTGCTTAAGGGCATCGAGCGTCTTCAGCCCGCAAGCATGACCGAACTTGGACGCTACGCTGAGCTGGACCGCTCTACGGTTAGCCGCAATGTTCGTGTGCTCGAGAGGCTCGGTTTGGTGGAGACACGCCGCGGGGATGCAGACAGCAGAGAGGCTGTTGTAAACTTGACGTTCCACGGTTCGAAGACGCTCGACGCGGCCGGGCCGCTCTGGGAAAATTGTCAGCGAGAGATCGAGACGCTGCTCGGGCCCATCAGGGTGACAGCGCTGCAAGGCATCCTGCAATCCATCTAGATTCAGTTTTAAGCGGGTATCTACCCGCAAATGGGACGTTTCATGACCATGTCGGCAGCGGCTTCAGTATCTTCCGCTCTAGCAGAGAGCTTGTCACGCAGGGGGATCCACTATGGCTGGGTGGTCGTCGTCGTTACCTTCCTGACCATGATGGTGGCAGCAAGTGCCGTTGGCGCGCCTGGTGTACTGATCGGGCCGTTCCAGGACGAGTACGGGTGGGATGTAGCGGATATTTCGGCAGCTTTCGCGGTGCGGTTCCTCCTATTCGGCGCCGTCGGTCCCTTTGCGGCCGCCTTCCTGAATCGATTCGGGACTAAGCGCGTCTCCGCCTTGGCACTCGCACTTATCGCGGCTGGCGTGATCGGTTCCTTCACGATGACCAGCCTTTGGGAACTCTTCTTCCTGTGGGGCGTGGTCGTCGGGCTGGGGACCGGCTTCACGGCGATGGTTCTCGGCGCAACTGTCGCGACGCGCTGGTTTGCGGCGCGACGTGGATTGGTTGTGGGTCTGTTGAGCGCCAGCGTTGCAACGGGCCAAGTGCTATTCCTACCCGCCTTCGCCACTCTCTCTGAGGCATGGGGATGGCGCATCTCGCTTGGGCTGCTACTGGCCATGCTAGCGCTCGCCGCGATTATCGTTCTCCTTCTCATGCAAGACAAGCCCACGGATGTCGGTCTGCTGCCCTATGGGGCGACCGAGGCCGCTGCCCACTCTGTCGAGCCGACCTCACTAATAGGTACGCTTACTGCCCCGATAGGTGTTCTCGCGAAAACCTCACGTTCGGCTACCTTCTGGATTCTCTTCGGGACGTTCTTCATTTGCGGCGCGACGACAAACGGGCTGGTCCAGACTCATCTCGTCGCTATCTGCGGCGACTTCGGCATCGCGCCAATCATGGCCGCGGGAATGCTAGCGGCGATCGGAGGGTTCAACTTCATAGGCACCATCGGCTCGGGTTGGCTGTCCGATCGGTTTGATAGCCGCTGGCTCCTGTTCTGGTACTACGGATTGCGAGGGCTTTCCCTGCTTTATCTCCCGTTCACCGATTTCGGATTCTACGAACTGACCTTGTTCACCGTCTTCTATGGTCTGGACTGGCTGGCGACGGTTCCTCCTACAGTCAAGCTGGCAGCCGAGAGCTTCGGAGCTAACGCGACCATCGTCTTCGGCTGGATATTCTTTGGTCATCAGATCGGCGCCGCGGCCGCCGCGTGGGGGGGCGGCCTCACCCGTAGCTTTTACGCCACATACCTTCCGGCATTTTACATCTCGGGTGTCATTTGCCTGCTCGCCGCCATCGCCGTTTTCGGGATCCGCAGATCGCGAGCCGCCGCAGACCTCCAGACGGCCTGAGTCGTCATCAGTAAGGGCAATATGATGGACTACATGATGTTCGGGAATACCGGCCTCCGCGTGTCTCGGATCGCCCTTGGGACCGGCAGCTTCGGAACGGGCTGGGGCCATGGTGCGGGTCCCGAGGACAGCGCGCTGATCTTCAACTCTTATGCCGAAGCTGGTGGTAATTTCATCGACACGGCGGACATCTATCAGTTCGGATAATCGGAAGAAATCCTGGGTGCTCTTCTCGCGGGGAAGCGCGAGAACTTCATTCTGGCGACCAAGTTCACCAAGGGCGCCTTACCCAATGCGGACCGATTGGTGACGGGCAACAGTCGAAAGGCGATGGTCGCATCGCTGGAAGCGAGCCTCAGGCGTTTAAAGACCGACCGGGTCGATATCTACTGGGTTCACCATCCGGACGGCATTACCCCATCGGAGGAAATTGTCCGCGGCCTCGATGATCTCGCCCGCGCCGGCAAGATCCTGTACGCGGGCTTGTCCAACTTCCCCGCCTGGCGGTTCGCCCGTGCAGTCACCATCGCCGAACTGACGCGTGCCTTGCCGATCGCCGCCGCCCAGTTTGAGCACAGCCTTGTTCATCGCGAGCCTGAGGCCGATCTGTTCCCCGCCGCGGAGGCGCTGGGGCTCGGTGTTGTCACCTGGTCGCCGCTTGGCGGTGGGATGCTGACAGGCAAATATCGTAAGGGCGAGACCGGGCGCGCGGAGGGAATGGGTGGGCGCATCTTCCAGGCGGAGAACTCCGCACATCGAACCCGCATCCTCGATACCGTCCTTGAAATTGCAACCGAACTTGGCACTAGCCCGGATCGGGTGGCCGTCGCATGGGCCGCTTTGCATGGCGCGGTTCCGATGATCGGTCCACGCACGCTCGCGCAATTCGAAAGCAACGTCGGTGCGCTCTCCCTGAACCTGACGACCGACCACGTAGTCCGCCTCGAAGAAGTAAGCCGCCTGGCCATTGCACCTACAACGCGCGCTGCCAGCACGCAGAGCAACATCTTCTCTACCGGCAGGCCCGTGGCCTGAGCCGAGGACAACAAAGCTACAGCGTCCGCTAGCCGGGGGCTTCATAGAAAGGGAATGCCATGACTGTACGGGACATCGTAATCGCGGCTCCGGTCCGCACGGCGATCGGCGGATACAACGGCGCGCTGAAAGGTGTGCCTGCCACGGAACTCGGTGCCACCGTCGTGCGCGAGACGTTGCGTCGCTCGGGCCTCGATGCTGAGCGGATCGGCACGGTGGTCTTGGGCAATGTCATCCAAGCGGGAAACCGGATGAATCCCGCGCGACAGGCGGCCATCGGCGGCGGCTTGCCCGTTACCGTTCCGGCCCTGACTGTCAACCGGGTCTGCGGCTCGGGCGCTCAGGCCATTCTCTCGGCAGCACTCGAAATCGCCGCAGGCGATAGCGATGCCGCCATCGCCGGTGGGATGGAGAATATGGACCGTGCGCCGTATCTGATGGAAGGCGGCCGTTGGGGCTATCGCATGGGACCGGGCCAGATCTTCGACAGCATGCTGACCGACGGGTTGAACGACGCCTTTTCCGGGGAGCACTCTGGCTGGCACACTGAGGATCTTGTCTCCAAGCTCCAGATTACCCGGGAGGAGCAGGACGCGTTCGCCGCGCGGTCGCAGCAGCGTTTTGCCGCAGCCCAGGCAGCCGGTCATTTTCAGGCGGAAATCGTGCCGGTTGACATCAGAGGCCGGAAGGGAACAGAAACCTTTCTGATCGACGAGGCGCCGCGTCCCGATACCACGCTCGATACGCTCGCCCGCCTGATGCCGGCCTTCCGCAAGGAAGGCACAATAACCGCCGGAAACGCCACCGGGGCTGAACGCAGGGGCGGCGGCGATGATCGTAGCGGAGCGGGGTTTCGCCGAACGTACGGGCCTTGGGCCCATGGCGCGGCTTGTGGGTTATGGGGTCGGCGCCGTTGAACCGGGAATGTTCGGCCTCGGACCTGTCCCGGCCGTCAGACGCGCTCTCGACAAGGCGGGCTGGAGGCTCGCCGACATCGAACGAATCGAGATCAACGAGGCATTCGCCGCCGTGCCGATCGCTATAATCAAGGAGCTTGGCCTGCCGGAGGACATTGTCAATGTCGAAGGCGGCGCGGTCGCGCATGGGCATGCAATCGGTGCGACCGGGGCGGTTCTGAGCGCGCGTCTGTTGCATTCGATGCGCCGGGACGGTCTCTCCAAAGGCGTCGTCACGCTGTGCATCGGCGGCGGTCAGGGCATCGCTCTGGCCTTCGAGATTATATGAACGCCGAAACGACTGGAGGGAAACACACCAGTTCAACGCCCATACTAACATGGGGGTTCTGGTGCGAGCAGAAGCGTGCGCTGGCGATGTGCTTGACCAAGTCGCTCGCCTAGGGACTTGGCTGCTCCCGGAGCAGGACCCATTTCGTCATCCTGACGAACTTGTTCTGCTTTCGGCATGCAGCGTGGCCCAGCGAGTGTGATGATCATCCCATTCTTGATCGGAGCGCACCGCCCGCTCGAGGGACAAGGGCAATCCCGTGGCTAGCCTCGGGTCGCCTGTGTGCGAGGCGGTGAGGGAGCCGCCCGACGATGTCGTCGGGACGCTGATTCCGGACGAAATTCCTCTTTCAGGCGGGCTGCAACTCGCAGCGTGGATTCACGCTCTCGTACCAGGGGGCCGCTTCGGAGTCGCGGATAGATACCATGTTCGTCAGTCTGGGTGGGTGCTCAAGCCTTCGACGCTCAAGAGAGGGAGGGCGAGGCATACGCACTTCGTCAGCCACAGCGCGATCAGCCGTGCATAGGCGATCAGCCGTGCATAGGCGATCATGACGCTAAAAAATCGATATTACTGAATAAAAAAGTTTTTATATTGCGGTCGCGATTACGTGTCGATAGGTTGTGTGAATGGCGCAGTGTTTGCGCCGAAGCCGATCTGCAGGGGAGGGCAGACCATGGAGGTTGTTTTTTTCGCTTTCACCGACTCTGAATTTGACGCTAGGGACTTCGCCAAAGGCCACCTGCTCGTACTTGCGGGGATGCTTTTCGCAGTGAGCGTGCTTCAAATCGCGCTCCTCTTGTTTTCTGTGCAGTGGTACTAGACCAACTGCTCGTCATTTTAAGAGTTTCCGATTCTCGACAGCACCCAGTCTTTGCGGACACCAAATTCGGGTTCTCACGAACGGTACCCGCATCGAAGAGGTCGCGGCTGTAAACACGCCATCGCGGCACTTCCGCCTCAGCCCTTTGCAGGGCGTGCTCGACCTCGCGAGGAAGCCAGAACCCACTGCGTGGAATCTTCGTTGCCCGACGGGTGCCACCCGGTGGCAGCTGGAACCGATAGTGGCGCGCGGCCCATCGGTCACCCCGGCTGGCCCAACGTCGCGAAACGGCGCTTGGGTGGTAGACCGCGGAGTCGCCATGCCGATGCACTTCGCGTTGTCGACCATCATTCACCGGCCGAACGCAACGGGCGCATCACTTCCGCATTTTCTCGGCATGTCGAAATGCAATCACCCGAAGGTCGCGCGACTGGTCCTCGGGAGAGCCGCCATGATAGAGGCGAGCGATGTTGCGCGTGAGCTTTTCGGGGTAAGCGGGCGCTCGGAACGGTGCGCCTGGCGGACCATTCCGCTACGTATCCGAGCAAAACTCGGGTCGACCGCTGCTAAGCAGGCTTGAGCGCGAAGCAGGGCGAAAAAACATCCCAAAGGGCACGCAACGGGATTGCACAAGGGCGGTCAAAAATTCGCGCCGCCCTTGTGCTTATCGAACTTACTTTGAATCTGCTATCGAGGATCGCGGCGTGAAATCAAAGCTTTCCCCGCTTCGCCTGCTTCGCCAATGTTACTCGCATGATGTTCACGCAGTACAACATTGATATGGCCGTATGCCGAACCGATGGACCGATGGGTAATCTCCGTCATTTTCGTCACGAGAGCAATTTTCTCGCTTTCGCTTAGCCCGACTTCAAGATCACACTGAATAAATGGCATGGGGCAGTCTCCGTTTGCTGGCTGGTGATGGGGCGGTTTACGACTCGCGCGTGCTCGATCGTTGCTGGCGTTGTGCAAGCAGTTCGTGGCCGGCGAGATCGATACCGTCAGGTCCCGGAACGTAATCCGGTATGTGCTCGCCCGCATCGACGAAGTTGAAGCCGGGCATCTCTCGCATAACCAGGAAGATGTTCTCGATGCCTATGCCGGTTGCTTCTGACACGGCCTTGGTGAGTCCCATCGCGAGGGCGCTCTTCTGCTCTTTCGTCCGGCCTGACCGGATGTCGCATGTGATGATTGGCATGTCTTTCCTCCTTGCTGATGAACAGTCCTATGGCCGCCAACTCCGCTTTCGCGAAGCGGTCCGGAGCAACGCGCTCAGTGAACTCAGCCGTTGATGGTTTGCAGATGAGACGTGGTCCTCGTTGCATCGAGCGTGGCACAGAAAACTCGGAGGCACGCCATGGCCTCGCGGATCACCGCTTCGGAAGTAGCGAACGAGATTCTGAAGTAGCCGGGAGATCCAAACGCAGAACCGGGCATGAATGCTATCGACTGCGTCTCTAGTGCATGAAGGACGAAATCCACGTCGTCGCGTATGACTTCGCCATTCGGCATAGAAAGCCCGATGAAGCTCTTGCAGTTCACGAGTAGAAAAAAGGTGCCATCGCAGCGGCCGAACGACAGGTTTGGAATATCTTTCACAAGGTCGATTACGATCGCTAATCGCGTCTTGTAGCTGTCGGATTGAACTTGGGTATGGTTCTGTGATCCGATGAGGGCCTGTTGCGCAGCTGCCTGCGAAATCGAATTGGGGGCGAAGGCGGACGAGAAGCCCACCTGCGCAATTCCGGATATGAGAGCGCTCGGTCCTGCCAAATAAGCAAGGCGCCAGCCTGTCATCGCGTAGGCCTTCGACACCCCGTTGAGGATCACGGTTCGATCCTTGAACGTAGGGTCGACGTTAATGATGTTCACAAAGGGGCCGTCGGTGAAGCGTATTGTCTCGTACATGTCATCGCTCAAGACCAGGAGGCGTGGGTGCGACCGAACGGCGTCTGCGATGGCCCTGAGTTGCTCGCTTGTAAATACGGCGCCGGAGGGATTGGCAGGGGAGTTCAATACGAGCCAGCGGGTCCGCGGAGTGAGTGCAGCCAGGATGTCCTCGGGTTGGGGTACGAAGCCGTCCTCCTGGCGGGTCTGAAGGACAACGGGAGTGCCTCCTGCGAGGGTGATCGATGACAGATAAGGGGTGAAATATGGCGCCGGAAGTATGACCTCGTCACCCGGCCCGATCGTCGCCTGAAAAGTGTTGAACATCGCCTGAACGCCGCCGTTGGTGATTAATATTTCATCGGGGCGGTATTCTAGACCGTTGTCGCGCCTGAACTTCTCGGCGACGGCTTTCTTCATCTCCGCGGTGCCGTCACTGAGAGTATAGCGCGTATTGTTGGTGCGGATCGCGTTGATACCGGCCTCCTTCACATCCTCGGGGGTGCGAAAATCTGGCTCGCCGATCGACAGATCCAAAACCGACACGCCGCGGGCTTCCATTTCTCGAGCGAGCCGCAGCACTGCGGCGAAAGGAGATGGTCGCACCGTGCTCATCCGGGGTGCCAAACGGTAGTCAAACTGTGTAGTCATTGTTTCTCCCCTTTTCGTGATGCGAAGATGATATGCCAACAACAGGTCGGCGCGATTGCGTTCTTAGCCGCGCTGAGGGATAAAATTGGAATCCCAGGGGGATTTTTTAGGGAGATTCAGCTTTGGATGCTATTGAGCTTGATGCGATCGACCGCAAGATCCTGCGTCTGCTGCAGGAGAATGGGCGTCGTCAGAACACCGATTTGGCCGACCAGGTCGGTCTCTCGCCATCACCTTGCCTGCGTAGGGTTCGCCTCCTCGAGGAGGCAGGAGCGATCGACCGCTATGTGGCGCTGGCCAATCCGGAAGCGATCGGGCTGAATATGACTTTGTTCGTCCGCGTAACTCTAGAGCGTCAGAGTCAGAAAACCATCGAGCGTTTTGTTTCGGAAGTGGAGCGGATCCCGAATGTATTGGAGTGCTACCTGGTAGCGGGTGGGTATGACTTCCTCCTGAAAGTCGTGGTTCGTGATCTCGACGATTTTCGCAGGGTGCATATCGATCATCTCGGCCAGATCGAAGGCATAAGAAACGTCGAAACCGAAATCCCTCTGCAGGTGATCAAGCGGACGACCGTTCTGCCGGTGTGACCATCGCACCCCCGCATTTTGATGATCAACCAGCGCAAAAGCCGGGTAGCAGAGGGCAGTCCCGTCAAGTGAATGGCAACGACCGAAAATATTCGCCCGACCGCCTTGACACCGACCACTCATCGATGAAGTTTTGCGCCCCACCGTCATATCCGTCTCCGGAACGCACTCCCAGACACGGCGTCGTGTCGGAACGCCGATGGCAGCGTTACGACGCCATGCTGCCATCTCAGCTTGAGTTCGCTGCCCTGCACAAAGGTGGGCGTGGCAAGAAAAACCCTCTTAAATGAAGGCATTAATGACATGCTAGATCTTGCGGACAATCGAGCATCAGAGTTCTCGGATGAGGGCTGGCTCAAATCGGCGGCCGAACGCGCAAGGATTGCCAATCAGATGCTCAGCCGCTCCTCGGACGCTAGCCGAAATGCAGCCTTGAACGCAGTTGCAGCGAACTTGAGGCGACGGGAAGCACAGATTCTCGCTGCGAATGAGCAAGACGTCCTAGCTTTCAGAGGCTCGTTAGCCTTTCGGGACCGCCTTCTTCTTGATTCCGAGCGGGTTGAAGCGATGGCGCGAGGTCTGGAAAGTGTAGCCGCGCTCCCTGATCCCTTGAACCGCACCCTTGATAGTTGGTCCCGTCCAAACGGATTGCAGATCAGTCGGATCACAGTTCCGATCGGCGTGATCGCCATGATCTACGAAAGCCGCCCCAATGTCGGTGTCGACGCGGCCGGCCTGTGCCTGAAGTCGGGAAACTCAATCCTATTGCGAGGCGGTAGCGAGAGCTATGCAACATCGGTGGCCATCCACGACGCCATATCCGGCGGCTTAAAGGAAGCAGGCATGCCGCCCGCTGCTGTGCAAATGGCGCCGAGCGCGAGCCGGGCGATCGTGGCGGCGATGCTGGAGGCGACCGGTCAGATAGACCTCTTAATCCCCCGCGGTGGCAAATCATTGGTCGAGCGGGTTCAGCGCGAGGCGCGCGTACCGGTGCTCTCACATGCCGAGGGCATCTGCCATACGTACATTGACGAGGCAGCGGACTTCGAGATGGCATTGGATATTTTGATCAATGCCAAATTGAGGAGACCCGGGATTTGTAGCGCGACTGAGACATTGCTGATCGATACGGCCGTCGCAGCACAATGGCTGCCCAGGATCATCGAGCGCCTGGGAACGCTTGGTTGCGCGTTTCGCGGAGACGCACGTGCGTGTGAAGCCGTTAGCTCACTACCAAGAGCGTCTGAAGACGACTTCAGGAGGGAATGGCATGACGCGGTCCTGTCGGTTGCCGTCGTTGACGGTGTTGAGGGCGCGATCTCCCATGTGAATCGGTTTGGCAGTTCCCACACCGATGCGATCGTCACTGGGGATCCTGCGGCTGCCCAACGGTTCCTTGCGGAGGTAAACAGCGCTGTGGCCCTCTGGAACGCGTCTACGCAGTTCGGCGACGGTGGCGAGTTTGGGTTCGGGGCTGAAATCGGAATATCCACCGGTCGCTTGCACGCCCGAGGTCCCATCGGAACTGAGCAACTGACAACCTTCCGGTATAACGTGATCGGAACGGGGCAGGTTAGAGAGTAGGATCGTCGGGGAGCACGATCTTGATCGTGCGTCGAAGGTGCGCCGCCATCAATTCGCACGCTTTATCTCCGTCGCGGTTAACTGCCGCGTCTGCGATTGCGCGATGTTCGCTATGCGTATCACGTGAGTTGTCCGCAGCAAGCGCAATTGCTCTGTAGCGCTCGCTGTGGGCGTAAAGGAGATCGCGCATCTTTAGAAGCCAGGCGTTGTCGCACGCCGCGACAAGGGCTTGGTGAAATTTAGCGTGGGCGGCGATCCAGGCGCCCGAAACTCCGCCGCTTCGTTCGCCGCCAAGCTCCTCCGGAGTTTTCCCGAGTTCGTGGAGTGCCGCGATGATCGCACTTTCCCAATGCAAGGTTCCATGTTTGATAGCTGCACGGATGCAAAGGCCTTCTATCTCAATTCGAGCCTCCGTCAACGCGACAAGATCAGATATTTCGAGCGGGGGGACATGAAACCCCCGTTGCGGCTCAGACACGACCAACCCCTCGGAAATCAGCCGTGACAATGCTTCTCGAACGACGCTTGGACTGGCGCTCAGGCGCTGGGAGATGCCTCCGATCTTGAGCTTGTCACCCGCACGAAGCTGCCCCGTGATCACCTCCGAACGTAGGGTGTGATAGGTCGTCTCCGCGAGACTGCTGTTCGCGATTTTATCGGCCACCTTTGAACTCCTTCACTACTGCCAGTCGAAATGGGGAAGATCGGACCTTGCTGCGGGCGCGTAAGCACTTCGACGAAGATAGCTATCCTAAACAGTCGCGTAGCCCAAGCAGAAGACGCATTTAGCATGCTGCAAAAATACCTTTTTTTTGATAAAAAATCTTTTTTTATTGACCTGACCGACGGTTCTGGTTACGAAAGCTCACCTGGTCACGCAAACCGGCGGGGACTTCCTCAAATTGGGAGCAGAGAATGAGATTTTTGCGCTTTAGCATTGATGGTACGCAGGGCCTGGCAGTGGCACGGTCGGAGGGGGGCGCGTTCCGTGGGTTCCTCGCAAATGAGGGTGGGTATCCAGGCGATCTTACACCTGAGTTCATTGCGCGGGTTCGCCTCTCCGACCTCGCGGAGACCCTGTCAAAGGGAAGGGAGATCGACCTCGGCTCAATCCGCCATCTTCCGCCGATCGCCGACGCCGGGAAGGTTGTGTGCGTCGGCCTGAATTACGTGGACCACTCTGCAGAGACCGGGTTCAAGGTGCCGGAACATCCCACGGTATTTGCGCGGTTCACGTCGAGCCTTATCGGCCACGGCGACAACCTAATCGCGCCTAGCGCTTCGGAGCAATTCGATTACGAAGGCGAACTCGCGGTCGTGATCGGTCGGACAGGTAGACACATTTCCCGCGAAAACGCGCTTGAATACGTGCTCGGCTACTCGATCTTCAACGATGCGTCAGTGCGCGATTTCCAGCTTCGCACCCCGCAATGGACGATCGGAAAAAACTTCGACGGAACGGGGGCATTTGGCCCGGTATTGGTTACACCGGACGAACTGGCGCCGGGTTGCGCGGGGATGGGCATTCGAACCACGCTCAACGGCCACACCGTGCAGAGTGCCAACATCGATGACTTGGTCTTTAGCGTGGCAAATCTGATCGCAGATCTGAGCGCTACGATGACTTTGGAATCCGGCGACGTCATCGTGACGGGTACGCCGGCCGGCGTTGGAGCCGGCCGCAAGCCGCCGCTTTGGATGAAGCCGGGAGACATATGCGAAGTCGAAATCGATGGCATCGGACGCCTGCGAAACAGTGTCCGCGCCGAAGGCGTCTAATATTACGAGTTGGAGAGTGAAATGAACAATCTCGACACGGCAATCGACACGTTCTGGCACAGTCGCAATGTGGGTGGTGCGCCCCACGAATGGCGGGGCAATCTAACCGGGGACGAGGGATTCCGAATCCAGATCGCGATCCAAGGTCGCTATGACGCGATCGGCGATAGAAGGATCGGTTGGAAGGTCGCCGCCACCAATCCCGCGGTCCAGCGGCAGCTCGGTGTTTCCGAGCCGGCATTCGGAAGTCTTCGCATGTCGAAAAGGTACCTTAGTGGAGATGACGTGGCCCTCGCTTCCCTTGCGCAGCCACATATCGAATGCGAACTCTGCTTCGAACTGAACGAAAAGATTGCGCGTGCCGAGACGCAGGCCGACGTTCTCGATAGTGTTGATCGGTGTTTTCCAGCGTTCGAGTTGATCGAAAAGAGGGTGCCGATCGCGGATTTTGGCGCTGCGATGGCTGACAATGCCGAGCACACCGCCATTGTGCTCGGGGCGCCGATATCTGACCTTTCCAAACTCGCGCTGGACGGCGTCGAATGTCAGCTAACCGTCAACGATGAAGTCATGGGCGTTGCGCTGAGCAGCGCCGTTCTCGAGAACCCGCTCAATTCTGTTCTTTGGTTGAAGAGGCGGTTGGAACGCTATGGGCAGACGCTTCCGGCAGGAACGCTCGTTATGACGGGCTCTTTCTTGCGGCAGCAGCCTTTCAACGTCGGCGATCGTTTCAGGGCGGATTTCGAGGGTGTCGGGCGGGTCGAAGTGACCGGCGTAGCGTAGCGTTGGCGAGGCTGGACATGACGGAAGAGCAATCCTTGTTTACACGCCTCCGAGTAGGGCCGTATCACCTCCGTCACCGAGTGGTCATGGCCCCGCTGACACGCATGCGCGCAGCTCGACCGGGGGAGGCACCTTGGGCGCTAAATGTCGAATACTATCGTCAGCGCGCGAGCGACGGTGGCTTGATCGTCGCGGAAGCCTCGCAGATCTCGCCTTCAGGGCAAGGCATGCCCGCCACGCCAGGGATCCACTCGCCTGACCAAATCTCCGGATGGCGCAAGGTGACCGATGCGGTTCATGCGCGCGGTGGGTTGATTTTCCTGCAACTCTGGCACGTTGGTCGAATCTCTCATTCCTCGCACCAGCCCGCCAGGGCGCTACCGATAGCGCCGTCTTCCATCCCGGCAAGCGGCTACGCCTTTACCACCGACTTCGAACGGGTCCCCTACGAGCGACCGCGCGCGTTAGAAACATGGGAAATTCCGGAAGTTGTCCAGTCCTATCGACAGGCGGCGAGCAATGCTAAAGAAGCAGGCTTCGACGGCGTCGAGATACATGCCGCGAACGGGTATCTGCTCGAGCAGTTTCTTCAAACTCGCACGAACCGCCGAACGGATGTTTATGGCGGATCGATAGAAAATCGTTCGCGGCTAGTAGTCGAGGTTGCCGACGCTGTCAGCCAGGTGTGGGGAGCCGACAGGGTCGGAATACGGTTGTCCCCGTTCGGCATCGCGAACGACAGCGGCGAGGATGAGCCTTTGCCGTTGTATTCCCATCTTATCAAGGCGCTCGCGGTGCTTGGCCTTGCCTATCTGCACCTCATAGAACCTAGAGCCAGTGGTGCTGGGCAAGCCGAGGTCGATCACCGAAATGTTCCGTCGGCAGCCAGACTTTTTCGCAAGGAGTGGCCGAATGTACTCATTGCTGCCGGAAATTTTTGTGCGGATTCCGCACATGCAATGATCGCCCACGGGTATGCCGACGCTATCGCGTTTGGCCGTCTGTTTATCTCGAACCCCGATTTGCCCGCGCGCTTGCGGAGAGGCATCGACCTCAGTCCTTACGATCGGGCCACGTTTTATGGCGGCGGAGCTCAAGGATACACCGACTACCCGCGGAAGGAGCCTGGTGAATAGGGAGCCGTTGTCAGTGGCGAAATGGTCCCCGCTTCGCCTAAACTTCGTTCGTGGGCTGCGTCGCTTCGCAGAAGGCGCAACGTTCGGCGCAATCGGAGTCTGAAAACCGAGCGTTGAGTACACGCCGATTGCCAATCTGTTTCAGAAAAATGAAACTGGTTTCATTTTTATTGACTCCAAATGCCGCCTCTGGCATATGAAGTCCAAGTTAGAATCTAGGACTTAGGGTAGGGAGAGAGATGTCAGAAAAAGCAGTTATTCTCGTTGACCGCGAAATCCCACTCGGATTCCTGACAAATGCGGTTGCGGTAGCTTCCTTCTCGCTGGGGCAAGCCATCGATCGGCTTTGCGGCGGTGAGGTCAAGGATGCCGACGGCAATCCCTACCTGGGTGTCATCCAGATCCCGCTTCCCATTCTGGCAGCTGCGCCGGACCGGATGTTGAAGATCCGCGAGGACCTTCGCTCCAAAGGTTTCGAGGACGTCGTCGCAGTCGATTTCACTGCTCAGGCACAACGGCCGCAAACATATGAGGCGTACAGCGAAGTTATGGCCGGAACCAGTTCTGGCGACATCGTCCACCGCACGCTGGCGCTCTATGGACCGAAGAAGCTTGTAGACAAGCTGACTGGCAATCTGCCGCTCCTACGATAACCGAAATGCTGGCGTTCGTAGGGAGGGCCGCCAGCCGCATGGCATTGCCCTCAAGGTGCCTTCAGGAGGGGTGCCCTTGAGGGGTTTGCGAGAAGACGAGGTGTGGCCTCGCGTCTTCGCGCCATCATTCATACCAGACAGGTCGATCGAATTTCTGAGCTGCTGCTTAACGCACGCCGTTGAGCAGCTCGTTCTCGGACGTCGGTCTTTGCGCATTGGCATCTCAGAAGGACGTGCCGAGTCCAGGAGTCGGTGTTCTGCTTCGTTGGCGTTTGTCCAGCGGCACACAAAGGCTTCGAGCTGGGGACGGGTTCAAATCAGCAATCAAAATGGAGGGAGCATCGCATGAAAAGACTACTTCTGGCCTTGGCAGCATCTGTGTGTCTTTCGGGCATGGCATACGGCGAGGAAATCAAGATCGGTATTCTCCTGGGCTACACTGGGCCGCTGGAATCGATCACTCCGCTGATGGCAAAATCTGCCGAGCTCGCAATCAAGGAAGTGAACGACTCTAAGGCACTGCTCGGCGGCGCGACGGTGGTGGGCGTTCGTGGCGATTCCACCTGCACCGACGCTGCCGTGGCCACGGCATCCGCTCAGCGACTGGTAACGTCCGACAACGTGAATGCAATCATGGGAGCGGATTGCTCGGGTGTGACAGGAGCTGTGCTCCAGTCGGTTGCACGTCCCAATGGGATCGTGATGATCTCGCCTTCGGCGACCTCTCCCGCTCTTTCGACGGACGAAGACGACGGCCTCTTCTTCCGCGCAGCTCCCTCGGACACCCGACAGGGGCAAGTGATGTCGGACGTCATCGCAAAGCGCGGGATCAAAACGGTCGCTTTGACGTATACCAACAGCGACTACGGAAAAGGTCTTGCCGAAAGCTTCAAGGCGGCCTTCGAAAAGGCCGGCGGCAAGATCAGCGCCACGGTTCCGCATGATGACAACAAGGCCGACTATTCGGCTGAAGTTGCCACGCTTGCTTCGGCTGGCGGCGAACTGCTGGTCGTCGCAGGCTATGTCGATAAAGGCGGCAAAGGCATCATCCAGGGCGCCTTGGATGCCGGGGCCTTCGATAAGTTCTATCTCCCGGACGGCATGTACGGCGACAGCCTCCTGAAGGCGATCGGCAGCGCAATGGAAGGCTCCTTCGGAGACCTTCCCAGCATCGATAGCGAAGGACGGAAGACGTTCCTCGAGATGGCCAAAACTGCAGGCTTTGATGGTACCTCGACCTTCACGGGAGAGTCCTACGACTCCGCAGCCCTGATCCTACTGGCCATGCAGGCGGCTCAGTCCGGGAAGGCGAGTGATTTCAAGGATAAGGTCACGACCGTGGCGAACGGGCCTGGTGAGACGATCTTGCCTGGTGAACTCGCCAAGGGACTTAAGCTTCTCGCGGAAGGCAAGTCGATCAACTACGAGGGCGCGACTGGCGTGAAGCTGATCGGTCCCGGTGAAAGCTCGGGCAGCTACCGTGTCTACACTGTGAAGGATGGCACGCAGGTGACCGACTACTTCGAACAATAGGCCCCAGCAGACGCCGCCTGCATGTAGACGGCCCGCTCCCGGCGGGCCGTTCCCAACAATAAGACCTCCACCTGCTTCGCTTGCGGGGAGTATCGGGTCAAGGGAACTAAAGAATGATCGTAGTCGAAGACCTGCATAAGCATTTCGGCGGATTCCGTGCCGTCAACGGAGCTTCGTTGGAAATCGCAAAGGGCTCCATCACCGGGCTCATCGGGCCGAATGGGGCAGGAAAGACCACGCTCTTCAATGTCATCGCTGGGCGCTTGCCGCCAACTTCCGGCAGGGTTCTTATGGACGGCGAGGATGTAACGGGTCTGAGCCCGCACGCCTTGTTTCACAAGGGTCTGCTTCGCACCTTCCAGATCGCGCACGAATTTGGATCGATGACCGTCAGGGAGAACCTTATGATGGTTCCATCCGGACAAGTCGGCGAGACGCTCTGGAATACCTGGTTCCGACGACGCGACATTGCTGGCGAAGAAAGGAAACTTGCCGCCAAGGCCGACGAGGTTCTCGATTTTCTGACGATTTCACACTTAGCCGATCAGAAGGCTAGCCAGATCTCAGGCGGCCAGAAGAAGCTCCTCGAACTCGGCCGAACGATGATGGTCGATGCGAAAGTAGTGTTTCTCGACGAGGTTGGTGCTGGCGTAAACCGGACGCTCCTCAACACAATTGGCGACGCCGTCGTGCGCCTCAACAAGGAGCGTGGTTATACCTTCTGCATCATTGAGCACGACATGGACTTTATCGCCAGGCTCTGCGACCCCGTGATTGTCATGGCCGAAGGCAACGTCCTTGCGAAAGGCTCGTCTGTGCACATCATGGAGAACGAGGCCGTGATCGAGGCGTACCTGGGAACGGGCTTGAAAAACAAACTTGTAGCCAGCGCCTGAAGATCTGTTCCGTGGCAGACAGGCTCGCCACTGGCGTTTTGCCCAAATCCCCAATCGAAGACAAATGCAGAGCGTGGCACGAGCCTTCAGCGGCCAGGCTGCCATGAGAGGAGAGACGGAATGGATGCTCCATTTCTAATCGGGGAGAACATGATCGGAGGTTATGGTCCGGTCGACATTCTCAACAAATGCACCATCGCCGTGAATCCAGGGGAGATTGCGGTGATCGTCGGCCCCAATGGTGCCGGAAAGTCCACCGCCATGAAAGCGGTTTTCGGCATGCTGAACATACGCGAAGGACAGGTGAGGCTTCTGGGAGAAGATATCACCAAGCTGTCTCCACAAGACCGTGTCGCCAAAGGGATGGGCTTCGTTCCGCAGACCAACAACATCTTTGGTTCGATGACTGTCGAGGAGAACCTCGAGATGGGCGCGTACCTTCGGCGCGATAACATCCGAGATACCATCGAGCAGGTCTACCACCTTTTTCCGATCCTTAAGCAGAAGCGGCGCCAGGCTGCCGGAGAACTGTCCGGTGGACAGCGTCAGCAAGTTGCCGTCGGACGGGCGTTGATGACGCAGCCGATGGTTCTGATGCTCGACGAGCCGACCGCTGGTGTGTCGCCCATCGTCATGGACGAACTTTTCGACCGGATCATCGAAATCGCTCGTACTGGCATCTCTGTTCTCATGGTGGAGCAGAACGCAAGGCAGGCACTGAACATCGCCGACAAGGGCTATGTCCTCGTTCAGGGCGGCAATCGCTTCACAGGCACCGGGGCGGAGCTTTTGGCCGATCCCGAAGTCCGCAAGACCTTCCTCGGGGGTTGAACATGGAAACTCTCAACGCCTTGGTGGCGTTCCTCAATTACGTAGTCGTGCCAGCGACTTCATATGGCGCCCAACTCGCACTCGGTGCCCTCGGGGTCACATTGATCTATGGCATCCTTCGGTTTTCGAACTTCGCCCATGGCGACACGATGGCCTTCGGAACTGCAACCACCATCCTCTGTACGTGGTGGCTTCAGTCCAACGGAGTCAGCTTCGGACCGCTTCCGACCGCGCTTCTGGCATTGCCGTTTGGCATCGCCATCACAAGCGCAATGGTCCTCGCCACCGATAGAACGGTCTATCGGTTCCATCGCAAGAGAAAGGCCTCGCCGGTCATTCTTCTGATCGTCTCCATGGGCGTAATGTTTGTAATGAATGGCCTGACGAGATTTATCATCGGGGTTCAGGACAGGAATTTCTCAGACGGTGATCGTTTCGTGATCAATGCGCGACAATTCACCGAAATGACCGGTCTATCGGAAGGGTTGGCGTTAAGAACCACGAGCGTCATTACGGTCGGCGCGGCTGTCATCATCGTCGCTGCGCTCTTCTGGTTTCTCAACCGTACGCGAACTGGCAAGTCGATGCGGGCATTCTCCGACAACGAAGACCTCGCGCTGCTTTCGGGCGTGAGCCCAGACCGTGTCGTGACGGTAACCTGGCTCCTGGTGGCGGCACTGGCAACAACAGCCGGCGTCCTCTATGGGCTGGACAAGTCCTTCTCGCCATTCACGTACTTCCAGCTCCTCCTGCCCGTATTCGCGTCGGCCGTCGTCGGCGGGCTGGGAAATCCAGTCGGTGCGATCGTTGGCGCGTTCGTAATCTCCTTCTCCGAGGTAACGTTCACCTACGCCTGGAAGAAAGTTCTGACCTACGCTCTTCCGGGCTCGTTACTGCCTGACGGTCTCGTGCAACTCCTCTCGACCGAATACAAATACGCGGTCTCCTTCGCCATCCTTGTTCTCGTGTTGCTTTTCAAGCCGACAGGCCTGCTTAAGGGGAAATCACTATGACAACCATGAATCGCAACCTGTTAATCTTCGGTGGGCTCGCAGCGGCGTACGTGGCGGTTGGAATTCTACAGAGTTGGACCCTGGCGCTGTCGATCTTGAACGACGGACTTATCGTTGCGGTGGTGGCACTCGGCGTGAACATGCAGTGGGGCTATGCAGGGCTCTTCAATGTCGGCGTTGCAGGGTTCTTTGCATTGGGAGGCCTTGCCGTGGTGCTGGTCACCAAACCTTTCGATCCAGCGGCATGGCAGGCTGGCACGCCGGAGATCCTTCTTGCACTTCTCTTGGCAGCGGCGGTCATGTTTGCCGCGGGGCGAGCCTGGAAGGTCATGGAGTCCGGGCTCCTCAGGGTCGTTGTAACATTTGGCCTCCTCGCTGTCGGATTCGCCACGTTCAGAATGATCTTCGGCCCGGCAGTCGAGGCGGTCGAGGCGGTGAATCCCGCCTCGGCGGGGAACATAGGGGGTATGTCGCTCCCCGTTCCAGTCGCATGGTTATTCGCAGGGGGGCTCGCAGCTGCTGCAGGGTGGGCAGTCGCCAAAACCGCCCTTGGACTACGGTCCGATTATCTCGCTATAGCCACACTCGGTATCGGCCAGATCATCATTACCCTGATGATGAACGAGGAGTGGCTGGATCGAGGCGTAAAGAACATCACGAATATCGACCGTTGGCCCGTTCCGCACGAGGTCGGGCTCCAGCAGCAGGGATGGTTCATCTCTCTGGCTGAATTCCTCGGGCAGGATGTCCGTACGGCATCGACCGTTTTCGTGGGCATTTGCTTCGCGCTGGTAATTGGGTCCATTCTCGTAGTTCTACTCGCCCTTCTGGAATTGATGGTACGGTCGCCGTGGGGAAGAATGATGCGCGCGATCCGCGATAACGAGGTGGCCGCAGAGGCGATGGGCAAGGATGTTCGTAGCCGCCACCTGCAGATCTTCGTGTTAGGATCGGCAATCATCGGCGTCGCCGGAGCGTTGTATGTGATGCGCCATGGATTGATGGCGCCACAGAGCTATAACGACCCGCTGCGCTACACTTTTCTTATTTGGGCGATGGTCATTCTCGGCGGTTCGGGGAGCAATTGGGGAGCAGTCGCCGGGGCACTCATCGTCATTCTATTGTGGGGCGAAGCCGAGAGCGTAGGTCCTTCGATCTTGGCGCTGATTACTGCACCCCTTAACGACGGGCCGCTAAAGCAGCACCTTGTCGATTCCGCCGTCCAGATGCGGCTTCCCATCGTGGGATTGATGCTTCTGCTCGTGCTACGGTTCAGCCCCGAGGGGCTCATTCGCGGAAGGTGAAAACCGAAGCAGCCGAGCCACTTGTCAGAACCGATTCCAATAACCCGTCGCCGGGCGGGTGGGCCTTGAGACGAGTATTTCGGCACGCAGCCAAAGCAGGGTTGCGTGCCACGCCTTGTTGACTGTTGCTCTCGCAATTTGCGATCGCGCATTTTCGCGCGTCAGCTGGAACAATCACCAGGGCTGAAACAACAGCGCGACGGCCCGAGTTCCGGCAAAAACTCTGTCGTCCAGTAGAAGCTGAGGTCTCAGCCCATTTCGCACGCGCAAGCCATCGATCAGAGCGCTCCGGCGACCCGAACCGGATATCCAATCACTTAGAGTTTTCCATTACGAAGTCTTGAATCTTCGGCTATTCGGATTCTCAGTACCTGTCGGGACTTGCCTGGCGAAGCCGTTGTGGGCGATGGAAATTTGACCAGCCATTTAATCCGAAAGAGCAATCGCTGCGTCTCGCGGAGATTCAAGCGGCAGAGCTTGGCTCGATCGAAGAGGGCGGTTGTAGCGCCTGTGCTATCGGGACGACAACGTCCCGATTCTTCCTTGAAAAGAGGCTAGGGATGGCGGTGCAGCACCGGGCCGTGGCACATCGGCAGAGGATGGGCGTTCCACCCGAATGCCGCCTCGGTCGCAGCGCCCGGTGCTTGACGTTTCTCCAGAGGCGAAAGCTTTGTAAATGCAGTCGGCACGTGTGGCTTCAACCGTTCGTGACGAATAGCAGGTCACTCGGGTCGCCGTTGAGGTCGACGGGTACTTCCCAATGGCCATCCAGAAAACGGCTTGATTTCCTTCAAGACGAAGGTCGTCTGCATTTCCTTTATCCTTGGCAATCTTCTGAGGACGGTGGTTGCGAAGTCGCTGTACGAATCGAGATCGCGGATCGCCACCTGCAACAGGAAGTCGGCGTCTCCAGCAATTGTGTAGCAGGATACGACTTCTTGTAGTTGAAGGACATCAGCCTCGAACTGCTGCGCCTCCTTGTCGCTATGCCCGTCAATCTTTACGCGAATGAAGGCGAGAACACCGAGGTCGACCTGCCGACGATCCACGGTCGCTCCATAACCCCGGATTACCTCGTCGTCCTCAAGTTGCTTCACTTTTCTCCAGCAGGCTGAGGTGGACATTCCGACGCGCTCGGCGAGCGCCTGGTTCGACAATCTGCCCTCCTGTTGAAGAGCCTCCAAGATCTTGAAATCGAGCGCATCCAACATTGGTTGATCCTCCCATTCTTGTCGCGAGTTTCGGTATATCGTACCTAATTGATAGCTTCGCAGGCAACGATTGGCAAGAAATTCCCCAGAGATTTGGTATCATCGCCTCTCACGTCCTGACCTCCTCACCGCCGGTCGGAAGCCACGTGGCAACAGCATGTCATCTCCGCGAGGGAAACGATCGCGGCGCGACAGCAAGCACATCAAGTTCTAACGAGAGGACAAGTACATGGATTTTCGCGCCGCACAGTGGCCCGTGGACGGCAGCCCGGAAAGAATCAGCGGAATTGAGTTGAACCAGATCTGCGACATCGCAGATCTGGCCCGCAACGATCCGAAAGTGATCAAGCTGTGGCTTGGCGAAGGGGATCTGCCGACGCCAGCATTCGTCGCCGACGCTGCGGTGGCCGCGCTTTCTTCGGGCCAGACCCGCTATACCTACGGACTTGGCGTTCCAGCACTGAGGGAGGCGCTCGACCGCTACCACAAACGTCACTGGGGCGTGGACGTCGGGTACGGGCGCTTCAGCGTCACCGCCGGAGGTACTCAGGCGATCATGCAGGCATTTCAGGCGGTAATCAGTCCCGGCGACGAGGTCATCGTGCCCTTCCCGGCGTGGCCCAACCTGGTCGAGATCGTTCGAATCCTTGGCGGAAAAGTCGTCCCGGTGCACTACCGCGTTTCAGACAGCGGCTTCACGCTGGACCTGGATGACGTCTACGCGGCCGTGACCCCCAAGACGAAAATCATCTCGATAAATTCCCCCTCGAACCCGACGGGGTGGATCATGCCGATGAACGACATGATCGCACTTCGCGACTTCGCTCGTGACAAGGGCCTGTGGATCATCTCCGACGAGGTCTATTCGCATTTCACCTATGACGGATCGGTGGCGCCCTCGTTCCTCCAGATCACGGAACCCAGCGATCGCCTGATCATCGTCAATACGTTCTCGAAGAACTGGTGCATGACCGGATGGCGTATCGGTTGGGTCATTTTTCCGAAGGGCATGGAGGTCGTGTTCGAGAACCTAAGCCAGTACAACACGACCAGCGTGGCCACTTTCGTCCAGTATGGAGCGGTAGCGGCACTCGATCAGGGTGATGAGTTCATAAAGGCGCTGGTGAAGCGCTCGGCGGACGCGCGCCAGGTTATCTGCTCCGCACTCGATGCGCTGCCGAATGTGCGTGTGTTCTGGCCGGAAGGCACATTTTACTTCTTCTTCAGCATCGTCGGTATGACCAACGCATACGAAACCGCCCGCACCATTCTTCGCGAAACGGGCGTCGGCGTTGCTCCAGGAATGGCGTTCGGCCACGGGGGAGACGAATACCTCAGGGTTTGTTTTGCCGTAGACCCCAATTTGGTTGGCGAGGCCGCCGAGAGACTTGTGGCATTCCTGAGCAGGGACGACTTGAAGGTCGCCTCCTAACTCGCGCTCTTCGGTCTACGTGCATCGGCCCCGTAGCGATCTCGTCGCAGCCACGGGGCCAATTTCCATCGAGCCGCTCCTCCATCCGCGAACTCGTCGACGACTAGCGCAATGGCCCGGATGTCGTGAATTCGGCCTTCTCGCCAGCTGGTAGCGCCTACGGTTGAAGAGCGCGGCGCAGCAAGTCGAGATATATTTCGACTATACGTTGATCGATGTTGCCCTTCCGATCGATAGCACTCTTCAGTCGCAGGCCATAGAAGGTGCGTTGCGCCATCAGCATCAGGGTGATGGTTTCGATCTCCAGTTGGTCCAGCTGTCTTATCTGGCCAGCGGCGGCCGCCTTGGTCAGAACGGTGCGGTAGCCTTGAGTGATTGCCTCGAAGTAGGCTTCGAATGCAGGCGGACTGAAAATTTCAGCCTCGTTTAGCACCTTGAGAAAGAAGGGGTGCTGATGAAGGAAGCGGAACCATGCACGGAAAGCTGCTTCCTCCCTCGCGAAGAAGTCTCCGTTGTCCGGCAGCGCCGCGCGGACTGAATCGCGCAGCCGCTTTCCGTAGTCCACAACCAGTTCTGCAAAGATGACTTCCGGGCTTTCGAAGTAGTTGTAGAACGTTCCCAGGGCGATGCCAGCATGGTCGGTGATCCGCGTAATTGTCGCCGCCGAGAAGCCGCTTTCCGCGATGATGAGTGCGGTGGCCTCCATTAGAGCATCTCGTGTTCGCTCTCGATTTTGTTCGCGCTTCGAAACCGTACGGCTAGCCATGATGCCCTTATTCCAATCTGTGGGTTGAACATGAGTATCAGCGAAAACCTGGTCCGTCAGCTAGCAAAAAAATGAAAATGCTTTCATTTTCTCTTGACTTCACAGGGGGGGTGGGACAGGATCAGCGCGTGAGGAGAAATCAGGACAACAAGTATACATTCTTGATCGAAGGAGTTCAAGAAAGTAACGTCGTGGTTGAGTGACATTATGTCAGGTGTTGGGAAAAAATATCGCGCCTTCATCGAAGGATGATTCAGGCGGCGCCAACTCTATTTGTTCCTCCGATATTCTGTTGGACGGTCTTAGATCTCGGGAGGAGGAATCTATGCTGCGAATGACAAGTCTCTTTCGCATGGGTGTCGCGCGAGCCGATCCCCCCTGACGGGCGCATCGTTTCGCAATCAATCATCTCTGGCCAAGGGCTGTTGACGCTCTTTGCTGGCGGCCTGGGCCGCCCGCCCTTGGACTTTTGCCCATTGTCGAAAGGAATTAACATGTCCAAGACGATCCTTGGCCATCTGCCCGCCATGCTGGCAGCGCTCACGCTTTCTGTCGGAATTCCGTCCGTGTCTCTTGCCGACGAGAAACCGATCAATCTGGCAGTCATCAATGACATGTCCGGACCGCTCTCGGATTCTACTGGTGAAGGCTCGGTCATCGCGGCTCAGCTCGCGATCGACGACTTTGGGGGAAGCGTCCTTGGCCGCCCGATCAAGTTGCTGAGCGCCGATCACCAGAACAAGGCAGACCTTGCCGCTTCGATCACGCGTCGATGGATCGACGTCGATGACGTGCAGGCAATCATCGATGGCGGGAATTCGACCGCCGGCCTCGTTATCCAGGAGATCGTCAAGGAGAAGAAGCGCATCGCTCTCTTTACCTCGCCCGCAACCTCCGACCTGACTGGCAAGGCTTGCTCCCCGTTCGGTTTTGCATGGACGTACGATACCTATGCGCTGGCAAGCACAGCTGCGAAGGCTCTGGTGGCCCAGGGCGCCGACACCTGGTTTTTCGTTACGAGCGACTACACCTTCGGCCATGCACTCGAGCGTGACGCAACCAAATTCGTCGAAGACGCCGGGGGCAAGGTCACCGGGAGCGTTCGCCACCCGATGAACACTTCGGACTTCTCGTCCTATATCCTGCAGGCACAGACCTCTGGCGCAAAGATTATCGGTCTGGCCAACTCGGGCGACGATGCGCTCAACGCCATCAAGCAGAGCGCAGAGTTCGGTGTGGTTCAGAGTGGCCAGCGTCTCGGCGGCCTGCTGCTGCTGCTCAATCAGATCCACGGATTGGGCCTGGAGGCCGCGGCTGGGACTTTGGTCTCCGAAGCTTACTATTGGGACCAGGATGACGGGACACGGGCTTTCGCCGATCGGTTCGAGAAGCTTGCTCACAAGAAGCCCAACGCACTCCAGGCAAGCGTCTACAGCGCCGTCAACCATTACCTGAAGTCGGTCAAGGCAGCGGGGACGATTGACGCTCCCGCGGTTGCGAAGGAGATCAAGGCTCTTCCTGTCAACGACTTCATGAGCAAGGACGTCAAGGTTCGCGAAGACGGTCGCGTGATGCGCAACATGTACCTCTTCGAGGTGAAGAAGCCCGAAGAATCCAAGGGCGCCTGGGACTACTACAAGCAGCTCTCGGTCGTGCCCGGCGAACAGGCATTCCGTCCCCTGGCTGACGGTGGCTGTAAGCTGGAAGGCAATTGACCTTGGCAGAACAACCCCATTTCCGAACGGCAACGCACCTCGCCGTTGTGCCTCCTGAAACTGGGAGCCGACACGCGACGCCTCCGGCAAAGGAGCCATCCGTGACCGATGAGTATATCCTCAGCGCCACCCAGTTGACCAAGACCTTCAAAGGATTCTCGGCGGTTAGCGGTGTAGACTTGCGCGTTCGGCGCGGCACCATCCACGCACTTATCGGCCCCAATGGGGCCGGTAAGACCACCTGCTTCAATTTGTTGACAAAATTCCTGACGCCGACAAGTGGAACAATCCACTTCGATGGCACGGATATTTCGGAGATGTCACCGGCGGCGATCGCGAGGCTGGGCTTGGTTCGATCGTTCCAGATTTCAGCCGTGTTTCCTGAGATGACCTCCCTGGAAAACGTCCGGATCGCGCTGCAAACCAAGGCGGGCGACACGGTCTCGTTCTGGAGATCCGATTCCACGCTGAGGCGCCTCAACGCGCAGGCGAGAGCACTGTTGGACGAGGTGGGACTCGCGGATTCTTCCGATACGAAGGCCGGAGATCTTTCATACGGCCGCAAGCGCGCGCTCGAAATCGCCACCACGATGGCTCTCGAGCCGAGGATGATGCTTCTCGACGAACCGATGGCGGGCCTCGGGCGCGAGGACGTGGACCGCATTGCGGCTCTTATCAAGCGACTCTCTGCCAGCCGGACGATCCTGATGGTGGAGCACAACCTTTCCGTCGTTGCCTCGCTTTCGGACGCCATAACGGTTCTGGCACGGGGGCGCGTGCTCGCACAGGGGGACTACAAGACAGTCTCTGCCGATGAACGTGTGATCGAAGCCTATCTCGGAGCTGGCCATGACTGACGCAGCTGTTGCCTTTAATCCGCTGGCAGGGCGTCCCCCGCTACTGAACGTCGCCGATCTGGAGGCCTGGTACGGAGAGAGCCACGTCCTACATGGAGTGGCCTTCGATGTTCGCCCCGGCGAAGTCGTGACCCTCTTGGGGCGGAATGGGGCTGGCAAGACGACGACGCTCCGCGCGATCATGGGTATCATTCAGAAACGTCGCGGATCGGTTCGATTCCGTGATCTGGAGACCATCAAGGCGCCGACGCGCGTCATCGCAAGATCGGGCATAGCTCTTTGCCCTGAAGAACGTGCCATCTTCTCGAGTTTGAGCGTGCAGGAGAATCTGATGCTCCCGCCGACGATTGCCCCGGGAGGGCTGTCGCTCGACAGAATATTCGCGCTGTTTCCAAACCTGAAGGAGCGCTTGGGAACTCCGGGCACGAAACTTTCCGGTGGCGAGCAGCAGATGCTTGCTATTGCCCGGATACTGCGGACCGGCGCGAAGTTCCTCTTGCTGGACGAGCCTACGGAAGGCCTAGCCCCGGTCATCGTTCAGCAAATCGGCAACGCCATCGCCGCGCTCAAGCGCGAAGGATTTACGGTCCTGCTTGTCGAGCAGAATTTCCGTTTCGCGTCATCGGTGGCGGACCGCCATTTCGTCGTGGAGCAGGGGAAGGTCATCGACGTGATCCCCAACGAGCAGATCGGCACTAGCTCAGCCAAGCTGCAAGCTTATCTCGGAGTGTGAAACATGGCCGAACTTATTGGCATTCCCGCGCAAGCCATCTTCGGACAGTTGCTCCTTGGGCTCATCAACGGCTCGTTCTACGCGATGCTTTCCGTCGGGCTCGCGGTCATTTTCGGCCTGCTCAACATCACCAACTTTGCGCACGGCGCCCAATACATGCTCGGGGCGTTCGTGTCCTGGATGCTGCTTCACTATCTTGGAATCGGATACTGGTGGGCGCTGTTGCTGGCACCGATCATCGTGGCAGTGCTGGGCATTCTGATCGAGCGCCTTTTGATCTCCCATCTGAGTGGACTCGATCACCTTTATGGCTTCCTGCTGACATTTGGCGTCGCCCTCATCATTCAGGGGCTTCTGAGGAATCTCTATCCGGTTTCCAGCCTTCCATACTCAATTCCGCAGGCGCTCACCGGGGGGCAGAACCTCGGTTTCATGTTCCTGCCCAACTACCGGGGCTGGGTGATCATAGCTTCGTTGACCATGTGCATCGCGACGTGGGTGATCATCGAGAAGACGAACCTTGGCGCATATCTCAGAGCTGCGAATGAGAATCCCACGATGCTCGGCGCGTTCGGCGTAGACGTACCCCGGCTCGTCACGCTGACCTATGGTTTCGGCGTCGCACTTGCCGCCTTCGCCGGCGTTCTGGCCGCGCCGATCTATTCCGTCAGTCCGAATATGGGCGCTGACTTGATCGTAGTCGTGTTCGCCGTCGTCGTGATTGGTGGAATGGGCTCCATCATTGGAGCGATCGTGACGGGGTTCTCGCTCGGTCTTATCGAAGGTTTTGCCAAAGTTTTCTATCCGCAGGGCTCGTCTGTCGTGATCTTCGTCATCATGGCGATCGTGCTCCTCATTAAGCCCGCCGGCCTGTTTGGGAGGACCGTCTGATGGCTATCAATATCGACGCCATGAACCGTATGGATGAACCTTCACGGGAAATTCTTGGCTTGTCTCGCACGCACCTCACGGCATTCGTGGTGCTATTGCTCGTCGCGGCCGTTGCGCCCTTCTTCGTCTATCCGGTCTTCCTCATGAAGGTCATGTGCTTCGCGCTTTTCGCATGTGCATTCAATCTTCTACTCGGTTTCGGACGGCTTCTCTCGTTTGGACATGCGGCCTATTTCGGCAGCGCCAGCTACATTTCTGCACACGCCGCGAAAGTCTGGGGTCTCACCCCAGAACTGTCGATCCTCGCCGGGGTCTTCGTCGCGGCGATCCTTGGCGCCGTTATCGGGGCACTCGCCGTTCGGCGACAGGGGATCTATTTCGCAATGGTGACGCTGGCGTTTGCCCAGATGGTCTACTTCTTCGCTCTTCAGGCACCCTTCACAGGCGGTGAGGACGGCATCCAATCGGTGCCGCGAGGCGACCTGTTCGGCGTCGTAAGTCTCACCTCTGATTTCTCGCTCTACTGGGTGGTTCTGGCGATTACCTTCTTCGGTCTCTTCGCCATTCATCGCATTGTCTTCTCGCCCTTCGGGCAGGTTCTCAAGGCAATTCGCGAGAATGAGGCGCGTGCAATGTCATTGGGGCACCGCGTGAACCTCTACAAGGTTTCGGTCTTCGTGATGTCGGCTGCGCTGTCGGGTCTGGCGGGTGCGACGAAGGCCCAGGTCTTCCAGGTTGCTACACTCAGCGATGTCCACTGGTCGATGTCCGGAGAAGTGGTTCTCATGACGCTTCTAGGCGGAATGGGGACGCTGTTCGGGCCTGTCGCGGGCGCTGCCGCGATCATCTCCATGCAAAGCTTCCTGGCGCCGTTCGGTGCTTGGCTCACGGTCATACATGGGGTCATCTTCGTGGTCGCGGTACTGATGTTCCGAGAGGGCATCGTCGGCGTCCTGAACAAGCGGCTCAAGCTTTCCCTTTAGCGGGAACCCAAGAGGTCGGGTGAGAACTGAACCGGCCGTTCACGGCCAGTTCCTTCCGCCTTGCAAATAGAGGAACGACGAATCCATGAACGCCGATCTGCACCTGAATGCCACCGTCGACCGTCTGCGTGATGCGAAGCGGAAATGGGAGTTGGACGAAGCGCGGGCGCTCTACGACCTGCCCTTCAATGATCTTCTGTTCCGTGCGCAGTGGATTCACCGGGAACATTTCGACCCCAACCGGGTCCAGCTTTCGCGATTGCTGAGCATCAAGACAGGCGGCTGTCCCGAGGACTGTGGCTACTGCAGCCAGTCGGCCCTTCATAATTCCGGGTTGAAAGCCTCCAAGCTCATGGAGGTTCAACGGGTAATCGAGGAAGCCAAAAAGGCGCGTGACGCGGGCGCCACGCGCTACTGCATGGGAGCCGCCTGGCGCAGCCCCAAGGAGAGAGACATGGACGCCGTGGTTGCCATGGTCGAGGGCGTGAAGTCTCTGGGCATGGAGACCTGCATGACACTGGGAATGCTCGACCTCGGCCAGGCCCAGCGCCTCAAGCGAGCGGGTCTCGACTACTACAACCACAACATCGATACCTCCGAAAACTACTACAGCGAGGTAATCACGACGCGCACCTTCGCCGATAGGCTGGAGACGCTCGCGAACGTTCGCGACAGCGGTATCAAGGTCTGTTGCGGCGGGATCGTCGGAATGGGCGAGGCGCAGGATGATCGCGTGAGCATGCTCGTCACGCTGGCAAATCTCCCTGAACATCCCGACAGCGTGCCCATCAACATGCTGATCCCGATCGAGGGAACTCCACTCGGCGAGACCAAGCCCATCGATGCGATCGAATTCGTGCGTACCATCGCACTTGCCAGGATCATGATGCCCAAGTCGCACGTCCGGCTGTCGGCTGGAAGGACGGGCATGAGCGATGAGATGCAGGCGCTGTGCTTCTTCGCGGGAGCCAACTCGATTTTCGTAGGGGATACGCTGCTTACAGCGGACAATCCCGAGGAGGATAGCGACCGCAAGCTCTTCCTCCGTCTGGGAATCCAACCGACGGAGTTGGAAGCTGTCTAGCGAGAGCAACATCCTGGAACGATACGAAGTCAGCCTGCGCGGTTTGGCGCGCAGAGGTAGATTGCGCGAACTGGCTCCGAGAACCGGACTGGATTTCGCATCGAACGACTATCTCAGCCTTGCCGGATCGAAGCGCATTGCCGCAGCAGTGGCGGAAGCTCTTGCGATGGGCACGCCGATCGGCGCTTCTGGGTCTCGGCTTCTGCGAGGCAACGATCCCCAGCACGAAATGCTTGAGGCAAAGGCGGCAAGTTTCTTCGGGGCGGAGAAGGCTCTCTTCTTTGGAGGAGGCTACATCGCCAATTTCGCGGTTCTGACGACACTGCCACAGAAGGGTGACCTCGTCGTTTTGGACGAATTGATACACGCGAGCGCCCACGAAGGGGCGCGCGCTGGCCGGGCTCGCGTGGTCGAGGCGAGACATAACGATGCGGACGCTGTCGATGGACTGATCACTCGTTGGCGGACGGGGGGAGGGATAGGGCGTCCTTGGATTGTCGTTGAAAGCTTGTACAGCATGGACGGCGATTTTGCGCCGCTGGACCATCTGGTCGACGTCGCCAGGCGCCATGACGCTTTCCTGTTCATAGACGAGGCTCATGCAACCGGCGTGTTCGGACCGGACGGTCAAGGACTCGCCCATGGTCTCGAGGGGCAGGAAAACGTTCTGACTTTGCACACGTGTGGCAAGGCTCTGGGCGCGTCGGGCGCTCTCGTGACGGCGAGCGCGACTCTTTGCGATTACATCGTCAACCGTTGCCGCCCATTTATCTACGCCACGGCGCCGTCGCCATTGATGGCAGTAGCAGCGGGGGAAGCTCTCGAAATCGTCGCGGAGGAGCCCGACAGGCGGGCGAAGCTTTCCAGGCTGGTGTCGTTCGCGCGGGAAGAAGCTGGATTGCGAAACTTCGCCACGAGTCCGTCGCAGATCCTTCCGATCGTTGTGGGCGACAATGCGCGGGCAATGAAGCTCGCTGGGGCGATTCAGGACCGAGGCTTCGACGTAAGAGGCATTCGGCCGCCGACCGTACCGGAGGGGACGGCCCGCCTCAGGATCTCTTTGACGCTCAATGTCGGGGAATACGAGGTGAAGGCCCTGTTTGAAGCACTCTCCGAAGAATGGGAGAAATGAATATGACGCTGCCGATCGTAGTCACAGGTACCGATACGGGAATCGGCAAAACCATCTTCGCCGCCGGGCTCGTGAACCGTCTCGACGGTGTTTACTGGAAACCCATCCAGTCCGGAATAGCGGACGAAACCGACAGCCAGACCGTCACCCATCTGGCATCCCTCTCGCCGGACCGCCTACTTCCGGAGGCGTGGCGCCTGAATGCGCCGCTTTCACCGCATCGCGCAGCAGAGCTCCACGGCGTGGAGATCGATGCCGATATGCTGGAGTTGCCAGTAACGAAGCGCCCGCTGGTCATAGAGGGAGCCGGTGGCTTGATGGTTCCCGTCAACCGCCATACGCTGTATATCGACGTTTTCGCTCGGTGGAGCGCTCCCACTGTGCTTTGCGCCCGCACTGAACTCGGCACAATCAATCACACACTGCTGTCAATCGAGGCATTGAGGCGCCGGTCCATTCCGTTGTTGGGAGTCGCGTTTATCGGCGAGGAACATGGCGACACGCAATCGACGATCGCGGAGATGGGGCAGGTACGCGTGCTGGGACGTCTTCCCCATTTGAATCCTTTGAATCCTGACACGCTCTCGGCGGCCATGTGTGCCTGCTTCGATCCTCGCGACTTTTCGAGGTGACTGTCATGACCCGTTCCTCGGTGTGGCATCCGTTCACCCAGCATGGGGCAGAACCTCCACCAACCCGGATCAAGCGGGCCGAAGGAGCTTACGTCGAAACTTTTGACGGTCGACGGATTTTCGATGCCATCTCATCTTGGTGGGTGATTACGCACGGTCATCGCCATCCGAGCATCATGGACGGGATCCGCAATGCCAGCGAATCCCTCGATCAGATTATCTTTGCAGGACTAATTCACGAACCGGCGGAAGAACTTGCGTCTGCGCTGGTCAAGATGGCTCCGCCCGGACTGGACTGGGTCTTCTACTCGGATAGCGGATCGACGTGCGTCGAAGTTGCGTTGAAAATGGCCCTAGGATTCCACCGCAACAACGGCTCGCCCCGCAAGCGCATCGTCGTCATGGAGCATAGCTATCATGGCGACACCATCGGAACCATGAGCGTGGGTGCTCGGGGCGTCTTCAATCTGCCCTACGAACCCCTTTTGTTCGACGTCGACACCATTCCTTTTCCCGAGCGGGGGCGAGAGCAGGAAACGCTGGATCGCTTCGAATCCTTGACACAGCGGGGTGACGTTGCCGCGCTCATCGTTGAACCCCTGGTTCTCGGAGCGGGTGGAATGATCATGTACTCCACCCACGTCCTGGCGGAACTCAAGAGGATCGCAGAGCTGTCAGGCACGCTCTTCATCGCTGACGAAGTGATGACAGGCTGGGGGCGCACAGGGACGATGTTTGCCTGCGAGCAAGCTGGCATTTCACCGGACATCCTCTGCACCTCCAAGGGGCTGACGGGGGGAGCGATCCCTCTTGCGGCCACGCTTGCAAGCGACGAGATCTTTCAGGCCCATTTCTCCACCGACAGAGCGAAGATGTTCTTTCACTCGAGTTCCTATACAGCAAATCCCATTGCCTGCGCCGCCGCGCTTGCAAACGTGAAGGTCTGGGAGAGGGAGCCCGTGATCGATCGTGTCAGGGGGCTAGGCGCCATGCAGGCTAAAATGCTCGATAGGTTTAGCCAAGACGCACGCTTCGAGAACGTACGCACCCTCGGTACCATAGCGGCTCTGGACTTGCGTGTCGGCGCTACGGGGTACATGGCCGAGGTCGGTCCGAAACTCAGGCGCTTCTTCCTTGAGCGCGACCTGCTGTTGAGACCGCTTGGGAACGTCATCTACGTCCTTCCACCCTATTGTACGACGCCCGACGAACTCGACCGCCTTTACGATGCCATCGACGAGGCGGCGGAAGTATGGGGCGTTGGGTCATGAGACGCGCGTCCCGCATCGTTGGATTTGGTCACCATGTTCCGCGGCGGAAGGTCGAAAACCCGGAGCTCGAAGCAATGCTCGGTCTCGAGCGCGGTTGGATCGCAGGTCGAACTGGCATCCATTCGCGGTTCTGGGCTGAGCCCGGAGACACCTTGTCCGACATCGCACAAAGGGCAGGGGAGGCGGCCTTGGAGAATGCGACGATCTCTCGCGACGACATAGGGCTGCTGCTGCTCGCGACTTCCACGCCAGACCAGCCCCTGCCTCCGAGCGCGCCTCTTGTTGCCCACCGACTGGGTCTCGCAAATGCAGGCGGCGTTGATCTGGCAGGTGCCTGTGCGGGATTCATCTATGCACTGCTTTTCGCGGATGGGGTGATTCGTATCACGGGTAAGCCTGCGCTCGTCATAGCCGCCAACATACTGAGCCGCCGCATCAATCCTGCAGAGCGCGCAAGCGCCGTTCTATTCGGCGATGCTGCCGGTGCCGTTGTGCTCACTCCCTCCGACAACCCGGCGCACGGCATTCTTGGTGCTTCGCTGTCGTCTGACGGGGGAGGGTATGACCTGATCAAGATCCGTGCTGGCGGCAGCAGTGCACCGTATTCTTGCGAGACTGAATTAGCCGACACCCTCATGACCATCACCGACGGGCGCGCTGTATTTGCCAAGGCAATCGATTTGATGGCGCCATGTTCCATGGAAGCACTGGAGGTAGCCGGGTTGACCGCAGCCTCGGTCGACCGCTTTATCCCTCATCAGGCGAATGGGCGGATGATAAGCGCGCTCGCCAAATCGCTGGAAATCAGCGACTCCATAACAGCCCGCACGGTCGACACTCACGGAAACTCGTCGGCGGCCACCATCCCGCTCTCGTTGTCCCTCGCACAGGAGGCATCTCCGTTCGTGGCTGGCGAAAAGCTTCTGCTGACAGCTGCCGGTGCGGGCCTTGTCGGCGGCAGCTTGGTCGTCGGCCTCTAGGGCGCCACCCGAACCCTCATTCAGGCCGTGGGACATCGGCATTTCGCTCTCCCTCCAAGCGCAGCCGAAATGCCGAGGTCCGGTGGGGCCGTAACCTCGGAAAAATCCGACCATATGGCGCATATCGGTAGAGTATACCGAATGAAGATAATGTATCGGTATGATCATCCCATTTTCACTTGAAAGCTGGAAAGTCTGGAAGGTCCTTCCAAGGGATTTGCGCTACTGTCGAGCATTCAACTTGTTAGGAGCAGCCCATGGTCGCGCATTTCTCCCCCAGAGAACTCACACAGTCACGTCTAGACGACCGATACGCGCAGCTCTCAGGTCGTGTCTTCATGACCGGAACCCAAGCGCTTTTGCGTGTTGTGCTTGATCAGGCCCGGCGCGATCGTGAGCGTGGGCGCAACATCGGCGGCTTCATATCCGGATACCGAGGTTCGCCGCTTGCAGGCGTAGATCTGGAGATCTGGCGCAACAAGAAGAGATTTTCGGAAAGCAAGATCGAGTTCTTGCCTGCCGTCAACGAGGACCTTGCGGCGACCGCAGTGCTTGGTACCCAGCAGGTCGAGAGCGATCCGAACCGGGAGGTCGATGGTGTCTTCGCGCTTTGGTACGGAAAAGGTCCGGGCGTCGACCGTGCCGGGGACGCTCTGAAGCACGGGAACGCCTATGGTTCCTCTCCGAACGGCGGTGTCCTCGTCGTGGCGGGAGATGACCACGGCAGCATCTCTTCTTCGATGTCTCACCAGTCGGAAGTCGCTTTCATGGCTTGGTTCATGCCGGTCCTGAATCCTGCGAGCGTGTCGGAGTATCTCGCCTTCGGTGAATACGGCTACGCACTCTCTCGCTATTCGGGGATGTGGGTAGGTTTCAAGGCGATCTCGGAGACAGTCGAGTCAGCTTGTTCGTTCGAGTTGCTGCCCGATCGCCAGTTCAACGAGCCTGATTTCACAGTTCCGCTGACAGGACTCCACTATCGCTGGCCTGATCATCCAGGCCCCCAGATCGAGGATCGCATGGTGGCGAAGAAGGAGGCGGTGCTCGCTTTCGCGGAGGCCAATCCGATCGACCGCCGGATTTACGACGTCGACCAGGCGCGTTTCGGGATCATCACTACGGGCAAGGCGCACCTTGATCTGATGGAGGCGCTTCGACTGCTTGGGCTGGGGGAGCGCGAATGCAGGAAACTCGGCATCGACATCTACAAGGTCGGCCTGTCCTGGCCACTTCCGCGAACGAGTGCGCTGAGCTTCATCGAAGGCAAGGAAGAAGTTCTCGTCGTCGAGGAGAAGCGCGGCATCATCGAAAGCCAGCTCAAGGAATACTTCTACGACTGGCAGGGCGACAAGCCGAGCCGCATCATCGGAAAGACCGATGAGGCCGGAAAAAACCTTGTGCCTTGGACGGGAGAACTATCTCCGCGGAAGCTAGTCCCGATCATCGCGGCAAGGCTCGATATGCTTTTCCCCGGAAACGGCTTCGTCGAATTGGCTTCGAAGCTTACCAGCCCCGCAACCCGGATCAACGTCCCTGGCGCGAGCCGAACACCCTACTTCTGTTCCGGCTGTCCTCACAACACGTCCACCAAGGTTCCCGAAGGGTCACAGGCGTTAGCCGGTATCGGCTGTCACTTCATGGCAAGCTGGATGGACCGGGAAACGACTTCGTTGGTTCAGATGGGCGGCGAAGGGGTGAACTGGGCGGCCTCGTCGCTCTTCACGGGCAAGAACCACGTCTTCCAGAATCTCGGCGAAGGCACCTATTACCATTCGGGGTCGCTGGCCATTCGTCAGGCCGTCGCCGCGAACGCGAACATCACCTACAAGATTCTCTACAACGACGCCGTTGCGATGACCGGGGGCCAGCCCGTCGACGGACCCGTCAGCGTGCAGGCCATTGCGCAGGAAGTGCGGGCGGAGGGTGTGGACCGTATCGCGCTCGTGAGCGACGATCCCGTCAAGTTCAATGCCAGTGAATTCCCGCCAGGTCTCACCATTCATCATAGGCGAGAGCTTGACGCCGTTCAGCGCGAACTGCGCGACATCAAGGGCGTCACGATCCTCATCTACGAACAGACCTGCGCCACCGAAAAACGGCGTCGCCGCAAGCGGGGCAAGATGGAGGATCCGAAGAAGGTCGTATACATCAACGACCTGGTCTGCGAGGGGTGCGGCGATTGCTCGGTCGAGTCCAACTGCCTCTCCGTCGAACCGAAGGATACGCCCCTCGGTGTCAAGCGCCAGATAAACCAATCCTCCTGCAACAAGGATTTCTCCTGCGTGGAGGGATTCTGCCCGAGCTTCGTCACCCTGGAGGGCGCGGTACGCAAGAAGAAGGCAGCAAGTGAACTCGACTACGCCGGGCTTGCCGCGAGCGTCCCGGCTCCGGAGATCTCACGTCTAGAAAAGCCATATGACCTGTTGATAACGGGCGTCGGAGGGACGGGCGTCGTCACGATCGGAGCGCTTGTCACGATGGCAGCCCATCTCGAGGGGCTGGGGTCGTCCGTACTCGATTTCACGGGGATGGCGCAAAAATTCGGACCGGTACAGTCCTTCGTCCGCCTTGCCCCGACCCCGGACTTGATCAATCAGGTACGCATCGACGAGGGATCGGCCGACGCGCTCATCGGCTGTGACATCGTGGTCTCCTCGTCACCCAAGGCTTCCTCCGTCTACAAGCCGGGGATGCGGGCTGCGATCAATACCGCGAAGATGCCCACCGGTGATATCGTACGCCGCCCCGATGCCGATTTGGCCGTCGGCGCACGACTTGGCGCGCTTCGCAAGCTTCTGGGCGAAGACTCGTTTGCGACGCTTGACGCTAATTCTCTTGCAGAGTCCCTTCTGGGTGACGCGGTGTTCGCCAACGTCATGATGCTCGGCTTCGCTTGGCAGATGGGGCTCGTACCGGTTTCCGAAGCCGCTCTGCGTCAGGCTATCCAGCTCAACGGAGTTGCGATCGAACTGAATCAGCGGGCGTTCCTGATCGGTCGTGTTGCGGCCGCCATGCCCGAGAAGCTGGAAGGCGGCGCTCCGTCGGGCGAGCCAGTGCATGAGACGCTAGACCAGATCATCGAACGACGGGTCAAGTTTCTCACTGACTACCAAAACCGCGCTTATGGTGCGCGCTACGAGGCATTCGTGGGTAGGGTCCGCGACGCGGAACGCGGACACAGCTCGGAGAAACTAAGCGAGGCCGTCGCACGCTCCCTGTTCAAGCTAATGGCCTACAAGGACGAATACGAAGTCGCGCGCCTCCACACACAGACAGGTTTCGAGCAGCGTCTGAAGGACGAATTCGATGGCGATTTTCGAATCGTCCACCACCTGGCGCCGCCCTTCATGGGGGGCGAGAAGGACGCAAGGGGTCGGCCGAGAAAGCGGGCATTCGGGCAATGGATTCGTGTTCCGTTCCAAGTCCTTGCGAGGCTCAAGGGGCTTCGTGGAACGCCGTTGGATCCTTTCGGCTATACGGCGGAGAGGAAGATGGAGCGGGGTCTGATACCCTGGTTCGAATCCGTCGTTGAGCGTTCGATGACGATGCTTACGGCTGATCGGCACGACAAGATCTGCGCATTGCTGGCAAAGCCCATGCAGATCCGCGGATACGGGCCCGTCAAGGAGGCCGCCGCGCATAAGGTGCGGCTTGAGGTCGAAGCCGAACTTCAGCGCCTGCCGCGTGTCTGACGTGATCGCGGCTCCCGGCGCCACCCGCGCCGGGAGCCTTTCGGGCGCGGGCCTCTTGCAACGACGGTGGGAGGAGTCAAAAAAATGAAAACACTTTCATTTTCTGTTGACTCCCGGGCCCGGCTAATACAGTATCTTTCTCGAGAGAGGCGATCGGCGACGGAGGTTCCGGCCTAGTTTGGCGATCGCAGCGGTCGGATTTTCGACTGCTTTTTCTCGCGCAATCTGAGAACAGCCGCAGAAAACAGTCTCGCGAAACACCGCCAGGCTGCGGGAGGTCGCGTGTTGCGGTCTCACATGTCTCGTCAGTTGCGCATGATTGGGAGGAGGTAAAATTGCAACAACAGCCAATGGAGCTTGCTCCCAACGAGGACTCTTGCGTCCTGCCATACATTCTGGCGCGAGCGGCCCGCGAACGCGGGGATCAGACTTTCGCAGCATTCGACGATGGATCCATCTGGACCTTCGCCGACGCCGCCGAGCAGGCGCGTCGCCTGGGAGCCGGACTTCGTGCAGTCGGAGTCGGCCGTCATGACAGTGTCTTGGTTTGGCAGCCCAACGGAAAGATCGCGCTTGCAGCGTGGTTCGGCATCAACATGCTGGGGGCCGTCTTCGTGGGCATCAACACGGCGTATCGTGGTTCGTTGCTCAAGCATGTCGTAGAGAACTCTGACGCCCGCGTCCTTGTCTGCCATCCGGATCTGGCGCCTCTTCTTCTCGACTGCGCACCGTTTTCTCAGCTCAAGACGGTTTTCACGGAAGTTGCGGATCTAGCCGACCGCGAAAAGTTTGAGGCTGCGGGACTGACCTTGCTGCCTGTCAGCGAATTGCAGATCCATCCCGGCGGAGATCTTCCGGTCGACGGAATTATGCCGTGGGATGTGCAATCCATCTGTTACACATCAGGCACGACGGGGCCGTCTAAGGGCGTCCTGTCCAGCTACCGCCACCTCTTCACGATGGGTATGGAATGCACGGAGGGTACGACCGACGCCGACCGTTGGATGATCAATCTTCCGCTGTTCCATGTCGGTGGAACGCTGTTCGTGACCGGAGCCGTTGGCCGTGGGGGGTCGATCGCCATGCTCCGTCAATTCAAGACCGAGAGCTTTCTCGAAGTCTGCGAGCAATTGGGAGCCACCGCGGGTTGCCTCCTCGGTTCGATGGCGACGTTCCTCATGCGCCAACCGCCGCGTGATGCGGACAAGGCGCACAGTCTGAAAAGAGTGATGGTCGTTCCACTCAGCGAGGATGCCAGACTCCTTCGCGACAGGTTCGGTTTCTCGGTCTACACCGTGTTCAACATGAGCGAGATTTCCTGCCCTATTCGCTCGTGCGACAATCCCCCCACCCGTGGGTCTTGCGGGCAGGTTCGCCCCGGCGTCGAGGCCCGCATCGTGGACCAGAACGACTTCGAGGTGCCGATCGGCCAGGTGGGCGAGCTTGTTCTACGAACCGATGAGCCTTGGACGCTCTCGCACGGCTATCACAAGATGCCGGAGGCGACCGCAAGAGCTTGGCGGAATGGATGGTTCCACACGGGCGACGCCTTCCGCCGCGATGAAGACGGGAACTACTTCTTCGTCGACCGCGTAAAGGACGCCATTCGTCGGCGCGGCGAAAACATCTCGTCCTTCGAGGTGGAGGCAGAAATTCTGGCCCACCCGAGCGTTCTGGAGACCGCTGTCGTCGGAGTGCCGAGCGAACACGGCGAAGAGGAAGTCCTCGCAGTTCTCGCGTTGAAACCTGGCGCGACGATCGACAATGAGGAGCTCCTTTCGTTCCTCCAGAAGCGGCTCCCCCACTTCATGGTTCCTCGCTTCATCCGTCTTGTCGGAGCGCTGCCGAAAACCGCTACGGGCAAGATCGAAAAGCACGTGCTGCGCTCGGAAGGCGTCACGGCCGATGTATGGGACCGGGACGTTGCCGGGATCCGCATCAGGCGCGGCAAACTCCAATAAACAGCGACATGACAAAGGTAGTACAGATGAGCAACGCGCCGTTCCGCAAGATATTGATCGCCAACCGAGGCGAGATCGCCATCCGGGTGGCACGCGCCGCGGCGGAATTGGGAGCTGCCACGGTCGCCGTATTCCCAGCTGACGACGCCGCCGCACTGCACGTGCATCGTGCCAGCGAGTCGCGGCAGATCGCCGGAGAGGGCGCGGCAGCGTATCTGGACATCGCCGAGATCGTGCGAGCGGCAACGGAAACGGGCTGCGATGCGATCCACCCGGGCTACGGTTTCCTTTCTGAAAGTGCGGAGCTGGCTCGCGCCGCTGCGAAAGCGGGAATCGTGTTTATCGGCCCGAAGCCGGAGACGCTGGATCTCTTCGGAGACAAGGGAGCGTCCCGGCGGCTGGCGGAACAGGCCGGAATCCCGCTCGCCCGCGGCACCCAACGGGCGACGACCTTGGAGGAGGCACGCGAATTCCTGGCCTCGCTGGGAGAGGGCGGGGCTCTGATGATCAAGGCCGTGGCCGGAGGGGGTGGCCGAGGCATGCGCGCCGTTCGCAACGCGGAAGAGCTGCCGGAGGCGTATGCTCGGGCAAGTTCGGAGGCGATGGCAGCTTTTGGTTCCGGCGATGTGTATGTCGAGGAATTCATCGTGCAGGCCCGACACGTCGAGGTTCAGATTGCTGGCGATGTTCGAGGAGGTGTGGTCCACCTCTACGAACGCGAATGCAGCTTGCAGCGTCGATACCAAAAAGTCGTCGAAATCGCCCCGGCCCCGGGGCTTGATCCTTCGATCCGGACGCGTCTAACCAATGCGGCCGTCGCGTTGGCGAAGGCGGGCAACCTGCACACGGTTTGTACTTTTGAGTTCCTGTTGGGCACGCAAGCAGACCAGGAAGGGCGCTTCGTGTTCATGGAAGCAAACCCGCGCATTCAGGTCGAGCATACAGTGACTGAGGAGGTCCTCGGAATCGATCTGGTCAAATCCCAGATCCGCCTTGCTGCAGGCGAGACGCTGGCCGAGATCGGCCTGCTCCCCACCGACATCCCCGAGCCGTGCGGTTATGCAGTCGAATTGCGCATCAACATGGAGCGGGTCGCCGCTGACGGTGGCGCGGTGCCGACCGGTGGCGTGATCACTGCTTTCGAGATGCCGGGCGGTCGCGGCGTTCGCGTCGAGACCTTTGGCTATGCCGGGTACGTCACGAGCCCCCGCTACGATTCATTGATGGCAAAATTGATCGTCCATACGGAAACGAACGACTTTGCTCGAGCGCTTGAAAGCACATACAGGGCTGCATGCGAATTTCGTATCGAGGGCGTGGAGACGAACCTGAGCTTCTTGCAGACGCTCATCAGTGACGAAGCCGTCCGGGAAGGAAATTTCGATACCGGGTTCATCGAGAGGAACGCACGCCGCCTGATCGACAGCGGCGCCGTCCACCCGAAGCTGTTCGCAACCCGGAATGACGACGGCGCTGACGCGGACCGCGTCGCGGTTCCGCAACCCGCCGGGTCGCATGCGGTTACTTCCCCTCTCACGGGACGATTGGTGGCGTGTTTCGTCGAGGAAGGTGACTCCGTTCGCGCGGACACTACGGTCGCCATCGTCGAGGCGATGAAGATGGAACACACCATCCACGCTGGCGTGGCTGGAACCGTACTTGTCAAGACCACCGCCTTCGGCGGAACCGTAAACCTGGATCAGCCGCTCTTCTTCATCGAGCCCGGTGAACCGTCGGAGATTGAACTCGTCGAAGAGGAGAAGGAGGATCCGACAGCCATCCGGCCCGACCTCCTGGAGGTTCTGGAACGCCATGCGGACCTCTCGGACGAACGTCGTCCGGATGCCGTGGCAAGGCGCAGGCGCACAGGCCAGCGCACCGCGCGCGAGAACGTCAGCGATCTCTGCGACGGCGGATCATTCATCGAGTACGGGGCCTTGGCTGTTGCCGCGCAGAGGCAGCGCAGGTCGGTTGAGGAGTTGCGTGAGATCAGCCCGGCGGACGGCCTGGTTGCTGGCATCGGAACCATCAATGCAGACCTGTTCGGCGGGGGGACGCCCTGCGCGGTGCTAGCCTACGACTATACGGTTTTCGCCGGAACCCAGGGGTTCATGGGGCACAAGAAGACGGACCGTCTCTTGCATCTCTGTGACAACTGGAACCTGCCGATCGTCATCTTTGCCGAGGGCGGTGGCGGACGCCCGGGCGAGACGGACTACATGGGTGTTGCTGGCCTCGACATGCCATCGTTCAAGCTTTTGGCAAGTCTTAGCGGAAAGGCGCCCTCCGTCTCGATCGTCTCCGGCCGCTGCTTCGCTGGGAATGCCGCTTTCGCCGGCGTCTGCGATCTCATCATCGGCACCAAGAACGCCAGCATCGGCATGGGCGGTCCCGCGATGATCGAAGGCGGTGGCTTGGGACGTTTCGCACCGGAAGAAGTCGGTCCGGCCCAAGTGCAGACGGCCAACGGAGTGTTCGACATACTCGTTGAAGACGAGCAGGAAGCGATCGCTGTCACGAAGCAGTACATGTCCTACTTCCAGGGTCGATTGTCGGACTGGTCGTGCAGGGATCAGCGCTTGCTTCGGTCGGCGATCCCGGACAACCGTGCAAGAGCCTACGACGTCCGACAGGTCATCGACCTGCTTGCGGACGACGGCTCCGTGCTCGAACTCCGTCCAACTTACGGGGTCGGTATCATCACCGCTCTCGTTCGCATCGAAGGCAGGCCGATCGGGCTATTCGCAAACAACCCTCGGCACCTGGGCGGCGCGATCGACGGGGATGCGGCCGACAAGACGGCGAGGTTCCTCGAGCTCTGCGAGGCCTACGCGATCCCGGTCATCTCGCTCTGCGACACGCCTGGCTTCATGGTCGGCCCGGAAGCCGAGAAAACTGCTCTGGTGCGGCGCGTATCGAGAATGTTCGTCGGCGCCGCCAACATCAACGTGCCCCTGCTCACGATCGTTCTTCGCAAGGGCTACGGTCTCGGCGCTCAGGCGATGGCTGGCGGCAGCACCCAGGCTCCGTTCTTCACCATTTCATGGCCAACGGGCGAGTTCGGAGGAATGGGCATCGAAGGCGCGGTCAACCTTGCATACCGAAAGGAGCTCGCCAGCATCGAAGATGAAGAAGAGCGCCGTCAGCAGTTCCAGCGTTACGTCGCAGAACTGTACGAAAACGGCAAGGCGACGAACATGGCGTCGTTCCTCGAAATCGACGGCGTCATCGACCCGGCAGATTCCCGCCGCTGGATCGTCAGGGCGCTGGACAGCCTTCGACTTCCGACCAAAGGGGCCGAGAAGCGGCGCCCATTTGTCAGCCCGCGATAGGAGGACCACTTGGTGGACAATCAAGCGACTGCAGTCAGCAAGAAATACGAAACCCTCGACCTGGAGCGCCAAGCCGATGGAGTGCTCATTCTCCGCCTGAACAGACCGGATCGCATGAACGCATTCACGGTAACGATGGCAGACGAGCTCGAGGAGTTCTTCACGTCGATAAACGACGATGACGAAACGAGGGCGATCGTGGTCACCGGTGCGGGACCGGCCTTCTGTGCCGGGATGGACCTGCGGCGCGAGGGCAACGTCTTCGGGCTCGATGAGAACTTGCAGCCCACGTTGGCCGACATGCGTGACCGCCTGGACGACCCCGCAATCCAGAGCGGGGTTCGCGACACAGGCGGCAGGGTCACCCTGGCGATCTATGCATGCCGAAAGCCCGTCATCGCCGCGATCAACGGAGCCGCGGCCGGCGTCGGGGCGACGATGACCTTGGCGATGGACTTTCGACTGGCGGTACCACAATCCCGTATAGGCTTCGTTTTCAGCCGTATCGGCATTACGCCGGAAGCCTGTTCATCTTGGTTCCTTCCGAGGCTCGTCGGTCTTCAGCGCGCGCTCGAGTGGACCTATCGGGGCGATCTCATTCCAGCGCAGGAGGCGTTCGACGCCGGTCTCTTGCACTCGATTCACGAACCAGACGCTCTGCTGGATGCCGCCTGCGAATTGGCCCGACGCATTACGCTGAACAAGTCAGCGGTTTCGGTGGCGTTCATTCGGCAGATGATGATGAGGAACATCGGAGCTGCTCACCCGATCGAAGCACACGAGGTCGATTCACTCGCGATGTTCTACACGAGCGTCGGCGACGGTAAGCGGGGCGTGAGGGCCTTCCTCGAGAAGACCGCGCCGGAGTTCACGAGCAAGGCATCGATGATGCCGAGTTTTTACGAGGAGTGGGTCGCCCGGCGCTAGCCCCGCGAACGGCGAGCAAAACAACGCCGCTGCTTGGACCGCGCCGCTCTCCTGGCAGGAGAGCGGCGCGAAAAGGGGATGGTGCGCCGTTGAACCAGAAACGCAATTGCACGTTCCGAAAAGGAGACCAGCATGAAAACCCGTATCACTGAATTGTTCGGAATTGAGTATCCCATCATCCAGGGCGGCATGCATTTCGTCGGCTTGGCCGAGTTGGCGAGCGCAGTCGCGAATGCCGGAGGACTCGGCATCATCACCGGGCTGACCCAACGCACGCCGGAATTGCTTGCGAAGGAAATCGCGCGCTGCAAGGAGATGACCGACAAGCCTTTTGGTGTCAATCTTACCTTCCTGCCGATGTTCAAAGCGCCGCCGTACCCCGAGTACATTGCGGCAATCATCGAAGGCGGGGTCAAGATAGTCGAAACGGCTGGCCGGAGCCCGGAGCAATATCTTCCGCCTCTGAAGGAGGCTGGTGTCAAGATCATCCACAAATGCACCTCGGTGCGCCATGCGCTCAAGGCCGAGCGCATCGGATGTGACGCGGTCAGCGTTGACGGCTTCGAATGCGCCGGCCACCCCGGTGAAGATGACGTTCCCAACATGATCCTGCTCCCGCGCGCAGCCGAGCAGCTCAAGATTCCCTTCGTCGCATCGGGTGGCATGGCGGATGCCCGCAGCTTGATCGCGGCAATCTCGCTGGGTGCTGAGGGGATCAACCTCGGCACGCGGTTCGTTGCGACGAAAGAAGCCCCGGTGCACGACAAGGTGAAACAGGCGATCGTCGACGCGACGGAATTGGACACGCGCCTGATCATGCGTTCACTGCGCAACACCGAGCGCGTGCTGAACAACGCCGGTGTCGAGAAGATCACGGAAATCGAGCGCGTGAAGGGTGAGGCCCTGACGATCGACGACATCCATGACCAGGTTGCCGGCGTCTACCCGAAGGTGATGATCAGCGGCGACCTCGACTCGGGCGCGTGGAGCTGCGGCATGGTCGCAGGGCTCATCCACGACGTGCCGACAGTGAAGGAACTGATCGACCGCATTGTCTCAGGCGCGGAGGACATCATCCGAGAACGCCTCACAGCAATGCTCGACGGTACGTGGCGGGCTCGGGATGCCGCGTGAGGAGCCTGCTCCTCTGCACACCACCGTTGTCCATCACCGATCCGCGTGGGGGTTCCGTTTGGCGAAAGCGGCCCCCTTGCTCCAAGATACCCAGAGGATTCGATGACTAAAGTTCGGCTTGAAAGCAAAAACGGCGTGGGGATCGTCACGATCGACAATCCGCCGGTGAATTCACTCAGCGTGGATGTCAGGGCGGGTCTGATCGACGCGCTCGCGAAGGCCAATGCCGCGCCGGACGTGCGGGCGATCGTCATCGCCTCCGAAGGGTCAAGCTTCATCGCCGGCGCCGACATCAGCGAGTTCGACGGCCCGCGGCTCGAGCCGACCCTGCCGCAGGTGATGGATGCCCTCGATGCATCCGAAAAGCCGGTCGTCGCCGCGATCCGGGGAGTTGCTCTCGGTGGGGGGCTTGAGATCGCTCTTGCCTGTTCTGGTCGCGTAGCAACGGCAGGTTCAAAAATCGGTCTTCCCGAAGTCAAGCTCGGCCTACTTCCAGGGGCGGGAGGGACACAGCGTCTGCCGAGACTGATCGGTGCTGCGAAGGCTCTGGCGATCATCTCAAGCGGCGATCCGATGCCTGCCCTGAAGGCACTCGAACTTGGCATCGTCGACCAGGTTGTCGACAACGAGGCACTTCCGGCTGCGATCGAGCTGGCGCTGAAGTCGGAAAGACGGCGCGTTAGTGACCTTCGTCTGCCAGAGCGCGACCGTGCGGAGTTCGAAGAGGCGTCGCGCGCCATTCTTTCCAAGCACAAGGGGGAGCCGGAGATTGAGGCAATCGTCGCCTGCGTCCAAGCTGCTTTCGAACCGAACTTTGCTGACGGCGTTGCGTTCGAGGATAGCCAGTTCGATCTGCTTCTACGTAGCGATCGCTCGAAAGCGCTTCGGTACGCCTTCTTCGCGGAACGTGCCAGCGCCAAGGTGGTAGGGCTGAGCGCCGATACGAACGAGCGACCGATCAAGTCTGTTGCGATCATTGGCGGCGGGACGATGGGGAGCGGGATAGCAATGACCCTGCTCAACGTCGGTGTTGAGACCACGATCGTCGAAACCGACAGTGACGCAGCTGCTCGTGCGGCTCAACGTGTCTCCAGCACCTACGACTTCTCGCTCCGGAGAGGCAGCCTGACTGAGGCTCAAAAGGCTGAGCGCATGGCGAAGCTGAGGGTCATCAGTGGGCTGAAATTCGTTGCAGATGCGGATCTGGTAATCGAGGCTGCGTTCGAGGACATGGCTGTCAAGCGCGAGATCTTTTCGAAGATCAGCGAATTTGCCAAACCGGGCGCCATCCTCGCGACCAACACATCGTTTCTGAACGTCGACCAGATTGCCGCGGCGACGTCCCGCCAGAGCGATGTCGTGGGAATGCACTTTTTCAGTCCGGCCAACGTCATGAAGCTGGTTGAGGTCGTGCGGGGCGCAGCGACGGCTCCCGACGCGTTGAAGACAGTGGTGAATCTTGCCCGCAAGATCGGGAAGACACCAGTGACGGTCGGGGTCTGCCATGGCTTCGTCGGTAACCGGATGCTTGAGCGACGGGCGGAACAGGTCGATCGCCTCCTTCTCGAGGGAGCCTCTCCGGAAGAGGTCGATGCCGCTCTCACAAACTTCGGTTTCCGCATGGGTCCGTGCGCGATGTGCGACCTCGCAGGCATTGACATCACCTGGCGTATGCGCCAGTCGATCGGTGCGAAGGCGCCGGTGGAAGACGCGATCTACGACGCAGGCCGCCTGGGCCAGAAGAACGGACGCGGCTACTATCTCTATCCCGAGGGTGCCCGCAGCGGCGTTTCCGATCCTGAGGTTGCAGCATTGCTCGACCGCGTGTCGGCCGAGAACGGGATCACCCGGCGTGCCATTCCGGAAGACGAGATCCTGAAACGGCTAGTCTATCCGATGGTGAACGAGGGCGCGAAAATCCTGTCCGAGGGAATAGCGGCCCGCGCATCCGACATCGATGTGATCTGGTTGCACGGATACAACTGGCCTCGCTGGCGCGGCGGACCGATGTTCTATGCCGATCAGGTCGGTCTCCAGAACATCGTCGACGATCTCAATCGGATCTCGGACGCCTCCGGCGACGAGACGACGCGTCCGGCACCGCTGCTGCAAGAGCTTGCTGCGGCCGGCCGCACATTCCAATCCCTGTAAAATGAAAATCGAACGTCAGCCGAAGAGGATAAGCCAAAATGGTTGAAGCAGTAATCGTTGCGACCGCTCGTACGCCGATAGGCAAGGCATTTCGTGGCGCATTCAATGACACCTCGGGCGTCGATCTGACCGCGCCAATTCTGACCGAGGTAACGCGACGGGCCGGACTGGAACTGTCCGATATCGAAGAAGTCGTCCTGGGATGCGGCTATCCGGAAGGTCCCACGGGAGGCAACATCGCGCGCCATGCCGCATTGAGGGCAGGTCTTCCGGTAAGTTCGACCGCAGTCACCGTCAGCCGCTTCTGCGCGTCTGGACTGGATGCGATCGCCTACGCGGCCAAGAGGGTGATCGTCGACGGCGTGCCGGCGGCGATTGCGGGAGGAGTGGAGTCGATCAGCCTCGTGAAGGCCAACATGGATAGGCAGGAGAACAGCTGGCTGCTGGAACACAAGCCGGGCATCTACGCGACCATGATCGAGACGGCCGATACCGTCGCTGCCCGCTACGGAATCAGCCGCGAACGCCAGGACGAGTTCGCCCTGGAAAGCCAGAAGCGTACGGCGCGAGCTCAAGCGGAGAAACTCTTCGATGAAGAGATCGTCCCTTACACCGTCGACAAGCTCGTCACGGACAAGGTCACGGGCGAGACTTCCAGGCAGAGGGTGACGCTTTCTGCGGACGAGGGCAACAGGCCGGACACGACGATCGAGGGTCTTGCGAAGTTGAACCCGGTCCGCGAGGGGCAGTTCATCACGGCTGGCAACGCCAGCCAGTTGTCCGACGGCGCCTCCGCCTGCGTTGTGATGTCATCGACGATGGCGGCCCAAAGAGGCATCAAGCCGCTGGCGATCTTCCGCGGCTTCGCGTCAGCGGGCTGTGAGCCCGACGAGATGGGCATCGGTCCGGTATTTGCCGTTCCGCGACTGTTGGAACGTTTCGGATTGAAGGTCGAGGACATCGATCTCTGGGAGCTCAACGAGGCATTTGCCAGCCAGGCGCTCTATTGCCGTGACCGCCTGGGTCTGCCTTCAGATCGTTTGAACGTCAACGGCGGCGCGATTGCTGTCGGTCATCCTTACGGGATGTCGGGTGCGCGCCTCGTCGGGCACCTGGTGCTGGAAGGGCGCCGCAGAAAAGCACGCTACGGCGTCGCCACGATGTGCGTCGCAGGTGGCGTTGCCTGCGCGGGTCTGATCGAGTTCGTTTGATCGGCTGTTTTGACTCCGTCGCCGTTGTTCTTGCCCGATAGGTGGCTGGAGTCGGCAGACGGCCGGGAATCGTGAGGACGTGTGCGGCTTTTTCCGCGTCTTCGCGTGTCAGCACCCCGGCCGTCTGCAATTTGCTCGCGACAGTTTCGTCGCGGGCGGGTGATTTGAAGGCTGCGCGGCGCTGTGCTCCCGCTGCACGTTGTCGAAGGAAAAGGAAATGCCTGACCTGGCCAAAGGAATCTCAAGTTTCCGAGAAAGCGTGTTTCCGTCGGACTCGATGCTCTATCGCAAGCTGGCGAGCGAAGGACAGAAACCCCACGCTCTCATAATTTCCTGCGCCGACAGCAGGGTGATGCCGGAAGTAATCACGCAGTCCGGTCCCGGTGACCTTTTCGTTTGCAGAAATGCGGGCAACATCGTGCCACCATTCTCAACGAACAATGGTGGCGTTTCATCAGCCATCGAGTACGCGGTCATCGCCCTTGGCGTGAGGGACATCATCGTTTGCGGACACTCGGATTGCGGCGCAATGAAGGGCCTATGCTGTCCTGAACTGTTGCAGCCGATGCCAAACGTCGCCGCATGGCTGAGACACAGCCGCGCAGCCTATTCCGTCGTATGCGAGGCCTATCCCGAGGACATGCCCGAGCGGGACAGAGTCCGAGCAGTTGCAATGGAGAACGTGATCGCCCAACTGGGACATCTGCAGTCCCACCCTTCCGTTGCAGCCAAGCTCGCGACGAGCGAAATCGCGCTTCACGGATGGTTCTTTGACATTGAAACGGGTGGAGTGCACGCCTACGACCCGGCTGCGGGCGCTTTCGTCGAGGTGCTGGATGACCGACCCTTGCCGGTCGCGGTTGCAGGACGCGGCCTCACGCGGCTCGCGTTCGCAAAGTAGACCTTTTAGCCAGCTGAACCGACAAGAGGTGATGTCACTGAGGAAATCGAAAAGGTCGCCAGCGGATACAGGAGGAGGGCACGTCCCTTGGGGGAATGGCTGAACAGTATCGAAGGGCGCTTGCCCAGAAGCCGCGCGGAGCCAAGCTGAGGGAGATGCAAATCACAAATACGCTGTGATATGCGGATTCAACGGTCTTTTGGCGTGCACGCAGACGTTGGCGCGGGGACGATGGATAGCCGCCGCCGACTCCTGAGGGGGCAGAAAGTCCCCATTTCGACGATGCGACGGTCAGGCATCCGAAAATCCGAAGGGGGCTTCCGACCGTCGGTAGTTGTCGGCGAGAAGCTGGCGCCCGATAGGCGGTTCTGATCGGGAAGTGCAGTCTGTCCGCTGGCAGAGTTGGCATGCAATGCCGATCGGCGTCGGTGCAGCGGATTGCGGATGGTTCCGAGCATATACCAGGCGATCTGCGAATTGTGCCTCGCAGACGATCGCGATCGCCCGTTCCACGCTTGGGAGGCCATATCCGCCTCCTCCGGAATGAACGGTCCTCGCGATCGAGAAGAAGCGTTGTCCGTCCGGCAGCTCCAGCCACTGGGTCACGACCCGCCTCGGTGTTGCGAAGACTTGATGCACCGTCCACAACGGGCAGCCGCCGCCGTGGCGGGCAAACGGAAACGCACCGCTGTTGAGCCGCTTCGAAACGTTGCCAGCGACGTCAATCTTGATGAAGAAGAATGGGATCCGTTCCTGGCCAGGCTTCTGAAGCGTGGTGAGGCGGTGGGCTGTCTGTTCGAAACTGACGCTGAATTGCCGGGACAGAACTTCGACGTCATAACGCCTGTTTTCGACAGCCTTCGCAAATGCCGCATAAGGTATTTGGATAGCCGCAGCAGAATATGCTGCGATAGCACGGTTTGCCAGTCTCGCCGCATTCTGAGTATCGAAGTGTCCCTCCGCCACCGTCGCCTGGATTTCGGAATCCAGTTCGAGGTAGGCAAGTTGTATCGCCATCTGGAAATTCTGGCTTGATTGATCCAGTGTCTCACTGAGGAGCAGTTCCTTCCTATGCCAGTCCAGTCGCCGAAGAGACCCGACCATGACTTCGGATGGCAAACGCCGAACCTTGAGATTGTGTCTCGCTTCGAGGTAGGAAATCAGCCCACCGGCCTCCGCAATCTTGGCTGACAGGCGTTCAGACGCTGCGTCGAGCACCGGAAAGAAGTTCCCGCGTGCCGATAGGAAGCTGCGTACTGCGGCAATGGGATCTCCCGCAGATTCAGGGCCGTCGTTGGAGGACCGCTGCCGCTTGTCCGCGAGCGCGAACTGCCCCTCCTTGTAGGCGGTATGGAGCCTGAGCATCGCCTCCGCGAATGCGGGAAAGCTCTGGGCCACGTCCGCGATCTCCAGCGGTCCAAAATCGAGGTCACTTATGATCGGATCCTTCACTACGCTCTGCAAGCGTGTGATCAGGTCAGGACCTGCGTCGTTGGCAAAATCGGAGAAATCGATCTTGTACGCCTTTGCCAGGCGCAGGAGGGTCTCGGCCGTGACAGGGCGCTGATTTCCTTCCATCAGCGCCACGTACGAAGGGGAGATCTCCAGAGCTGCGGCCATCTCGGCCTGCGTCAAACCCAGATCTCGCCGGAGCCTGCGCAGGCGCGGTCCGAAATAAACACCCTGTTTTTCCATGACGGACATTACAACATTACAAGAGATCTTTGTAAAGTTTGACAATGTGACACCGTTCGCGCTCGCATTGCAGCGAGGATCGCTTACTTCTTTTGCATCGCAGCATGACGACCTTCGGAGGATCAATGTCGTATCAAAGCTTTGTGGAAGAGGCAGAAAAGCTCATCGCGTCGAACGAGAAATGGACAGGCGTTACCGCGGAAGCGGTTGCTCGGCTGCGCCTCCAGAATCGCTTTCAGACCGGATTGGACATCGCAAAATATACCGCTGCGATCATGCGCAAGGACATGGCCGCCTACGACCAGGACCCGGCAAGCTACACGCAGTCGCTTGGCTGCTGGCACGGCTTCATCGGACAGCAGAAGATCATCTCGATCAAGAAGCACTTCGGAAACACGGACCGCCGTTATCTCTACCTGTCGGGCTGGATGGTCGCCGCCCTCCGGTCCGAATTTGGGCCGCTGCCCGACCAGTCCATGCATGAAAAGACCAGCGTCCCGGCATTGATCGAAGAACTTTACACCTTCCTGCGTCAGGCCGATGCCCGTGAACTCGGCATGCTGTTCCGCGAAATCGACAAGGCCCACGCCGCTGGAGACACCGCACGCGAACGTCAGTTGCAGAACTCGGTCGACACATATCAGACCCACGTCGTGCCGATCATCGCAGACATCGATGCGGGTTTCGGCAACGCCGAGGCGACCTACCTGCTTGCGAAGAAGATGGTCGAAGCCGGCGCCTGCGCGCTGCAAATCGAGAACCAGGTTTCCGATGAAAAGCAATGCGGTCACCAGGATGGCAAGGTTACTGTTCCGCATGAGGAATTTGTCGCGAAGATCCGGGCTGTCCGTTATGCGTTTCTCGAACTCGGCGTCGACGACGGGATCATCGTCGCCCGCACCGATTCACTCGGCGCCGGCCTGACCAAGCAGATCGCTTTCTCGGCAAGGGATGGCGACATCGGCGACCAGTACAACGCCTTCCTGGACTGCGACGAGGTCGAGCCCGGTCAGGTGCGAAACGGCGACGTGCTGATCACCCGCGCGGGCAAGGTATTGAAGCCCAAGCGGCTTCGCTCGAACCTCTTCCAGTTCCGCGAAGGAACGGGCGCCGAACGCTGCGTTCTCGATTGCATCAACGCGCTGCAAAATGGCGCCGACCTCCTGTGGATCGAGACCGAGAAGCCGCATATCGAGCAGATCGCAAGCATGGTCGACCGGGTGCGCGAGGTCATTCCGGACGCGAAGCTCGTCTACAACAACTCGCCGTCGTTCAACTGGACGCTGAACTTCCGCCAGCAGGTATTCGACGCCTGGAAGGAACAGGGCAAGGACCTGGGCGCGTACGACCGCAGCAAGCTTATGAGCGCCGAGTATGACGCGACCGAGCTTGGGGCCGAGGCCGACGAGCGCATCCGGACGTTCCAGCACGATGCGGCGCAGCGCGCAGGCATTTTCCATCACCTGATCACCCTGCCGACCTATCACACCGCAGCACTTTCCACCGACAACCTCGCCAGGGATTACTTCGGCGATCAGGGCATGCTTGGGTACGTCGCAGGCGTGCAACGGAAGGAAATCCGCCAGGGTATCGCCTGCGTGAAGCACCAGAACATGTCCGGGTCCGACATCGGCGACGACCACAAGGAGTACTTCTCAGGCGAGGCCGCTCTCAAGGCGGCTGGCGAGCACAACACGATGAACCAGTTCGCCGCCTGAAGATCCCCATCAGAACGAGGAGGCACGCCGTGCCTCCTCTCATGTCTTAGGCAGGAGGAACACATGTCTGAAGCGAACCTACTGGCGGAGCCCAGGGAACTACAGCGCTCGCGCGCCGTGTTCTCAAACGAGGATTTTGAGCTCATCCGAGCAGCGATCGGCAACTACTTGCAGCAGCTCCCGGATGGTCCGGAAGCGATCAAGTTCTCCAATCTTTACCACCGCCTCGGCCGGATCAGTTGAAGGTGTCCTGAACGATTCGAGGGAGGCGCAGGGTCATCTATGGGTGCCGGCCGAAATCAGCTTTGTGACGTTCAGGTGGACCACGAAGGCAATTGGACCAGTTCCATGGTTGAGCGGGAACAGTCGGTTGCCATCGCGGATCTGCTCGAAGAAAACCATTTCGAGTTGGTGGGGCGGGAGAACGGCCCTTACAGACTGAAGTTGTCGACGCGTGGCGCGAAGCTGTCCCTTCGGATCGAGACCACCGATGGTGATCTGATCGTCTCCCACATCATGTCGTTCTCACCGTTCAAACGCGTAATCCAAGACTACATCAGGATCTGTGAAGCCCATTTCCGCGCTGCTGCGTCCGCCGACCCCTACCGCACCGAAGCGATCGATATGGGGCGGCGAGCGCTTCACAATGCGGGGTCGGAGCTCCTCCGTGAGCGTCTGTCGTCGCGGGTCAAGACTGATCTCGACACAGCCCGCCGATTGTTCACCCTGATCATCGCTCCCTATGCCGTCGGCTCGAATTTAATGGATGCGGTCTAGTTTTAGCTGGAGCATCGCCGAATCCTTCCCTGAACTGACATGCGGCATTCGCCGCGCTTACGGATTCACTCTCAGTCTATGGCGCACCTCGCGTCGCACCACAGGTCGTCGCGAAAGCTGCCGCCCCGGCCGCGCCGTCATGATCGCCCACATCGTCAATATTGCATCGGATATGGCCTACCAGGGGATCGCAACCGCGCGTGACATCGATCGAGCCGTCAAGCTCGGGCTGGGTTATCCGCGGGGCCCCTCGAGTTCGTGGACGAAATCGGGAGGGAGCGATGCATCCGCCTGCTGCAAGAACTCGTGGGCTTCTACGGTGATCCTCGCTATCGGGCCAGTCCGTGGCTGAAGCGTCGAACGGCGTTGCACCTCCCCCTTACCGAAGGTAGCTAGCGTCGGGCGAGCTCTTCGACGTGGCCGTCGGCCATGGCTGAAAATGCGTGGAGCGCGGCGACTTGTTCACTGTATGTTCGTGTGATAACCTGCGGTCCCGATCAAGCAGTGGTTTTCGTTTGTGTCGCAGCGCAACTCATCTATAGCATCTCGGCAACAGGAACTGGGAGCAATGCGATGAGCACTATTTGGTCAGAGGCGCGCTGGGGCCGGAAGAAGACGAGTGGCCCGCAGGATTGGCGTTCTGCCTTCCAGCACGACCACGACCGGCTTCTCTTCTCGACTCCCGTTCGCCGTCTCGCCGACAAGACCCAGGTATGGCCCATGGAGGAGAACGACGGCGTTCGCACCCGTCTCACCCATTCCCATGAAGTAGCCAATCTTGCTCGGTCCATTGGTTCGAGCATCGCGTTTCAGAACGGCTCTAACTTCTTCGGTGCGGACTTGCATACCCATGTGCAGCCCTTGCTGGCCGCAATAGGTCTGGCCCATGATCTCGGCAATCCTCCCTTCGGCCACCAGGGAGAAGCGGCGATAGGGCGATGGTTCTCCCGGCGTGCAGGCTGGATATTTTCTCGGAAAACCGAAGATGCGACAACTGCTCTGGAGAGCCCGGTTCCGCAGGACCTCCAGGGAGAGTTCGTCGACTTTGACGGGAACCCGCAGGGTTTTCGCCTGGTCACTCGCCTGCAGACCCACATCGAACACGGGGGCCTGCACCTGTCGGCTGGGACGCTTGCCGCTCTGCTCAAGTATCCGGTAGCGGCCGCCACCATCCGGAACGGCGGCAGCCACTACAAGAAGTTCGGCTACTTCGCCTCTGAGGCGGCTATCGTGAGCTGGGTTCGCGAAGAGACAGGGCTGCAGGAGGGGGAACGGCATCCGCTGACGTGGATCGCGGAGGCGTGCGATGACATCGCTTACAGCGTCCTCGACGTTGATGATGTCATGAAGAAGAAGATCATCTCTCCGGACGACGTCTTGACGATTCTTCGCCACGACAAGCGGGGACGTGATGCAAAGCCGGTCAAGAAGGCCCAGGAAGCGTTCGAAAGGGTACATGCGAGCGGTCGAGATGCCGACGTCGCCCGCGACATCAAGATAGGTCTCCTACGGGCATACTTCATAGATGAGTTGGTCACCCACGCCAGCAGTCGATTCCTTGAGGCGGCCCCGGATATCATGTCAAAACGACATGAAACTTCTCTGATGAACAGCAGTGAGCTCTGTGATGCTCTGAAGGAGGTGGCGAGAAAGCATGCTTTCGCCAATCCCGCAGTTCTCAAGATGGAGGCCATCGGAGCAGCTGCTCTCGACAGGCTGATGTGCTTCTTCTGGCGAGCTATAACCGAGCGCAAGGATTTCGACGACTTGTTGTCTCGCAGGACAAGTGCGGTGGCAAAATATGGGTGGTCGCTTGCAAGCCCGAATTATATCGAAGAAGCTTACAGGAGCCGAAACGAGAAAGGACCGGAGGCATCGGTTCGGTATCGCGAACTGCGGTTGCTGACGGACATGGTGTCGGGCATGACCGATTCATTCGCGCTCAAGCTCTGGGAGCAGATCAAGGATATACCGGAATGACCGTGGCCGCTGAGGAGCGCATCATCAAGAGGAGGATGGACGAGTATCTGTGGTGGGAGAAGTCGACCACCAATAGACGCTTGCGTGCTCTGCTGCGGACCCACTTCTTCCGGTTTGACCGGGTCGCCATAGTGGGAGGAATGGTGAGGGATCTGGCTCGGGCGGGGAAGCGTGGCTTCCACTCCGACGTCGATCTTGTCATCGATGCGCCCGTATCCGAGGTAGCGCTCCTCGCAAAGGCGACGCTTGCCACGCCCAACCGCTTCGGCGGTTATTCCTTCAGTGCGGACGGGTGGAAGATAGATTTCTGGGCTTTGGGGACGACGTGGGCGGCGAGGAACGGACACGTGAGCGTCGAATCCCTGGAAGATATCACACGTTGTACGTTCTTTGATTGGGATGCGATCCTTTATGATGTGAAGGAACGTCGTGTGATTTGCAGCGACGCGTACTTGAACGGGATCCGGAGCGGAGTGATGGAGATCAGTCTCCGTCCCAATCCATCCGTCAGTGGTAGCTTGTTCAGGGCTGTTCGCCGGGTTCTGCTTTGGGATCTGCAGCCGGGTCCGCGGCTCATGGACTATATTTGCGAACATTTGGACGACAGCGGATTCGAGGCAGTGGTCCGCGAGGATCGGTGCCGGAGCAAAACTCCGTTTCTGGAGAAGTTCGGCGACGCCCGCACGCTTCTGCGTTTCATCGAGCGCAGGGAATGCCGCCGCGACCTATCTACCTTCTATGCAAAGCAGATGGCATTGCCAGGCGTGCTGAATGGCCGGGCTTCGCCTGTCGAACATGAGCATTAGTAGACGTCTCGTCACAGGTCTTTGAGATGGATGCGCTGAAAGTCGCCAGGAAGCAATAGAACGCTGATTGGCCCTTGGAAACCCCGGTCGCATTGCGTCAGATATGTAGTACGGGATGAGAGCGTTCAACCACATGGACGAAGCACGCAGCCGCATGATGAGCGCCATACGGCGATCCGATACAAAGCCAGAGCTCGCTGTCAGGCGTGTCATTCACGGGATGGGCTACCGCTTTCGCCTTCACCGACGCGACCTCCCCGGTACGCCTGATATCGTCCTGCCCAAGTATCGCGTAGCAATATTCGTCCACGGTTGTTTCTGGCACAGGCATCAAGGTTGCAAGAAGAATACGATGCCAAAGACGCGCGTGGATTTCTGGCAAGCCAAATTCGCGGCGAACGTTGCCCGGGACGAGAAATGTTCGAAAGCCTTGAGTGATGCCGGCTGGACCGTTTTAGTCGTTTGGGAGTGCGAGACACGCGACCTTTCCTCTGTCGAAGGTTCCGTAAGAGGCGCGATCGCCAAGGGTGGGCTTTTGCCGGGCGCGCACGCGGCCGATCGGCGTTCAATCCGTTGTGAGGCAGGGTGTTGATTTTAGTTTTGTTCATATTGACAACGCGGCGATCATCCGCCGTTGTAATCGCATGGCAACTGTGCATTGTAGGTTTCGTAGGAAACTATTCACCGCCTGCGGCTATGATTGTGACGGTGAAAACGCGCGATAATCCATTAGTGAGCCATGCCAGCTAGCCTGCCCCCCGAGTCAGAGAATTCCCTCCGTGCGGTCGACTTTTTCTGCGGTGCGGGCGGAATGAGTTATGGCCTTTCCCAGGCCGGAATCAAAGTGCTGGGCGGCGTGGATAACGCGGTTGATTGCGAGAAGACCTACGAAGAGAATATCCCGGGAGCGAAGTATATTCGCCACAACATAACGACGCTCACGGCGCCAGAACTTGCGCGGCGGCTGAACCTCGAACGGGATGACGCGGACCTGATCTTCAGTGGGTGCAGTCCTTGTCAGTTCTGGAGCAAGATTAGAACTGACAAGACCAAGTCGTTTGAAACCGCGTTTCTACTTCGCCAGTTCCAGCGCTTCATTAAGTATTTCCGGCCCGGCTATGTCGTCGTTGAGAATGTGCCCGGTCTCTATAAGCGTAAGGACAACACTCTTCTTTCGGACTTCCTGAAATTTCTCGACTCACAGGGCTACAACTACCAAGACGGCATCATCAATGCGAACCATTTTGGAGTTCCGCAGAACAGGATGCGCTATCTGCTCATAGCCTCCAGAGTATCGACGATCAGCCCGATGCCTGTTGATCCGCCAGGTGGTAGCTTGACCGTTGCTGACTTCATCGGCGTGCAGAACGGATTTCCGGAGATCGCGCACGGCAACAGAGACGGCAGTTCGTTCCTGCACACAGCTGCCGCCCTCTCTGAAAAGAACGTTCGCAGGATCGAGGTGACGCCAGTTTCGGGAGGAGATCGAACGTCATGGGCGGGCGATCCGGAGCTTCAGATCAACGCCTATCGCGGCAAGGACAATATCTTCCGCGACGTGTACGGGCGGATGTCCTGGGATCGGCCCGCTCCAACCATCACCACCCGATTCATCTCCCTCTCGAATGGCAGGTTCGGGCATCCGGAGGAGAACAGGGCGATATCAGTTCGCGAGGGCGCCACGCTTCAGACGTTCCCGAAGGATTACCAGTTCCACACCACAAACCTTGCCACACTCGCCCGGCAGATAGGCAATGCCGTGCCCCCCGCGCTGGCACAGCGCATCGGCGAACATCTGATTTCGGTTCGCAATGGCTAGAATCCAAACACGGGCCCGTGCAGTCGATATGTTGGGCCGACAGCAGATCGCCGGTGTGCAGAACGCGTTGGTGGAACTGTTCAAGAACGCGCACGACGCGTACGCCGACCGGATCGCAGTAGACCATTTCGAGGACTTCGGCGCCGACGGCGAGGGGTTCCTCATCATCCGCGACAACGGCGTCGGCATGACCCATGCGGACTTCATCAACAAATGGCTGGTACTTGGCACGGAGAGCAAAGCGATAGCCAGCACGCCACCGTACAGGCCCGCGCACCTGCCGCCGCGGCCGATCACAGGCGAGAAGGGCATCGGCCGTCTGGCGATTGCGTTGCTGGGTGACCAGACCATGGTCCTGACACGCGCCGTCCGAGAGGATGGCATACACGATCTGGTCGTGGGCCTGATACACTGGGGACTCTTCGAGATACCCGGGCTCAATCTCGAAGAGATCGAGATTCCCGTGGAAACGGTCCCCGCGGGTCGCCTGCCAGATGCGCGGACCTTGGAGCGGATGCGGGAGCAGCTCAAGGCTTGCGTGGAACGCATCCTGGTCGCTCACCCGGAAGCCAGCGCATCCCGGATCATGGATCAGATCGACGCGTTCGAGCCGGATCTGGAGAGCGTGTACGAGTTCCTGAGCAGCACCGAGGAGCAGCATCTCTCACTCGAAGGCGACCGGCCGGGCACGCATTTTCTCATCGCGCCCAGCAACCCTGTGATCAAGCTAGATCTCGCCAGCGAGGAGCGAGAAAACGACTATGGCTTCCGCAAGCATCTCCTTGGTTTTTCCGACACGGTCTTCGCAGAGGACGCTGAGCATCGCATAACGACGTCATTCCGCCGATGGAAGCATGGCGACGTGACGGGCGAGGAACTCCTCGATCCGGCGACTTTCTTCAGCCGACAGGAATTGCTGGAACTGTCGGACCATCGGCTTGAAGGCCAGGTCGACAGGTTCGGCCAGTTTTCCGGAAAACTACGCGTCTATGACAAGAACTATGATCTGGTGATACCCTGGGGCGGTGCGAGCGGGAGGGCCACCAAGTGCGGCCCCTTCACGGTCACCTTCGGCTACGTGATGGGCCGTTCCGCCGAATCGATGCTCCCGCCCGAGCAGTTCCATCTCATCAACGACAAGCTCGAGCATATCGGCGGATTGTACATCTACCGCGATGGCGTGCGGATCCTTCCCTATGGCGACTACTCGTTTGACTGGCTGGATGTCGAAAAGCGGCGCACCAAGGGGGCCGGATACTACTTCTTCTCATTCCGGCGAATGTTCGGAGCCGTGTTGCTGTCGCGCCAGGAAAACGGCGAGCTCCAGGAGAAGGCAGGTCGCGAGGGGTTCCAGCAGAACGAAGCGTACCGTCAGGTTCGTGACATACTGATCAACCTCTTGATCCAATTGGCGGCTGAATTCTTCCGCAAGTCCGGCGCGAATGCCGAGGCGTTCGAGGCAGCTCAGACGGAAATCCGCAAGCGCTCGGCGGCGCTCGAACGGCAGCAGAAGCGGTCTACGACGAAGAGGCGCAACTTCTCCAACGCTTTGGACTCGTTCGCCGAGGACGTCAAGGCGGGCCTGCCATCGACGGAAGTCGCCAACCTTCTCCGATTGACGCAATCGCGGATGGATGCGGCCGCGAAGATCGCCGACCAGGACAAGGCGGCTACCGCGCTTATCCGAGCCGAACAGGAGGCGATCGGATCGATCGCCCAGCTTCGGCAGAAATACACCAAGAAACGTCCGGCTGGCGTGGCGCTGGGCAAGGAACTGCAGCGCGACTGGGAAGCCTACTCGTTCGAACGCCAGCGCCTGGAAACCGACGTCTTCATGCCGTTCGAGCAACAGGTTGCCAGCACACTGGGCGCCGTTGCCGAGCAGGCGCGTGTCTACGTCGATCAGCGCAAACGACTGGAAGAGCGAATCAAGTCTCTCGCAAACGAGCGCAAGAGAGACCTAGCGGAGGCCGTTCGCCAGGCCAACGCCACTGCGACCGACACGCGTCAGACGGTTTTCACGATCACCGAGCGCGCCCGACTCGCACTGGATGAGACCGTCAGGTCCATCCAGGCCGACCTCAATCGCACCGATCTCGCCGGAATGGAGCCCGAACGTGTCGACGAAATGCGTCGCCGCTGGGAGGATCAGCTGACGGAGATCGAGAGCCGTCACCGCGAAGCACTCATGGCTGCTCGGGACATGCTGGCTTCCTTGGCGGAGAATTTGCGATCCTCCGACGGTGAAGAACCTGCTCAGATAATGCAAGCCATGGAAGAGCGCGTAATGGCGCTCGAGGAACAGGCCGACGAAGACTTTGAAATGGTTCAGCTGGGCCTGGCTGTAGCAATCATCAATCATGAGTTTGCCGCTTCAATCAAGCGCGTCCGGCGAAGCATCCAGGAACTTGGACAGATTTCGAGGGGCAGCGACGGGCTGCGGCCGCTCTACGAGTCCATTCGCTCGAACTTCGAACACCTGGACGGCCACCTCAACCTCTTCACACCGCTGCAGCGACGTCTGCACCGATCGGCATTGAAGATCGATGGTCGAGACATTCGCAACTATTGTGACGACCTGTTCGCCAATAGGCTTGCGCGCAACGACGTCACGTTGTTCACGACGGATGCGTTCATGGATGCTGTGGTCGAGTGTTACCCCTCGACGCTGTATCCCGCCGTGATCAACATCGTCGACAACGCCCTGCATTGGCTGAGCACCATTCCATCCGACAGACGGATAGAACTTCATGCGGACGCGGACGGATTGTATCTCTCGAATAACGGCCCGGCGATAGAACCCTACGATGCCGAACGAATCTTTGAACGAGGCTTCAGTCGCAAGACTGGCGGTCGTGGACTCGGCCTCTTCATCTCGGCGAGGGCCCTGAGCGACGAAGGAATCAATCTCACCGTAAGCGATCCTCCGCGACCAGGATACACGGTGACTTTTGCCATCATGATCAGAAACATCGGAGCATAGCAGTGACGACAGCTCAGGAATTCGCTCTGACCGCCGCACGCAAATATCTGCAAAGCGTGGTGTTCGTCGACGATGAGATCTATATTCCGGTGCCTGCGGCGGCCATAAAGCCTGACATAGGAATCGCCAAATCTGCTATGCAGATCTTCAAGAAACCGATGCAGCCCACGAATGACGATGGCAAGAAAGCGGACGGCAAGAAGGGCTCCGGGAAGAAAGATGAAGGCGAGGCCGACGGCGGCGGCCTCTACCACCCGAAAAATCTGGTAGAGTCATTCGCCCGCGAGCGAATGGTCTGTGCTCTCTATGAGCCCGCGAAGGACTTCGACACCGACGCTGAATCGGAAATCTTTAAGCTGTGCGAACGCGCCGACGTAGTGATCCTGGATTGGGAGTTTCACAAGGAGCCGGGCAGAAAGGTCTTGGAACTGGTCGGTGGTCTGGTGGCTGCGGCCCAGACCACGGTGCCGCATCACGTCCGGCTCTGTGCCATCTACACGTCGACGCCTAATCTCAAGCATGTCGCCCAACAGATCTATGACCATTTGCACGGCCAGAAGTTGGACGTGAAAACTGACGGTGAGTTCAACCTCAATGCCGGTTCCTCCCGCATCATCGTTCTGGGAAAGCCGTCGACCGGTAGGCCGACCGATCAGGCAAAAGCTGCGCAGGTCGCGGAAAAGGACCTCGCTCAACGGATCATCCGCGAGTTCGCGCTGATGCACGAGGGTATTCTGCCATCGATGGCACTGCACGGCTTGGCGAGCGTCAGAACGAACACGAAAAAGATCCTCGACAAGTTCCGTCAGGATATGGACGGCGCTTTCCTCGCGCATCGAGGATTGATCCTTCCCGGAGACGACGCATTCGAGCAGATCCCGGAGTTGCTGGCAGAAGAAGCGTTGGCGGTGATGGTCGACAACCGCTTAGACCAGGATGCCGCCAAGAAGCTGGCAGAGAAGACCATCGATTCCCTGGGTATCAAGGCAGTTTGGAAGACGAAGAAGGGCGACCCTCCCGAACCGGGGAAGCTCGCTATGCAGCTCTTGAAGGAAGGGCCGGATAAAGTTCGCAAGAAGGTCGATCTCGATCCGATCGTCCTGAAAGGTCTCCATGACGAGATGGACGCGAAGAAAGCATCGGCCAAAGAACGCCTTGCCGCGCTGTACACGTCGAGAACGCAGTATGGAAGCGCGCGAACGCTCGAGTTCGGCACGATTGTTCGGCATGTCTCGGAGGAGGGGGGAGCAACATATTCCATTTGTCTGATGCCGCTCTGCGACTGCGTGCGCCTTAAGAAGGACGACTGGTACCGCTTTCCGTTCTGGGAACTGAGAATCGATAACAAGGCACAATCGTCCAAAGGGATCGTCGTGGAACTGCCGAAAGAGGAAGGGTTCGTCGAACTCTTCAGCATGGGCAAGCCGCGCGACCAACTGTGGCTTGACGATTTTCAAGCGGGCGCCACGAGAACAGTCACTGCAGTTGTCGACCAGCACAAGTTTCTGTTCAACGGCAAGGCCAAGCAGTTGGAATGGGTTGCGCAACTGAAGCCCGGCCATGTCCAAAGAATCGCGCAGGATATCGGTACCTCTTTCTCGCGCGTCGGGGTGCTCGAAGCAGAGTGGCTGAGGCTCAAGGCTGACAGGCAGTAGCCCCGTCGCTGCAAAGCCCGTTGCGCTTGCCTCTTGCGAGATCGCTCGGCAGGGCTGGGCCACGCGGCAAGCTGCTGCCGAAGGCAGATAGGAAATTTGGCTTTTCATCACACGCGGTTGAGAAGCCCTTGTGGCCGACGGAATCCAGCCAACCATCTGATCAGAGAGAGCATCGAACTCGCTCTTCCGTCCGTAGGTGCCGCCTCGGCCAAAGTTCCAGGCTTGACGTTGCTCTGGAAGCGAAAGCTTCTGCAATGCAGTCGGCGTGGGTGCCTTCAACCTTTCGTCACGAATAGCAGCGCCGGCTGCACTCCTACTCGCGTGCCATGCTCTTCAGTTCGGAGACCAGCCGATCGGCGAAAGTATGGAACTTGAGGACGTCATCCGCAAATATCTCGGCGAACTCACCATTCGGAATGATGCCTAGGTCAGCAGCGGCTAGAGCGTTTTTGATCGCTGCGATGTGCATCGCTGGTCCCCCTGCGATCAGGATATTGGGGACGTCGTCCGCATGGCGGTCTTGGCCGATCGTGCCGCCGTTGCACGAACTGATCGGCGTGGCTCCCGCCGCAGCCAAACTGAACACGGCCGCCCCTATTCCGGGGTCGAATGCGAATAGTTCGCTGCCGTCCGACATAAGCTCATCGATGATCTCGGCTGCCTCATCCGTCGTCCAGCCGACACTGGCCAGCAATTCCAGGAACTCCCGCTCGTGTTCCACCATCAGTTCGGCGTCTTCGATACCCCACTCTCTCACGTCGACGTAGGCTAGATTGAGTGCGATGCCGTCCTCCGATGAAGCACGGTCTTCATCCAACGGAGGCACGAGGCTCAGGTCAATCGTACGGCGAATTACGACATCCACTGTATTCGGTTTGGTCTCGAAAGGCATGGTGAATGGCTCCCGCTCAATCAGGCCGTTTGTAGTCGGGCATGGAGTACGCGTACGAATCGTTGCCCACGCGTGAGCATGGGCCATCTGCGCGTTACTTGATACTAGGTCTAGTTCGGAACGTTCTGTTCCAGTTCGATCAGAGTACCGAAGAAGTCCTTCGGATGAAGGAATAGCACCGGGTTGCCGTGCGCGCCGATCTTGGGGTTCCCATCACCGAGAACGCGAGCGCCCGCCGCCACCAACTGATCGCGTGCTGCTATGATGTCGATAACATCGTAGCAGATGTGATGCATTCCGCCGTCCGGGTTCTTGGCAAGGAACGACGAAATCGGCGACGATGCACCCAGAGGTTCGAGTAACTCGACCTTGGTGTTCGCGATGGTGACGAAAGCGACAGTGACACCATGGTCAGGTAGTCGCTGAGGTGGGGAAACCTGGGCGCCGAGACAGTTGCGGTAGTGTGCCGCTGCCTTCTCGATATCAGGCACGGCCAGTGCGATGTGGTTTACCCAAGTCAGAACTTCACGCATTGCGCCTCTTTCCCTCAATCAGGTCGAGTACGGCGCGTGCCGCATCGAGTACATTGGTGCCGGGGCCGAAGACCGCCGATACGCCGTTCTGCATCAGATAGTCGTAGTCCTGGCGCGGTATGACGCCGCCGCAGATGACGATGACATCCTCGCCGCCGCGCTGTTTCAACGCTTCGGCAAGCTGTGGCATCAGCGTCTTGTGGCCGGCCGCAAGCGAAGAAACGCCGACGACATGGACCTTGCTGGTGAGCGCCATGTCGGCGGCCTCTTCCGGCGTCTGGAACAGCGGCCCTGCGAGCACGTCGAAGCCGATGTCGCCAAAGGCCGATGCGATCACCTTGGCGCCGCGGTCGTGGCCGTCCTGGCCGAGCTTGGCGACCATGATCTTCGGCTTGCGGCCGAGTTTCGCCGAGACCTCGCCGAGCCTTTCGGTCAATATCAACAGTTCCGGTTCGCCCTCGTAGGCCTTGCCGTAGATCTTGCTGACGACCTTGGGTGTTGCGGCGTGGTCGCCGAAGGCCGCACGCATGGCATCTGAGATTTCGCCGACGGTGGCCCGCGCCCGTGCTGCCTCGACGGCGGAGGCAAGCAAGTTACCTGTTCCGCTCGACGCGACTTCGGAAAGCGCCGCAAGAGCCCGTTTGACTTCGGCGCTGTCGCGTCGCCGCTTCGTCTCCTCGATCCGGCGGATCTGGGCGCTACGGACGGCTGTGTTGTCGACTTCGAGAATGTCTATCTGCTCTTCCGACTCCAGCCTGTACTTGTTGACGCCGACGATCACCTCCTCGCCGCGATCGACGGCCGCCTGTCGGCGAGTAGCGGCTTCCTCGATCATCTGTTTCGGCAGGCCACTTGCGACGGCCTTCGTCATGCCGCCCATGGCTTCCACTTCCCCGATCAGCGCCCAGGCCTTTTCGGCGAGCTCGTTGGTCAGGCTCTCGACATAGTAGGAGCCAGCAAGCGGGTCGACCACCTTGGTGACGCCGGTCTCGTGCTGCAGGATCAGCTGCGTGTTGCGGGCGATGCGGGCGGAGAACTCGGTCGGCAGCGCGATCGCCTCGTCGAGAGCGTTGGTGTGCAGCGACTGCGTGCCGCCAAGGGCTGCCGACATCGCCTCGTAGGCGGTTCGGATGATGTTGTTGTACGGGTCCTGCTCCTGCAGCGAGACGCCCGAGGTCTGGCAGTGGGTGCGCAGCATCAGCGACGACGGCTTCTTCGGCTCGAACTCCTTCATGATCCGGGTCCAGAGCAGGCGCGCGGCACGAAGTTTTGCCGCTTCCATGAAGAAGTTCATGCCGATTGCGAAGAAGAACGAGAGCCGGCCGGCGAATTCGTCGACATTGAGCCCCTTGGCAAGGGCAGCGCGCACATATTCGCGCCCGTCGGCAAGGGTGAAGGCAAGCTCCTGCAGCAGCGTCGCCCCGGCCTCCTGCATGTGGTAGCCGGAAATCGAGATCGAATTGAACTTCGGCATCTCTCTCGAGGTGTATTCGATGATGTCCGCAATGATGCGCATTGAGGGTTCGGGCGGGTAGATGTAGGTGTTGCGGACCATGAATTCCTTGAGGATGTCGTTCTGGATGGTGCCTGACAAATCAGATCGCGGGCATCCCTGCTCTTCGCCGGCGACGATGAAGGAGGCGAGGATCGGAATGACCGCGCCGTTCATGGTCATCGACACCGACATCTCCTCGAGCGGAATGCCGTCGAACAGGATCTTCATGTCCTCGACCGAGTCGATCGCGACACCCGCCTTGCCGACATCGCCTTCGACGCGCGGATGATCGCTGTCATAGCCGCGATGGGTGGCAAGATCGAAGGCAACCGAGAGGCCCTTTTGGCCGGCTGCAAGGTTCTTCCGATAGAAGGCGTTGGACGCCTCGGCCGTGGAGAAGCCAGCATATTGGCGGATCGTCCAGGGGCGCCCGGCATACATGGTCGCGCGCGGCCCGCGCACGAAAGGCGCAAAGCCCGGCAGCGAAGAAAGATGATCGATGCCGTCGAGGTCGCCGGCCGTATAGAGCGGCTTCACCGCAATGCCCTCGGGCGTCTGCCAGGTGAGGCTTTCCGGCGCTGCCTTCAGTTCATGCTCAGCGAGCGTTTCCCAGTCCTTGATGGTTTTTTCGGTCATCGGATTTTCTCCTGGATGATGGCGTCGACGGCCGTCGCCATCACTCGAATTCCATGATCAGTTCGTCGACCGCGAGGCTGGCGCCGGCTGAGACCGCCACGCGCTTGACCACGGCCTTCTTTTCGGCACGCAGGATGTTCTCCATCTTCATCGCTTCGACCACAGCGAGTGCCTGTCCGGCCTCGACCGTGTCGCCGGCCTTGACCGTGACCGAGGTGATGACACCCGGCATCGGGCAGAGCAGCATTCGCGACGTATCCGGCGGCAGCTTCTTCGGCATCAGCCGCGCCAGTTCCGCAACCCGCGGGCTTCTGACATGGGCAATGGTGTCGATGCCACGCCAGCGCAGCCGGATGGCGGTTCCAACCCGATCGACTTTGACGCTCAAGGGTTCATTGTCGATGTTGAAGGTGGCAAGGGTGCGGCCAGGAGCCCAGTCACCGGCGATCGTAACCGAGGCGCCGTCGGCAAATCGGACATAGGCACCATCGGCAGACGCGCCGGCGGTGACTGCAAAGTTGTGATCGCCGAGGCTGACCACCCAGTCGTGGCCGACGATGCGACGGTGATTGCCGATCGTCCCGGAAATCTGGCTGGCGCGCTCCTGCAGCACCTGGTTGATCGATACGGCGACGGCGGCGATCTTGCGAAGAGACTGCGCGTCGGCGTCAACACCGTGAAAGCCATCGACGAACTCTTCGGCGATATAGGCGGTCGTCAGCCGGCCCTCTCGAAAACGCTGCTGCTGCATGACCGCCGACAGGAACGGCAGGTTATGGCCAATGCCCTCCACCTCGAACTGATCGAGCGCGTCGGCCATGGCATCTACTGCCGTCTTGCGATCCGGCCCCCAGGTGCAGAGCTTGGCGATCATCGGGTCGTAATACATCGAGATCTCGCCGCCTTCGAAGACGCCGGTATCGTTGCGCGTCACCGTGCCGTTGTCGTTTTTGCCCTCGACCGGGGGACGATAGCGCGTCAACCGGCCGATCGATGGCAGGAAGTTGCGATAGGGGTCTTCTGCATAGAGCCGGCTTTCGATCGCCCAGCCATTGAGCTTCACGTCACCTTGCCCGAAGGCGAGCTTTTCGCCGCTAGCAACTCGGATCATCTGCTCGACGAGATCGAGCCCGGTGATGAGTTCGGTCACCGGATGTTCCACCTGCAGGCGGGTGTTCATTTCAAGGAAGTAGAAGTTGCGCTTGCCGTCGACGATGAATTCCACGGTGCCGGCCGAGTGGTAGCCGACGGCCTTGGCAAGCGCGACCGCCTGCTCACCCATGGCCTTGCGGGTCTCGGCGTCTAAGAAGGGCGAGGGGGCCTCTTCGATGACCTTTTGGTTGCGACGCTGGATCGAGCATTCGCGCTCGCCGAGGTAGAGCGTATTACCGTGCTTGTCACCGAGCACCTGTATCTCGATATGGCGCGGCTCGGTCACGAATTTTTCGATGAAGATGCGATCGTCGCCGAAGGCATTCTTCGCCTCGTTCTTCGACGACTGGAAGCCCTCGCGCGCCTCCTGGTCGTTCCAGGCGATGCGCATGCCCTTGCCGCCGCCGCCGGCCGACGCCTTTATCATCACGGGATAGCCGATCGAACCGGCAATCCGCACCGCCTCGTCGGCATCCTCGATCAGGCCCATGTGGCCCGGAACCGTGGAGACACCCGCTTCAGCCGCGAGCTTTTTCGAGGTGATCTTGTCGCCCATCGCCTGGATCGCGCCAACCGGCGGGCCGATGAAGGCGACGCCTTCCTTCTCCAGTGCTTGCGCAAAGGCGGCATTTTCGGAGAGGAAGCCATAGCCCGGATGAACGGCATCGGCGCCGGTCTTTCGGATCGCATCGAGGATCTTGTCGATGACGATATAGGACTGTGCCGAGGGCGAGGGGCCGATATGCACCGCCTCATCGGCCATGCGCACATGCATCGCATCGCGATCGGCGTCGGAATAGACGGCAACGGTCGCGATGCCGAGCTTCTTTGCGGTCTTGATGACGCGGCAGGCGATTTCACCACGGTTGGCGATGAGGATTTTCTTGAACACTTTCTTTTCCACTGCTTGCTGGTGTCGCTAGGGGCGGTATTCCATGACCAATGATCTCTGCGTCTGTGTCGCTACCGAGAACCCCAGTCGAGTGAATAGATGGACGGAGGGAGACTGCACCAAAACCGTGACTTGGACACTTTGCTCTGCAAGGGCGGCGTCCGTCAGAAGGGTCGAGACAACGCTGCGACCAATCCCCCGGTTCTGAAAACTGGGCATGATGTATAGCTGTTCGATGAGGATAACGTCCTCACATTTAGAGAGAGTCAGGCAGCCAACATCGATCCCGTCACATTGAATGATCTTGCTGTTCGACGGAAACTCGTCTCCCATGCCGGGTCGAGCGACGGATCTTTTAGCGCCGTCTGCGACGTGCGGGCGAAGGCATATTTCTTCCAAGCGGAGAATGAACGCTTCGTCCGCTGCTTCAGCAGCCCTCAAGTGACAAGTTTGCATCATCGTGCTCACAGCGGGATCGTGTCGTGTTTGCGCCAGCGGACATCGACCTGCTTGTTGCGCAGCGACGCGAAGGCACGAGCAATGCGGCGACGCGACGAATGCGGCATGATCACCTCGTCGATGAAACCACGCTCTGCCGCCACGAACGGATTGGCGAAGCGCTCCTCGTATTCCTTCGTGCGCGCCGCGATTTTCTCGGCGTCGCCGAGCTCGGAGCGATAGAGGATTTCGGTCGCGCCCTTGGCGCCCATCACGGCGATCTCGGCGGTCGGCCAGGCATAATTGACATCGGCGCCAATGTGCTTGGAGGCCATGACGTCGTAGGCGCCGCCATAGGCTTTCCGCGTGATCAGCGTCACCATGGGCACGGTCGCCTGGCTATAGGCAAACAGCAGCTTGGCGCCGTGCTTGATGACGCCGCCATATTCCTGCGCGGTGCCGGGCAGGAAGCCGGGCACGTCGACCAGTGTCAGGATCGGGATCGAGAAGGCATCGCAGAAGCGCACGAAACGCGCGGCCTTGCGCGAGCTGTCGATATCGAGGCAGCCGGCAAGCACCATCGGCTGGTTGGCAACAACACCGACCGTCTGGCCTTCCATGCGGATGAAGCCGGTAATGATGTTCTTGGCGAAGCTCTGCTGCAACTCGAAGAAATCTCCCTCGTCGGCAAGCGCCAGGATCAGCTCCTTCATGTCGTAGGGCTTGGTGGCGCTATCGGGGATCAGGCTGTCCAAACGCATTTCGAGCCGCGCCGGGTCATCGTGGAAGGGACGGACCGGCGGTTTCTCTCGGTTGTTGAGGGGCAGGAAATCGAAGAGCAGGCGCACATGCTCAAGCGTTTCGATATCGTTCTCATAGGCCGCGTCGGCGACCGAAGACTTTTTCGTGTGGGTGCTCGCACCGCCGAGTTCTTCGGCCGTGACGATCTCGTTGGTCACGGTCTTTACGACGTCGGGCCCGGTCACGAACATGTAGGAACTGTCCCGGACCATGAAGATGAAGTCGGTCATCGCAGGCGAATAGACGGCGCCGCCGGCGCAGGGTCCCATAATGACCGAGATCTGCGGGATGACACCCGAGGCTTCGGCATTGCGGCGGAAGACCTCGGCATAGCCGGCCAGCGACGCCACGCCTTCCTGGATGCGGGCGCCACCGCTATCGTTGAGGCCGATGACCGGCGCGCCGTTGCGCACGGCCATATCCATGATCTTGCAGATCTTCTGCGCATGCGTTTCCGAAAGCGAGCCACCGAGCACCGTGAAGTCCTGGGAAAAGACATAGACCTGGCGGCCGTTGATTGTGCCCCAGCCGGTGACGACGCCGTTGCCCGCGACCTTCTGGTCTTCCATGCCGAAGTCGACGCAGCGGTGCGTGACATACATGTCGTATTCTTCAAAGGAGCCTTCATCGAGCAAGACCTCGATGCGTTCGCGCGCCGTCAGCTTGCCCTTGCCGTGCTGGGCGTCGATCCGCCGCTGGCCGCCGCCGGCTCTTGCTTCCGCCCGGCGGGCCTCGACCTGTTCTAGTATGGCGCGCATATTCGTCCTCTCGTTCTGCCGGTCACATACATGCAGTACGAGGGCCGCAAAATTGCGAAAAGTGCAACAATGTGCGTTTTGCGAAAAAGCGAACTGAATATTGCGAATTTGTGAAATACTCCGTTCGACGCATATGTATCGCGTAGGCAGGAGTGAATCCTGAACTGGTGATCCAGACGGCCGAAGGCGGACAGGAGGCCACAGAGTTGAAAGTCCCCGATAGATGTGTCACCGGCTCGGATCTCGTTCCAAGCCGAAGGCCGACAAGCGCATGCTCATCCCCCAAGGGGACGGGAGCGCCGCGGATGTGACGCTCCCGGACTTCATAACGTATTGCGGAGTTTGCAACTCCTCCCATGCATGAAGTTGCTGACAAAGTTGGCTTCCCCGTAAAGGCCGAAGCGCGAAACGCCATTTTCGAGGGCAGGGGCGAGGACCACAGAAACTGGTGGCAGGGCGGCCGCGGGGCGGGCTTTGCGCAAGGCTTGCTGGGGGGCGCGAACACTGCAACAAAAGAGTACTCGAGCGTCTTTGAAACACCTCAACCGCCATCGGCATCGAGTGGCCATAGGTTAAGTAGGGTCGAGCGTGTTTCGGGGTACCGTTCTAGTTGAAATGACGGTTGATGCGGCGCCGCTTCGTTCGCAGCGCAACGGCCCGGTCGGTCATTGCTGACTACGCCAGTATAGCTCGTTTGGGACGAGTTCCAATTTTGGGTCTGTAACGATCGAGCGCTGCTCATTTGTCAGAAGTTGCCATGCCCGTACCGGGCCGGCGACGACAAGCGATGGGTTTCCTTCCATCTCGTTGACCACCCGGAGGCCATCTTTTTGGTAGCGCGAGACGCCATCCATCACCGGCCGCTTCGCTTTCCAATATATCTGGTCAAGCGCTCGGCTACGGGCAGCCGTATCTCCAATTTTTGAGATACCGGTCATTTCTTTACTGGCGTCTACAAAAATAACCAGGACCAGATCCTTGTAGGGATCCGATCGGTTGATTAGGTGCTTCACCTTCTGATTCATCATTTGGAAGCCCTTCGCTGAATGTTCGTGCCAAGGCTAGATAGATGTTAAATCGAGACTGTGATGGACTTCGGAGCAAGCTTCCAGATCTTGTCACCGGGTGTGGGTGGCGGCTTGGCGACGTTGGCCATTACGAGTGCTCCCCCTGTCAATTCGACCAGTCCGCGGCGTAATCGAACCGGAAGAATGAGATATTAGGCTTCGCTGTATAACCGTCTTCTGTCAAGAGTAGAGCTGCACCAGAATTGCAACGCAGCCGAGAATTCTTGCAGCCGCGGCGATTGCTTCCAGATTGCGGTTCGCTTGAAGCTTCGAGTTGAGATAGGACTCGACGAAGTCAATGCAACAGGCGCTTCGGCGTTGCACGAACAGTATCCGCCGCTCCGATCCTGGGTTCGGCGCGTTCTCGAACGCTCTTGCAAAAATGTGCCGCCTCCACGGCGATCTGGCCGGCTTCAGCGCTTGGGTGAAAAGGGTCGCCGTCGACAACCGGGGGTGATGGTCACGCCGGAACTGTTCGTCTTGATTTCGAAGGGGAACAGGGGACAGCGCTGGCTGCGCCCCTCAATGCCTGCCACGTGTTCGCGCAGGCGGGAGGGAATTCCTTGGAAGAGCGGGTGGCCGGGCTCTGCGAGCTTTTCGCCGTCATCACCGACGCCTCGCCGGGGGCGACGGGAGTCCTCATCGCGTGCCTTGACATCCTCTCCCAGCCGACCGCGGTGCCATAAGGTCGAAAACCTTGCTGCCGACACCGCTCGAGCTGCGCTCGCGCTAGGCGTCGAGGTGTTGAGATGCCAACTCGTGGGGCCTTGAGCCTGCTGGTCACATTCCGGAGCGGGTCCCTCCGCACGCTTACCCTTTGTGAACGCCTCCGCTGGAGTCGAGGCAACCGGAACGAGTTTCTGTTTGGATTTGCGCACGGTCGACAAGAGCGCCTCGCCGATACCCGCATACGAGTAGGAGCGATGAACCGGATTCCCGTCAGTTACCTAAAAGAGATCCAAAACTGCGCTTTCGAGTGTCTCGTGACGCGTAGTCGCAGGTCGTTTCGCGTTTCCCGCGCGCAGTTGCGCGAGATCCTCAAATGCGAAGCTCGATCCTTTGGGCCGGACTTTGGTATCGACCAATACGGAACTGCCGATTAGCCCATTTCTGTGACAATTGGACTGCGCTCGTCGTCAAACGAAAACGCCCTGCGCACTGTGATTTTTGTCTTGACCTCTCGTCTTTGGAACTCGCACGTGTTGGAAGGCGCCGGCCTGGATAAGCAATTCCAGCACTTCGTCCGCCGCAAAGTCGGCAAGTAGTTCGTACGCGTACTCTGGATCGCAGACGTAGCAGTCGGCCCCGGTTTCTCGAAGAAACTGACCGCCGCGCGACAGGTAGAAGACCTCCTTGTCGTCGTCCGACCAATGCCCGCAAATCTCGACAGCGTCCTGAAACAGGATCTTGCGTTCTTGCCAGGCGAGCGGCCGGATACCCTCGACTGCAACTTTTAAGGCATCTCTGTCTATCAAAAAGGGATTGCTGTCCATATCCACGCTCCGGCTGGCGATTTCTATTGGTCAAGGATCGTCTTAATTCGGTGATCCGAGCAAGTTGTTTATCCAGTTACCGGCTCGCATCGCCCAGGCAGGTCAACCATGACACATTGATGCAGCGGTATCGCCGAAGTGACCGGCTTAGAAGCGGCAACCTCACGCCCGACGAATCCGGGCAATTCATGAATTCCTCCCGCGAGCGTGGTCGAGAGAAAGGTACCAACCGTTGGAATATATGTCATACCGGCAGACTTTGAACCATCTGGCCCGCTCAAGGATTAAATAGCGGGAGTAAGGGCCGTCGGCTCACGGGATTGAAAGAGAAGAGACTGCCGAAAAAGTCCGGCGCTCTTACCCACTGGCGTGGTCGTGGTTCCGGGACGAAAATAGTTGTCTGCGGTCGCGCGCATGATCCAATCGGCTTATTTAAAGTCGAGTGGCCGCGCGGTGATGAGGGGCAGAGGGGATTAAGCACCGTCCCTTGCGTGGAACGAATCTTTCATATGCTCCGTGGAGAGCACCCGGCTGGGCCCGGCCAATCTCAATCTAGCGGCTCCCGACTGCCACAATCGCCTCGATCGGAACAACTTTGTGCAACCGGATCTGATTTCGATCGATAAAGATCTCGATTTGTTCAAGGCTAAACAGGCCTCGTCTTTGCCGCCCGCGTGTTGCCGCAGACCGTAGCGCTTGAAGCCGCCGTCCGCGCCGGGGGCCTCCGAGGTCATGGCATTCGACGCCAAAATGTTCTGATAGTTGCCGCCACAAGACTTTCTCGAGCCTGCCGGCTGATGTGAGGGCGGCATTGGCCCTCTGCGGATAAGCTTAGTGCTTGGAATGGTTGCTCTGCTCGCGACGACGCCGCCTAAGGGGAACGGTGCGCCGTTCCGTGGACGCGGATCTCTCTTAGCCCCCGAGCAGACGCCAGTTGGAATGGCCGGCTGGCGGACTGGATCCGCCGCTCGAGTGTATTCGGACTTTTTTCTGCGAAACGCACGATCTCGCTTTTCAGCAACGGAAAACGCATTTAAGTGAAGGCTTAACTCACGGTTGAATACAACGGGGAATCATGCCGCTCACTGCAGAGGAACTTGAGTGGAAGCACAAGGTTGGAGCCGCACTTCTGCGCGACATCCCTGAACTCGACGACGAGCAGGGAATGGCCGAAGCGCTGATCGGTCTTAACGAACTGATGGTGGGAGCGCCCGACAGCGTTTTGACATCCTACGATACGCTTTCCGACCACGAGCTCGACCAATGGGCTGACCGCTGGGAGCGAATGATCACGGATTCACGACTGGAGGCCGTCGACGATGCGCATGACGTGCGCACCTTGTCGCTCCGGCTGGGTGGTCTGATCAGGGCGTGGGACTGGCTGCTCTTGGCTAGCAGGTCCCATTTTGGGCTGCCCGCCAGCGAGGAGGAGTGGCGAGTCGGGGAGTGGTATGTCATTCCGCGCAAGAGAAGGAGCCAATGGCGACAGCCGAAACTCAACCAAGGCTACCGGGTGAGGGGTATCCTTCACCACAGGCTGATTCCGCGCCGTGCGGGTGAACTGAGCGTGAAGCCCGTCTTGGTCGATAGTGTCGAGACGAGCTCGGAATTCCCCCGATCCAACCTAGGGGCGGCATTTTTCCGCGATTTTGACATCAAGCTGTCAAGGGATAAGCCCAATACTTTCTTCGCATCGAGCGTCAACAGTGATCAGCATGAGAAAGATATCAAGGGGCAGTTGGATGCGAGCTCGGCCGATCATTGCTTTGCCATCGTATGGCCGGAACTTACGATGCCGGAGCACCATCGGATGGTAGTTAGGCGGACCCTCAAGGAGAACGTTGTCAGCGATGTACCGCGCGTCTATCCCGACGTCGTCGTCGCAGGCAGCTGGCACGAAATTGAGCATGGTCGCCGCTACAACGTCACCTATATCTACAATAGGGTCGGGAAGGAAATTGCGCGCTACCGCAAATCGGCCCCCTATTCCGACGGAGCGCATGGGGTGGAAGATATCGAGCTTGGAGCGGACATGCCATTGATTGTAACCGAGACCACGATCAGCGCTTTTGCCGTATGCAAGGACTTCTGCACCTCGAGCCGAAAGGTCAATCCATACCACGAACTGGCCGTTGACTACGTGATTGTTCCTTCAATGGGGAGACGAGGGACGATGATCGAGCATCAGAGCGCCGCCGACCTTCTTCGCAACAAGACTGGCGCCCGCGCATTTGTAGTGCAGCAGCAGGCGCCGCACGAGGAGAACGTTGCCGCATTTGTCCTTCCACCCGACCGCACCAAGGGAGGGGACGCGATTTCGATGGAAAACGGGAAAACGTGGGCCGCCTTCGGCTGGGGTTAATGGACTCTACACCGCCGGTTGAGTAGAGTGCAAAATGAAATGTAATGAAGTGAAGTGAAGCTGATGAGAACACACTTGGCGAAACAGGATTTCAGATCGTTGGACGAAATCGCCACGGGAGAGATCTCGGCGTCCTTGGCTTCGGACCTGATCAAGCTAGCGCTGAGGGAACTGACGGAGCAGAAAGTGCAAAAGCTCTATACGGTTCTTCGGGCCTGGGTGTGGAAGGCGCTGAATGAGAGGCGACGCGACGCCGAGTTAAGGAAGTGGCACGCCATAATCCATCAGACCTCCGCATATCTGGAGGATGAGTACCTTTGCCATGCCGAGCGCATCCGCGTACTTCACGAGCTCATTTATGAAAGCATTTCCGTTTCGGAGGTTCTGACGTCCTCTGAATTGATGCGGCGATCGCACGTGAAAGAGGTGCTGAGACTCTTAATCAGTAGTCCGGAACAGTCTGCTCCGAGATTGGAGATCAGCAATTACCTACGTTTACGAGATTCGAACTTAAGTCGGGTGCTGACGATGTTGCTGAACTCCGGCTTGATTGAGCGAACGTCGGTTGGGAAAGCGGCTACCTTCCGTTTGACGAGGGAGGGGATCGCGCAGTCGCGCACTCTTGTGCCCCGAGCCTTGCTTGATGGCGGTCGTAGCCAGCTCGAAAGCAGCCACGGTGCCCACACGCCCAAGACAATAGCCCACGCGAAAGGCCGGCCTGCAATCAATCACGAAGTAACAATCGCGGCTCCTCCTCGGCTAAAGGCGGCACGGGACGGGCTGTCGAGCGCAGCAAGTCGGACGGAGCATGGAGGACGAATCGAACCCAACATGCATCAAAGACGCAGGCAGTTGTTAAAGCAGGAGAGCTGATGAGCGAACACAGGGACCCTACTTCGGATCTGGATGGCGCAAGCCCGACCTCTCAAGTCGAGATGCCCGCCATTACGGTGTCTGGCGGATTCTTGGATTCCGTTGAATTGGTCGAGGGGGCGTCTGCTTCCCTGGTCGTCGCCCTAGGCGAGCTCGACGGGTCAAAGGCCAAAGTGATCGTGCCTTTTGTTGCGGTGAACGTGGCCGGCTCGAAGCTTTCCGACGAGCAGCAGCGGCCGCTGATGGATGCGTTGGTGACGCTCGAGGACGCTGTTTATCTGATTTCGGATCTCGGTGCCGAAATAAGAACGGCCCTGAACGAACTGGCGCAACTCAATGCGGGCCCCGTAAAGCTGGAGGAACAGCGACTGGGAACGCTTCGAGAACTTGTTTCGCAAGCTCTGGGCACACTCGGCGAGTGCAAGGACATAGTAGAGGGACTGGAACACGAGAACTCCGCATTCGATATCCCCGGTTATACCGCAGCGAAGACGCCTCCGCCACTTCTTGAGACCTAGCTCATCAACGGCCCTGCCCTGTGGGGGCAACGTGTACATGACCGAGGGGCAGTCGATTGTTACCGGGGAAAATCGCCCGACACGAGCAGGAGGAAGCATAGGGTGGCAGAGTTTCGAGAGCTAACAGCCCTGGCAACAATGACGACGAGAGAAGTGGAACTTGATCGCAAAGCTTATCGATGAACTCGCCGCTTCTCCTCCCCTTGAGATCAACGCCGTCATCCTCCTATTGGGAACGGCGGTGCAACCTCTTGCCTATCGCAGCCTTCTCACGAGGGCCTTCAGAGGCAGCCCCGAATTCGGCGCGCGGAAGCAGTTGGTGGAGGAGGGCCATTTCAACGATTTCGACTTCGTTCGGTTGGTGCACGCTTGCGGCAGTCCCGACAGCGGGACCACGACCCATCTTATAAAACCGTTGCTTGATCGCCTGATCGAATGGCGGCTGGTTCACGACAACGGCGTCGTGGGCGGAGAATATGCCAGGTACGAATGGGATAAGCGGCCGATTGCTATGTTTATGACGCTAGGCATACTCGACAACGTCCTCCTCGGGCCTAGCTACGTCGCCGCGAAGTACCGCCAGAGCGTACCTGCTGTTTTTATCGAAAAGAACGGCATCCCTTACGTGGGTACCGCCGATCAATCGCCGGTCCACAGTCACATTGCAACGGGCGCCGTTTCGAGCGTGCCACGGTCCCCAAAGGCAGCGGATTGCCCCTGGTGGTTCGGCTTGCTGGAGCACGACGCGCTCGCAGAGGAACCAACGAATTAAATGCCCTCGGGGCACTCGACAGGACCACCCTTGCAGTTAGCCAAATGCGCCATGAGCGGATACGTCGCTGTGAGGCCGCGGCTTTCAACGAACTGCACGGCGTACGCCATCATTTCCGAAGGGATCGACACCATTGCATCGTCGAGGTCGTCCCTTTGGCTGGAACGATACCGGTCAATCATGACCGAGAGATCCATAGGGGTGACTTGATTGTGCCCTTGGAATAGTTCCGTATTCAACCGTTTGATCGTCGCGGGGTCGCCGCTCGGCAGGACATTACGTTTCGGGGCGTCAGTGAAGAAGGCTTCTCTTAGTCCTTCTTTCTCGAGTATCGCGATGAACGACGAAACCGAACGAACGCGCACCTGCGCAGGGCTTGGTTTCGGCATGGTATCGGTTTCTACCATTTTCTCCTCCCTAAAATGAAATCAAAGAGTTGTTGAGGATAACCGCCCCTGGGTCTCGCCCGATGTTAAATCTTAGGATGCTGCCATCGATCGCCCTGTCGGCCGCCTTCTGTTCTCTAGTCGGCGTTGGCCTTACACGGAGAATCGCGGGTTGAGGGCCAGGGGCAGCGAAGAATTTTTCGATCTCGGCGTCGGTGGGGGTTGTCTCGTTTGCAGCAAAGGCGATGATCACCTGGTGGACGTCGGCGCGCGAAGACTCAAGGCCGAACCCACCGCCAGTTGTCGTGTTCCCCGCAACCGGAGTGATCGCGATTGTCGGATCGATCGTGCCCCTCAGGGTCGTTGTGAAGGTGATATTCGAGACAAACGTCGGCGGTCCCTTGGGATCTGTCGGCGGAGGGGCAAGTTGTGCGAAGCTGTTCAACGACAGGAAGTCTTGAAGTTGCTCTGCTAGACCTATGCGGCCTGTTATCGGATAGACGTAGTCTGCAACGCGAACTTTTGAGTCCTCGCAGTATCTTTCAGGCACTTCCCTGAAGAGGCCCCCAAACGTGTCGGACTGCCGAAACGACTGAATGTTTTGGCGTGACCGGTCTATTCGAGCTGTCAGTGGCCATGTCCGGTTTCCCGACCCGAAGGTGTCGACAGCCGTTAGGTCGCCATCGATGTTGGATGTGATCGTACCGGTGAAGCTGAAATCGTAAACCACGGCGAAATCTTTGAAGCCGGCGATCAGGCGCCTGAGTTCCGGATTCAATCCCCGCAGGTCAATGTTGGACAGTTTGATTGTCCGATCGGCCAGTCGTCGTCCAATATCGTTTGCGACTTTATCGTCTTTGAGTTCGACAAGATAAGCAGCTAATTGCCCTCGAATAGCATCCCGCATTTCGCAACGGATCTGCCGAACCACGATTGGCGTGGATAGTCCGGTCACATCCTCCTGTTCTGGCACGATGACGCACGAGCTGAGTAGTCCAATCAACGGTAATGCGAAGTACTGTCCCCTCATTCCACCCCCTGGCCGTTCTCACCTCAGTCTGTCACGCCTAATCGACTTCTCCTCTTGCGCGGTACAGACGAACTCTCTTGGTGCACTCTTCAACTATAAGCGGCAATATACGGGTTGTCTAATGTTTGTGCGCGCGTGACCTGGAGCCACAGCGCCGCGAGCGGCGGCAAGACCCGTTTCTGCCAGTTACTATGGGAAGGATGAGCTATTGCTCAACCGCATCGTGGCCTTCGTCGTCCCGCGTCCAGGCTTGGGCTCTTCGACAGACGAGGATCCGTTTTCCAGCTTGGCAAGGATTGCGGACGATTGAGAAATTAGGAGTCTGAGCTCTTTCAGTTCGTTCTGAATGTTGGGTCGGACTACCGAAGATGCTGAGCCGGTTTTCGGGACGCTCGGTCTGGATGACACATTCGGATAAATCTCGACGGACAGCGAACTGGTCTGGCCGCCGCGCTATTCGAGAAGTCTCCAATCCGGCCTAAAGAAGCTCCAAGGCTGAAATGTCGTCCTCGGGCGACGCATGCAGATCGACGTCGCGGCAAAGATCGCGTGCCATGCGCCTGCCCATGCAGTTGAACTCAGTCATCAGATCGATTGTGGCCTGCAAAAGCGGACAGCCGGCGACGCAGTCCCTCAACTGGCCTTCGGTCCCACTTGCACTGCCTAGCACGTTGAGGGCGCCTTGGACGGCGCGTGTGCGATCCTCGCGTGTTCCTTGGAACTTCGACGGTTTCGCCTGGAGTTCCGGGACTGTTGAAAGCAAATCTCCCAGCACATTTTGGCCGATCCGTCCGACGCCTGCCACGTGCCGCAGCGCTCTGACGATGTTCAACTCGTTGACCGCTCGGCCCGTCGAGCCGCCCCCATATACCGCGAGTTGGAGGATCTCTTAGAACCGCGCAAGTGTCTCTAGGTCCAGCGGCAATTGGTCACCGCCGAGGTTTGTGCGAAGCGAGTGCCATCCTCGGCCAATCGCGGCAATGTCTGCCAGAGGGCCCAAGGCGAGTCCATGAATGGCCGCTGCCGAGTACGTCGCACTGGCTGCGGCGACGTTGATGTCCAGGTTCGAACCCCGCGCACGGAGGCAACCCGGTACGGAACGTGGCCTGCCAAGGCCTGTGTGGCAACCGAATTCTAAATGCAAAAATGCGTGGCTTCGTTCAGACAATCCAAGCTGTGTAGACGGCGGATTTTACTGGCTCCTCCCGAAACTTCGCTGCTCTGAAAAGTATCGCTAACCTCGAAAATTTCGCTGGACCATCAGCCTTTGTATCGTCGTGAAAAATCGGCCGGAGCCATTTTGGCTTACCGTTGAGTTCGTTTTCGTTGCCAAGAGCCAAACCACGTTGCTTCTAACATCGTGAACGTGCGAGCGCATTCTTTCGTTGACGAGTGTCTCATTTCGATTTACGACTGACGAAATACAAAATTCGTCAATCGTAAATCGAAAGGCAAACGATGCCGGTGAGCAATGATAACGTCGTGGATCAGACGCGCCAGGACAACATCACGCGGATCCTCGACGCAGCGGAGCGGTTGTTCCGGCATTTCGGCTACAGCAAGACCAATGTCGCCGACATCGCAAAGGAACTCGGCATGTCGCCGGCGAACATCTACCGCTTCTTCGCCTCGAAGACGGAGATCCATCAGGCGATCTGCGGCCGCATGCTGGCGGCCAGCTACCAGATGGCCCGGGAGATCTGCGCCTTGCCATTGAGTGCGAGCGAGCGGCTGCGCCGTTACGTACACGCGCAGCATCAGATGACCGTCGAGCTCATGCTCGACGATACCAAGGTGCATGAAATGGTGGTCGTTGCCATCGAACGCGAGTGGCACGTCATCGACAAGCATATCGACAGGCTCGACGCGCTTCTCGCCGACGTCATTCGCGAAGGCATCGCCGCCGGCGAGTTCCCGGAACAGGACGCCGATGCGGCGTCGCGCTGTTTCGGTGCGGCGACCGTCACGCTCTGTCATCCGCAAATGGTTGCGCAGTGTCTCAGCAAGTCAAACCGCGCGGCACCGGAAGAGCTGGTCGAATTCGCGATCAAGGGACTGAAGGTCTAGAGCATCCCGCTCTCAAGTGGAAACACTCGAAGCGGAAAGATGCTCTAGAATCAAAGTGCTAGAGCGTCCTTTGCGCGTTCATCTGAACGCACGGCGCTCTAGCCGGACTGCTTCCGGCGCCAATGCGGCGTCGGCCTATTTTTCAGGAGTGCGACTATGTTTATGCCGATTGAATTTCGCCGCCGTATTTCATTCATTGCCACCGTTGCGCTGATTTCGACCCTCTCGGCGGCGCTTGCCGGCTGCTCGGAAGAAAAGTCCGAAACCGCTGAAGTCGTGCGCCCGGTCAAGGTCGTCGAGATCGCCCAGGCCGACAATGTACGCCAGCTCAGCTATTCCGGCGCCGTGCGGGCACGGACCGAGATGAATCTCGGCTTCCGCGTCAGTGGCAAGATCGTCGAGCGCGTCGTCAATGTCGGTGACCGCGTCAAGGTTGGCGATCTTCTCGCCCGCATCGATGCGACCGACTACGAGCTCGCGGTGCGCAGCGCGTCCGCCAATCTGGATGCGGCCGAGCGTCAGGTCGAAACGGTCGAGCTGGTGCGCGACCGCGCCAAGCAGCTGCTTGCCAGGAAATTCGCCTCGCAGGCCCAGTTCGACCAGGCGGTGCTGAGTTACAACCAGGCCGTCGCCACGCGCGATGCAGCAAAGTCGGCACTGTCACAGGCGAAGAACCAGGTGGTCTATACCAGCCTCGTCGCCGACCGGCCGGGCATCGTGACCTCGATCAACGCCGATGTCGGCCAGGTCGTCGGTTCTGGCACGCCGGTCGCCACCGTTGCAGTCGAAGGCGAAAAGGAAGTCCAGGTCGCAGTACCCGAAACGGAAATCAGCAATTTCAAGGTTGGCTTGCCGGTCAAGGTCGGGATCTGGTCCGATGCGGGCCTGTCGCTCGATGGCACCGTGCGCGAGGTTGCCGGCAGCGCCGACCAGCAATCGCGCACCTTCTCGGTGCGTGTCAGCCTGCCGAACGACCAACGCGTCCTTCTCGGCATGACCGCGACCATCGAAGCTTCTGCCGGCAATGGCGTGTCGTTCGTCTCGGTACCCTTGAGCGCGCTGGCTGAGAAGGATGGCTATCCGATCGTCTGGGTCGTCGACCGCGGTACGGAAACCGTCCGCAGCCGCCCGGTCACGCTTGCAGACTTCACCACCAATGGTGTGCGGGTCACCGAAGGCCTCAAAGTCGGCGATCTCGTTGTTGCCGCCGGAACGCAGTTCATGACGGACGATCTCAAGGTGACGATCTCCAACGATACGACGCACCAGGCTGCTGCCGCAGCCGAAACCGTTGTGCGCTGACGTCACCAGGATAGCGGAACCGAGCCGATGATGACCTCCTCTTCCGAAGAAAAGCGGCCTTTCAACCTTTCGCGCTGGGCGATCGCGCATCCGAGCATGGCGCGGTTCCTGTTCGGCCTCATCATTCTCGCCGGTGCCTTCGGCCTGATGCGCATGGGGCAGAAGGAGGATCCGGACTTCACCTTCCGCGTCATGGTGGTGCAAGCCTTCTGGCCAGGCGCCTCGATCGAGGAAATGCAGGACCAGGTCGTCAACAAGATCGAGCGGAAGTTGCAGGAAACGCCGCACCTCGATTTCGTGCGCTCCTATACCCGCGCCGGCAGTGCGATCATCACGCTGCAGGTTGAAGGCGATACCAATGCCGAGCAAGTGGCGGACGCATTCTACCAGGTGCGCAAGAAGGTCGGCGACATCTCCAACGAACTGCCCGAAAGCTTGCTCGGCCCCTATTTCAACGATGAGTTCGGCGACACCTTCATCACGCTCAATTCACTAAGCGGCGAGGGCTACAGCTATCCGGAGCTGAAGAAATTCGCGATCCAGGCGCGCGATATGCTGCTGACGACGCCGGGCGTCGAGAAGGCTGTGATCATCGGCGACCAGCCGGAGAAGATCTATATCGACGTTTCCTCCAAGGTGCTCGCCGAACGCGGCCTGACGCTCAACGACCTACGCAGCACGATTGCCGGTCAGAACAATATCGACCCGGCCGGCTCCGTCGATACCGGTTCCCTCTCGGTGCGCATCTCGGTCGAAGGCAGCCTCGACAAGGTCGAGGACCTGAAGAACCTCAGGCTTCGCGCCGGCGGCCAGGTCACGCGCCTTGGCGATATCGCCACGGTAAGCTCCGGGCTCGAGGATCCCTATTCGCGCAAATTCCGCTTCAACGGCCAGGACAGCGTCCAGATCGGCGTCGTCATGGCCAAGGGCTTCAAGGTGACGGATGTCGGCAAGGCGGTCGAAGAGACCTATCAGCGCTTCGAGACGTCGCTGCCCTATGGGGTCAGTGTCGACCAGGTCTCCAACCAGCCTGAGGTCGTCAAGGAAGCAGTCGGCGAGTTCATGAAGGCGCTCGGCGAAGCGCTGGCGATCGTGCTCATCGTATCGTTCCTGTCGATCGGCTGGCGCTCGGGCCTGGTGATCGCGATCACCATCCCGCTGGTGCTCGCCGCGACCTTCGCCATCATGTACGAGCTTGGCATCGATCTGCAGCGCATCTCGCTCGGCGCCCTCATCATTGCGCTCGGCCTCCTGGTCGACGACGCCATGATCGTCGTCGAGATGATGGAAAGAAAACTGGAGGAGGGACTGGTCAAGGTCGAAGCCGCGAGCTTCGCCTATACCTCCACCGCCTTCCCGATGCTGACCGGCACGCTGATCACCACCGCCGGCTTCATTCCTGTTGGCTTTGCCGCCTCGACCGCCGGCGAATATGTACGTTCGCTGTTTTATGTGGTCGGCATCGCGCTGGTCGTCTCCTGGTTCGTTGCGGTCTATTTCACGCCCTGGCTCGGCAACATGCTCTTGAAGCAGCGCAGCCACGCCGGAAACCATCACGACGTCTTCGACACGCGCTTCTATCGTCATCTGCGTTCGACGGTTGCCTGGGCGGTGCGCCATCGCATCATCGTGCTTTCGACCACGCTCGCCATCTTCTTCGTCAGCCTCTGGGCCTTCCAGTTCATTCCGAAGAACTTCTTCCCGCAGTCGTCGCGGCCGGAAATCCTGGTCGATCTGTGGCTGCCCGAGGGCACGAGCATTAAGGAGGTCGAAAAGCAGGCCAAGGCGCTTGAAGCCCGGATGATGGATGATGAGGACAAGCGCTTCATCGCCACCTATATCGGCGAGGGAGCCCCGCGCTTCTTCCTGCCGCTCGACCAGCAACTGCGTAATCCGAACTTCGCCCAGCTTCTTGTCATGGCCAAGGACGAACCGGCGCGCGAGCGGCTGATTGCCAAGATGCGTGCGATCCTTGCCGCCGACTTCCCGTCGATCCGTTCCAAGGTCGACCGCCTGTTCCTGGGGCCGCCGACCGGCTGGCCGGTACAGATGCGCGTCATGGGTCCGGACCGCGAAGAGGTCAGGCGCATTGCCGACCGGGTAACGGCGAAGTTCCACGAGAACCCACTTCTGGGCGCCGTTCACGACGATTGGCTGGAGCCGGTAGCGGGCATGAAGCTGGTCATCGACCAGGATCGCGCCCGCGCGCTTGGCGTCACATCCCAGCGCATCCGCCAGATGCTGCAGGCGAGCGTCACCGGCGCGCCGCTCGACAACTTCCGCGACGGCGAGGAGACGGTGGCGATCGTCGCCCGCGAGCCGGCCGAAAGCCGCAAATTGCTGAGCTCGGTCGATTCCATCTACATCCCGACCGATTTCGGCGGCTTCGTGCCGCTCTCGCAGGTCGCCAAGGTCGTACCGGTACTCGAGCAGGGCATCGAATGGCGCCGTGACCGCCTGCCGACGATCACCGTGCGAGGAACCTTGCCGGACGGCGTGCAGCCGAACGACGTGGCGATGAAGATGTTCGGTGAGATGCAACCGCTGCGCGACAGCCTGCCTGCCGGCTATTCGATCGCCATTCAGGGTGGGGCCGAAGATTCAGCCGAAAGCCAGGCCTCGATCGCCGCCAAGGCGCCAATCATGCTCGGCGTCATCGTCGTGCTGTTGATGATCCAGCTCCAGCATTTCGGCAAGGCGATGCTGGTTCTCGCCACCGGGCCGCTCGGCATCATCGGTGCGGCGGCGGCACTGCTCATCAGCGGTGCCCCTTTCGGCTTCGTCGCGATCCTCGGCGTCATCGCGCTGCTCGGCATCATCATGCGCAACTCGATCATCCTGGTCGACCAGATCGACCAGGATATCGCCGCCGGCATGGACCGCGCCGAGGCGATCATCGGATCGGCCGTGCGACGCTTCCGCCCGATCACGCTGACGGCGCTGACGGCGGTGCTGGCGCTGATCCCGATCTCCCGCGGGGTCTTCTGGGGACCGCTCGCCTACGCCATGATGGGCGGTATCCTCGTCGCGACGGTGCTGACCATTCTGGTATTGCCCGCTGGCTACGCGCTCTTCTTCGGCCGGGAGCCAAAGAAGAGCACCGCGGAACCGGAGAAGGCGGACGAGGTCAATGCGGATGCCGAACTTGATGAGCCGCTCGCTTATCCGCCGGCCGTGGCGGCGGAATAACGCCACGGCCCTTTCAAAGCCAATTCGGGCTAGAACTGTCTGGGGTCAGGCCGTGACATACATGGCCTGGCCCTGAGCCAGATATTGGAACAGCTCATAGCTCATCCAGATGTAGCCGCGACGTCCGTTCCACTCGCAGCCCCAGTTCTGTCCGAAGCTGTTTTGGATGAGGATCGCCTGCTGCTCGTCGTCGTAGCCGATAATCAGCATGCAATGGCCGACATTCGGGACCTTGTTGAGGGGGCCGGTCATCGGGCCGGGGCCTTCGTATTTCATGAAGCCTTCGTTGAGCGACGTGCCGTAACAAAGCGCACCGCCGGCGGCGATGACCGCCTTGATCGCGTCGAGATCGCTGGTTTCGACGATGGCCCAGTCGGGAATCTGGAAGCTGCCATCGGTGGCGGCGTTGGGATCGTAGCTCGACCAGAGCTCGGGGCAGTTCGCATAATAGGGGGCGGTCTGCCAGTTCGGCGTTCCGCTCTGCTTGAGCAGATTGAGGTAGGATGCAAGCCGCGATCCCGCACAGCCCTTTTGCCCGTAGCTCTTCATGACTTCGATATAAATATGGGCTGGGCTTGCCTGCAGCGCCGTGCTCGATGGGGACTGGCTCGCCGCTGCGGCCGCCGTGTAGGTGGCGAGCCCATAGGTCGAAGCCCATGCGGCGCAGCTCCCGGGACTGCCGACATGGCGTGGCGTCCCCTGCGCCTTCGGGGGCGGGAGGTATTGCGGGTCGACGGTCGCCGCGGTCGGCAGCGCCGCGGGCACCTGCGGCCGGATGAGTGGGCCATCCTCTCGGATGGTGGGATCATAGCCGAGATCGAGAATTGCTTCATGCACCGACATGTAGGCCTCCTGTCAGCAGCTCCAGCTGCGTAGGTTGAAGGAATGATGTCACTGGGCAGGTTCCGGCAGTCCGCCGGTATTTCGAGGCGTGCTCAGGCTAAACCACGCTCCGGCCAAGGATCGCAGTTTGCCATGTTTCGAATTGATACACGCAGGGGTAGAGTATATCATGATCGTGCACGTTAGGTATCCTGAGTTTTAACGGGGTAACTCCGGAAGTTCTCCAGTTTCGCGGGCAGCAGATGATCTCGGCGGCGAGGGCGTCGGTCATCATGTGCTGCGAACCGGTCTGGGTGCTGCTTTTCACGCTGGCATTTCTCGGGACGCCGTTGAGCCTTTCGCAGATCCTGGGCTACGCCGTGATTCTCTTTGCGATGCTGAGCCAGGTTGTTCTGCGATCAAAATCGGGCGGCTGAACCGATCCCCGAGGCTCGATTTCCGCAATTGGTATTGCAATGAGAAATACCACTCACCCTCTTTTCCCGAAACTTTAGGCGGGGCGAATTAGCCCGATTGACAGCGCCTCTTTGGCAGACTTATCGTTAAGTCAAATTACTTGACTTAATAGATCGATCAACGAAACCTGAGGGGGAATTCGTCATGACGGCAGTCGAGGAAATGCGGCTTTTGGGTAACGCTCCGGAGGCCGGGAGGAAGAGGGTGACAGCGGCGCGATGGCGTCTTGGACCGGTCGCCGCAGCGCTGATGATGGTCGCGGCCGCCGAGGCCCGGGCCGAAGCGGTGCTCACCATGCACATCGAGGAACAAACGAGCTGGGTGCAGAACTTCAACCCGTTCGACCTCGGCGGCCGGCGACAGAGCACCATGGATTTCGTCTACGAACCGCTGGTGATCTTCAACGACTATGACAGCGGCAAGCCGGTCTGGCGGCTGGCGACAGGTTACAAGTTCGCCGACGATCTGAAGTCGATCACCTATACCCTGCGTAACGGTGTGAAATGGTCGGACGGCAAGCCGCTGACCTCGGCCGACATGAAGTTTACCCTCGAGATGATGTTGAAGAACCCGGCCGTCGATACCGTCGGTGTCGGCGAAACGGTCGCCTCGGTGGAGGCGCCATCACCGACCGAAGTGAAGATCAATCTCAAGGGCGTCGACACGCATTTCCCGGAATCGCTCGCCGACTTTCCCGTGGTGCCCGAGCACATCTGGAAGGACGTGAAGGATCCGCTGGCCTTCAAGAACGAAACGCCTGTCGGCTCCGGCCCGATGACCGAGATCCGCCGCTTCACGCCGCAGGTCTACGAACAATGCCGCAACCCCAACTATTGGGACGCCGCCTCGCTCAAGGTCGATTGCCTGAAGTTGCCGCAGATCTCCGGCAACGACCAGATGCTGGCGCTTTTGCCGGAAGGCGCGATCGACTGGTTTGGGTCGTTCCTGCCGCAGATCGACAAGACCTATGTCGGCCTTGACGCCGAGCACAATGGTTACTGGCAGCCACCGGCGGAAACCGTTGCCTTCCAGATGAACTTCAAGTCGTCGAATCCCGGCAATGCCGAGGCCTTCAACGACATGACCTTCCGGCGCGCCTTCAGCCTCGCGATGGATCGCACCGCGATGGTCGATATTGCCGGCTTTGGCTATCCCGTCGTCAACACCCTTGCGAGCGGCCTGCCGCCGCGCTTCGACAGTTGGCGCAACAAGGCAGCCGAGGGTGCGCAGGACGAGTGGCTGGCCTATGACATCGACAAGGCCAACAAGCTGCTCGACGACGCCGGTTACAAGAAGGACGGCGACGGCTTCCGCACCACGCCGAGCGGCAAGCCGATCGCTTTCCCAATCATCGTTCCGAACGGCTGGACCGACTGGATCGACGCGGTGCAGATCGCAACTGAAGGCCTGCGCAAGATCGGCGTCAATGCGTCGGTTGCCACGCCCGAATACGAGCAGTGGCAGAAGCAGATCCTCGACGGCAGCTTCGAGGCGGTGATGAATTCCCGCGCCGATGGCCCGACGCCTTTCCGCGGCTACTTCCAGTCGCTGTCGACCGGCTTCGGCGGGCGCATCACCAGCGCGCCGTCGCGCTATTCCAACCCCGAGCTCGACAAGGTCTTCGATGAATACCGCCGCGCCGCGACGGACGAGGAGCGCAAGACGCTGTTCGACCAGGTGCAGGTGATCGTTGCCGACAACCTGCCTGTCGTTCCCGTCTTCAACGGCCCGACCTGGTACCAATTCTCGACCAAACGCTTTACCGGCTGGGTCACCAAGGACGAACCTGTCATGAACCCGGAGGACCACGACAACAACCGGATGCGGCTGGTGCACCTGCTCCGCCTCAAGCCCGTGCAATAAGCGACAACAGGCCCCAACGATGCGACTTTCCCGTCGACGGCTTGCCGTCTATTGCGTGGCGTTCCTATTCGCGATCGTCATGAATTTCGCGGTTCCCCGGCTGATGCCGGGGAGCCCCGTCGACAGCATGATCGCCCAGCTCGGACCGCGGGCGACGCCCGCGGCCATCGAGGCGATCAAGGCGCGCTTCGGCGCGATCGAGCAGCCGATCTGGCGGCAGTTCGTCGACTACGTCGTCGGGTTGGCCCATTTCGATCTCGGTGTTTCGGTCAAGTATTACCCGCAGACCGTCGTCGAGGTTCTCGGCCGCTCGGCCGGCTGGACCGCGTTCCTGGTCGTCACGGCGATTGCCTTTTCGCTCTCAATCGGCGTGCTCTTAGGCGCCATTGCCGCCTGGCGTCGTGGTGGCCGTTTCGACAGCTTCGTCTCGCCCTTCTCGGTCGTGCTGATCGCCGTGCCGCCGGTCATCATCGCGCTCGCGACGTTGTTCACCTTTGGCGTTACGCTGCGGCTGCTGCCGGTCGGCTACGCCTATGACCCGAGCCTTGATCCCGGGCTGAACTTTACCTTCTTCGGCAGCGTCTTCCTGCATGCGATCATGCCGGTGCTGACGCTTTCGCCCTATCTCATCGGCGAGTTCCAGACAACGATGCGCTCCAGCATGATTTCGGTGCTTGGCGAAGATTATGTCACCATGGGACGCGCCAAGGGCCTGTCCGAAGCGGCCGTGATGTTCGGCTATGCGGCGCGCAATGCCATGCTGCCGGTTTTGACCAACCTGGCGCTGATGCTGGGGGCGGTCTTCGGCGGTTCGATCGTCACCGAGATCGTCTTCAACTATCCCGGCCTCGGCCTGACGCTTTATACCGCGAGTGTCGCCCGCGATTATCCGGTCATCCAGGGACAGCTGCTCTTGATGACGATCGCGACGCTCGGGGCCAATCTCCTGGTCGATATCATCTATGGCGTGGTCGATCCGCGCATAAGGGAGGGCAGGGCATGAATGCGGGCGTCTCCTTGTTCTGGCGGCAGAAAAAAGCCGTCGCCGGCCTTATCATCATTCTCACGCTCTGTCTGATGGCGCTGTTCGCACCGGTTCTGGCGCCCGGCGATCCGAGCGAGCGCGTCGGCCGCTCGCACCAGCCACCGACGGTCGAGCATTATTTCGGCACGACGAAGATGGGCCGCGACGTCTTTTCGCAATTCGTCTGGGGCGCGCGGCCATCGCTTGCCGTCGGCTTTGCCACCGGCCTTGCCATTACCGCGCTCGGCACCATCGTCGGCCTCGTCGCCGGCTATTTCGGCGGGCGCACTGACGCGACACTCGACCTCGCGACTAATGCCGTGCTGGTGATCCCCAACATTCCGCTATTGATCCTGCTCGCCTCCTTTGCCGGCACCGTTGGGCCGCTGGCGATCATGGCGATCATCGCTCTCACCTCCTGGCCCTGGGGCGCGCGCATGACCCGGTCGCAGACCATGGCGCTCAGGCAACGCGAATTCGTGGTGGCGGCGCGTATGGTCGGCGAGCCGCATTGGCGGGTGATCTTCGTGGAAATCCTGCCCAATCTGGTGCCGCTGATCGGCATCAACGTCGTCGGCAGCATCATCTACGCGATCGTCGCGCAGACGACGCTCGAATATCTCGGCTTCGGCGATCCGCTGCGGGTGACCTGGGGCACCATGCTCTACAATGCGCAGAACTCCTCGGCGATCATCGTCGGCGCCTGGTGGGACATCGCCGTACCGGCCGCAGGCATTGCCCTCGTCGGTCTTGGCCTGGCGCTCATCAATTTCACCTTCGACGAGATCGCCAATCCGCAGCTTCGCTCCGGTCCGGCGTTGAGCCGCTGGCTCCGTCTCACGCGGCTGCGCCGCCGCCAACTGGAGGCAGCCCGATGAGCGATGCGCTGCTTCAGATCCGCAATCTCAATGTCGACTACTTGCTCGACGACGGCGCCTTTCGCGCGGTCAACGACGTCTCTTTCGAGGTTCGGCGCGGTGAGCTATTCGGCCTTGCCGGTGAATCCGGCTGCGGCAAGAGCACGATTGCCTATGCGATCACCCGGCTTTCCAAGGCGCCGGCCTGGGTGGCTGGCGGCGAGATCCTGCTCGATGGGCAAGACCTTCTCAAGATGCCTGAATCCGCCTTGCAGAATGTCCGCTGGCGGCGGATCGGCATGGTGTTCCAGAGCGCCATGAACTCGCTCAACCCGCTGATGCGGGTCGAGGCGCAGTTCTTCGACGTGCTGCGCAAACACACCGGCGCGACGCGGCCCCAGGCCCGGGCGCGGGCCGAAGAAATGTTCCGGCTCGTCGGCATCCCGATCAATCGCCTCGACGACTATCCGCACCAGTTCAGTGGCGGCATGCGGCAGCGCATCGTCATTGCGATCTGCCTGGCGCTGAAGCCGGAACTGATCATCATGGACGAGCCGACGACGGCGCTCGATGTCGTGGTGCAGCGGGAAATCCTGGAGCAGCTTGTCGATCTGCAGCGCAGCCTCGGCTTCTCGGTGCTGTTTATCACCCATGATCTGCACCTGATGGCGCAGCTCTGCCATCGCATCGGTGTTATGCTGAAGGGGCAATTGGTCGAGGTCGGCGACACCCAACAGATCAGCAGTGCACCGCAACACGATTACACGCGCAAACTCTGGGGCGCGATCCCGCAACTGCCACCCACCGTCCGCAGCCTGGGGGTCGTCGAATGAATGTGATGCCGGTAGCGACGACAATACCGCAGCAGCAGGACGCGATCGTCCGGCTGAAGGACATCAGACGCAGCTTCGGCGCCGTCGAGGCGCTGCGAGGAATATCCCTGTCTTTGAAGCCTGGCCGGGCTCTGGCCCTCGTCGGCGAATCCGGTTGCGGCAAGACGACCTGCGCACGCATCGTCGCGCGGCTCGATACGCCGAGTGCCGGAACGATGCAGTTTCGCGGCGCCGATGTTACCGAGGCGGGTGACCGCGCCGCCGAGAAGCTGCGCCGCCGCGCGATCCAGATGGTTTTTCAGGACCCCTTCGCGTCACTCAACCCGGTGTTCTCCGTCTACCATCACCTCGCGCGGCCGCTGCTTTTGCATGGCTATGCAAAGAACGTCGGCGAAGCGAAGGCCGCGGTCGCGCGGCTGCTAGCCGATGTCGGCCTTGATCCAAACATCACGGCGCGGAAGTTTCCGCATGAGCTCTCCGGTGGCCAGCGCCAGCGCGTCAACATCGCCCGGGCGCTTGCTGTTGCGCCGGACGTGCTCGTCGCCGACGAGCCGACGTCGATGCTCGACGTTTCGATCAGGCTCGATATCCTGGAGCTTCTCGCGCGCATCAAACGCGAACGGAATCTCGCAATGCTCTACATCACCCATGATATCGCCACGGCCGCCCACATCGCCGAGGAGGTTGTGGTGATGTTTGCCGGCCAGATGGTCGAATGGGGAGAGACGGCCGACGTCATCGGCAACCCTCGCCATCCCTATACCCAGCTTCTTCTTTCGGCCGTGCCCGATCCGGATCGCCCGTTCGTGCCGGGGCAGAGTGCCCGCTTCCTTGCCCATGCCGAAGAGGTGCGGCGCCTCAGCCGGCCGGCATCGGACGTGATGGAGGAGGTCGCCGAAAACCATTTCGTCCGCGCCCTTGGCCAAGCCCCGACGTGAGCTATGTGAACCCAGGTCAAGCCCCCGAGTACTCCGCCGGCCTTCGGCCGGCTGCAGAAACTAACATTCATGGAGCCGTTTGATGACGTTTGCCGCTAAATCTGAATTCCTGCTGGAAACCCTCTGGGTGCCGGTCGGCACAGCTGACAGGTCGGTCTATGCACTGACCTTGACCAACAACTCGGATCGAGTGCTCAAGGGTTTTCGCCTCGGCGTTTCCGGCCCGGCTCGTATCGACCCAGCTGCCGAGATTGAAGGTGGCCGGCTCCTGATCCGCCTCTCCAACTATGCCGAGTTCGCACCGCCGGAAGGCCTCGAAGTGCCGCCGGGCGCCACCTGGACGCTGAAGGCACACGGGATGAGCTATGAGCCGCGCCATTGGACCGATGGCGCCAACGCTGCCTTCCTGGTGCTTTCCGATGGCGCAATGGCGCCGGTCGCGGTGCTTGCTTCGCGGGCGCACGGTGACAATTCCGAACTGAAGCGTGGTGCTGCCGTCTATCCGGTGCCGAAGGTGGCGCCGGTCCCGGTCTCGATTGTGCCGTGGCCGCAGGCCGTTTCCGTTTCCGGGCAACTGGTGGCGCCTCCGGGGCTCGACCTCAAACCCGAGGGCGAGGAAGCTCAGAGCGCTGCAAAGGCGTTTGCCGATCTCACCGCAAGTCTGTTCCCGGTCGAGGGTATCGTCCGCCCGGCATCGGAAGGCGGCTTTCCGGTTTCGCTGTCGCAGGCCGGCGACCTCGGCCCGGAAGCCTATGTCATCCGCTTCTCTCCCGCCGGCGTCGCCGTTTCCGGCAGCACGCAGACCGGCCTCCTCTATGGCCTGATCACGCTCGGGCAGATCCTGCGCGGCGCGCGGCTGCATCCGGGCACCTTCGTGTTTCCGACCGGCGGCGAGATCGGGGACGAGCCGGCGCTCGGATGGCGCGGCACCCATCTCGACGTCGCGCGACAGTTCTACAGCACCGCCGAAGTCGAGCGTTTCCTGCGGCTGATGGCCTGGAACAAGCTCAATCGCTTCCACTGGCACCTGACCGACGACGAGGCCTGGCGCGTCGAGATCGATGCCTATCCGGCCTTGACGGAAATCGGCGCCTGGCGTGGCCATGGCCGCAAGATCCCGCCGCTGCTCGGCTCCGGTCCGCAGCCGACCGGCGGCTACTACACGAAGGCCGCGATCCGGCAGATCGTGACACTTGCCGCAAGCCTTGGTGTCGAGGTGATGCCGGAAATCGACATTCCCGGGCATTCCTTCGCGATGCTGCAGGCAATCCCCGAACTGCGCGATCCCGAGGAACAAGGCAGCTACTTTTCGGTTCAGGGCTTCCCCAACAATTGCCTCAACCCGGCGCGCGAAGAGACCTACCGCGTCTTGGAGATCATCTTCGACGAACTGATCGAACTCTTCCCGATGCGGGCCATCCACGTCGGCGCCGATGAAGTGCCACTCGGCGCCTGGTCGGGCTCGCCTGAGGCGCTCGCACGGCTTCGGGCGCTTGCCGGAGACGAGGTTGCCGGAACCCATGCCAAGCGCCTGAACGTCGTCACCAACACCCACGGCGCCGACGAAATCGATGGATCGGGTGCTGCGGTACTGCAGGGTGAATTCCTGGCGCGCGTGCAGGCGTTCCTCGCCAGCCGCAACTGCGTGACCGGCGGCTGGCAGGAGGCCGCGCATGGCAACGTCATCGACAAGGCGAAGTCGCTACTTTTTGGCTGGCGCACGGTCGAGGCGTCGGCAGCCCTTGCCGAGGAGGGCTACGACATCGTCGTCTGCCCCGGTCAGGTCTACTATCTCGACATGGCCAACAGCCCGGCCTGGTCGGAGCCTGGCGCCAGCTGGGCCGGTTGGTCGGATCCGGAAAGGCTCTACACATTCGATCCGGTTGAGGGCTGGACCGACGCGCAGAAGAAACACCTGCTCGGCGTGCAATGCTGCATATGGTCGGAGCCGATGACCGACCGGGCTGTCTTCGATCGGCTGGTGTTCCCGCGGCTTTCCGCGCTCGCCGAAACCGGCTGGACGCGGCCGGAGCGCAAGTCCTTCAAGCGTTTTGAAGCGCTGGTCGGGCTGATGCCGGTGCTCTACGGCTTTTATGCTGCGGAGTAGGAGCGAGTGAGTTTCCAGTTTTCGTCTGGGCTTGGCCAGGCGATTGATTGGATAGGCAAGCGGCGGCGTAAGCCGCCGTTTGTCGTTCGGAGATAGCCGGGCGCGTGCTTGCGGTCAGCCTGGAGCGATTTGGATTTTCGTGCTTGTACGCTGGAGCGTGGCACGCAAAAGTGCGCATCGATCCCGCGACGACAGTCGCGGAGATGTGTGTGCAAAGCTTTCTGAGGCCAAAATCTCGATGCGAAGACTTCCTGGATTGTCGGCGATGAAAGTCTTCGAGGTGGTCGGGCAGACCCGCAGTTTCACGCGGGCGGCCGAGCGGCTCAACCTGACGCAGAGTGCCGTCAGCCGGCAGGTCCGCAACCTCGAGGACGCGCTCGGCGAAGACCTTCTCATCCGCCGCCACCATCACCTTGAACTGACGCCCGCCGGCGCCGAACTGCTGGCGACGATCCAGGAGGCGTTTCACAGCATCGAGGTTTCGCTGCGCAGCATCACCGAGAAGAGCAACCAGAACCGGCTCAGGATCAACGTGCCGCCGACCTTTGCCAAGCGCTGGCTACTGCCGCGTCTTGCCCGGTTGCGCGAGGCTCTGCCCGACGTCGATATCAGCCTCAGCACGGAAGCCACGGATACGCTTGCCGAGCGCGGGCTTCTGGACTGCGCGATCCGCTTCGGCGACGGCGAGTGGCCGATGCTCGATGCCAGCATTCTCATGACGGAGCGACATGTCGTCGTCTGCGCGCCGTCCTTGCTTGAGGGGGCGAAAGTCGAAGGTCCGTCCGACCTGCAGCGCTTCACTTTCCTGCATGTGCTTGCCTCGCCCGACCGGCGTTATCTGACCTGGCGGCACTGGCTGGATGCGGCGGGTTTTCAGGACGTCGATACCCGCGGCGGACTGGAATTCGACCTGCTCGATCTGGCGATCGAGGCAGCCTGCGCCGGGCTCGGTGTCACCGTTGCCGACCGCTCGATGGTCCGCAACCAATTGCAGTCGGGTCAGTTGGTGCAGCTCTTCGACGTTGCAGTCGAGGGCCATGAATCCTACTGGTTCGTGACACGGCCGCAATCGGCAGGCAACCGCAAGGTCGATGCCTTCCGCGCCTGGTTGCTGGCGGAGGCCGCCGCCGACCGGGCCGAGTGAGCAAGCATTCCTTTTTGGAATGCTCTCACCGAAAATTACTCGCTTGTGCCCTTTTCCGCATCGTCGCATCAATTTTCCTGACGGTTGCGGTCAGGGAGAGAGGCCGGATCATCGCTCGTGAAGCTCTCTCCCGGCTAGTCCGCCTCCCGCACCGCCATCGGCGTGCGGATCGCGGCGAACAATTCCGAGATGCCATGAGCCCCTATCGCAACTTCTCCGGCGGCCGCTTCATCGAAAGCTCCTCTACGACTGTGATCGACGTGCGCAATCCGGCGACCGGCCAGGTGTTCACCTCCGTGCCGGCGGCAACGGATGACGAGGCGAAGGCAGCGGTCGATGCCGCGGTGAAGGCGCAGCGCGTCTGGGGTGCCTTGCCGGCAATCCAGCGCGGTGACGCGCTGCGCCGGCTGGCGGCGGTGTTGGAGAGCCGGGCCGAACGCATCGGTGCCGCGCTGGCGAAGGAGTCGGGCAAGAGCCTTGCCGATGCGACCGCCGAAGTGATCTACGGCGCCGAGCTGATGCGCTACCACGCTGAATGGGCCCGCCGCATCGAGGGCGAGGTGATCGAGAGCGACAATCCGGGCGAAACGCTGATCCTGAAGCGCGTGCCGATCGGCGTCGCCGCCTGCCTGATCCCGTTCAACTATCCGATCTACACGCTAGTGCGGAAGATCGCCCCGGCGTTGATTGCTGGCAACGCCGTCGTCGTCCGGCCGAGCAACAACACGCCGACCTCCGCGTTTGCCGTCGCCGAGGCAATCGTCGAAGCGGGTCTGCCCGACGGCCTCGTCAACATCCTCACCATGTCGCACGATGTCGCGAAGACGCTCTGCACCCATCCGGGCATCGGTATGATCACGCTGACAGGCAGCGTTTCGGCCGGCCGCGTCGTGCTCGAATATTGCAAGGAAAACATCGCCAAGCCGTCGCTCGAACTCGGTGGCAAGACGCCCGTCATCGTCGAACCGGGCGCGGATCTCGATGCCGTGGCGCAGATGATCATCGCCGCCAAGACCACCCATTGCGGCCAGGTCTGTACCAGCGCCGAGCGGCTCTACGTTCATGAAAGCGTCCATGATCGGCTGCTTGCCAAGCTGCGCGAAGGCTTTACCGCCCGCGCATTCGGCGACCGCGCCGAGGATGCTGGTCGTATGGGGCCGCTCGCCAATGTCGCCGCCCAAAAGCGCGTGCACGAGATGGTCGAGCGGGCGAAGGCCGAAGGCGCCGTCGTTGAGACCGGCGGCTATCTGCCTGAGGGAGACGGCTATTTCTACCCGCCGACGCTGATTTCCGGCTGCCGGCAGGACATGGAGATCGTTCGCGAGGAAGTGTTCGGCCCGGTGCTCGCCGTTCTCCGCTACTCCACCTTCGAGGAAGCGTTGGCAAAGGCGAGCGACCATCAGTTCGGCCTGAGCTCGGTGCTCTTCACCGAGAATTACCGCACGGTGATGCGTGCCAGCGATGCGATCGAGGCCGGCGAACTCTACGTCAACCGCTTCCCGGCCGATCCCTATCAAGGCTTCCATGCCGGCTGGAAACGTTCGGGCCTCGGCGGCGACGACGGCAAACACGGCATGCTGGAATTCACCCAGACGCGCCTCGTCGTCCTGAAACACTAGACCCTTTGAGATTCAGCAATTCCGGACCGAAGCCGGAATTGCTCTGACACCAACATCAATACCGGGCCGGTGGCAATGCTCTCGCTGTCGGCCAGGGAGGAGACTGCCCGTGAGCTCAATTTCCGAAACCGAAGTCGCGGCACCATCCGTGTCGGCCCGCAGCCGCTACCTTCAGCTGGCGCTGATCGTGATCGCCGCCGGCGCGATCTATCCGATCCTCTATCTTCGTCAGTCCTACCAGACGACGATGCTGGAGGTGCTGAAGCTGAGCAACACCGAGCTTGGCGTCCTCTATTCCATCCTCGGCACCAGCTTCCTCGTCGGCTACCTGCCGAGCGGGTGGCTTGCCGACCGCGTCCAACCGCGCATCCTGATCCTGCTGTCGATGGTGGGCACTGGCCTCCTTGGTCTCTGGTACGCGACGCTGCCCGGTTATTCGTCGCTCCTCGTCATCTATTGCGGCTTCGGCGTCACCACGGGTCTCACCTTCTGGGCAGCGACGCTCAAGCAGGTAAACCTGATCGCCGGTGCCAATGAGCAGGGACGCTTCTTCGGGATCCTCGACGGCGGACGTGGCCTGGTGGAAGCACTGCTCGCAAGCGTCGCCATCGCGCTCTTCGTCTTCACGACGGAAACGCGCGGCGCCGGACTTGCCACCGGCTTCCGCGACGTCGTGCTGCTCTACGCCATTTTCTGCATCGTCGTCGGCATCGCCTATTTCGCGGTGTCGCAACCGGTTGCCGCGGACAGGACCGCGCGCAAGCGCGAGGGCAGCCTTCTCGCCGACATCAGGACGCTGCTCAGCATTCCCGAGGTCTGGCTGGTCGCGGCCATCATCTTCTGCGGCTACCACGTCTTTCTCGCCACCTACAGCTTCTCGGCCTATCTGCAGGAGGGCGGCTTCGGCATTTCCGCCGCCATGGCCGGCCTGATCGTCACGGTCAAGCTGTGGCTGCGCCCGGTCGGCGGTATCGGCGGTGGCTTGCTCGGCGACCGCTACGGCAAGACCGGCATCCTGCTCCTGAGCTTCATAGTCGCGGCCGCCAGTCTCGTGGTAATGATCGCCCTGCCTGGCATCGGCTCGACCGTCCTCTTCGTCGGGCTGGTGCTGCTCGTTGGCCTCATCACCTATACGATCCGCGGGCTCTACTGGGCGATCCTCGACGATTGCCATGTGCCGGCGAACATCACCGGTCTCGCCATCGGCATCATTTCGCTGGTCGGCTACGCGCCCGACACCTACCTGCCGCTGGTCAACGGATACCTCTCGGACCGCTATCCGGGCATCACCGGCTACCAGCTCTATTTCGGCTATATCGCCGCCGTCTGCGTCCTCGGCGCCATCGCCACCCTGGCCCTGATGGCCCGCCTCAAGAAAAAGGGATGACACCCATGAAGATCGCGTCTCTCAAGACCTATGCCGTCGCCGTCCCGCCACCGCATGTTGGCGGCATGTACTGGATCTTCGTGCGTCTCACGACCGCCTGCGGCATCGAAGGCATCGGCGAGATCTATGCGACCTCGTTCCATCCGAGCGCCATGACGCCGCTGATCGAGGACGTGTTCGAGCGGCACCTGCTCGGCCATGATCCGCACCAGATCGAGCGCTTCTGGCGCTCGGCCTATTCGAGCGGCTTCACCCAGCGCCCCGATCCGACGATGATGGGCATCGTCTCGGGTCTCGAGATCGCCTGCTGGGACATCATCGGCAAGGCCGCCGGCCGGCCGGTCTCGGATCTCCTCGGCGGAACGGTGCACGAGAAGCTCCGCGCCTATACCTACCTCTACCCGAAGAACGCCGCCGGCGAGTTCGATTTCAACGATCCGGATCTCGCCGCCGAATGCGCGGTCGAGATGGTCGAGATGGGCTTCACCGCGGTCAAGTTCGATCCGGCCGGGCCCTACACCAACTATTCCGGCCACCAGCTTTCGCTCGGCGTCATGGACCGCTGCGAGGAATTCTGCCGCAAGATCCGCGACGCGGTCGGAAGCAGTGCGGATCTGCTCTTCGGCACCCACGGCCAGATGGTTCCGTCCTCGGCCATCCGCCTTGCCAAGCGCCTGGAAAAATACGATCCGCTCTGGTTCGAAGAGCCGGTGCCGCCGGGACAGGAAGCGGCGATGGCCGAGGTGGCGCGCGCAACCTCCATTCCGGTTTCGACCGGAGAGCGCCTGACGACCAAATACGAGTTCCAGCGCGTGCTCGAACTCAAGGCCGCGTCGATCCTGCAAATGAACGTGGCGCGCGTCGGCGGCTTGCTCGAGGCGAAGAAGATCGCCGGCATGGCCGAGGCCTATTACGCCCAGATCGCGCCGCATCTCTACAACGGTCCGGTGGGGGCTGCGGCCAGTATCCAGCTTTCGGCTGCCACGCCGAACTTCCTCATCCACGAGGCGATCCTCGATTTCTCCGGGTTCCACGCCGACGTACTGAAGACCAAGCTTACCGTCGAGGACGGCTACCTCATCCCCTCGCGCGAGCCCGGCCTCGGCATCGAGCTCAACATGGACGTCGTCGAAAAGCACACGCCCTACACCGGCGAGCGTCTGCACCTCCAGATGGACAGCCGGCCGGCGGACGTGAAGGCCTTTGCCCCCGCGCGCGGGTGAATTCGGATATCAGGGACACGAGATGATCTACGATTACATCATCGTCGGCGCCGGGTCGGCGGGTTGCATCCTTGCGAGCCGGCTCAGCGAGAACGGTCACCACAAGGTGCTCTTGATCGAGGCCGGCGGCAACGACAATTCCTTCTGGTTCAAGATCCCGGTCGGTTACGCCCGCAGCTACTATAACCCTCAGGTGAACTGGATGTATTCGAGCGAGCCGGAAGCCGAGCTTCAGGATCGCAGCATCTACGTGCCGCGCGGCAAGGTCCAGGGCGGCTCCGGATCGATCAACGCGATGATCTACGTGCGCGGCGCGCGCGACGATTTCGACGACTGGAAAGCCGCCGGCAATGCGGGCTGGGGCTATGACGACGTGCTTCCCTATTTCCGCCGGCTCGAAACCCATGCGCGCGGATCGTCGCAATGGCATGGCGGCGAAGGCCCGATCCACATCACCCCGATGCGCGGCATGACGCATCCGATCACCGACGCCTTTCTTGAAAGCTGCGGATCGCTGCAACTGCCGTTGAACGAGGATTTCAATGGAGCCTCGCTCGAAGGCGCTGGCGTCTACGACGTCAACACCAACAACGGCCGCCGCTCGCATTCGAGCGCCGAGTATTTGCGCCCTGCGCTCAAACGGCCCAACCTGACGATCGAGCGCTACGCCCAGGCCGAGCGGCTGGTCTTTGCGGATGACGGGCGCGTGACCGGCGTCGATGTCGTCCAGAACGGTGCCCGCCGGCGCTTTACCGCCGGCCGCGAAGTCATCCTTGCCGCCGGGGCCGTCGGCAGCCCGCAGCTGCTGCAGGTCTCGGGCATCGGCGACGGCAAGACGCTGTCTTCGCTCGGGGTTAAGACACAGCGGCATTTGCCGGCGGTTGGCCAGAACCTGCAGGATCACCTCTGCGCCAGCTTCTACTATCGTGCCACCATCCCGACGCTCAACGACGAGTTCGGCAGCCTGTTCGGCCAGATGCGGCTCGGCCTGCAATATCTGCTCACCGGCAAGGGTCCGTTCTCGATGAGCGTCAATCAGGCCGGTGGCTTCTTCCGCGGCAAACCTGACGAAGAGCGGCCGAACATCCAGCTTTACTTCAATCCCCTGTCTTATCGGATCCCGAATGATCCGAAGGCCGGGCTGAAACCGGAGCCCTATCCGGGCTACCTGATCTGCTTCAACTCCTGCCGGCCGACCAGCCGCGGCAGCATCCAGATCGCATCCGGCGACCCCCCGCAAAAGCCCCTGATCCGGCCGAACTACCTGACGACCGACCGCGACATCGACGAAGTGCTGCAGGGAAGCCGGCTGGTGCGGCGGATCGCGTCGGCCACGGCGCTCTCCTCACTGACCGCGGAAGAAATCTCGCCCGCGCCGCGCGTTCAGAGCGACGACGCGCTGATGGATTATTTTCGCGAAAACTCAGGCTCGATCTACCATCTCTGCGGCACCTGCGCGATGGGGCCGGACCAGGCGAGCTCCGTCGTCGACAGCAGCCTGCGGGTTCATGGCGTTCCGGGTCTGCGCGTCGTCGACGCCTCCATCTTCCCGAACATTACGGCTGGCAACATCAACGCTCCGACGATGATGGTTGCGGAAAAGGGCGCGGCTCTCATCCTGGCGGATGCCGCCTGAAGAGAGCCGTATGGTTCCCCACGTTGCCTGCGGGGGGAGCCCGCCCCAAGACAGCCCCTCGCGTTCAAACGCTGCCATCGGTCAGGTGTGAATTGCCATCGCCGACCGGGCGTGGCTATACTCCGCTGACTTCATAGCTGCCCACAATCAGTGCTTGCCTGGCCAAAAGATTGTTGCCGCCGCGTTGAACGCGGTGGCGGGCGTCCGCGTCGCGGCCGCCGGCAAGGCACTGCGAGCAACGCCTGCGAGGGAGAGACGCATGCTGAGTTTTCGCTTGAAGAGCCTGCCCGTCACCTTGTTTCTTGCGCTGAGCCTGGCTCCGCCGGAGGGCCGAGCCGCCTCGCCGGAACCGGTTAAGGCCGAGCATGGCATGGTGGTGACTGCCCAGCACCTGGCCTCGGATGTAGGTGTCGCGGTCCTGAAGAGCGGCGGCAACGCGGTGGATGCGGCGGTTGCAGTCGGCTATGCGCTCGCCGTCACCTATCCGACTGCCGGCAATATCGGCGGTGGCGGGTTCATGACCATCCGCTTCAAGGACGGCAGGACGACCTTCCTCGATTTCCGCGAGCGGGCGCCGCAGGCGGCAACCAAGACCATGTATCTCGACGGGAAGGGAGATGTCATCAAAGGGTTGAGCACCGATGGTTATCTCGCCGTCGGCGTGCCGGGGCCGGTCATGGGTTTCGAGGTTGCGCGGAGCCGCTATGGCACGAAGCCGCTTGCCGAACTGATCGCGCCGGCGATCGCGCTAGCCAAGGATGGCTTCGTGCTGGAGGAGGGCGATGTCAGTACCTTCGAGGGCAGGGCCGAAAGGCTGGCGAAAGATCCGGCCGCGGCCGCGATCTTCCTGAAGCCCGACGGCAAGGCCTTTGCGGCCGGCGAAAAACTCGTCCAGACGGACCTTGCCGCATCGCTTTCGAGCATTGCCGAAAAAGGCCCGGACGCCTTCTACAAGGGCGCGATCGCCGATCAGATCGTCAAGGCGAGCTCGGAGAAGGGCGGCGTGCTCGCCAAGGCGGACTTCGAGCGCTATGCGGTGCGCGAACTGGAGCCGGTCAAGTGCAATTATCGCGGCTATGACATCGTCTCCTCGCCGCCGCCGTCTTCCGGTGGCGTGATCATCTGTGAAATCCTCAACGTGCTCGAAGGCTATCCGCTTTCCTACATGGGCTATGGCGCCGCGGACACGGTTCACGCGATGATCGAGGCGATGCGCCATGCCTATGTCGACCGTAACACGTCGCTCGGCGATCCCGATTTCGTCGAAAACCCAGTCGCCAAGCTCACCGACAAGGCCTATGCGAAGGAAGTCCGTGCCAAGATCGATCCCTTCCGCGCCGGTGTCTCCGCGACGCTGATCCCGAAGGGCTTCGGCGAAAGCAAGGAGACGACCCACTATTCGATCATCGACGACGAGGGCAACGCGGTCGCCGTCACCTATACGCTGAACGGCTCCTTCGGCGCCGGCGTGGTGGCGCCGGGAACCGGTATCCTGCTCAACAACGAGATGGACGATTTCACCTCGAAGCCGGGCGTTCCCAATCTCTATGGGCTGATCCAGGGCGAGGCCAATGCGATCGCGCCCGGCAAGACGCCGCTGTCGTCGATGAGCCCGACGATCATCTCCAAGGACGGCAAGCCGTTCATGGTGATCGGCAGCCCCGGTGGCGCCCGCATCATTACGATCACGCTCGAGGCGATCCTCAACGTCATCGATCACGGCATGAACATCCAGGAAGCCGTCGATGCGCCGCGCATCCATCACCAGTGGCTGCCGGACAAGGTGTTCATGGAGCCCTATGCGCTCTCGCCCGACACCCGCAAGCTGCTGTCGGCGATGGGCCATAACGTTCAGATCGACGAAAGCTGGACGATCTGGGGGCAGGCGACCGGCATCCTCGTCGGCGGCGAGAGCCTCTCCGACATCGAGGCCGGCGGCGGCGCCCGCTACAATGGCGCCGTCGACAGCCGCATCGGCGCAGGTGCTGCGCGCGGTTACTAGAGCAATTCCAGGAAAAGTGCGAAACGGTTTTCCGTCCGGAATTGCGTAATTTCAAAGACTTAGATCACTTCAGTGTTTCGATGAGTGGAATGATCTAGAGCCCGAGATAACAGGTGGCCAGTCGGTGCTTTGACACCCTTTGAAAGCAGCGGATCGCCGGTTCGCTGCGCGCTTTCGCATGTGCGATCACCGGGTGCTCGCGCGAAAAAGATTTGAAAGCGTTTTCGATTGAATTTATTATGATTTCCAGAGCGTGCGCCGCACGCGGTCGTACGCTTTGGTCAAACTTCATTCGTGGAGGTTGTCATGGCACTGATGGAAGGAAAGAAAGCGCAGGACTGGATCAATCTGGTTCTCGCCGTCTGCCTGTTCATCTCCCCGTGGATCATGGGCTTCGTTGTCGAGAGCGTTCCGGCTTGGAACGCTTGGGCCGCCGCCGTCGTGCTCGGCGTTCTGGCGATCGCAACACTTGCCATGTTTGCGGAATGGGAGGAATGGGCAAGCCTCGTCGTCGGGCTCTGGCTGATCGCTTCCCCCTGGCTGCTCGGCTTCTCGACCAGCGCCAGCCCCATGTGGACGCATGTCGTCCTCGGGGCACTGGTGACTGCGCTCGCGATCTGGTCGGTCTGGGACGAACGGCAGCACCCGCATGCGCATGCATGATGACGAGCAGTGAAGGTCGCGGCCCGGCGCCGCAGCTCCGGGCCGCGAACAGCTGGCGTAATGTCGATGCAATCTCGAGTTTGCAGCTTCACCCGGATTGAGAGCAAATCCTGAAACCGTATAGAACGATCCTCTTTCAGATTTGCGTGATTTCAAAAGCTAGATCCCTACGAACGTGTCCGAGCGAGCCTCGACGATGCACCGCGCATTCAAGCCAGCCCTATGGTGCCGCCGGTGAAAAAACTGTGGCCCCGATCTCTCAAACAGCGGCTGATCGCCCAGCTTCTCGTTCTCCAGTTGGCGATACTGCTGGCTTTCGGACTTTCGTTCGTAAGCCTCCTGGTCCTTGCCGACGAAGGTGGCGTGTTGGTCAGCCCAGCGCCGGTCGAGGCGGCATTCGACGCGATCCGGAGAGGTCCGGATGGCAAACTCGTGCTGGCAAAAACCGAGGAAATGGGGGACGTCCATGCCAGGCATCCGGATTTTTGGTTCATCGCGCGCAACGACCATGGAGAGACCGTTCAGGTGGGTGACATCCCCGCGATCTACCGGGGCATGAGCGAGAATCTCGGCAAGATGACCTATTCGGACATTCGCGATGCCGGTGATCCATCACCCTATCTTGCCGTTCTCCGGCGCCGGTCGAATGCGGACGGGGACTTCACGGTGTTTGGGCAAGGCGAGTTGATGAGCCAGTCAGCCCTTATCCTGCAGTTTTCGCGCTTTTCCCTCGCGCCGATGCTGGTCTTGCTGGGCCCTGGTGACGCTCGCCGGCGTGCCATGGATCGTCAATCGGGCGAGCCGGGACATTTCACCGCTGGCGATCGATGAAGGCTACGAGTTTTCATATGAGCCGGCGGTGCAGCGCTCGCTCGTTCAGGCGGGCTCGCCTTCTCTCAGGCGTGCCATCATCAACCTGGTAAGGGGAGCGATTGTCGTTCGGGTCGAGCGTAACGGCGTGATCGAGATCTGCGACGATGGTCCCGGCGTTCCCGAGGCAGAGCGCGAGCGAATATTCGAGCCATTTTACCGGCTGAAGCCGCGGCATCGAGGCGCGGGCCACGGTCTCAATCTCGTGCTGCAGATTACGCGAAGGCATGGTGCGCAAATGACCGTTCTGAATTTGCCAGGCGGCGGCGCATGCTTCCGCATGGACTTCGGTAGCGAGGCCGCCGAATAGGCTTTGCCTTCCCATAAGCCGCAGAACTCCCCGCAGGCAAAAGCTGATTGCCCATGACATTGGCGTTCACGGAACGACCGCGCACCGCCCGGTGCGCGCGTGCCGGTGCACAATTGGATAATACCAATATCATACCAACTAGCAACTGTCTCTGAATGCTGACGCAACTGTGTGCGCTATCTGTAAGAAATGTAATATGAATTATTCCGAATCTGGTCGCAGTCGTGGTCCGTTTTGACATCGCGCACTAGACAGGTGGTCATGTTTTGGTATTGCTAATGCTGGCCGCATATAGATTGGGCCAGATCGGAAGTGATTACGGAACGCTTATCGGCCCGAGGGCGAGCAAGCCTGTGGGCAACCGGAAAACTGGGAGATATCAAATGAAGCCGAGTTCCATTCTTGCCCTTTTGACGGGCTCGATCGTGTTTGCGTCGGATGTTCCGCATCGGACGAAGGCGGGCGGCGCGAGACGCCGACTCCTGGCAGTGTTGACAGCAACAGCGTGTCTTATCTCGGTCGCTCCAGCCGTGGCCTTCGATCAGACCAACGCTGGCCGTATCAAGCAGCTGGTGGACACTGGCATGCAATATTACTGGTCGGGAGGCGACGTCAAAAAAGCGGAAGCCGAAGTCTTCAAGGGCATTACCTTGCACGGCAAGTACGATGTCGTGGAAGCGGCCTTCAAGGAAGCGTCGACGTTAGCACCAGAGCGGCTGGATTTTCAGTATGCCGTCGCCTCAACGCAGATCATCCAGAAGAAGCTCGACGAGGCGCAGACGACGTTCCAGGGTATCCTTGACAAGGAGCCGACCGCATTTGACGCTCAAAGCTGGTTGGAAGCGATTGCCCGCATCCGTGGCGATGAGACCGGCGCGGCACTCGCCCATCAAGCACTCGCAGGGCTCGATCGCGAGCGCGCGGAGGCGTATCGCAAGCGCTTTGTTCGCGCAGAACAGATCATGGCCGAAAAGCCCAACTTCGATGTCCCAACGGTGCCCGGCAAGGTCGTGGTCGTCGCCTTGGGCTACGCGCTGGCGGATGACGGCACGGCGCAGCAGACTTTGCTCGACCGCCTCGACGTGACGTTGAAGGCTGCAGAGGCGAACCCGACAGCACTGGTGATGGTGAGTGGCGGCGTGCCGAAGCATGGCGTTACTGAAGGCGACGTGATGTCCAAGTGGCTGGTCGACAAGGGTGTCAGCCGCGACCGCATCATCATTGAAGACAAGTCGAAAGACACGATCGGCAATGTGATCAATGCTGCCAATCTGTTGGTGCGGCATCAGGCCGACACTGTGATCCTGGTGACCAGCTCAAGCCACATGCGCCGAGCTCGCACAGTAATGGAAGACGCATTGAAACAGCGCGACCTGCTGACGGCAGTGGTGCCGCTGAATGCGCTGGACGCACCATCCCAAGATGAGGCGGCAAAGGTCGGGTCTGACGAGAGGTTGGTAATTTACCGCGATCTGATGCGTGTTTCGGGCGTATGGGCGTATCCGGGGCTTCAGCAGTAGCCACTGACGCATCTCAAGAATCATCGAAACCCGCGCGCCCAGTTCCGCCATTATGGGCGCGCGAGCTATTGACCAATGCATCGGCGACCTTCACGCCGCAACGCTTGCAGACGCTTCCCGTTCCCCTTGGTGATCGAAAATTTCTCTATGGCCTTGTGCCACAGCGCCGATGTTCGGTCGTCGAAACAGTATTTGTTCGCCACAATCTCCGACATTAAGCTTCCCATCGCCCCTGCTTTGTCCTAGAAGGCACCCCGTAATCCGGTCGCAGCCTACCCGGTCAAAACAAGGACACCTATCATGAAGACGATTGTCATCTGCTCCGGCGGATTGGACTCGGTATCGCTTGCCCACAAGGTCGCAGCCGAGCAGGAGCTTATAGGCCTGCTCTCCTTCGACTATGGACAACGACACCGCAAGGAACTGGACTTTGCCGCCGCCTGTGCGAGGCGGCTTGGCGTACCACATCAGATCATCGACATTCGCGCCATCGGCGCCCACCTCACCGGATCGGCGCTGACGGACGATGTCGACGTGCCCGACGGCCACTATGCCGAGGAAACCATGAAGGCGACGGTGGTTCCGAACCGCAACGCCATCATGCTCGCGATTGCCTTCGGGCTTGCGGCGGCGCAGAAGGCGGACGCGGTTGCGGTCGCCGTGCATGGCGGCGATCATTTCATCTATCCCGATTGCCGTCCCGGTTTCATCGATGCGTTTCAGGCGATGCAGAACCAGGCGCTCGACGGCTATGCCAACGTTGCACTCTACGCGCCCTACGTGACCGTATCGAAGGCGGATATCGTCACCGACGGCGCAAGCCATGCGACACCCTTCGAAGAGACCTGGTCCTGCTACAAGGGTGGCGCACGCCATTGCGGCCGCTGCGGCACCTGCGTCGAGCGGCGCGAGGCCTTTCATCTTGCCGGTGTTGCGGACCCGACCGATTATGAGGATCCGGATTTCTGGGTGGCGGCGACGTCTGCTTTTTCAGCCGAGGAGGTGAAGTGATGTTCCGGATCACCAAGGAGTTCCATTTCTCCGCCTCGCACCAGCTGAAGAGCCTGCCGGCGGACCACCAGTGCGCCCGGCTGCACGGGCATAACTACGTCGTTGAAGTCGAGCTTGCCGGTGCGGAACTCAACGAACACGGCTTCGTGCGCGACTATCACGAGCTGGCGCCACTGAAGCGCTACATCGACGAGAGCTTCGACCATCGTCACCTCAATGACGTCCTCGGCCATGACCAGGTGACGGCCGAATGTCTGGCAAAGCATTTCTACGATTGGTGCAAGGTGAGGCTCCCTGAAACCTCGGCGGTGCGCGTCAGCGAAACACCGAAGACCTGGGCGGAATACCGGCCATGACCGGGCCTGGCGAAACGCGCATCCGGATCAGCGAAATCTTCGGGCCGACGATCCAGGGCGAGGGCATCCTGATCGGCCTGCCGACCGTGTTCGTGCGCACGGGCGGCTGCGATTATCGCTGCAGCTGGTGTGACACGCTGCATGCGGTCGACAGCGAATATCGCGACCAATGGCTGCCGATGACGGTGGAGGAGATCTGGAGCGAAGTCAGCCGGCTATCCGGCAGCAAGCCGCTCACGGTCTCGCTATCCGGTGGCAATCCGGCGATCCAGCCGCTTGGACCTCTGATCGCGCGTGGGCGAGAGGAAGGCTACCGGTTTGCCCTGGAGACGCAGGGCAGCATCGCCAAGGACTGGTTTGCCGATCTCGACGTGCTGGTCTTGAGCCCGAAGCCGCCGTCGAGCGGCATGAAGACCGACTGGAACGCCTTCGACGACTGTCTTCGCATGGCGGCAGGCCGGCCCGAGGTGGCGCTGAAGATCGTCGTCTTCGACGAGCGCGATTATGCCTATGCCCGCGATGCGGCGGCCCGTTATCCGCATCTGCCGCTCTACCTGCAGCCCGGCAACCACACGCCGCCGCCCCCTGATGACGACGATGCCACCGTCGATATCGACGGCATCATCGACCGCATGCTCTGGCTGGTCGGCAAGGTGACGGAAGATCGCTGGTTCGAGGCTCGGGTGCTGCCGCAACTGCATGTTCTGCTCTGGGGCAACAGACGCGGGGTATAGCGGGCGCGCCCTTGTTGTCTGCCTGCAAATCCTCCGGGCTTGGTCGGACAGCGGCGGGCGGCTATGGTCCAAGCAATGAGACCGTGTGAGGGGCGTTCATGCATCTGAAGACGAAACGTGTCTATGAGCCGAAGGCGGATGGGGACGGCATGCGCGTCCTGGTCGATCGCCTGTGGCCGCGTGGACTGACCAAGGCGGAAGCGGCGGTCGACCTGTGGCTCAAGGAGATCGCGCCGACAACGGAACTGCGTCGCTGGTTTCACGGGGCTCAAGGCACCTGGGACGAGTTCAGCAAGCGCTACCTTGCCGAGCTCGACAACAATCCGGCGGCAGTTGACGTGTTGCGGCAGCACATTGGTGAGGCCCCCGTGACCTTGCTCTACAGCGTGAAGGATGAGGCTCGAACCCATGCAGAGATCCTCAAGGACTACATCCTGACACACCGATAGACGGGGGCGTCGGGCTCACGTCATGTCGTTGCGGTGGATACTTCGAACGTGCTGCCGATGCGCGCAGTGATCCGGCGCCAATCGTCCTGGAAGGGTAGGCCGAAGACGCCTGTCAGGGCAGTTTCTATTGCAGGCGCATCGAGATCACGGCGTGTGACGGTGCCGTTCCTGTCACGGATCGTTAGCCGGTTTCCGAACAGGATCTTGCGTGCCTCCTCGGTGGTCAACGCCACCAACAGGTTCCGCCGGAAAAGCGACTGCGGATGGGTCGATGTGACGATATTCGCGATCCGATACGCTTCCTCCCCGCAAATCGTTGGCGACACTTCGTAGACCGGTACCCAATCGCGACCGAGTTGGGCTTCGAGCAAGAAGCCCTCGATCGTCCGGCTGAGGCGGAATGGCTCATGTGGCGTCGGCTGTGGCGTGGTCCGGTCGAAACGCAGAGGCGCGGTCGGCACGCAACTGCCAAAACCGGTATCGACGAGATAGCCGACACCGTTCACGAAGACGCGAAGCGCCATATGCGACCATGCGGGCGGCGGCGCATCGGGTTCGCGAATCCACAGGACGCGGGCCATCAAGGGCTCTACCCGATAACCGAGCGCGCTGAGTACACGCTGCAAAAGGCTGTTCTGTTCGAAGCAGTAGCCGCCGCGTTTGCGGTCGATGAGCTTGCTGTCGATTGCCGCCGGCGACAACTCGACCGGATGGGCAAGCAGCACATCGATGGCCTCGAAGGGGATCGACGCCGCATGGCGAGCAATGATGCCGCCGAGCGTTGCCAGATCGGGCGATTGCGGCCCGGAGTAACCGATGCGGGCGAAGTAACGGCCGAGGTCGACGGGAAACGAGGCGTTCCGCATGGTTAGAGGCTCCGATAGATGGCGTCGCGGAGATCGACCGGGAAGCGTCCGTTCATGCCTTCAAAGGCGGTGTTGGTGAGCGCAACGACGGTCAGGCCGCGGACCGGGTCGATGAACCACTTGTGGCCGTAGGCGCCGTCCCATTGCAGCGTGCCGCGCGACTGCGGCGTTCCCGCCGTCTCGGGTTCGACAAGGACGGCACCGCCGAAACCGAACTCCCACCCGGCGCCGGCGGCCAATCCGCCGGTCCGTGCCTGAATATCGAACATCGAGCGGGTGGTAGGCGCGTCGAGCACCGGCGACTGCCCGGTCCTGAGGCTTTCGAGAAGGCGAATTACATCCCCGGTGGGGCCTGCCATGCCGGCACCACCGGAGGGAAAGGCCCCTGCGTTGAAGTTCCGGCCGGGCGAGAGGCGCACGGGATTGCCGAAGAAGGGAACCGCATCGTCGCCAGTGAGCCGCTGCGGCCGCGGCGACGCGTCGCCATAGTGGACCACGAGCCTGCGTGTATCAGCCACGGAAAAGGCGGTGTCGCCCATCCCCATCGGGCCTGTGACGAGCGCAGTGATCGCCTCCGGCAGCTTCAATCCCGTCGCCTGCTCGATAACCGCGCCGAGCACGTCGAGGCTCATCGAGTAGCCCCACCCATGTCCGGGCGGATAGGACAGCGGGATGGCGGTGAGCTTGCCGATAAGGGCAGGGAGATCATCGTCGGTGTAATCAAGGCCGCTGCTGATGGCGTGCCGGTGGTAGGGACCATCGCCCTCTTCCATGAACACGTAGCTCAAGCCGGCGCTGTGCGTCAGGAGTTGACGGACGGTGATCGCAGGTACGCTTCCGTCCGGTAGCCGCGGCCTGAACGCGGGCAGCCATTCCGACACGGCATCGTCGAGACCGATGGTGCCGCTTTGCACCAGGCTAAGAGCGGCGACCGTGGCGATCGGCTTTGCAACCGAGGAGAGCAGGAAGATGCTGTCCTCGGTCATTGGCCGGTCCGCTTCGCGGTCCGCGAGGCCGGCGGCACATTGGTAGGCGGGCTCGCCGTCGACGAGGACCTCGACGACCGTGCCGACGATACGCTGTTCATCCAGGGCTTCCGCAATCACCCGGTCGAGTTCGGCCTTCAGCCGCTTCCGGCGCTCCGATCTTCCTTGCCTTGTCGCGATTGCATCCATTGTCGTCTCCGTGCTTCTCGAAACTACGGCCCGATCGGCGCTTCAGGGCGAAAGACGGGCTCCCGGATCATAGGCAATCCCGTTCGCACCGAAAGTCGATTGTCTCTCCACGTATGGGAGGGCATACGCGCCTGCACGAAGCAGCCGTCACCGTCCGACGCTAGAAACCGTGCGACAGCGTCAGATGGAGTCGGGTTGATGAACACAAACAATCTTGGATTCGCCGGGAAGGTCGCCCTGGTCACAGGCGCCAGCAAGGGTATCGGCGCGGCCGCTGCCCGCGCCTTTGCGCAGGCCGGAGCATCCGTCGTCCTTCTTGCCCGTTCGCAGGCGGCGGTCGAGGCGCTGGTGGTCTCCATCCGTGAGGCGGGTGGAGATGCACTGGCGATCGCGGCCGATGTCGGCGACGAGATTGCCATGAAGCAGGCGCTTGCGAGCGTGATGAAGCACTATGGCCGGCTCGACGCCGCCTTCAATAATGCGACGGATGGAACCATGCCGGCGCCGCTTGCCGATCTCGATATCGAAGGTTTCGATCGTGGCATTCGCACCAATGTTCGCGGCACCTTTCTCGGCATGCGTTATCAGATCGAAGCGATGGCGCGTGGCGGCGGCGGCGCGATCGTCAACATGGCCTCCGTCGCCGGCATCAACGGTACCTCCGGGCTTTCCGCCTATGTCAGTGCAAAGGCAGGGATCATCGGGCTGACCAAGGCCGCGGCGCTCGATTACGCCGACCAGGGAATCCGGATCAATGTCGTCGCGCCCGGGCCGATCCTCACCCACCATCTCGAAGCTGCAGGCGCGGAAATCCAGCGGCACGCAGCACTTTCGACGCCGATGCGCCGGCTTGGCCGAGTGGAGGAGGTGGCCGCAAGCGTCCTCTGGCTCTGTTCCGATGAGGCGAGTTACATCACCGGTGTGGTGCTGCCGATCGACGGGGGCATGACGGCGGGCACGAAAGTGCCTATGAATTACCGTCGAGGCGAGCCGCCTCGACCGGCTGAACCCTGAGGTGCTTGTGGACTGGGAAGAACTCCATCTTGTTCAGCTGCTGGCACGCCACGGTTCGCTGAGCGCGGCGGCGCGGGCTCTGGGCACGACCCAGCCGACACTCAGCCGTCGCCTCGACGCGTTCGAGCAGAAGACGCAGCAGAAGCTGTTCGAGCGGCAAACAAGCGGCCTTGTGCCGACTGCGGCGTGCCTGTCCATTCTGTCGGCGCTCGAGCAGATGGAGGCGAATGCGCTTGCGGTCGAGCGACGCCTGGCGGCGCAGGACGATGCGCTGGCGGGTACCATCACCGTCACCAGCCTCGACTGGCTCGGAGATTATCTGCTGGCGCCGATCCTGACGAGATTTGCCGCTGCCCATCCCGGCGTCACCATTCACCTGTTGAACGACGCCCGGCGCTTCAATCTGTCCCGGCGGGACGCCGATATCGCCTTCCGCTTCGGCAGCTTCGATCAGAGCGACATCGTCGAGCGCAAGGTTGCCGATATCCGCTATGGCCTGTTTGCGATGCAGGCCTACCTCGATCGCTTCGACCATCCAAACGCCACCGGTGACGGTCACGCCATTGTCGAACTGGCCGAGGTACCGGTGCGGGTGTCACTCTCGACTTGGCTGAAGGACCTCTTGCCGGATGCGAGGGTAATGTTGCGCGCGAACTCGATCCGCTCGCAACTGAGTGCTGTCGAAACCGGCGCGGCGCTCGCGACGCTTCCGCATTTCCTTGCGGCCGGCCGGGACGGCCTTGTATCTGTGGACCTCGGCGTTGCCGCACCAGTCCTGTCGTTGAAGCTCGGCGTGCACCAGGAGACGCGCAATCTCCCGCGGGTGCGAAAACTCATAGACTTCGCCGTCTCGCAGTTCGCGGGCCTGCGGCCGAAACTCAATCCGTCGAGCTGAACGCCGGTCGCGACGACTGCTGCGCGAGACCCTTTCGGCGCGCCGCAATGCAGGCCGAAATTTTCTTGATTGTCGACGTCGGGATGGGAAAGCGCCGCGCGTCTTAAGCTCGACGGCGGTTTTGGACCGCGCTGACAACAAGGAGAATATGCATGTTCCGCACTGCTTTCATTGCTGGCGCTCTGCTGATCTCCGGCACCACATTTGCCGACGCCGAGCCGGTGGGCAATCGCGTCGATGTCAACGGCATGAAGATGTATTACGAGGTCTTGGGCGAGGGCGAACCGCTGGTCGTGCTGCACGGCGCCTACATGAACATTCCGTCGATGGGCGCGATCATCCCGAAGCTTGCCGAGACCCATAAGGTCTACGCCGTCGAACTGCAGGGCCATGGCCGCACCAATGATATCGACCGGCCGATCACTTATCCGAACCTCGCCGATGACGTCGCTGCCTTCATGGATGCGGTTGATCTCAAGAAGGCTGACGTCCTTGGTTACTCCATGGGTGCGGCCGCCGGTCTGCAACTGGCGATCCGCCACCCGGAAAAGGTGAACAAGCTCGCTGCCGCATCCGTCGCCTATGACGCTGACGGCTGGCAGCCGGAGTTCAAGGCGGTCATCCCGCAGATGACCGTCGAGATGATTGTCGGCCTGCCGTTTGCCGAGGACTATCGCAAGCTTGCCGCGAACCCTGACGGCTTTCCGGAGCTGGCGAAGAAGCTCATTCAGCTCGAAAAGGAGCCGATGGCCTGGGAGGCTGACGTCAAGACGCTGAAGGCACCGGTCCTGATCATTGCCGGCGATGCGGACGTGGCGACGCTCGAACACAATGTCGCGCTCTTCCGTCTGCTTGGCGGCGGAGCGATGGGCGACATGGGCAAGCCCCTGGCTGTCTCGCGGCTCGCCATCCTGCCGGCGACGTCGCACACCGCAGTCATCAACCAGACGGACCTGCTCTACGCCTTCATCGAACCCTTCCTGAATGGCGAGACGCCGAAGGGCATGTTCCAGTAAGATTCGACTGGCGCCATCTCCAGAGAGATGGCGCCAGCGCGACAACACGCGCGAGCCGCCTAGACTAACGCAGACGCCTTCCGTCTGCGTCGAACACCAAAACGGCGGCCGGATCGAAGCGGGCGGCAATGCTATCGCCGGACTTCAGGCCGCGACCATTCTTGGTCTCGATGATGATCAATTCGCCGTCGCCATGGCGGGCATAGGCGAAGGTCTCGCCGCCGAGGTGTTCCAGCATGTCGATCGTCAGATCGAGGCTTGCCGCGCCACTGTCGCCGAAATGTTCGGGCCGGATGCCGATGGTCACGGAGCTCCCAGGCGTAGTCTCCTTGATGGCTACTGGAATAGTCGCGTTGCCGAAGTCGGGCAGACGTACCTGCGTTCCGCCAGGGTCGACGATCCCCGTCAAGAAGTTCATTTTCGGTGAGCCGATGAAGCCGGCGACGAAGAGATTGGCCGGATCGTCGTAGAGGTCGAGCGGCGAGCCGACCTGTTCGACCACGCCACCGCGCATGACGACGATCTTGTCGGCAAGCGTCATCGCCTCGACTTGGTCATGGGTGACATAGACGATCGTGGTCGCGAGCTTCTTGTGCAGCCGCGCGATCTCGATGCGCATGTGCACGCGCAGTTCCGCATCGAGGTTGGACAGCGGCTCGTCGAAGAGAAAGATTTTCGGATGCCGCACGATCGCTCGGCCGATCGCCACGCGCTGACGCTGGCCGCCGGAAAGCTGCTTCGGCCTGCGATCAAGCAACGGCCCGAGTTCGAGAATGTTCGCCGCCTCGCCGACGCGTTGCTCGATCTCGGCCTTCGGCACGCCGGCAAAACGCAGCGCGAAGCCCATGTTTTCCCGCACAGTCATATGCGGGTAGAGCGCATAGGACTGGAACACCATGGCGATGCCGCGCTTTGACGGATCGACATCATTCATCCGTTCGCCGTCAATCGTGAGATCACCCGACGTGATCTCCTCGAGACCGGCGATCATCCGGAGCAGGGTCGACTTGCCGCAACCGGACGGACCGACGAAGACGACGAACTCGCCGGTCTTGATGTCGAGGTCGACCCCCTTGATGACCTCGAAGTTGCCGTAGGACTTTCTGACGTCGCTGAGTTGGAGTTCGCTCATGCAGCCGCTGCCTCGCTTGCCACTGCCAAAAGTTCCAGTCTTACGGATCCAAGCCGTGTCGAGGTTACTGCGACGGCGATGCCGCCAGCAGCACCCGTCGTCTCCAGCCAGAAGCCGGTCGAACCACCCTGGAAGACCAGGCGCTCGGGCCCAAGCAATCGGGCAGGGCCAGTGACGGTGACGTCGACCGCATCGTTGAGGAACGGCAGGACGTTGCCGGCCTGGTCGAGCGCCCGCACGATCACACGAACACTGTCACGCCCTTCGGCCCGCAGTGTGGTGTTGTCTGCCACGACCTCGAGCGTCGTCGGCACCGGGTCGGCGACCATGCGGAGGCTAGCTGCGGCCTTGCCGTCGATGAAGCCGGTGAAGGCGGCGTCTTCCCATTTCATGCCCCAGACGCCGAGTTCGTCCTTGGTGAAGTGGCGATGGTCGATGACCACAGGCGGATGCGGCAGATGCGGGAAATTTTCGCGGTCCGGACCGACGCGCTTCACCAGCGATCCGTATTTCAGCTCGACATCGTCGCAATTGGTGAGCACGATCAAAGGCAGCACGCCGCCGATATTGCGCTCGCCGCGCGCCCAGAAAGTGACCGGCTTCATCACCACTTCCTCGGACGGCTCGCATTGGCTGGCGTAGACATAGGCTGCAAACTTCGGCTGGCGGAACATGTCCATGACACCGTGATAGCAGATCCGGTCGCCGGAGCCGAAATCCTTGTGGGTGTTGTAGTCGAACATGCACCAGCCGATGGCGCCGGAGATGCTGGGGTCACCATGCGCGGCGTTCAGCACTTCCAGATGCCGGCGCACATGCTCGGCCTGCCGCTGCTCCTGGTCGTAGATCTTCGTCGGATACATGTGACCGCCGAATTCGGTGATCATGTAGGGCACCTTGCGATTGAGCCCGGTGCACTCCTGTTGCGGGCGCAGCGCCGTGCGCGGGCGGTTCGCGCCCGGCAGTTCCTCGTTGCCGAGGATGAAGTCGTTCATGGTGTAGACGTCTTCGAGAAACTCGCTGTCGGTGATGTAGCGCACGCCGCCGGTCTGGCGGGTCGAGTCGAGCTCGTGCGCCAGGCGGTTGGTTTCGACGTAGAAGTCGTGGGAATCCTGCGACTCGTTGATGCGCACGCCCCAGATGATGATCGACGGGTGGTTCCAGTCGCGCTCGATCATGCGCCGGACGTTTTGGATCGCCTCCTGCTTCCAGGCCTCACCGCCGATATGCTGCCAGCCGGGGATTTCCTCGAAGACGAGCAGGCCGATGCGGTCGCAATGGTCGAGAAACCATTTGGATTGCGGATAGTGCGAGGTGCGGACAAGGTTGCAATGTAGCGTGTTCTTCAGGATCTCGGCATCGCGCTCCTGGGCCGTCCGGCCCATGGCATAGCCGACATAGGGGAAGGCCTGGTGGCGGTTGAGACCACGGATCTTCTGCGGCCGGCCGTTGAGCTTGAAACCTTCCGTGGTGAACTCTGCTGTACGGAAGCCAAAGCGCGACGAGAGCCGGTCGCTGCCGCGATCGCTGCGCAGTTGCACCTCCGCCTCGTAGAGGACGGGACTGTCGATATCCCAGAGCGAAAGCCCCTTGAGACCGGTAATCTCCAATGTGGCGCTCTCACCGCGGGTCTCGCCGATGGCTTCCGCCAGCACCTTGCCGTTCGTGTCCTTGAGCAGTGCCGTGACAGTTCCGGCGAACGTCAAGCTTTGCGGATTGGCGAGATCGCAACGGACCGTGACGGACTTGGCGTCGCTGAGGACATCGCGGGTCTCGATCTTGATGTTGGCGATCGAAACCGCGTCGGTGACCTTCAGCCAGACGTCGCGATAGATGCCGGCATAGGTCAGATAATCGATGCGGCCGCCGAAGGGTGGGATCTCCGGGTTTTCGCTGCCGTCGATCTTGACGGTGATCAGGTTATCGCCCTCCCGCAGCCTGTCGGTCAGGCGCGCTTCGAAGGGCGTATAGCCGTCCTTGTGGGCAACGATCTCTTCGCCGTTGAGATAGACGACGGCATCGGCCATCGCAGCGTCGAAGACGAGCGAGACCTCGCGGCCATGGAACTCCCGACGCCAGGCGAGCGGCTTCTGATAGGTGAAAGCGCGCTGATAGGAGGCCTCGTCGAAATAGTTGAACGGCAGTTCCACCGCATTGTGCGGCAGGCTCACGGGCCTGCCCGCCTGCAGGCGGCCGGCTTCAGTGGCGGCGAAGCCTTCGGAGAAGACCCAGGAATCGTTGAAAGAGGTAACAGAACGCATCATCATTCCTATTTGACTGAGCCCAGCATTCCCTGGACGAATTGGCGTTGCATGAAGAAAAAGACCGCGAGGGTGGGAAGCGTTGCGAGAATGGTGCCGACCATGACGACGCCGTAATCGGGGTAGTAGGCGGAGGCGAGCGAGGAGACGACGAGTGTGATTGTCTTCGTCTCGTTCGACTGCAGCACGATAAGCGGCCAGAGATAGTTGTTCCACGCCGTCATGAAGACGATGATGAAGGCGGCCGCATAGGTCGAGCGCATCACCGGCACGTAGATGAACAGGAAGATCTGCCATTCCTTCAGCCCGTCGACCTTGGCTGCGTCGCGCAGCTCCGAAGGGAACGCCTTGGTGCACTGGCGGAAGTAGAAGACGATGAAGGCCGAGCCGATCGACGGCAAGACGACCGCGAGGTGGGTGTTGATCAGCCCCGCCTTGCCCATCATGATGAAGAGCGGGATCATCAGCGCCGCAAACGGGATCATCATCGTCAACAGCAAGGCGCTGTAGATCCGGTCACGATGGCGCGAGCGGAACATCTCGAAGCCATAGCCGGCAAGCGACGAGACGGCGAGCGTCAGCGCCGTTGCCAGTATGGCGATCTTGGCCGAGTTCCAGAAGACCAGCGGCGCATTCACCTGGGTGAAAAAGGTGGCGATGTTGGTGGCGAGCGCGCTGCCCGGCAGCATCTTGCCCTTGATGATGTCGATCGACGAATTGGTGGCGCCGAGCAGCATCCAGACGAAGGGGAAGATCGAGAGAAAGGCCATCAGCCCGACGAAGCCGTAGGTGACGATGGCGGTTGCGATGCGTGCGGATCCGTTGTTCATCGGTCGCGCTCCCGTGCCGCGAAGAACTGAAGGCAGGCGAGCAAAGCGACGAGCACGACGATCACGTAGGAGACCGTCGCCGCGTAGCCGAAGTTCGGCATGAAGCGGAAGGTCAGGTTGTAGATGTAGAGCGACAGGGTCAGCGTCGCGTTGGACGGTCCGCCCTTGCCCTCGGTCAGATTGTAGACCTCGTCGAAGAGCTGGATCGTGCCGATCGTCGAGATGATCGTGGTGAACAGGATGACGGGTTTCAGCAGCGGGATGGTGATGTGGGTGAAGCGGGCCCAGGCGGGCACCCCGTCGATACGGGCCACCTCATAGATCGACTTGTCGATGTTCTGCATCGCCGCCAGGTAGAAGATCATGTTGTAGCCGGTCCAGCGCCAGGTGATGGCGATGATGACGAGCACCTTCGCCCAGAAGGGATGCGTCAGCCACGGGATCGGCGAGGCGATGATGCCGATCGCCTCAAGCGTCGAGTTGACGATGCCGTCGAGCGCGAACATGCCTTTGAACAGCACCGAATAGGCGACGAGCGAGGTGACGCAGGGCAGGAAGATGGCGGTGCGGAAGAAGCCGCGGCCGACGAGCCTCGGATTGTTGAGCAATGACGCCAGGATCAGCGCCAGCAAGATCATGATCGGCACCTGCACGACGAAATAGGTCAGCGTGTTGGTGAGCGCCTTGATGAAGACCGGGTCGTTCCAGAGACGGACGATGTTGGCGAAGCCGGCGAATTTCAGCATCATGCCGCGGCCGGACTGGAACGACATCCAGAGCGACCACACGATCGGATAGATCATGAAAAGGGCGATCAGCCCGAGCGCCGGCGCAACGAAGAGCCAGCCATTGACGTTGTAGTATCGGCCGATGCCGCCGCGGCGCGCGAGAGCCATCATCATCCCCATGGATAGCAGGAGCCGTTGACCGCGGCGCAATCGCCACGGCCAGGAGTGGTGCAGACAATCGCCGTAGCGATTACTGGACCTGTGCGCTGACCTCGGCGTCGATCGCCTTCAGCACGTCGTCGACAGGTGTTCCCTGCTGCAGCGCCGGCAATTGCGCGGTGACCGCGGTGTCCGCCTCGTTGGTGAAGACGCCGTAGTTGACCGAGGGAACCTTCGCGAGCCAGTCGGAGAAGTTCTGCCAGACCTTTTCACCGCCGAAGAAGGCATCGGCCTCGCCATAGGCGGCCCCGCCACGGGCAGCGAGCAGCGAGCCGACGGCGCCGCGGTCCTGCAGGATCGTCTGGTAGAAATCGACGTCCTTGGCGTAGACCGCGTTCAGGAAGTCGATCGCCTCGGCTTTCTCCGCCGAGCTTTCGAGCACGTACCAGCTCGATCCGCCGAGGTTCGAGGCGTGCGTCGCGCCGTCGATCGAAAGGGCCGGGATCGGCGCCACGCCCCACTTGCCCGACTGGTCCGGCTGCGCCTTGACGGTGCCGGTGATCCAGACGCCGGTGATGACGGTGGCGACGTCACCGGAAGTGAAGGTTCCGACCCAGTCGGCCCAGCCGGCGGCCGGCTTGTAGATGTTGGAAGACATGATCTTGCCGACCGTCTCCAGCGCTCCCTTCAGCGCGGCGTTGCCGGTGATGTTCGCCTTGCCTTCCTTGTCGAAGTACCATTGCCCGGCCGATTGCATGATGATGCGCACGAGGCCGGCGTCGGTCGGGTCGAGACCCATCATCTTCTTGCCGGTCTTGGCTTCGACCTGCTGGCCGATCTCGATGAAGCGGTCCCAGGTGATGTCCTGCATGTCCTCGGGCTTGAAGCCGGCCTGCTCCAGATAGTCCTTGCGATAATAGAGGCCGGTGACGCCGGAATCGAAGGGCATGCCATAGACCTGGCCATCCAGCGTCATCAGCTCGACCTTGTAGGGAGCGAAGCCGGAATAATCGACCGTGCCGGAGAGCGGCGCGAAGGCGCCGGGGAAGGATTGCAGATATTTCTGCGCGCCATAATCCTCGATCAGCACGATGTCGGGCAGCGCGTCTGCAGTGCCGGACGAAAGGCCGGTCTGCAGCTTCTGCTCGACGTCGGCCTTGGCGAAATCGACGATGTTGAAGGTGACGTCAGGATGCGTCTTGGTATAACGCGCGCCAGCCTCCTTCATGATCGCAACGTTGAAGTTGGGATCCCAGCACCAGACGGTGATTTCCTTGGCTTGCGCCGCAGTCACCGCCAAGAGGCTGGCGCCGGCGAGCGCGATGGCGCTAAAGCGCGGCAGATAGATACGCATGTCCATTGTTTTCCTCCCTCGAATTTCGTTCCCCGAGACGTTCCTCCTAGTCTCGGCGCGGAGTATTTCGCAAAATTCTGAAGAAGGCAATATTTCAGTAAATTTTTACCACCGTGTTTTTTGCCGGCTGTATTACGGGCCAGCGACGGAGCCCGTCGTGGCCGTGCTGCCGCGCCAGACCATCTCTGTTCCGAGGATCACCTTCTTGGCGACGTCGCGTCCGGTCAGGCGCTCGATCAATAGGTCGACGGCCGTCTCGCCGATTACTTCGGCCGGGATCTTGACCGTCGAAAGCGGCGGCCCGAGAAACTGCGCGACGGGTATGTCGTTGAAGCTTGCCACGGCGACATCGTCAGGGATTCGAAGGCCCATCTCGTGAATGGCACGGTAGGCGCCGATCGCCATGTTGTCGTTGCAGGTGACCAGGATTTTGGGCGGGTTGGGTTTCGACAGCATCGCCTTGGCGAGCGTATAGCCGCTGTCCGGCGTCAGCTTCTCGACCATGCAGAGTTCCGGATCGTAGAGGCCGGCTTTCGTCATCCAGTGGATGAAGGCGCGGCAGCGGCGCTCCGAATGGATGTCGTCCTTGTCGCGGAAGGCGTCGATCCAGCCGAGAAAGCCGATTCGGCGGTAACCCATGCCGTATATGCCTTGAAGCAGGCGGTTCATGGCCACGGACACGTCGCTCATCACGCTGTCGTCGACATCGTCGTCGGGGGCGAAATCCGCAAAGACCAGGTGGCGGCTGTGCCGCCGCAGCCAGTGGACCTCTTCGCCGTAATGGTGGCCGACGGCAACGACGCCGTTGGCGCCCTGCAGTATCGCCGCCTCCGGCAGGTTGCCGTTGTGGAAGACCTTGACCACCTCGATCTTCAGCGCCTGACAACGGTTTTCGATGCCGAGCCGGACGCCGACATAATAGGGATCGATCAGTTCCTGGGCGGGCTGGAGGAAATGCACCAGCGCGAATTTCAGGCCCTGCATCGGTCCCGCGCCGCGCCCGCGGTTGCGGGGCGTCGCATAGTTCAGCGCCTCGGCCGTTTCGATGATTGCCTGCCGCTTCTTGGTGGAGATTGAAAGCGTTGGATCGTAATTCAGCACCCGTGAGACGGTCGCCGAAGAGACCCCGACAGCCGAAGCGATTTCCTTGATTGTTACCATGTCCAACGTCCTGCCCGCCGCCACAACCCAGGCTTCGGGCGCGGCGCAATCTTTATTTAGTAAAATTTTGCTCGGGTTTTTTCAATCTCTGGGCGTTGTATTTTCGTTCGTCGAGCGTGACGCAACCGCGGTCGAGATCACGCAGCGCGGCCGGTTGCCAATGCCTGCGCCTGAAGCTCTTCGGAAAGGAACGCCCACAGTGCTGAGACCGGGCGTGATGAAAGTCCCTGGTGATCGGCCGCGAAAAGCCCGAGTTCGATCACCGGGGCGGGCGGCAGGCCCTCTTCGGTCCCGAGGACCCGCATCGTGTTGGCGCGGATATTGAGATCCAGCAAAACGGCGATGCCGAGCCCCGCCTCGATCATCGACTGGATCGAGGAGAGGCTGGCGCTCGTCAGTACCGTGCGCCAAGGCCGATCCCCGCCCTTCAGCGCTTCAATCATCTTGTGGCGCCAGGTGCAGACCCCGTCGAAGGTGACGAGCGGCAAAGGCCCTTCCTGCGGGAGCACGAAACCGCGCGCCGCGACCCAGCGCAGCGGCAGCCGCCAGGTGAGGATCGGCTCACCACGGATCAGGGCCGGATCGCCGATCGCGACATCGAGTTGACCCTGCGACAGCTTCTCCGACAACACGGTGCTTTCGGTGACCGTCAGTTCGAGCCCCACGTTAGGATGACATTCGGCGAAGCGCTGCAGTGCCCTTGGCAGCGAGCCGACGGCGATGTCCTCGATCATGCCGAAGCGGATCGGGCCCTGGAGCGCCTGCCCGGCGAGCGCTCGCCGGGCTCCTTCGCTCAGTCCCAGCATCTTCTGGGCATAGGGAAACAGCACATGCCCGGCTTCGGTCAGGTCCATGCCCCTGGTGCTGCGGTTCAAAAGCCTGGCGCCGACATCGTCCTCCAGCCGGCGCAACTGCATGCTGACGGCGGCTTGAGTCCGTGCCAGCCGCTGGGCAGCGCCGCTGACGCTGCCGCACTCGGCGGTCACGACGAAAGCGCGCAGCAGGCCGATGTCGAGGTCATGCATATAACGATCCTTTATGGCGACATCACAACTATTAGCGTTCCTTATTGTGCCGGAATTGCTATGTCGGTTCAAGCCCAACGGGAGAATGGACATGGCGGAAACGGAGACGACTGCGGATAGCGGATGGAGCGTGCAGGGTACGACGGACGATTCCACAGGGCGTGTCTCTGTCGCGATCGTTTTTTGTTTGCTCTCCATGTCGAGTGTGCAGTTCGGCGCTGCACTCTCCAAGCCGGCGATGGAAAGCGTCGGGGCTTTTGGCGCGACCTGGCTGCGGCTCTCCTGGGCGGCGGCATTTCTGCTGCTCCTCGTCCGCCCACCCTTCCTCAGCTACACCCGGTCGCAGTGGCTTTCGGCGCTTTCGCTCGGCGCCACGATGGCCGTGATGACGCTCTGCTTCTTCGCGGCGATCGCGCGCATCCCGCTCGGCCTTGCGGTTGCGATCGAGTTTCTCGGTCCGTTGACGGTCGCTGCGATTTTCGGCGGCCGTGGCTGGCGCCTGCTTTGCCCCGTTATCGCCGCTGCCGGCGTACTCTGCCTCTCCTGGGACGGTACCGCCTGGGTGGCGGATACGCGGGGGCTGCTTTTCGCCTTCGGCGCGGCGATCGGCTGGGGCGGTTACATCGTGTTGATGAAAAATGCCGGCCAACGTTTCAAGGGTCTGGAAGGTCTCGCCGTGTCGCTGCTGTTTGCAGCAGTCTTCGCGATGCCGTTCGGGCTGCATCAGGTTCAATCCGGTTTCTCCTTCGACATGCTGCTGATGACGGCCGGGCTCGCCGTTCTGGTGCCGTTGCTCCCCTACGCGCTCGAGTTCATGGCGCTCCGTCGCATGCAGCCGTCGGCCTTCGGCATCCTGATGAGCCTGGAACCGGCGATGGGGGCCGGTGCCGGCTTCATCGTTCTTGGGCAGGCGCTCTCCCTCAACCAGATCGTCGGCGTGGTTCTCGTGATGACCGCCAGCGCCGCCGGCACATTGCTGGCGAAAGCCTAGCGCGTAGCGGAAGGCGCCCGTTCTCGCCTGCTAACCCTCTGAACGTCCCGACGCTCCCGCGTCGGGGTCGGCCGGCCCGCGTTCAGCCGTCTGCGACCTCCGATGAATTTCATCGACGTCTTGCGCGTTAGGTGAAAAGTGCCCGTTTACAAAAGTAATATTATATGATTTTTTCTCGATGGCTGCTTGGAGGCAGCTTTCTTTGGGAGGAAATCATGAAAATCGCCAAGGCACTTGCGAGTGCAACGATCCTTGCTGCCTGCACGTTCGGTAGCGCTTCCGCGGCCGATCTGGTCGTCGGCTTTTCGCAGATCGGCTCGGAGTCCGGCTGGCGCGCCGCCGAGACGACGCTGACCAAGCAGCAGGCAGAGCAGCGCGGCATCGACCTCAAGTTCGCTGATGCGCAGCAGAAGCAGGAAAACCAGATCAAGGCGATCCGCTCCTTCATCGCGCAGGGCGTGAACGCCATCCTCGTCGCCCCGGTCGTCGCTACCGGCTGGGACGAGGTGCTGCAGGAAGCCAAGGACGCGGAAATTCCGGTCATCCTGCTCGACCGCACCGTCGATGCCTCGAAGGATCTCTATTTGACAGCGGTAACTTCCGACCTCGTGCACGAAGGCAATGTTGCCGGCAAGTGGCTGGTCGACGCCGCGGCCGGCAAGCCCTGCAACGTCGTGGAGCTTCAGGGCACGACCGGCTCCTCGCCGGCAATCGACCGCAAGAAGGGCTTTGAGCAGGCGCTTTCCGGCCACGACAACCTCAAAATCGTCCGCAGCCAGACCGGCGACTTCACCCGCACCAAGGGCAAGGAAGTCATGGAAAGCTTCCTCAAGGCGGAGGATGGCGGCAAGAACATCTGCGCGCTCTACGCCCACAACGACGACATGGCGGTCGGCGCCATCCAGGCCATCAAGGAAGCCGGCCTGAAGCCGGGCAAGGATATCCTTGTCGTCTCGATCGATGCCGTTCCGGACATCTTCCAGGCGATGGCGGCCGGCGAAGCCAATGCCACGGTCGAGCTGACGCCGAACATGGCCGGCCCCGCCTTCGATGCGCTTGCCGCGTACCAGAAGGATGGCACGGCGCCGCCGAAGTGGATCCAGACGGAATCGAAACTCTACACTCAGGCCGACGAGCCGCTGAAGGTCTACGAGGAAAAGAAGGGCCTCGGCTACTGATGTCGGCCGTGGCCCGCGCCGCTTCTCGCGCGGGCCACGCTCTTTTCCAAGTTTCCGGCTGAAGAGCGCTGCTTGCCGCAGACAGGCGCCGTGCTTCTCGTCCGACAGATACCAGCATCGCGGAGACGGTACCGATGCAGACCAGTGACCACATTCTCCAGGCGATCCGGATCGAAAAGACCTTCCCGGGAACGAAGGCCCTCGACAAGGTCGATTTTCACCTGCGGCGCGGAGAGGTTCATGCGCTGCTTGGCGAAAACGGCGCCGGCAAGTCTACTCTTATCAAATGCCTGACCGGCGCCTACCGCCGCGACGGCGGTGCCATCCTGCTTGAGGACACGGAGGTCGATCCGCGCGACACGTTCGAGGCCCAGACACTCGGTATCGGTACGGTCTACCAGGAGGTCAACCTGCTGGCGAACCTGACGGTTGCCGAAAATCTCTTCCTCGGGCGCCAGCCCCGGCGCTTCGGCATGGTCGACGTTAGCACCATGAACCGGCGTGCGCAGGAGCTGCTCGCCGACTATGAACTCGACATCGACGTCACCCGCGATCTTGCAAGCTATTCGGTCGCGATCCAGCAGGTCGTCGCCATCGCCCGCGCCGTTGATCTCTCGGGCAAGGTGTTGATTCTCGACGAGCCGACGGCGAGCCTCGATGCGCACGAGGTGGCGATGCTCTTCCGTATTGTCCGGCGCCTTAAGGCGCGGGGGCTTGGCATCATCTTCGTCACCCACTTCCTTGAACAGGTCTACGAGATTTCCGACCGGATAACGGTACTCAGGAACGGACAGCTCGTCGGAACGCGTGAGACCGCCGATCTGGATCGCCGCGAGTTGATCGCGATGATGATCGGCCGTGAACTGGCGGCGGAGATTCACGCGCCGCGCGCGGAAACCCCGGACGGGCCGCTGCGCTACCGGTTTCGAAACTATGGGCGTAAGGGTCGCGTCCGTCCCTTCGACCTCGAGGTGCGTGCCGGCGAAGTTGTCGGCATGGCTGGCCTGCTCGGTTCCGGTCGCACGGAAACCGCGGAGCTTCTCTTCGGGGCCCATCGTGCCGACAGCGGCGAGGCCGAGATCGACGGCCGTGTGGTCGATCTCTCATCGCCGCGTGCCGCCATTCGCCACAGATTCGGTTTCTGCCCGGAAGATCGTAAGACATCAGGCATCATCGGCGACCTCTCGGTACGCGAGAACATCGTGCTCGCGCTGCAGGCGCGCCGTGGCTGGACGCGGCCGATCGCCCGGGCGGAACAGAACCGGCTGGCGGACCACTACATCCGCGCGCTCGATATCCGCACGGCCGATCGGGAGAAACCGATCAAACTGCTCTCCGGCGGCAACCAGCAGAAGGCGATCCTGGCGCGCTGGCTCGCGACCGAGCCCGAATTCCTGATTCTCGACGAACCGACGCGCGGTATCGACGTCGGCGCCCATGCGGAGATCGTCAAGCTGATTGAGGCGCTGCGCGAGAAAGGCCTGTCTTTGATCGTCGTCTCCTCGGAGATCGAGGAACTGGTCGCCTACAGCACGCGGATCATCGTGCTTCGGGATCGCGCCCATGTCGCTGAACTCGACGGCAACCGGATTACCGCCCACCAGATCGTCGAAGCGATCGCCGCAACCAATGAAAGGAGGACGTCGTGACGTCGTTCCTCAGGCTCTATTTCAACCGGTTGCTGCCGCAACTGATCGCGCTTGGCATCATCATCGTCGCGGTATCGCTGGTGTTTCCCGGTTTCCTCAACCTGCAGATCCAGAACGGCCGGCTTTATGGCAGCCTCATCGACATCCTCAATCGCGGCGCCCCTGTGGTGCTGCTGGCAATCGGCATGACCGTCGTCATTGCCACCAAGGGCATCGACCTCTCGGTCGGCGCGGTCATGGCGATCTGCGGCGCTACCGCGGCTGCTTGTATCACGTCGGGGCATTCGGTCGCCGCCACCCTGCTGATCACGCTTGCCGTCGGTATCCTTTGCGGTCTGTGGAACGGGGTGCTGGTGGCGGTGCTCGACATCCAGCCGATCATTGCGACACTGGTCCTGATGGTCGCCGGGCGCGGTATTGCCCAGCTCATCACCGAGGGCGCGATCCTGACCTTCAATGATCCCGGCCTCGCCTTCATCGGCAGCGGTTCCTTCGCAGGCCTGCCGATGCCGGTCGTGATCTGGCTGGTCTTCGGCGTGCTGATCGCCATGCTCGTCCGACGGACGGCGCTCGGCATGCTGATCGAAGCGATCGGCGTCAATCGTCAGGCGAGTACGCTGTCCGGCGTGCTAACGCCCGTGCTGCTGATCGCCGCCTATGTTCTTTCCGGCCTTTGTGCGGCCATCGCCGGCATCATTGCCGCCGCCGATATTCGTGGCGCCGATGCCAACAATGCCGGGCTCTGGCTGGAGCTCGATGCCATCCTCGCGGTCGTGGTCGGCGGAACATCCCTGCTCGGCGGCCGCTTCAGCATTGCCGCATCGGTGCTCGGTGCGATCATCATCCAGGCGATCAACACCGGCATTCTTCTTTCCGGCTTCCCGCCGGAGTTCAACCTGATCATCAAGGCCGCGATCATCGTCTTCATCCTGGTGCTTCAGTCGCCGCGGTTCCGCACCGCCTTTTCCTTCTTGGTGCCGGCGCGTGGCGCGAGCAAAGCGAGCGAGCGAGCTGCAAAATGAAGCCTAAATATCTTCCGCTGATCACTACGCTCGTGATCTTTCTTCTCGGCTATGCGCTTTGCGTCGCGCAGTATCCGAACATCCTCTCCACGCGGGTGATTGGAAACCTTTTGACCGACAATGCCTTCCTCGGCATCGCGGCCGTCGGGATGACCTTCGTCATCCTCTCGGGCGGCATTGATCTCTCCATCGGTTCGGTCATCGCGTTCACCGGCGTTTTCCTGGCCGTCGTGCTGGAACACACGAGCGTTCACCCGCTCATCGCCTTCGCGATGGTTCTAACGATCGCGACGCTTTTCGGCGCCGCGATGGGCGCGATCATCCACTATCTGGAGATGCCAGCCTTCATCGTCACGCTTGCGGGCATGTTTCTCGCGCGCGGTCTGGCCTTCGTGCTGTCGATCGATTCCATCCCGATCAAGCATCCATTCTACGCGACGTTGAAGAGCCTATACTTCAAGCTGCCGGGCGGCGGACGCGTCACGCTGATCGGCGGGCTGATGCTGTTCGTCTTCGCCATCGGCATCGCGCTGGCGCATCGCACCCGCTTCGGCACCAACGTCTACGCGCTCGGCGGCGGCACGGCGACGGCGCGGCTGATGGGCGTGCCGGTCGCCGCGACGACCGTGCGGATCTACGCGCTTTCGGGCCTGCTGGCGGGGCTGTCCGGCATCGTCTTTTCGCTCTACACCTCGGCCGGCTACTCCCTTGCAGCCGTCGGCGTCGAACTGGACGCAATTACTGCGGTCGTCATCGGCGGGACGCTTCTGACCGGCGGTTCCGGTTTCGTTGCAGGTACATTTGTCGGCATCCTCATCCAGGGCCTGATCCAGACCTACATCACCTTTGACGGATCGCTGTCGAGCTGGTGGACGAAGATCCTGATCGGCCTTCTGCTGTTTGCTTTCATCCTCTTGCAGAAGGGCATCATCTACGTCTCGCGTCATCGCCGACAGCCGGCGTGATCTCGCAAGGACCGTGCGATGTGGCCATTCTTCCAGCCGCCGCGTAAAAGGACGAGCCACCGGCTCGTCGTCGAAGAGCTCGGCCAGGCGGTTGTCGCAGGGGAATTCGCCGTCGGCGCCATCCTGCCCGGAGACGTGGAGCTTGCGGCACGATTCAGCGTCTCCCGTACGGTTCTGCGGGAAGCAATGAAGACGCTCGCCGCCAAGGGGCTCGTCGTCGCGCGGGCCCGCATCGGCACACGCGTGATGCCGCGGGCGAACTGGAACCTTTTCGACGGCGACGTGCTTTCCTGGCATTTCCGGGCCGGTGTCGACGAGGAGTTCCTGCGCCATGTCACCGAGGTCCGTCTCGCTCTGGAACCCTATGCGGCTGGGCTGGCTGCGCGCCGCGCCACGGACGCCGATATCTCCCATATGATGCGGCTGGCGGTCGCCATGGGCGATGCCGGGCACAGCGCGCAGACGCTGGCCATTGCCGATCTCGAATTCCATCTCCGCCTGCTCGAAGCTTCGCTCAATCCGTTCATGCAAACGGTGGGCGGCCTGATCGAGGCGGCCCTGATCGGCGTTTTCCGGTTGAGCAACGCGGCGGCCGATGGCACCGAGATTGATCGTGTCGCCGTCGCGCATATCCGCATCGTCGAGGAAATCCGCCTCCGCAACGAGGAAGGTGCACGAAGCGCGATGGAGCATGTGATCCGCGTGGGACAGCAGCAACTGATTGCAAATTTGCGGGCACGTGGCTGATCCGGAGGTGAGCGCCGGGCGCGCCGCAGACGAGTTGCCACAAAGCACTTTCTGCACAGCTTGGCTTTGTCCGTCGCGTGGGCGTAGGGTCGGCGAAGATGCCGGCGCAACTTTTGCCGCCGGCGAAGGCGAGCGGAGAGCAGGGTGACGGAACAGGATGTTCTGATCGTCGGCGCGGGACCGACAGGGCTGGTGCTTGCTCTCTGGCTGACCGTCCAGGGGGTGAAGGTCCGCATCGTCGATAGAAACACCGGTCCCGGCCCGACGTCGCGGGCGATGGTGGTGCATGCGCGAACGCTCGAACTCTATTGCCAGCTCGATCTGGCGACAGCGGTGATCGCGGCCGGACACCGCAACCCGTCGGTCAACCTTTGGGCGAAGGGCAGGATCAGGGCACATATCCCCTTTGGCCCCACCGGTGGGGAGCTGACGCCCTACCCTTTTGTCCTGGTCTATCCGCAGGATCATCATGAGCACTTGCTGACCGAGCGATTGGAAACCATGGGCGTCACCGTCGAGCGGCAGACCGAGCTGGTCGACTTCGAAGACGCGGGCGGCGCGGTCCGCGCGCGCCTTCGGCTGCCTGACGGCAGCGAGGAGGTCAGCGCTGCGCGATACCTCGCTGGCTGCGATGGCGCCCGTTCAGCGGTGCGGCACAAGCTCGCTATCGGGTTTGAGGGCGGCACCTATAACCAGACTTTCTACGTGGCCGACGTCGAGGTGAGCGGCCCGACGGCCAATGGCGAGGCGCATATTTCGCTCGAAAGCGGCGACTTCGTAGCACTCCTCGCCTATGCCAAGGGGCGAGGACGCCTTATTGGCCTGGTCCGTGACGAGCGCGAAGACGTGGGTAAGCTCACCTTCGAAGATGTCAGCCACCGGGCGATCGAGGGCCTGCGGCTCACCATCGACAAGGTCAACTGGTTCTCGACCTATCGCGTCCATCATCGTGTGGCTGACCGTTTTCGGGAGGGGCGTGCCTTCCTGCTGGGGGACGCGGCGCATGTGCACAGCCCTGTCGGCGGGCAGGGCATGAACACCGGGATCGGCGATGCGATCAATCTTGCGTGGAAGCTCGCGGCGGTGCTGAGGGGACGAGCGCCCGATGGTCTTCTCGACAGCTATGAGCGCGAACGCGTCGGCTTCGCACACCAGCTCGTGGAGACGACCGATCGCCTGTTCACCTTCGTAACGGCAGAGGGCCGCTTCGGGGACTTTTTGCGGGTCGAGATTGCGCCGGTTCTGGCAGGTGTCGCCTACCGCATAGGTGGCATCAGGGCATTTCTGTTCCGGATCCTCTCGCAAACCCAGCTGAACTATCGTGGCGGACCTTTAAGCCGCGGCAAGGCCGGCCGGGTGGACGGCGGAGATCGGCTTCCCTGGGTCTTGGTCAAAGGTCTCGACAACTACGCGCCCCTTGCCGCCATCACCTGGCAAGTTCATGTCTATGGTGCGGCGTCCGGCGCACTGAAGCAATGGTGCGCGGCGCGCGGCGTGCCGCTCCACGTATTTCCCTGGACCGAGGAGCACGCGGCCGCGGGCCTGGCCATCGATGCCGCCTATCTCTTGCGCCCCGATACCTACGTGGCGGTTGCCGCTTTGGAGCAGGCGCCCGATGTGTTCGACGCCTATCTGGCGGACGTGGGGATCACCCTCTGCTGACGCGCGCCGTCGCAACAGGGGCCCGGCAACCCCGAAGGCAGTTCCTGTTGGGATTGCGGGGCAGGCGGATCCAACGCCGATTGGCGGAAAGGGTCGAATGGAAACGGGCCGGACCGGCCCCGTTGTCGATGTTGCCGTCGGGTCGTCAAGCCTATCCATGGCTGGTTGGTGTCTGGGCGCCGCTCTCCGTCGCGTCGCTTTCTGCCGACGCGCCGTGCGCTCCGACCGGGTGCATGGAAATGCCGGCGAGTTTGTGGCCGCGCTCGCGCAGCCACTGGAAGGCAACGTAGAGCGCCGGGATGACGAAGATGCCGACGAGTGCAGCGGCAAGCATGCCGCCGGCAACGCCGGTGCCGACCGCGCGACGGCTGAGTTCACCAGCGCCCTTGGCGACCACCAGCGGCACCAGGCCGACGATGAAGGCGAAGCTCGTCATCATCACGGCACGGAAGCGGGCGCGCGCGCCTTCGATCGCCGCATCGACGATCGAAGCGCCGGCTTCGCGGTGGGCCTTGGCGAACTCGACGATCAGGATCGCGTTCTTCGAGGCGAGCGCGATCAAAACGACGAGGCCGATCTGGGCGTAGATGTCGAAGGAAAGCCCGGCGACGAGCACCGACAGCAGCGCACCTGAGACGCCGAAGGCGACCGACAGCAGCACCGGCACCGGGATCGTCCAGCTTTCATAGAGTGCCACCAGGAAGAGGTAGGCGAAGAGCACGGCCATCGCCAGGATGGCGGTGGTCTTGCCGGCCGCTTCCAGTTCCTGCAGCGCCGTTCCGGTCCATTCGTAGCTGTATCCGGGCGGCAATGTCGAAGCCGAGAGCGCCTCCATCGCGGCAAGCGCCTCACCGGACGAATGTCCCGCGGACGGCTGGCCGTTCAGCGTGATCGAGCGATAGTTGTTGTAGCGTACGATCGACTGCGGGCCGACGATATAGTCGACCTTGGCGACCGAAGCGACCGGCACCATGTCGCCGTTTGCGTTGCGCACGTGCAGACGCTGAATGTCGTCGACGGCGTTTCGGTCCGGCTGAGAAGCCTGCATCGTCACCTTCCAGGTGCGGCCGAAGAGGTTGAAGTCGTTGACATAGTAGCTGCCGAGCGTGCCCTGCAGCGTGGTGAACAGATCGCTCACCGAGACGCCGAGCGCTTGCAGACGGTCGCGGTCGATATCGAGATAGAGCTGCGGCGAGCTCGCCGAATAGGTGGTAAAGGTGGGGCCAAGCGCCGGGTTCTGGTTGGCGGCGATGATCAGTCCGCCGGCGGTGGCCGAAAGATCGGCGACAGAACGGCCCTGCAGGTCAAGCAACTGATATTCGAAGCCCGATCCGGTGCCGAGACCCATGATCGGTGGCAGGTTGAAGGCGAAGATCTGTGCGCCGCGGATCGCCTGACCCTTGGCCATGGTCGTGCGGATCGCCGCTTCGACGCCGGCCGCATCACTCAGGCGCTCCGCGAAGGGCTTCATCGTGACGATCGCGAAGGCCGAGTTGGACTTCGACAGGCCATCGAGGAAGGAGTAGCCGGTGACGGTGATCACATTGGCGACCCCCTCGATGCCGCCAAGCATCGTCTCCACCTGCTTCACGACAGCGTCGGTACGGTTGTACGACGCGCCTTCCGGCAGGCGGATTTCTGTGAAGAAGGCGCCCTGGTCTTCCGCCGGCAGGAAGCCGGTCGGAACGACACGGAAGAGGAAGCCGGTCGCGACGAAGGCGACTGCCAGCAACGCAAGCCCGATGATCGCGCGGCGGGCGATGTGGCCGGCCACATAGGCATAACCGTCGCGCCCCTTGTCGATGGTGCGCGAAATGTAGCCGAGAATGCCGCGCTTCGGTCCGTGGTGCGGCTTCAGGAGCACGGCGCAGAGCGCCGGGCTCAGTGTCAGCGCGTTGATCGCCGAGATCACCATCGACACCGAGACCGCGACGGCGAACTGCTGGAACAGCTGGCCGCTCAAGCCCGGGATAAAGGCGACCGGCACGAAGACCGACAGAAGCACGAGCGTGATCGCGACGATGGCGCCGGTGATTTCACCCATCGCACGACGCGCGGCTTCCGCTGCTGAGAGGCCGGGATTTTCCTCCATCACCCGCTCGACGTTTTCGACGACCACGATGGCGTCGTCGACGACGATACCGATCGCCAGAACCAATGCCAGCAACGACACGGTGTTGAGCGAAAAGCCCATGGCGAGCAGCACCGCGAAAGTGCCGATCAGCGCGACCGGAACGGCGACGAGCGGGATCAGCGTTGCCCGCCAGTTCCCGAGGAACAGGAAGACGATGATAATGACGAGGACGAAGGCCTCGAACAACGTTTCTTCGACGTTGTCGACGCTCGCTTCGACGAACTGCGCCGTGTCATAGGAGACCGAATAGGTGAGGCCCGGCGGGAAGGATTTCGACAATCGCTCCATCGCCTCCTGCACGCCTTTGGCGGCGGCAAGCGCGTTGGCGCCCGGCGCCTGATAGGTGCCGATCATGGCAACAGGCTTGCCATTGATCCGGGCGTTGGAATCGGAACTGGCGGCGCCGAGCTCGACGCGCGCGACGTCACGAATGCGCACATAGGAGCCGTCGGGCCTTGCACGCAGCACCACGTCTTCGAACTGCTTGGGATCGGTGAGGCGCCCTTGCGTTTGAAGATTGAGCTGGAACAGCGGATCGTCGGTCATCGGCTGGGCGCCGATGCGGCCAATCGCTGCCTGAACGTTCTGCGCCTTCAACGCGTTGATCACGTCGGTTGGCGTCAGGTCCAGGCTCGTCATGCGGTCGATGTCGAGGACGACGCGCATCGAATAGTCCTGGGCTCCGAAGAGCTGAGCATCGCCGACGCCGGGCACGCGCTTGACCGTGTCGAGCACGTTGATCGTGGCGTAGTTGGACAGGAACAGGGAATCGAAGTTCTGCTTCTCGTCCGCAGCAAAGATGGTGATCACCTGCATCAGCGCCGACGACTTCTTGCGCACGCTGACGCCGCTCTGCTTGACCTCGGACGGTAGACCGGCCTCGGCCAGCGACACGCGGTTCTGCACGTTGACGGTGGCGATGTCAGGGTCGGTCCCGACGGCGAAGGTGACGGTCAATGTATAGGAGCCGTCGGCGCCGCTCGTCGATTTCATGTAGAGCATGTCGTCGACGCCGACGACCTTGCTCTCGATCGGCTGGGCAACGGTGGTTTCCACCACGTCGGCGCCGGCGCCTGGATAGCTTGCCGTGACGCTGACCTGCGGCGGCACGATGTCGGGGAACTGCGCGATCGGCAGACGGGTGAGCGCCAGCAGGCCTGCCAGCGTCAGCACGATGGATATGACCGTGGCGAAGCGCGGGCGATCGATGAAGATCTCTGAAATCATCGCTTAGCCACCTGCTGCCGTGGCGGCATCGACGGTGATGCCCGGCCGGACCTTGCCCGCCCCCTCGGTGATGACGTTCTCGCCCTCTTTCAGGCCCTTACTGATCACCGCCTGGCCGCGGGTGTTGCGCGCCACATCGACGCGGCGAAGCTCCACCTTGGAGCTGGCGTCGACCACCAGAACGAAGGCACCCTGCTGGTCGCGCTGGATCGCCTGCTGCGGCACGGCCAGAACATCCTGCTTGTCCGACTGCTCGAGCACGACGCGCACCAGGGCGCCGTCGAGCAATATGCTGTCCGGATTGGGGAATTCGGCGCGCACGGTCACCGTGTCGGTGCCTTGCGAGACGTTGCTGGCGATGAAGTTGATCGTGCCCTTCTGCTTGTATTCCGTGCCGTTCGGAAGCCCAAGCCCGACATTGGCGCCGCCGCTGATCTCGCCCTTCAGCACGCGCTCGCGATAGGTGAGGTAGAGCGCGGTCGCTACCGGAAACTGAACATAGATGGGATCAAGCCGGGTCAGCGTGACCAGCGACCCGCTGTCCGGGCCGACGAGCGCGCCGACATCGGCGGCGGTCAGGCCGACGATGCCGTCGAAGGGGGCCACGATCTTCGTGTAGGAAAGGTTGAGATCGGCATTGTCCTTGCTGCCCTTGAGCCGCACGAGATCGCCGTCTGCCTTGCGGACCGCGGCATTGGCCTCGTCCACCTTGGCCTGGGAGACGGTCTTGGTGGTGAGGAGCTGGTCGGCGCGATCGCGCTCAAGGACAGCGAGATCCTTGGAGGCTTCGGCCGCTTCGATCTGTCCCTGGATTTCCTGGACGGCAGCGCGATAGGCGCCGTCTTCGACCTGGTAGAGCACCGTGCCAGCGGTGACCTTCTGTCCCTCGGTGAAGTTGACGGCTTCGAGGAAGCCCGGCACGCGGGCGCGAATATCGACCTTCTGGATGGCGGTGACCTTGCCGGTCAGGTCGACGCTTTCGCGCAGGTCCATGATTGCTGCCGGCGCCACGACCACGGCCGGAGCCTGCTGGGCGAACGCGGTCTGCGCCGTAAGGCCGATTGCGATGAGAAGAGATGATGAAAATGAAGCGGCGAGCATTCTCGTATGACGCATGCAACGTTCCCCCTGAACGAAACAGCTTGAGATGACTTCAGCGCGCCTGGGCAGGCGCCCTCGTTGCGTTGAAAGCAGAACACGTTCTCTGCCTCAAGTCACGCAACTAATGGTTGATAAGATGTCGACCACATAAATGGGATGGGTTTGCCGGAGCTGGACCGTACGAAGGAGAACTTGTCACAAAAGCAATGGTTTGCACCCCTTGTCCCGTCCGAGGCGGAAGTGCTTGCTGGCGCGAGGTTCAGGATGGTTCGATTGAACCCGTCACCCGATGGCGACCGTTTAACGTGTGTTGCGCCGTGGCGGCCGCGGGGCCGGGATTGCAACCTTAGGTGACGCATTTCGCGTGGATGCTCTAAAAACAGGTCCCGGCTTTATGCCGGGACCTGCGGTCGATGGTGGCATCAGGCCGGAATGTCAGGTGAGATCGAAGCGATCGCCGTTCATCACCTTGTTCCAGGCGGCCACGAAGTCGCGCACGAACTTCTTCTTGGCATCCGTCTGTCCATAGACTTCCGCGATTGCCCGAAGCTGCGAGTTGGATCCGAAGACGAGATCGACGCGGGTGGCCGTCCACTTGACCTCGCCGGTCTTGCGGTCGCGACCTTCGAAGACGTCCTTGGCATCCGACGTCGCCGTCCACGCGGTGGCCATATCGAGCAGGTTGACGAAGAAGTCGTTGCTGAGCGTTTCCGGGCGATCGGTGAAGACGCCGTGCCTGGTCGCATCGTGGTTCGCGCCGAGGACACGAAGCCCGCCGACGAGAACGGTCATTTCCGGCGCGGTCAGCGTCAGCAACTGTGCCCTGTCGATCAGCAGCTCTTCCGGCGAAACCGCATATTGGGTCCTCTGGTAGTTGCGGAAACCATCGGCGATCGGCTCGAGCACTTCGAAGGAGTCGACATCGGTCTGCTCCTGGCTGGCATCTGCGCGACCTGGTGCGAAGGCAACCTCAACGTCGTGGCCCGCCGCTTTCGCTGCCTTCTCGATTGCGGCCGCACCGCCAAGCACGATCAGGTCGGCGAGCGATACCTTCTTGCCGCCGGACTGCGCGTCGTTGAAGGCGCGCTGAATGCCTTCGAGGGTTTCGAGCACCTTGACCAGCTGTGCCGGCTGGTTGACCTGCCAGTCCTTCTGCGGGGCAAGACGGATGCGGGCACCGTTGGCACCGCCGCGCTTGTCCGAACCGCGGAAGGTCGAGGCGGACGCCCAGGCGGTCGAGACCAGTTCGGAGACCGAAAGGCCGGAAGCAAGGATCTTGGCCTTGAGGTCGGCGATATCCTTTGCGTCGACGAGCGGATGATCGACGGCGGGGATCGGATCCTGCCAGATCAGGTCTTCGGCCGGGACTTCCGGGCCGAGATAGCGGGCGCGTGGGCCCATGTCGCGGTGGGTCAGCTTGTACCAGGCGCGAGCGAAGGCGTCTGCGAAGGCGTCCGGGTTCTCGTAGAAGTGCCGTGCGATCTTTTCGTAGGCGGGGTCGACGCGTAGCGCGAGGTCGGTCGTCAGCATCGACGGGGCGTGACGCTTGGACTTGTCATGCGCATCCGGGACGGTGCCGGCGCCCATGCCATGCTTCGGCGTCCACTGGTGCGCACCGGCCGGGCTCTTCGTCAGTTCCCATTCGTAGCCGAAGAGGTTCCAGAAGAAGTTGTTGCTCCACTTGGTCGGCGTCGTCGTCCAGGTGACTTCGAGACCGCTGGTGATGGCGTCGCCACCACGGCCGCTGCCGTAGGTGCTTGCCCAGCCGAGGCCCTGTTCCTCGATGCCGGCGCCTTCCGGCTCGCGACCGACATTGGCGGCATCACCGGCGCCATGGGTCTTGCCGAAGGTGTGGCCGCCGGCGATGAGCGCGACAGTTTCCTCGTCGTTCATCGCCATGCGCGCGAAGGTCTCGCGGATGTCACGGGCCGCAGCGACCGGGTCCGGGTTGCCGTTTGGGCCTTCCGGATTGACATAGATCAGGCCCATCTGCACCGCTGCGAGCGGATTTTCGAGGTCGCGGTCGCCGGAATAGCGCTTGTCGTCAAGCCAGGTCTTTTCCGTACCCCAGTAGATGTCCTCTTCCGGTTCCCACACGTCCGGACGGCCGCCGGCGAAGCCGAAGGTCCTGAAGCCCATCGACTCGAGCGCACAGTTGCCCGCGAGGATCATCAGGTCGGCCCAGGAGATGCTGCTGCCGTACTTCTGCTTGATGGGCCAGAGGAGGCGGCGCGCCTTGTCGAGGTTGGCGTTGTCCGGCCAGCTGTTGAGTGGCGCAAAGCGCTGTTGCCCGGCGCCTGCGCCGCCGCGGCCGTCGCCGGTGCGGTAGGTGCCGGCGCTGTGCCAGGCCATGCGGATGAAGAGCGGGCCGTAGTGGCCGAAGTCGGCCGGCCACCAATCCTGCGAATCGGTCATCAGCGCGAAGAGGTCATTCTTCACCGCTGGCAGATCAAGCTTTTTGAATTCCTCGGCATAGTTGAAGGCTTCGCCCATCGGGTCGGAAAGGGAGGAATTCTGGTGCAGGATCTTCAGGTTGAGCTGGTTCGGCCACCAGTCACGGTTCGAGGTGCCGGCGGATTGAGCGCTCGTCTGAGCTCCGTGCATGACGGGACATTTGCCCGTTTTGTCGGCTTTCGCGTCCATTTCTATCTCCCTTTGCGATAACGTGAATTGTGCGGATCAGAGGAAAGGCAGGCTGTGCGGGCCAGCGATGCGCCGGGCCCGGCTTGCGGCATTCTTTGTGCCGTCGGTGGTTGTCGTTCCGCGAAGCGGTCTCGCCACTGGCTGCGTCTCCCTCATTGCACCGGCAACTCTATCAAAGTGGTTCCATTAATTTAAGTTGGATTTCCTGATGGTGACGATAAGACGATCCTATGGCTAATGGACGGCAGGGCAACAAGCGCATGCTTGCAGCCCTGTATGCATCTTTGATGACGCGCGAACGCTTTGCCGATTGCAGCCCACACAAGAATATTGGTGCACTGTACTCCCGCCAAACTTGCGTAAGAAAGCACCAATGGTTAGTCACATCCGCAAAGACTCAAAGAGCTTTTCCATTTTTCGCGTGGTGAAAGGACAGACATCGTGGCTGAGACAGAAACTGGGGCCGGCAAGGGCCGTCGCAAAGCACTTTGGGCGGCCGTCGCGGTGGTCGCGATCGCAGCCGCCGGCGTGGTCGGCGGCAAATTCATGCTCGAAAGGACGGTCGACAAGTTCATCGCCGAGCGTGGCGGCAAGGCGGGCTCCGTCGAGGCGGATTTCCTCGGGCGCATTCATTTGCGTGACGTGACGCTGCCCTTCGCCAATGGCGCCCGTGTGCAGGTCGCCGCGATCGATGGCCGGCCAAAGATCTTCCTCCTGAGCGGCAAGCTTGATGTGAAGGGCCTCGAGCTCGATATCGCCGCAGGCAAGTTCTCCGTGCCGCATGCGATCCTCGAAGAACCGGACTTCTTCGCTGGCGCGCTTTCCAAGGCAGGCGATCAGGGTGAGCTGACGACGCTGAAACGCATCGAGCGCTTTGCCGCAAAACGGATCTCGGCGCCGGAGGCGACGATCAGCCAGGATGTGGCCGGCACCGAGCAGAAGACGGTCTACAAGGACCTCGCGCTCGAGGACATCGCCGCCGGCCGCGTCGCCCGTTATTCGGCGAGCGGTGCAAGCTTCGCCTTCGCCATGGATGTTCCAGACGGAGAAGGCGCAACGAAGCGCGAGCAGATGAACGGCTCGATCGGGGCTGTCGCAGGCGAGGACTTCGACGCGGCCTATATGGTGCGGATCTACACGGAAAAGTCCGGCCCGGACGACAAGGAGCCGAAGCCGCTTTACGGTCCGATGTCGGCAAAGAACCTTTCCTTCTCCGACGGCGAGGCGCAGTTCGGTTATGACGAAGTGCGCAGCAAGGGCTTCAGCGCGCGCATGCCGGCCGAGCCGCTGCTGGAGACCTTGAAGAAGTTGCAAGGGGTGACGGACCCCGAAACGTTGCCGCCGGCTGAGCGGCAGGCGTTCTTCAAGCGCATCCTTTCAGTTGTCGACATGATCGGCAGCGGCGACATCGAATTGCTCGGTCTCAAGATGGAAGTGCCGGACAAAAGCAGCGAAGAGGAAGGCAAGACGATCAAGCTCGCCGTCGACAAAATGGCGATGCAGCTCAATGGCCGCAGCTTCGACGGTGCCCTGCACGGTCTTTCCGCCGGAGAAGGCGCAGACTACGTCAAGCTCGCCGAAGCAAGCATCAAGGGCTTCTCCTGGGCTCCGACCATGGACGCGCTCACGAAGCTGGCGGGCCTGAAAGAGGAAGAGTTTGAAACCTTCCCCTTCACCACCCTGATGCCGGAATTCGGAACGATCCGCATCGCCGGGCTGGACGTGGACATGCCCGGCAGCGCGCCGACAAGCGTGACCGACAGCGAAACTGGTGAAGACGACCAGAGCGCCACCGAAAGCGAGGCCGATCCGTCGGTCAGCGCCGAGCAGGCGCCGGATGAGGCAACCGATGGCGACGCCTCATCCGAGGCAGAGGTCCCCGGCGATGCCCAGGACGATCCGATGGCCGAAGCGCCGGCCGAGCAGGCGGCCGTGCCTTCCGTTCCGGAGCGCGTCCGTTTCACGCTCGACAACTACGAGCTGGCCCTGACCAAGCTGCACAACGGCATCCCGACGGATGTGCGCGTCAGCTATCGCGACCTCAGCGTGCCGATTCCTGCCGACACGCAGGAGGAAGGCTTCGCGACGCTGCGCAAGCTGGGCTTCGACAAGCTGGTGTTCTCTTCCAACGTCGAGCTGACCTGGGATGAGCCGAACGAGAACCTCGTCATCAAGGATATCTCCTTGAGTGGCAAGGACATGGGCAGCTTCTCCTTCTCCGGCTTGATGGGCGGCGCGAGCAAGGACTTCTTCTCCGGCGACATGACCGCTGCGCAGGTGGCGCTCTTCGGCCTCACGGCCCGGGAAGCCACGCTCAAGCTCGAAGACAAGGGCATCGTGGCCAAGGGCATCAAACTCTATGCCGAGGATAACCACATGACCGAGGACAGCGTTCGCGGTCTCCTCGTGCTGATGACGAGCGCTGGCGTGCAGCATTTTGCTGCCACACAGCCGAAGCTGCAGGACGTGGCAAGTGCGTTTACCCAGTTCATCAGCAAGCCCGGCGCCTTCACCCTGAAGGTCAAGGCCAAGGATGAAGCCGGGATTGGCGCACTCGAGCTGATGGGCGCCGCCGAAAATCCGGCGCTTCTGCTCGACAAGGTCGATCTCGAAGCCGCCTCACAGTAATCGATCGCGGGCCGCGTCAGCCGATGCGGCCCGCATCACTTCTGCCTGTGGGCTCCTGAAGGAATTCCCGCAGCACCTTCAATGCCTCCTGTCCGATTTCATGCCCGCCACGATTGTAGAGGGGCTCGGACATCGGCCCTATGCCCCCAAAAGACAATCGACCAGGAGTCCCGCGAGCATTGCGCGATCGGTTCACGCACAACGGGCTTCCGTCAAAACAGAGTCGTTTGCGGCTAAATGTGAGCAAAGGATACAAGAAATTGGTGGCAGCACCCTGCATTTTCCCCTGACATGAACGGCAATAGCGAGCTGATCCCCTGTGCGTTCGTCATCGGAGCGATCATGCATCCAGGCAGGTTTCCACGCGAAGAATGAACTCCATCGCCAGGAGGCGAAGGTGGACGGCAGGCTATGAAACAACCGAATGGCATTGGAGCGTGTTTTGGCGAGCCGAAGGCGCCGTTTCTCAAGGTTCGGCCCGTTCGCGACGCCCGGTTTTCGGTCACGCGCCTGCAATGCCGGCTGAATGGAGCAATGAGCCGCGTCGTGTCCCTTCCCGCCGACGACGCCTATTTCCTGATGTTCTATTTCAAGGACGTCATGCACCGCGACGTGGTGCCGGGCGGAGGCGAGAGTGAAATTCGCCGCTACCGGCAGGGGTCGGTCTGCCTCGTCGATCTCGTTCAGGGCGCCAGTATCCGGCTTGTCAGCGATCTCGATTCACTCGCCTTCCACCTGCCGCGGGCCTTGTTCCGCGAAGTCTCCGAGTTCTCGCACGCTCCGGCCGCCACCGGTCTCAGGTGCCGCCGCGGCGAGATCGACGACGTCATACACAATCTTGCCTTGGCGCTGCTGCCGCTTCTCGCCAAGAGCGAGAAGGAACCGGGCCCCGTACTGCAGCACATCGCTGTCGCCATCTGCGCACATCTCCTGCACGCCTATCCGGATCGAGCCAATGCATCCGCCAGCCGCGATCTGTCCGTGTGGCAGGAGAAGGCGGCCAAGGACTTCATGATCGACCATTGGGCCGAGGACTTTTCGTTTGCGGCTGCGGCGTCGGCCGCAAACCTGTCTGAGGACGCTTTTGCCGCGGCCTTTGCATCCGTGACCGGGCAAACGCCGGAGGCGTGGCTGATGCGGTACAGGATCGGCCGAGCCAAACGCTATCTGATCGAGGAGGGGTGGTCGGTGGCCAAAACCGCCGCCAGTTGCGGTTATGCCGACGAAGCGCGGTTCATCGAAGCCTTTCGCGAGGTGACGGGAGTGGCGCCGGCCGTGTGGCGCGCGCGCTGGCGGCAGTGAGGGGAGCGTCCGTTGACCTGTGAAGCTCTGCGATGTCCCCTGAGATTTGCCTCTGTAATGCAGCCGCCAACCGTTGTAGCATCTGCCCCGCCGCCGAAGCAGGCGGCTGAGCTCGATACTGGGAGACCCTGACCGATGGCCTTACAAGCGGGACTGGGCGCAAGTGAGCGCACACTGCGCCCCACTGTCAAAAGGATCAGCGCGGGCGATATCACCGTGACGAGAACCTTTTCGGATCGCTTCGATCTGGACCTCGGGCCGCTGATCCCGGTCGCCGACGCCTTCAACGTCATCGTCCAGATGCGTGACTTCGAGGCACATCGCCTGTGGCGGCGCGGCGAACTCGTCTATGAGGGAGGGCACTCCAAGGCATCGCTCGCGATCACCGATCTTCGGGACCAATGGCAGTGCCACCATCTGTCGCCCTTCGACAATGTCCGCTTCCACATCCCATTCGCCTGCATGCGGGCCTTCACCGAAAGGGCGGGACGCGGCGAGTATGTGTCGTTGTCTTCCGTGCAGGGATGCGTGGATCCGGTGATGTTCGGCCTTGCCCAGGCGCTGCTGCCCTCGCTCGAAGAGCCGGACCGGGCCAATCTGCTTTTCGTCGAACAGATCAACCTTGCAGCACTGGCTCATCTCAGCCAGACCTATGGCGGTTTGCATTTCCCTGTCGACAAGAAGGGTACGCTCGCGCCATGGCAGGAGAGGCTGGCGACGGATTTTCTGGTCGCACACTTCAACAAGGCGTTTTCGATCGGCGATCTCGCCGCCCAGTGCGAGCTCTCGCGCAGCTATTTCAACAAGGCTTTCAAGGAGAGCTTCGGGCGCACGCCGTCCAGGTGGCTGACCGAATACCGGATTGCGCGGGTCAAGGAGTGTCTGCTTCAGGACACCCCCCTTGCCGAAGTCGCGATCCACTGCGGTTTTGCCGACCAGAGCCACATGACCCGGGTGTTCACCAGCCAGACGGCGGAAACGCCGGCGCGCTTCAGGAAAAAGAACCGCTCCGTCGGGGTGGCGGTAGATCAGTAATAGCGTGGAAAGAGGGCGCGCCCTCATGCAGATTGTTCAAAACACGTGAAAAGCGTGCAAGAATGACGCGGCGGCCGGGGCCATCATAGGCCGCTCCTGCAGATGATGATGAGAATGAACTGCGTGGCACGCGTCCCAGGCGCACAGCAATCCGGGCGTCGGTTGGTTCCGCGCGTTTCGTTTTCATTAGCGCTGCGGGAGTTTTTGGCGGGTGGTCTCGACAAACAGGAGCGAAGACGATGACGAATGCCTCCGCTGCCTCGGTCGGACTGCGCCCGCGCGACAGCCTCGGATGTTCGCTGGACCAGCTCGATGACGACAGGACGATCGAAGGCCGCGACATGGTCTTTTATCGCAAGCGATCGGCAGCGGGTCCGCCGGGCAGGGTCGCGACTCCTGGCAATGGGCGGGGATATCTGATCGGCCTGTCGCTCGCAGGCGGTCATAGCCGCCGGGTTTTCGGGGAGCATCACTCGGCGATCCAGGAGTTCGGCCAGAATTCCATTTACGTCAGGAACTTCGCCGACGACTACAAAGCGGATCTGGAAGGTTCCTTCGACTTCACTTTGCTTGAAATCGGCTACGGTGCGCTCCAGAGGATTGCGGATGCAGCAAATGCCACGGGAGTCAGCGAGCTGAGGTCCATTTCCGGCTCGCCCGATCCTGTTCTCGGCGGCATGCTCGGTGCCTTGTTTGCGTCGGTGGACGGTTACACCGATCGCAGCGCGCTGTTCGTCGATCAGCTTTCCGTCGCAATCGGCGTGCATATGGTGCGACAGTACGGCAACGGCCGCGGCGAAAGTTTGGCTGGAGGACGCAGGCTCTCGCAGCGCTGCCAGGCAAGTATTCGCGAACTCGTGCAAGCCCGTCTCGACGGCGAGCTTACCGTCGAAGAGCTGGCCTCGACCTGCAACCTGTCGCAGGCAGCTTTTCTCCGCGCCTTTCGGGAGACCATGGGCAGCACGCCCTTCCGCTGGCTGCTGCAGCAAAGGATCGAAAAGGCCAAGGACCTGCTGCAGTTCTCTCCCACATCGCTGAGCGAGATCGCCACCGCCTGCGGTTTTTCGGATCAGAGCCATTTTACCCGTGCCTTCGCGCAGGCGGTGGGGGCCACGCCGCGCCAATGGCGACGCAGCCGGCAGTCGTAGGGCTTACCGCAAATATAGTTGTGCGGCGAAGCGGCCCGGATCAGACTAACAGTCTCCGGTATGACGAGCGAAATTTTCAAAAATCCATCTTTGGCGACAAGAACGGGACCGCCGTCGGCGGCATAGTTGGGCCTCTCCAATCGGAGCCAGTTTCAATAGAAAGAGGCCACGACCATGCCCGCGACAGCGACCCCCGGCAAACTCCTCGTCTCGCCCAAGGACCACACCCTGATCATGATCGATTTCCAGTCGCAGATGTCGTTTGCGACCAAGTCGATCGATGCGGTGCTGCTGCGCAACAACGCCGCACTGGTCGCCCATGCGGCCGCCGGCTTCGGCGTTTCGACCATTCTCACCACCGTTGCCGAGAAGACCTTCTCCGGTCCGATGTTCTCCGAGATCACCGACGCCTTCCCGGGCCAGACGCTTTTGGACCGCACCTCGATGAACACCTGGGAAGACGCCGCCGTGATCGAAGAGGTCAACCGCCTCGGCAAGAAGCGCCTGGTGATGTGCGGGCTCTGGACCTCGGTCTGCATCGTCGGCCCGACGCTGTCGGCGCTCGACCAGGGTTTCGAAGTCTATGTCATTGCCGACGCCTGCGGCGACGTCTCCGACGAGGCGCATGAGCGGGCGATGGACCGCATGGTGCAGGCCGGTGTGCGGCCGATGACGGCGCTGCAGTACATGCTCGAGCTGCAGCGCGACTGGGCCCGTACCGAGACCTACGAGATGACCACCGGCATCGCCAAGAAGTTCGGTGGCGCCTATGGCCTCGGCATCATCTACGCCAAGTCGATGTTCGGCGCCTCCGAAGGGCACTGACACGGGACCGAGATGCCCTGGATTATCGCTCTGGCCGTGCTTGAGGCGGCCAGGGCGGCACTGTCATTCGTGAAGGAGTTGGCGATGAAGTTGTATCTTCTCTCGCTCGGAGCCGGACTGCTTGTCGGCATCATCTATTCGCTCTTGAACGTCCGCTCGCCGGCGCCGCCGGTCATTGCGCTCATCGGCTTGCTCGGCATCCTGATCGGCGAGCAATCGGTGCCGCTGGTCAAGCGCGCCCTGTCGGGTGAGCCGGTCAATCTCAGCTGGTTCAATCTGCAGTGCATGCCGCACATGTTCGGCCACCTGCCCGGCGGCGCACCGGCCACCGCCGGCAAGGCGAAGGATGCGGCCATCAACGATGAAAGGGCCGGATGATGCCGACGCGACGCTCGTTCCTCGGTGCAACCGCCGCCGCCCTAGCCTTGTGCAGGGCAACCGCGACACACGCCCAGCAGACTGGAGACACCTCGATGACGCCCGACCTGATCCTGCACAACGGCCTTGTCACCACGCTCGACCGCAGCAACCCGACGGCAAGCGCCGTTGCCATCAAGGACGGAAAGTTCCTGGCCGTCGGCGACGACCGGACGATCATGGCGCTGGCCGGCCCGGGCACCCGGGTGATCGACCTCAAGGGCAAACGCGTGCTGCCGGGCCTCAACGACA